>Ga0180432_10005449_pt1 | contig 16937 bp, 16 predicted proteins | sample SS_ome_10_FD_132414 | JGI IMG/M metagenome (GOLD analysis project Ga0180432, IMG submission 132414) | Hypersaline lake sediment archaeal communities from the Salton Sea, California, USA - SS_1_MS_2 metaG | ecosystem: Environmental > Aquatic > Non-marine Saline and Alkaline > Hypersaline >... | reverse complement strand
TCATGCCCTCCTGATCTCATGCCGTGCTGAGGCGACGGGTGACCGAGCGGAAACAGGCTCTCGCGCGAACGCGTTCGGGAGCGCCGGAGGGTAGGGGGAGAAAGAAAGAAACGGGAGAAAGGAAGATATGAGAGCATTCATTCCCACGATCCGGCTCCTGACGGCGCTGATCGGAGCGGTTGCCGTACTGACGTCCGCGGCGGCACCGGCAGTGCTGGCCCAGCAGGCGATGAATCTCGAAGCCTGCATCGAAGAGGCGCTCGCGTACTACCCGACCGTGGATCGAGCCGAGCGCACCTATGCCGGCAGCGTGATCCAGCGACGGGAAGCCGGATCGGCCCTGCTGCCATCGGTGTCGCTGACCGGGGCGTTTTCGCGCTACACCACCGTCTCGCCTCAACGATCGTTGAATCCGGCCACTAATCAGATCGTGGAAGGCAGCGCCACAGCTCTGACCAGTATGAGCTATTACTCCGGTATGAGTGTCTCCCAGCGCCTGTTCGACCGGGCTGTCACAGCCCGCTATACCCAGGCCCGAGCCGCCGAAGAGAACGCTCTGTCCGCTGCCCGGCTCGAACGACAGCAGGTTGTCCTGCTGGTTCATCAGGCCTATTACGAACTGCTGCGGTCCGAACGCAATCTCGAGGTGGCCCGGAGCGACCTGGAGTATAATCAGGGGTTACTCGACCAGGTACAGACGCTGTTCGAACTCGGCCGGATTGCACGCGTGGACGTCCTGCGGCAGGAGAGCGCGGTAGCCTCCGCCGAACAGCGCCTGATTACAGCCGAAAACGGCGTGGCGACCGGTCGGGCCGAACTGAACTATCTGATCGGGCGAGAGCCGACCCGGCCGGTCGAGGTGGTGGACGATCTGGCCTATACCCCCGAGGCGGTGAGGTTGGACAACGCCCTTACCCTCGCTGGCCAGGCACATCCCGGCCTGCACCAGGCCGCTCTGGGGGTGGCCTCGGCCCAGGCCGGTCTCGAGGCCACGAAGGCTTCGCGGTGGCCGACCATGAACGCCTCGGGGAATTATTCCTGGCGGGGTACCAGCTACCGCGATATCTCCGATGCCTTTACCCGCGATTACACCTGGAGCGTCGGGGTCAGTTTCTACCTTCCGGTATTCGACGGTCTGCGCACCCGGTACGGAATCGAGCAGGCTGAAATCAATCTTCAGGGAGCCCGGCGCGACCGGGAGGCGGTTGAGCTGCAGGTCAGCCGGGATGTCCATCGAGCCGTGCTCGATCTGCGTGAAGCCGAGCAGGTGCTGGCCAGTGCGCAACGGGCGGTGGAGCTGGCCGGGGAGGCCGTTCGTCTGGCCGAAGAGCGTCTCAATCTTGGTGCCGGCACCCTGCTCGAACTCAACGCCAGCCAGCTCGACCTGATCAATGCCAGTTACGGGAGCGTGCAGGCGCTCTTTTCGCTGAAGATCGCCCGGGCGGCGCTCGATTTCGCTATGGGGCGGCTCGAGCGCTGATCCGCCTGAAACCTGAGAACGGACGAAAACGTGAAGAAGAAGACAATCATCATCACGATCGTTGTGATCCTGGTGGTACTGATAATCGTCGGGAACCTGATCGGCGGGGGTGCGGGAGGTGTGGAAGTCACCGTCGACACCGTCGCCCGGGGAACGGTCATCAGCCGGGTTTCGGCGTCGGGACGGATCTTTCCCGTGACCGAAGTGAAGATCTCCAGTCTGGTCAGCGCCCGGATCGAACGGATCCTGGTCGAAGAGGGCGATCGGGTCGAACGCAACCAGGTCCTGATCGAACTCGACCGGACTCTGTATGAAGCCCGGGTCGAAGGAGCCCGGGCGGCTCTGAACACGCAGCGGGCCAACGCCCAGGCCTCACAAGCAACCATGCGGCAGACCGAAGACGCTCTCGACATCGCCCGGGCGATGGCACAACGCGAAGTCGGTGCGGCCCAGGACTTGCGCGATGCCGAGAACGCATTCACCGCTTCGCAGGCTCGCTATGAAGCCGCCCTGGCCCAGGTGGGCAGTGCCGAGGCTTCGCTCGAACAGGCTCTCGAGGATCTGAACCGGACGACCATTCGGGCGCCGATGGCCGGGACGGTCACGGCCCTGGCGGTCGAGGAGGGGGAGATGGTGCTGGGAACCCAGATGACGATGGGAACCCAGCTCATGGCGATTTCGGATCTCTCCCGTATGGAAGTACAGGTGGACGTCGATGAGACCGATGTGGTCGCGGTCAGTATCGGCCAGCGGGCCGAAGTCGAAGTCGATGCCCTGCCCGACACGCTGCTCGCCGGGCGGGTAACCGAAATCGCCAATGCCGGCACCACGATCGGAGCGGGCACGCAGATGGAGGTGACCAATTTCGCCGTGACGGTCGAGTTGCTCGAAATCGATGTCCGGCTGCGGCGGGGTATGTCGGCGGCCGTGGACATCATCACCGAGACGCGGCCGAATACGCTTTATATTCCGATGCAGGCGTTGACCGCCAGACGGTCCGAGGATCTGGCGGTGTCTGACAGACAGGAAGAGGCAGTGCCGCAGGCCCGGCGTGAAAGCGGGGAAGAAGAGGAATGGGTGGAGGTCGTCTTCGTCGTGACTCAAGACCAGACCGCCGAGTTGCGCCGGGTCGTGACGGGGATTTCGGGCACGACTTCGATCGAGATCCTCGATGGGATCGAGGAAGGAGAAGAGGTCGTCACCGGACCCTTCCGGCTTTTAAGCCGTACGTTGAATGACGGCGAGAGGGTAAAGGTTACAGAATCACTGGTGGAGGACGTACAGGACGCAGGTGTCGGACGCCCGTAAAAGCGCTCCCGCACACCGTTCGAGGAAGACGGGGAAGAACATGAATCAGGCGATCATCGATCTCGAAGGTATCACCAAGGAATACATCATGGGAACCCAGGTTGTCCGGGCTCTGCGCGGTGTCGATCTGCAGATCCACGACAACGAATACGTTGCAATCATGGGGCCGTCGGGCTCGGGCAAGTCCACCCTGATGAACCTCATCGGCTGTCTCGACACCCCGACCGATGGACGCTATCTCTTCGAGGGTGATCCGGTCGAGAACATGACCGACGACGAACTGGCCGCCATCAGGAATCAGCGAATCGGATTCGTTTTTCAGACCTTCAACCTGCTGCCCCGAGCCGACGCCCTCCACAACGTGGAACTCCCCCTCATTTACAGCGGCACTCAGGCCACCACACGGCGCCAGCGGGCTCTCGATGCGCTCGACAAGGTCGGCCTGGGCGATCGGGTCGACCACCGACCCAACGAGCTCTCCGGCGGGCAGCGACAGCGGGTGGCGATCGCCCGGGCTCTGGTCAACAACCCGTCGATCATCCTGGCCGACGAGCCCACCGGGAATCTCGATACCACGACCGGGGAAGAGATCATGGCCGTGCTCGAGGAACTCTACCGCCAGGGGAACGCGATCATCCTGGTCACGCACGAAGAGTATATCGCCGAACATGCCGGCCGGATCGTCCGTATCCTCGACGGCAAGATAGGCTCGGACGAAAAGGTCGCCCGCCGTCGCGAGGCCCGCGATATCGGTGTCGCCACCAAGAGGTCGCATCTCTAGTCGCATCTCTGCTCGAGACCGGTTGCCGGGCAACCCTGCCGGTCGAGAGACGACGGTGAGGTTGAGAGGGATCGCGTGAGAGCATCCCGAATCTTCATAGAGCTGCATGAGGGTGTTCTGGTCGCCCTGCGGGCCCTGCGCGCAAGCCCGCTGCGGACCGTACTGACCACCCTTGGTATCGTGGTCGGGGTCACCGCCGTGATCGCCATCATGAGTCTCATTCAGGGGCTCACCCGCACCTTCGAACGCGAAGTCGCCTCGCTGGGAACCAACGTGCTGTACGTGAACAAGTTTTCCTGGGTCAGCATGGGGGATTTCTGGCGGTACCGGAACCGCAAGAACATCACCCTGCGGCAGGCGGAGGAACTCGTCGCCGGGCTCGAACTACCCGCCGCGTCTACAATCTCGGCCGGTGCCACCACGACCGTGAAATGGTCCGAGCGCACGGCCACGGGTGTCGAGATCCAGGGTCTGACCCCCGAGGGGAGGCTGGTGCACGGACTCGATCCGACCCGCGGCCGCTTCTTCACCGAGATCGAAGCCCGCGACCGCAAGCAGGTCATCGTTCTGGGCTACGGGGTCTGGCAGGATCTCTTCAACGAGCGCGATCCGCTCGGCAAGCGCGTCCGGGTGGGGCGGCACGCGTTCACCGTGATCGGAGTCCTGCCCGAAGAGGGAAGTTTCATGGGGATGGACCGGGATACCCGCTGTGTGGTGCCGATGCCGACCGTTCTCAAACTCTTCGGATCGCGACGCTCGATGGGAATCGAGATACTGGCCCCCTCGGCCGAGGCGATTCCCCTGGTGGAAGACGAGATCACCGGTGTCATGCGACGCGTTCGGTCTCTGGCGCCCGATGAGGAAAACGACTTTGCGATCAACCGCCAGGAGATGCTGGTCGACCTGTTCCGCAGTCTGACTGCAGCTCTGTTCGCGGTCCTGATTGGAGTGGCCAGTCTCAGCCTGCTGGTGGGCGGGATCGGCATCATGAACATCATGCTCGTTTCGGTCACCGAACGAACCCGGGAGATCGGCATCCGCAAGAGCGTCGGCGCCCGGCGGCGGGATATCATGTACCAGTTCATGGTCGAGAGCGTGGTGGTCAGCGGGGTGGGCGGTGTCATCGGAATGGGACTGGGTCTCTTTACCGCTTTCGCCGTCTCCCACCTCAGCTCGCTGCCTGCTGCGGCCCCGATCTGGGCAGTGGTGCTGGGATTGGCCTTCAGTGCCTCGGTGGGTCTCTTTTTCGGCATCTACCCGGCGGCCAAAGCGGCCGGCCTCGATCCGATCGAGGCCCTGCGGTACGAGTAGGGGGGGAACGATGCCGGTCGAGATCAGGGAAACGGGACGGATCGCCTTCACCTCGCTGCTGGCCAGCCCGCTGCGAACTCTGCTGACCAGTCTCGGGATCATTATCGGGGTTCTGGCGGTGGTGGGAATGAGCAGCATGATCGAAGGGCTTGACCGGTATGTAACCGCCGAGCTGAGCGATCTGGGAACCGAGACCTTCCACGTCCAGGCCCGTCCCAGCGTCGAGGTGCAGATCGGCGGTCACTCGAATGTACCCGACTGGGAGGACCTCACCCTAGATCTGCAGGCTGCGATAGAGCGCGATGCGCCGTCGGTGGAGGTGATCTCGGCATATTCCACCCGTTTCGGAGCCGAACTGCGTTACCGGGGGGAGAAAACCAATCCCAACGTGCTGCTGCAGGGGGGGGATGAATACCTGCCCCGATTGCAGGGTCTCGATCTCGAAACCGGCCGCTACCTGAGTCGGATCGACGTGCAGCAGCGCCGCAATGTCGTGATCCTGGGGCAGGATCTGGTCGAGCAGTTTTTTACCCGGATCGATCCCCTGGGACGGGAAATCCGCATCGACGGGCACCGTTTCCTGGTCATCGGCACGCTGGAGAAGCAGGGCGAGTTTCTCGGTTTCAGCCAGGACAACATGGTGCTCATTCCGGTCACGACCTTCCGTAAATACTGGGGGCGGCGGAGCGAGCTGGCTTTCACCATCAAGGCCCGCGAAGGACGCCAGCCCCAGGCGATCGATGAAACGGTATCGGTCCTGCGCCGCGAACGCGGTGTCCTGCCGGGCCGGCCGAACGACTTCGAAATCATGACGTCGGATTCGATCCGCGACATGATGGGTTCCCTGATTCTGGGAATCAGCCTGGTGATGGTAGGGATCGCCAGTATCAGCCTGCTGGTGGGGGGAATCGGGATCATGAATATCATGCTCGTCTCGGTTACCGAACGAACCCGCGAAATCGGTATCCGCATGGCGGTCGGCGCCCGGCGAGGCGATATCGTTTTTCAGTTCCTGACCGAAGCGGTTGCCCTGAGCGGTATCGGCGGGATAATCGGCGCAGCTCTGGGCGTGCTGATCGGTGTCGTCGTGGGGGCGGTAACGCCACTGCCTTCGTCCGTGCCGCTCGGAATGCTGATCCTGGCCCTGGTCATCTGCGGAGGCATAGGAGTCGGCTTCGGTATCTATCCGGCGGCCAAGGCGGCCCGTCTCGATCCGGTCGAGGCTCTGCGCTACGAGTAAGGAGGCCGGGTCCGGTATTCGGGCGTCGGTCATGCCGCTTGTAACAACCGGGTGAATTGCACATCTTTCTTAACTATGGATTCCAGAAGCTCTTCGGCAGGAATGGATCCGGAGCGCGATCTCCGATATATGCGGCGGGCCCTCGAGCTCGCCCGGCGAGGCTACTGGACCACTCCACCCAATCCTGCCGTCGGGGCCGTGGTGGTGGCCGGCGATGAGATTGTCGGCGAGGGGTACCATCTCCGCCCGGGAGCTGCCCATGCCGAGGTCGTCGCGCTCGAGGCGGCCGCGTGGAGAGCCCGGCATGCGACCATGTACGTCACCCTCGAACCGTGCAATCACCACGGTCGTACTCCTCCCTGTACCGAGGCCATCATCGACGCCGGAGTGCAGCGGGTGGTTATCGCCTCAGAAGATCCCAACCACCGCGTCTGCGGGAAGGGCATCGACCGCTTGATGTTCGCCGGCCTCGAGGTCGAGGTCGGAATCGCTTGTGAGGACGCTCTGACGATGAACCGGCGTCACGTTCTGGCCGCGTCGCAGAGACGGCCGCTGGTGATCGCCAAGACCGCCCGAACTCTCGACGGACGCACCATGGGGCCGGGGCGTACACCCCTGGCCGTGTCGGGCCGCGAGGCGTTGGCCTGGGTCGGCCGGAGGCGCTCGGAGGTCAATGCGGTGGTGGTGGGCAGCGGTACGATGCTCAGCGACGATCCCCGCCTGTCGGCCCGCCGGACCGACGACAGCCTGTACGAGAGACAACCGCAGCGGGTGATTGTGGACGGTCGTCTGCGCACCCCGCCGACGGCCCGGATATTCGGTGAACCGGGGGGCGATATCGTCATCGTCACCGCGACAGACATGAGTCGCAGCCCCGCCGCCGAAGAGCTGCAGAAGGCGGGCGCCCGAGTTTTTGGCGTACAGGCGAACGGAACGGGCACGCCCGACCCCCGGGCGGGACTCGAGGCCCTCAACGCTTCGGGAATCGACGGCGTCATCCTCGAAGGAGGGGGACGGATCATGGCTGACTGGTCAGCCCGGGACCTGATTGATTTCTGGGAGATCGTCATTTCACCCGCCGTGATCGGGGAGGGGGGAGGGATGATAGAGTCGGCCTTCGACCCGCCGTTGCGCCTTGGTCCGATTCACGCCGAAGAACTCGGCATTGACCTTCTGGTGCGGGCCGTGCCGGCTGAGGACGAGATCGACACCGGAACGCAGGAGGAGAAGGAGAAACCATGTTCAGCGGTATCGTAGAAGCCGTCGGAACCGTGACGGAGATCGTCGAGGGATCGCAGGCGGTCCGTTTCACCATCTCCGAATCTGCCGTCGCCTCCCGGCTCGAGGTCGGCGATTCGGTCTCGACATCGGGGGTCTGTCTGACCGTGATCGAGTGCGATGGACGATCCTTCAGCGTCGAGGCCATCCCCGAAACCCTGCGCCTGACCACCCTGGGGGATCTGCGGGAACGGGACGGCGTCAACCTTGAAACAGCCCTGTCTCTGCAGGATGGTCTGGGGGGGCATCTGGTGTCCGGTCATGTCGACGGTGTCGGAGAGCGTCTGTCCGGCCCCCCCGACGGGTACGACGCCCGGCAGCCGGACGAAGATGAAGTGATACACTGGTATTCGATCCCGCCCGGTTTGAGACGTTTTCTTGTGCCGAAGGGCTCGATCACGATCGCGGGAGTCAGTCTGACTGTCGTCGATGTCGCCCCCGACGCCATCAGCGTGGCCCTGATACCGCACACCCTCGAGGTGACGACCCTGGGAACTCTGACGGTCGGAGGTCGGGTCAACCTGGAAGCCGACATGATCGCCAAGTACGTGACCGAACTCATCGAACCCTATCTCGAAGCCCTGCGCGAAGCTGCCGGGGCCGGCGGGAGAGAAGCCTGAGAAGTCCGGGAGAGGAAAGCAATGACAACCGAGGCAGCAACACCACAGCAACCGGGCGGTGAGGGCCACTCCCCCCGACCCGGTTATACCGGACCGAGCCCTGGATTCGATTCCATCGAAGACGCCATCAGCGATATCAGAGCCGGGCGGATGATCATCGTGGTGGACGACGAGGATCGCGAGAACGAAGGCGATCTGATCATGGCCGCCGAGCGGGTGACCCCCGAAGCGGTCAACTTCATGGCCACCCACGGCCGCGGCTTGATCTGCGTACCGCTCATGCCCGACCGGCTCGAAGCTCTCGATCTGAAACCAATGGTGCAGGAGAACACCGCCCGGCTGGGAACGGCTTTCACGGTTTCGGTCGACGCCCATGAAGGTACCACGACCGGGATCAGCGCCCACGATCGGGCTCAGACGATCAAAGTCCTCATCCATCACGATACCCGGCCCTCCGATCTGGGCCGTCCGGGTCACATCTTTCCGCTGCGGGCTGAAAGGGGCGGGGTTCTGACCCGCGCCGGTCATACCGAAGCGACCGTGGACCTGGCCCGCATGGCGGGTTTGATGCCGGCCGGCGTGCTCTGCGAGATCATGAGCGAAGACGGCACCATGGCCCGGGTGCCAGAACTGCGCCGGATGGCGGACAGTCACGGCCTGCGCCTGATAACCATCCAGGATCTCATTGCCTATCGGCGGCAGGTGGAACTGCTTGTGAGTCGGGTGGCCGAAGTCGATTTTCCGACCCGCTTCGGACACTTCCGGCTCCATCTCTATGCCAGCCGTGTCGATGATCACCACCACATGGCTATCGTCAAGGGTGATGTCAGCGGCTCAGAACCGGTCCTGGCGCGGGTTCACAGCCAGTGTCTGACCGGAGACCTGCTGCACAGTCTGCGTTGTGATTGCGGCGACCAGCTCGAAGCCGCCCTCGATATGATCGAATCCGAGGGTAAAGGGGTTCTGCTCTACATGCGTCAGGAGGGGCGCGGCATCGGTCTGGCAAACAAAATCAGGGCCTACGCTCTACAGGATCAGGGGCGGGATACGGTCGAGGCCAACGAAGAACTCGGGTTCGAGGCCGATCTGCGTGATTACGGGGTCGGGGCGCAGATCCTCTTCGATCTGGGCGTCAGGCAGATCAGGCTGATGACCAACAATCCCCGCAAAATCGTCGGCCTGGAGGGTCACGGTCTGACGGTCACCGAACGAATTCCGATTCAGATCGAACCGAACGAGGTCAACGCCCGCTATCTGCAGACCAAGAAGGACAAACTGGGACACCTGCTGGCCATCGAGAACGCGACGCAGGAGCCGAAAGAATGAGTTCGATCGTCGAGGGACGAACAGGGGGGGGCGGAAGGTGCCTGAGTATCGTGGCGAGCCGATTCAACCGCGAGATCGTCACGGGGCTTCTCGACGGTGCCCGGGAGGTTCTACAGACAGAAGGTGTCGCAGATGACGACGTTACTGTGGTATGGGTTCCTGGTGCGCTCGAGCTGCCGCTGGCAGCCGCCCGGGTAGCCGCCCGGGGGGAGTTCGACGGAATCATCGCGCTGGGGTGCGTGATACGAGGAGAAACCGCTCATTTCGAACATGTGAGCCGGGAGGCGATCGCGGGTCTCATGGACGTGAGTCGGCGGGAAGGGGTGCCGGTTGCAATCGGCATTCTCACCGTCGACACCCCCGCCCAGGCCCGCATCCGGGCCGGTCTCGATCCCGATCCCGGAACAGACAAGGAGAGTCAAGACCGTCATCGAGGCCGCGAAGCGGCCCGGGCCTGCCTGGAGATGATCGATCTGCTCGATCGTCTGGAAAAAGGGCCCTAGCACCATGGCAGGTCACTAGACATGGGTCAGCGTCGTCGGGGCAGAGAGGTCGTCCTGCGCGTTCTCTATGCGGCCGCTGTCAGCGGAGAACCGATCGAGGATATCCTCAACGATCAGCTGGCCTCAGATGCGTCCGGTGAGGATGCCGAGCACGACGATTTTGTGCGTCGTCTCGTCAGAAAAATCGTGGTCGAACAGACCGAACTCGATCGCATCATCGCCGAACGGGCTGTCAACTGGGAGCTGGACAGGATTGCCCTGATCGACAAGATCATTCTGAGGATCGGGCTCGGCGAGCTTCTCCACTTCCCAGACATACCCGGGAAGGTGTGCATCAACGAGGCGATCGAGCTGACGAAAAAATACTCTTCGTTCGATGCCAAACGGTTCGTCAACGGCATCCTCGACAGCGTTTACAGGGAGAGGCAACCGGAAAAACCATGAAGTTCGCTCTGCTCGGCGATATCCACGGCAACTGGCACGCCCTGGAGGCGGTCATCGGATGCCTCTCCGGCGAACAGGTCGACCGGATCATCTGCACCGGCGACATCGTCGGATACGGCGCCTTTCCTTCCGAATGCCTGCATTGGGTACAGGACAACTGCGACCCCGTCGTACGTGGCAATCACGATCATTTCACCGCCGGTACTACCTCGGCCTTCAGCTTCAATCCCCGGGCACGTACCGCCCTGAACTGGACGGCAGACAGGCTCAGCCCGGAGGAAATCGCCTGGCTCGGCGAGCTGCCGCTCAAAGCCATTGAGGGCGACGTGCTGATCGTCCACGGACATCCCATCCTGCCCGAGGCCTGGCTCTATATCCTGGAACGTCGGCAGGCGGATGCGGCCCTGGAGGCAGTCGAGGAGCGGGTCGTCGTAATCGGGCACAGTCATATCCAGGCCTGCTTCCGGTTCAAGAGCCCGACCGTGGATCTCGATCCCGGCACGCCGGTCCAGCTCGGGCAGCGGCGGGCCGTCCTGAATCCGGGGAGCGTTGGACAACCAAGAGACGGCGATCCGCGTGCCGCCTGGGCGATACTCGATACCGAGGAGTGGATCTTCACTCCGCAGCGCACAGAATACGACGTCGCCGCAGCCCGCGAGGCAATCCTCGCGGCCGAGCTGCCGCGCGAACTGGGCGACCGGCTTCTGGTCGGGTACTGAGAACGAACGAAGGAGAGGACGAACTGGTATGTTCACCAGTCTGATCACGAAGATCTTCGGTACCCGGCACGAGCGCGATATTCGCAAGCTCCAGCCGATCGTGGATCAGATCAATGCCTGCGTGGAAGAGTACGCCGACCTCGCCGACGAGGACCTGCAGGCCAAGAGCGATGAATTCCGCGAGCGCCTTGCAGCCGGTGAGACGACCGACGAGATCCTGCCCGAGGCCTTTGCCGTGGTCAAAGAGGCCTGTCGGCGCCGTATGGGTGATTCGTGGCCGGTTACCGGGGCGGCCAAAGAATGGGACATGATCCCCTATGATGTCCAACTCACCGGGGCCATATCCCTGCACAGCGGCAAGATCGCCGAGATGGCCACCGGTGAGGGGAAGACCCTGGTCGCGACCATGCCCATGTACCTCAACGCTCTTGAGGGCAAGGGAGCCCATCTGGTCACCGTCAACGATTACCTGGCCAGACGCGACGCCGAGTGGATGGGAGGGATCTACGAGTGGCTGGGGCTTTCGATCGGGATCATCCAGCATGACATGCGGCCCGAGGAGCGGCGGGCGGCGTATAACTGCGACATCACCTACGGCACCAATAACGAGTTCGGATTCGACTATCTGCGCGACAACATGGCGGTTGTTCCCGAACACCGCGTTCAGCGCAAGCATCACTACGCCATTGTCGACGAGGTCGACTCGGTCCTGGTAGACGAGGCCCGCACGCCCCTCATCATCTCCGGGCCGGTCGATCGCTCCACACACAAGTTCGACGAGTACAAGCCGAAGGTCCAGTCCCTGAACCGGGATCAGGTCCGGCTGGTGAACACGCTCTTCTCCGAAGCCGAGAAGCTGATGGCCGAAGGCGAGGCCGAGGGGGATTCAGAGAAAGAGTACCGGGCCGGGATCAGGCTCCTCCAGGTACAGCGGGGGGCACCCAAACACAACCGGTTGATGAAGCTGAAGAAAGAGACCGGGGTCATCAAACTGATCGAGCGGGTTGAGAACGATTTTCTGCGCGAAAAGCGCCTGCACGAGCTCGACGAGGACCTGCTTTACACCATCGACGAGAAAGCCAATACCGTCGATCTGCAGGAGGGGGGGCGACAGAACCTCAGCCCCAACGATCCCGATCTCTTCGTGCTGCCCGACCTCTCAGAGATCATGAGCGATCTCGAGGGCCGCCTCGAGCAGGGCGAGATCTCGGCCGAGAAGGCCGAACTGGAACGGGAACAGCTGCACCGCGAATATGCCGACAAGAGCGAGCGACTGCACAACATTCATCAGCTGCTCAAAGCTTACGCGCTCTTCGAAAAGGATGTCGAATACGTCGTCCAGGACGGTCAGGTCCTGATCGTGGACGAGTTCACCGGCCGACTCATGCCGGGACGGAGGTTCAGCGAGGGTCTCCATCAGGCGCTGGAAGCCAAGGAAGGCGTCAAAATCGAGAAGGAAACCCAGACGCTGGCAACCATCACCATCCAGAACTACTTCCGTCTCTACGACAAACTTGCGGGCATGACCGGCACGGCCGAAACCGAAGCCGGCGAGTTCTGGGACATTTACAAGCTCGATGTGCTGGTGATTCCCACCAACCGGCCTGTCATCCGGGACGACATGGATGACGTCATCTTCCGCACCAAGCGGGAGAAGTTCAATGCCGTGATCGAGGAGATCACCGAGCTCTATCGGGCGCAGCGCCCCGTGCTGGTGGGTACCACCAACGTGGAAATCTCGGAAATGCTCAGCCGCATGCTCAAGCGCAACGGCGTGCCGCATGAGGTGTTGAACGCCAAACAGCACCAACGTGAAGCCGAGATCGTGGCTTCGGCGGGCCAGCAGGGTTCGGTGACGATCGCCACCAACATGGCAGGGCGGGGCACCGACATCAAACTCGGTACCGGTGTCGTCGACCTGGGCGGCCTGCACATTCTGGGCACCGAGCGGCACGAAGCCCGCCGCATCGACCGGCAGTTGCGCGGGCGTTCTGGTCGGCAGGGAGATCCCGGTTCGAGCCGCTTCTACCTGTCCCTCGAAGACGATCTGATGCGTCTGTTCGGCTCCGATCGGATAGCCGGTGTCATGGACCGGCTGGGCCTGGAGGAAGGGGAGGTCATCACCCACCCGATGGTAACCAACGCCATCGGCAAGGCCCAGCAGCGGGTCGAGGCCCAGAACTTTTCGATCCGCAAGCGCCTGCTCGAGTACGACGACGTGATGAATACCCAGCGCGAGGTCATCTATACCAGGCGATCGAACGCTCTGGACGAGGAGTCACTGACCGAAGACCTCGACGAGCTGATCCTCGATTTCTCCAGCGACGTGGTCAGTCGGCATACCAACGAAAACACATTCCAGGATGAGTGGGACTGGGATGGCCTGCACCGCGATCTCATGGAGGTCTGTCTGATCGATCTGCGGATCGACGAGGAGGATCGAACTGCAATCTCGCAGGAAGATCTCGAAGTCCAGATAACAGAAGGAGTCCGGCAGGCATGGGCTCGCAAGCGGGACACCCTCGGTGAGGAACTGGCGGCTCGTATCGAACGCTATGCCATCCTGCGCGTTATCGATCAGAAGTGGATGGATCACCTCTACGAGATGGATCGTCTCAAAGAGGGGATCAGTCTGCGAGCCTACGGTCAGAAAGATCCGCTGGTCGAGTACAAGCAGGAAGCCTACTACCTCTTCATGGATATGCTTGCGAGCCTGACCCGGGATACTCTCCAGCTGTTGTTCCGCGAATCATCGGCGATCGAGGGCCAGATCGACCAGCAGCGCCAGGAGATGCAACGCCGTGGGGGTGCCATGGAGACCGTGCACCGCGACGCGGTAGGGATGGCCTTCAAGGGAACGATAGAGGATAAGGCCCAGTCCGAAGCCCTGGGAGCCGTACCCGGGCAGGAGGGGCCGGCGCCGGCTGCGGGCGGACCGTCCAAGAAACGTCCGGTCACCGTAGCCAAGGAGCCGGGACGCAACGATCCCTGTCCCTGCGGTTCGGGAAAGAAGTACAAGCACTGTCACGGCCGGTGAAGGAGGCCCGCTGATCATGCAGGGATGGAAATGGACACTCTCACGGATTTCCCTGGCCCTGGGATTCCTGCGGCGGGACCGTCGGCCTATTGTGAGTATGGGCGACGCGCTCAACGACGTCGTTCGGGTCGTGCTTGTGCTTCCTCTCGAAGCTGACGCCCGGCAACGCCTTCTACCGCAGATTTTCGGATTCAAGGCCGAATTCCCCGACTGGAAGCTCGATCTGCTTTTTCTGGGAGGGGAGGCTCCGGTCTCCGCAGATCAATTCAAGGGCATCGGCATCCTGCGGGTGGGGCTCGAGGATATCACCCTTTTCGGTCGACCGCGCCGCGACCTGCTGAACCGGCTGCGGGCCCAGGAATACGATCTCGCCATCGATCTCGGTATGACCTCGCATCCTTTCGTTCCCTGGTTGCTCGAACGAACCCACGTGCCGCTTCGCATGGGAGTCAACGATACCAGCCGGGCCAGTGACCGGCTGTACAACCTGGTCGTCCGAACCCGAGAACCCGATCGTGTCATGACACGCCTGGCCGACACCCTGGCACCGATCTGCAAGGCCGGAGCCGTGTGAAAAGTCGCGTTCTCGTCGTCAGATTCTCGAGCCTGGGTGACGTCGTTCTCGTCGAACCCGCTCTCTGTGCTCTCAAAGAACGCCTTCCCGACGCCCGGGTGATCCTGCTGACCCGAACTCCCTATGCCGGGCTGCACCGCAACAATCCCAACCTCGACGAGGTCTGGGCCTTCGATCCGGCTTCACAGAGCCTTCGCGATCTCCGTACCTGGATCCGCGAGGGAGACTTCGATCTCATCGTCGATCTTCACGGTTCGCTACGCAGCCGCCTGATCACGTTCCTGTACGCGGGACCGGTTGCGCGCTGGAATCAGGAACGCTGGCGTCGTTTCCGGCTGGTGGTCCGACCGCCTTTCAAACAACGTTTGAAGTTGACGCCGGTCGTCGATCTCTATCTCCAGACTGTGACCGGATGCAGGAGTGGCACCGATTCTGAACGCCGGGGTATGGAAGAGAATGGGGACAGGAGAATTCCCGTCATCCATCTGGGGGAGGTGGAACGAAAGAGGGGGCTCGACTGGCGCTCCCGACTCGTCGGAGAGCGTCCGGGACACCTCATAGCGATTCTTCCCGGAGCCAGCCATCCACCAAAAGAATGGCCTCTCTTCCGCGTTCGCGAATTCGCCGAACTGTGTCTCTCTCGCGGCGACCTGCCCGTTGTCATCCCCGCTCCCGAGAATCCCGATCCGGCTCATACCATCGCCCATGAGGTCGAAGGAGCATTGATGAGCGAACCGCTCGAGGACGTCATGGACCTGGCCGCCGCTCTGGCCGTATGCGACGGTGTCGTGGCCAACGACAGTGGACCGATGCACCTGGCCGCCGCCCTGGCGACACCGACTGTCGGGCTATTCGGCCCGACCAGTCCGGCGCTCGGCTTTGCTCCCCGCGGACCGTACGCCACCGACCTGTATCTGGATCTCTTCTGCAGTCCCTGTTCCAAGCACGGTCAGCGGGTCTGCTGGCGGCGGGAGCGGGATTGTCTGATAGATATCGAACCGCGCCAGGTCATAGACACGCTCGAAGACCTGATAATGCGAAAGCAATCACAGAAAACGCTTGATTTATAAAGGTTTAAACCACATATTGTAACGTTCTGTTGAATGATGATAGCGAAACTATCCTGCATAAGCCTCTTTCCCTTTTTTAATCGAATATTGCGATCTGCTCGCACCAGGAGGTCCGCTTGATGTCTGCCAGCTTCAAGGGGTTCAAGGTAAACGACAAGATCGTCCACACGACGTGGGGTGGTGGGTACATTCGCAACATCACCACCAAAGAGGTTGAAAACGAGAAGATCGAGTGTTATGAAATCGAGCTTCTCCTGAATACCTCCCGCGTTTTCGTGCCCAAGGCCAACCTCGACGTGGCAGACGTCCGGCTTCCCGGCTCGAAAAACGAGAACCGGAAGGCCTGCGAGATACTCCGCGGCCGGAAGGGCCGCCTGGTCAGCGACTGGAAATCGCGCGTGTCTTATCTGAAGAACAGGCTCGAGGAAGGAACCCTGCAGGCGTACGCCGAAACCGTTCGAGACCTGCGCAACGGCTACCAGGAGGACAGCATTTCCAGTACCGAGCGCAAGCTCTACTGCCGCGCCTACGATCTACTGGCCAGCGAGCTGGCGCTGATCAGGGATTGTGATATCGGGCAGGCGAATAGGTATATCGAATCCCAATTCTCGGATTAAGGTCACCCTTTCAGGGCAATCTCGGCGTTGAACTTCCTCAGGGCTTGTGCGGCGTACGATCAGTACGCCTCCGCGCCCTTTGTCGTTCGCCTTGAGCGTCCGCGCCAGTCCTGCTGTCAGAGATCCAGAACCTGGGCGCTGGAGCCGGGTACGGGGATGCGTCGCAGCTCGCCGTCGAAGACCCAGAGGATGATCTCGAGGGTGGGGTTGGCGATCCCTTCGAAGAGGTGACCGCCCACAGTCTGCATGTCGGATCCGCTCAGAACGCAGTGGCAGTGGGCGAACAGGGTTCCGTCTGCTTTGCGGCTGATATTGCCGTTCAGGGCGAGTACTTCGAGGTTGGTGGTGAACTCGCGTTCGACATACGCCTTGTTCTCGTCGTCGTAATAGCCGAGACGGGCCCGGCTGACCGCTCCCAGACCGGTGAAGGCTCCGGCGGCGATGCCCTGCTCATCACAGTACGCCGTCAGGACATCGAGAACGGATTCCCCGGCTTCGATCCTGATGATACTGCCGCCGTCGAATGTCCGTTGGAACATTTGTCGTCTCTCCAGAATGCGTGTAGATTCTGCTGCGAAGATAGGGCCGTGCCGCCATCCTGCCAACCGCCGGTCGCGACCGGATGACGG
>Ga0180432_10005447_pt1 | contig 16945 bp, 9 predicted proteins | sample SS_ome_10_FD_132414 | JGI IMG/M metagenome (GOLD analysis project Ga0180432, IMG submission 132414) | Hypersaline lake sediment archaeal communities from the Salton Sea, California, USA - SS_1_MS_2 metaG | ecosystem: Environmental > Aquatic > Non-marine Saline and Alkaline > Hypersaline >... | reverse complement strand
GGGTACCCGATGACGGCTGCGGACCCTTGGCCGAATTGATTGAGGACCACTGCCGGCCGGCCGTCGGTGAAATTATCCGCGACCGTTGCCCCGCCCCGCGGTTTGAATGTGCAGTAGAGCGTGCGCTTCAGGTCGGAGTTTTTCGGCGTTTGGACGCTGAGGTACATCGCTTCGTGGACGGCGGGGCTCTTGAGGGCGGTTCCGGCGACAACCGTCTGGCCGATGAACTGGTCGAAGTCGGCGCCGAACACCTCGGCGAGCTGCCCCGGCTCCTTCCTTTCCATGTCGTCTGCAAACAGCGCGGGGGCGCTTGTGGCAATGACCTTGCCGCCGGCTCCGACGAACTTGCGGACCGCCTCCGCGACGTCCGCCGGCAGAGCCTGAACGGCGGGCATTACCAGAAGCTCATAGCGGTTTAGTGCGCCGGCGGCTGCCTGACGCTCCGTTACCATGTCGTGCGTAAGATTGGCCATGTTGAGCAGCCGGTCCCAGCCGATACAGCCGACCCTGTGATAATTGGCGGGTCCGTTGCTGAAGCCGTACGTTCCGCCGCCCCAATCCTGGGTGAACGACTGGTGAAAGTCGGTAGTGCGCGACCAGAGAATGGCAGCCTGAGGGGCGGGGACGGTGTTGCGCATCTCGGGGCCCATGCCCTGGGCACGTTCGTGGAAGCGCCGCCAATCGAACAACGTGGACCATTTCGGTCGGAAATCATTGTACGTGATATGGTCGGGCCAGAAAAACGCGCGCAGTATCGGCGTAGGCCATGAATGGATCGCCAGCGATCCGTGAATGTAGCCGGAAAACGCGTATTGTGAGAAAGCGTTGCCGCCGCCGGAGTGGGTGTGTGCGACGGAGAAATGCGTGCCCGACATCGACCGGCGCAGGTCATCCCAGATGCTCTCTGTCGAGACTCCGGCAGGAACTATGCCCAGTTCTCGTACGAACAATTCGTTGTCGCGGGGGCTGCGCACCTCGTTTCGTTCGTGGGCGCAGCCCGCATCGGCGGCAATGGGCAGGTCGGGCGCGGCGGCGCGGATCGCGTTGACCACCGGCCGAAAGTACTCCACGTATTCATGCTGGCGCCACCGGGCCTCATCGATAACGGCGAGGCGCCTTTGCGCCTGCGTCTTCGGATCGGCCGGGGCCCGGCCGTGCTGCTTCAGCCACGCCTGCTTGCGGGCTTGGGCTTCGCGCCCGCCGTACTTGAGATCGGCGCCCCCGAGGTTTACAGCTATGATCTCCACGCCTGCCTCGCGGATGTGCTTTATCAATTCGGCGATATAGCCGGTAAATGCCTTGCAGACGTCGGGGTTGAAGAAATTGGGGGGATTGGGATTTCTTTCCACCACGCTCTTCGAGCCGAAACTGCCGCTCCCGCCGGCGCGGGTCACGATCGGCTTGCCGTTGTCGCCCACGAGCACCGCCTTATTGCCCAGACGGTCGCGCAGCCAGCGTGGCGGGCTGGAATTGTACGCGGCTATGGGCAGCCACAGGGCAATGCCGTATTTTTTGAACCGGCCGAGCACCACGTCGGCGCGCGACCAGTCGAACACGCCTTGCTCCGCCGGCTCAACGATCCGCCACGAGAAGATGTCGCCGTCGTTCGGCACGATGTAGTCGACGCCGTATGCCTTTGCCCTGTCGTAGAGCTGGTCGGGTGTATAGCCGTGCTGCTTGTAGTAGCGTGCCAGTTCCTCGTTCTCGTGCGGCTCCACGCCCCAGGCCCATCCGATGCGGAATCCGTCGCCGGCGATCGCTTCGTTCGCGCCGGGGGCAACGGGATTACGCGGCAGCGTCTCGATCTTCATGCCTTTTGTGCCGGCTTCGTTGACGCGCGCTTTGCCGTCGGCGAGCGCCTTGGCGGTCTCATCATAATAGGCCAGGGTACGAGAGGCGGCCTCGGGGACGAACGCGCGGAGCGCCCGAAGCTCCTCCTCGAAATGCGGATGCTCGGCCGCGGCGCCGTAACTCAGCAGCGACATCGCCGTCAGGTCCATCGCCTCGAGGTAGTCGAACAGCCACAGCCCTTCTATGAGCATGTTTTCCGGGACGGCTTCGGGCATGTCGAGCCCGAACCCGCGGCCGTAGAGATATACGCATTTCAGATCCTGCGCCTGCTTGAGGCCGCGCATGGCGAGGGCTCGGCAGTCGTCGAACTCGCGCAGGGACTGTTGCAAGCCGGCCATGCCCTCGCCGCGGCTCTCCGCCGCCTCAGCCCAGACCCCGGCCGAGAACACCAGTGCCGACACGACCAGCCCAAAATACACACGGACCGTTTTTGCAGCTACAGTGCCAGTCATTGTTACATTCCCCTTTCTTCTAAGGAGCCGACAGAAGCCACGGCGGCGCGGCTCGCCGCGCGGCAACGATTAAGATACGCGCCATCCGCGGCGGATTCAGTGCATGGCATTTTATGACTTGGGGCCGCGATAGTCAAGAGGTTTTGCCGCTCTGCGCCCTGCCGGCTTCACGATGCAGAGGTTTGTCCCGAGGCGCTTGATCGAGAGCATCGGCTCGTCCTCGCGGAAGAGCCGCGCCGCACGCTCGTCGCCCAGGAGCATCCCCTCACGGGCCATCAGGACGGCATAATCGAAGTCGTCTTTCTTGAAATCGACATACTTGATCTTGCCCGAAAGGTAGCCGTCGGTCTGATAGATGATGTAAACGAACGAGCCGACGGGATAAAACGCCACGCGGCTGCCCGCCGGGAGATTGTTGATGCACTCAAACACCGGCCCGGCGTAAGCATCGCCCCAGTAGGTTGTTTCGAGCCCGAGCTTTTGCGCGCCCGGCAGCCCGCCGCACAGCAGGTTGTAGTAGGACGTCTCGTAGGGATGGTAGAGGAAGATACCGAGCGTTTGCAGTGCGATAAAGACGCACGCGGCCGCATGTCGCAATCGCCGCGGACCCCACCAATCCCACAGCCTCTGAAAGCCCGCCCCCGCCAGGAGCGCGGCAAACGGAAACAGCGCGAGAAACAGCCGCACGCCGTCGTATTTCGGCGCATACGGGAAGGCGGCCACCAGCAGGATCACGGCGAAGTTGATCGTCGCCAGGCGCGGGTCGAGAGCCGGGCCCTGCCCGCCGCCTACCGGTTTCAGACTGTGTCGCAGGCCCACTACGAGGCAGAGCAGCGTCCCCGCCGGAATAGTGAAGAGTGTGAGGACCAACGGATAATGCCATGGGGCGTAATGGCCGGGGTCGGCGTAAATCCTGCCGAGGTAGTACACCGCAACGCTGCCGCGGCCCAGGGTTGTGCCTAAGAAATATGCCTTGAGCCGGACGAGGGTATCGTGCCACAGCCAGGGCCAGCCCGCGAGGAAAACCGCGGCCCCGATACCCAGCATCAGCGCGATAGGGACGATGGCCTTCTTGCGGTGTGCGAGGGCAGCCCACAGGACGAGCGGGCCCGGAATGAACGCTGCGTTGATTTTGGTAAGGAGGGCCGCCCCGAACAGGGCGCCGGCGCCGACGGCCCACTTGCGGTCGGCCATTCCGCGCGCGAAGGCAAGGGCCGTGGCAAACCACGCAAGCGCCATCGCCACGTCCAGCGCCGCGAAATGCGCATGCGCGAACAGGCGCGGCATCGTCAGCGCGAATATCCCGGCCGAAACACCCGCTGCCGCGCCCACCTTCGACGCCGCCGCGCAGATCAGGCCCACCAGCACCCCAAACAGCGCGCCCGTGGCGACGCGAGACGCAATCAGGTGGGGAAAGCCGGGGTAGATGAACCGGATAACCCGCCTGACGGCGCCGATCCAGATTTTCGCAAGCGGCGGATGCTCGTGGTTGGCTTTCCATGCCGCGTTGATAGCCTCGGAGGAAAAAGAGGGCGACAGGATCCAGTCGACATAAGCCTCCGAAGCGACCAGCGACGCCGGCTCGTCCCACGTCGGCCCGGGGTCGTCGATGGTGGCGGTGACCGATGCGAACGCGCACAGCCCGAGAATGGCCGGAAGGAACCGCTTAGCATTCATCCCGCGTTACCGTTGATCCGGATTTCTTGGCCAATGGTGGCCACTGTGCCGCCGAGTGCGGTGTGAATTCTTGCGCCGAGCTTGCCCTCGGGTATCTCGCCGATCACCTGGCCGGGGCTCACGCTATCGCCCTTGCGGACGGCCGGCAGGGCAGGTGAACCGATGTGCTGCAACAGCGGCACCGCCAGGCTCCGTGGGGGCAGGAGGTCGGGGCCTGTCTGCGCGTGCAAGATACCGGGCAGATCAATCGCCGCCACATACTCTGTTATGCGGAGACGTGCGATGAGATCGGCAACCGAAATGTGCCCCGCAGCGTAATCGTGCCTCGGCGACGGCGGGTTGGTCTCGGGCCTTATCTGCCAGCCCATTGCCTGCAGGTGCGATTTGATATGTCGACAGATCAGTTTGGGCGAGATGCCCATCTTGCACACGAAGCTGTCGCATACGCCGCATTCGGCGCAATTGACGGCCGACGTAATACTGGTGCTGAGGTTGTCGACCGAATGGCATATCGCGCGCATGATTTTGTGCGGCTCGATCTCCTGCCCCAACAGGTACCTTGTGCAATGATCGGTGCAGTCGCGGCACTGAAAGCACGCCGACCTGGCCCTGAGGAGCATCACGGCGAGCGACCTTACTCGCTTCTGAACCTGAACGTGCTGAGTGGGCAGGACCAGAACCGCGGGGGTGACTTTTGTGATCGGCGCCGATATGTCGTCTTCGACATAACCGGAGACCGGCCCGCCGAGCAGTACGCGAAAGCTCTTGACGGCCGCGCCGCCTGCCCTTGCGATGGCGTCTTCTATTCTCGCCCCGAGCGGCATTCGAGTCACCGTGGGCCGGACCACCTCGCCTGCGACGGTCAGTGTGCGGTGGGTTACCGGCCCGCCCCGAGCGGCAAGGCTGAGGTTATGTAGCGTTTCGACGTTGAATACGCTTACGCCGACGGCCTCGGTCGCGGCGGAGTTCGGCGCAACACGTCCGGTGGCCTCGTAAGTAAGGGTGTGCGATTCGGAAACGGGATAAAAATCCGGCGCCTGAAAGACCTCGATGCCCGGGTGCTCGGCGATTTCACGCCGGATGATTGCATCGAGGTCGGGGTCGTCCTCGACATAGGCAATTATGCCCCGCCGGGCACCCGTCGCCGTCATTGCCAGGTCCAGCCCTGCGATGATATCGGCGGCGTGGTTGAAGATGAGATGCCTGTCGCTGTAGACCAGCGGCTCACACTCGCAGGCATTGGCTATGACGATCTCGGCGGATTCCGCCAAGCGTGTGTGGGTCGGCATGCCGTTGCGGGCGCCGACAACTCCGGCTGCGCGCGCCGCTGCTATGATGCCGTCGCGGTCAAGCAAGAGATCTTCCCCTCCGCGGCGAATTCAACAGTTCTTATGACATTGATATTATAGTCCACGGCACGGCAAATCAAGAGGAAACCAAGACATCCCCGGCCACAGGCCAAGAGCGCCACGGCCCGATCGTAAGGCCTTACTGCGGCCCCGCGGTTCAGGAAAAAACATCTCTGGGGTTTTGCACAAGTATCGTTTCTATTTCATCTTCTTCCACTTCCGCCTCCAGCAACATCGGCACAAATTGCAGTAGCAAGTAATCGTAACCGATCCCGTGGTAATGCTTCAACAGCAGCTTCCTGAGCAGATCCTGAGACATGCTGATTCGCCTCAAGAAGCCCCTGTCGATGAGCTCCTTGACGAATCTCGCCTTGCCCCTGTCTTTCATGGCCACCGTTTTTTCGTATTCGTAGCCGATGGCGTCGACGCCGAGATAAACGCCCTTATCGGCTATCGCAAAAACGCGATCTTTGACGCGCTCATCCACCGCCAGATGGCCGATGATGATCTTCTCGGGCGGGACGCCGTTCTTGGTCAGAATATCAATCTGCTCGAAGGCCAGTTCCCCGGCCCAACAGTGAGTTGAAACGGGCAGGTGCGTCTCCATTTGCGCGTAGGCGACGGCCGTGAATACTTTCTCCTCGAGCGGGCTCATTTTTCCTACGCCGTATTCGGTAGCGATCTCGGCCAGTATCCCGGGTCTTATGCCCGTGTCGTCTACGCCTGTTTTGCATTCCCGGATCATTCTTGCGGCCAGTTGATCCGCGGTGTCGCGCTCAACGTAGTCCGGGTAAGAGCATTCCCGGTAAAACCCCGTTGAGGCTATGATGTTGACTCCCGTCCTCTCCGAGACCTCTTTGAGCCCGGTTATGTCTCGCCCCATGCCCATGCAGCTCTGTTCGACTATCGTATTCCCGCCGGCCCTCTTGAAATAGCGGATCTCATCGGCTGCCACCTCAACGTCATCCATTACGACATTGTAGTCGCTGCCCCCGTAATCGGTATCCGCAAGTATATGCTCATGCATTTGGGTAATTCCCAGCTCACCGGGCGGAATCTCGCCGAGCACCGACATCACGGTCATCTTTGCACCTCACATTCTCGCTCACCGGCGATGGTCGTCGGCTCGGGACAACTATTTTCTTCTTCACTTTCTCCTGCGGCGGGGTATTCAAGCACAGTCTAACAAGGGCTGATGCCGGTGTCAAGCAAGAAACGCCGCCCCCATTTCCCGACACTGTTTCGAGAGGCGCCGAACTTTGCGGCCGAGGCGCGGGTCACCTGCTGCTCGGCGTAGACGACTATCTGCAAGCGCAAATCAAACACGTAGTTTTTCGACCGCACTATGGTAAAATAAGCCGTCACTCTTCTCAAACCTTGCCGACACCACGTGTATGTGGAGGAGGGTGCGAGCAAAGAACTGGTCGGTCTACGCAACGGAGCGAATCGACATGCGGGATTTTGCTCACCGTGACCTCAGCCTCGTAGTGATCTCGGGCGTTACGGTCGCTTTGCTGCTTGCGGCATTGGCGGTGCACTTCTGCGATGTCCCGTTTTCCGATTACCTTCAGCAATTGCGCATCCGCATCACGCCTTTCGGTCGTACGCTACAGTTGCTCGGGAAGTACGACGTGGCCTGGTTCTCCATGTTTTTTGTGTGCTGGGCCACCGGCAACCGGCGGCTGCTGTGGCGCTTCGGGTGGGCAGCAGCCGCGTCGGGCATATTTGTGCTGCTGGTGAAGTTGGCCGTCGGCCGAACGCGCCCCAACGGCGAGGCCCTGTCATTTCCATCGGGCGACACTTCGATCGCCTTTGTGTGGGCAACGGTAATCGCGGCCGAATACCGTCTACTCGGCGTGCCCGCGTTCCTGGCGGCCGCCGTTATCGGCCTGATGCGCGTCACCGGGGGCATGCATTATCCGTCGGATGTTCTCGCCGGCGCGGCCACCGGATTTGCGGCGGCCGGCATCTCCGTTTACATGATAACGGACAACGTGCCGCGGTGGCTCTATCGCGCCACACGGCGGACGCGCTGGGGCCTGCTGCTGGTTGGCGGTTTTGTGGGCGGCATGGCAGCGCGCGCCGCCACCGACAGCCGATGGTGGCCGGCCGTTGTGCTCGCCGTCGCCATTGTTGTTCTTGTTTTCATTCCCGTATTGATCAGCAAGCGCAAAGCCTGCGCCAAACTCGCACGAAGACCAGAAATATAGCTGAGGGGTTCGCTATCTCGGACCTTCGGGATTCAGGCTTCGGACCCGCAACGCGGAATACAGCGGCGGCTTTGAACATCCTCTGCGCTCCGGGCTGCTATTCCGTCTTGATTGTTGGCCCGCGCCGGGGTACACTGTTACGCGTGCCGTATAGGAGGACGTTGCCGCGTGACACCGATGATGAGACAATTCCTTCTGGTGAAGGAAAAGCACAAAGACGCGATCGTGCTGTTCAGGGCAGGCGATTTTTACGAGACATTTTACGATGACGCCGAGACCGCGTCGAAGGTGCTGGGCCTCACGCTCACCTCGCGAAACAAAGGCAGCGACAACCCCGTCCCGATGGCCGGCGTGCCTTATCACGCGGTCGATCCCTACGTCCGAAAGCTCATCCGAGCCGGATACAAGGTCGCTATCTGCGAGCAGATGGAAGACCCCAAGCAGGCAAAGGGCCTGGTAGCGCGCGATGTGACCCGCGTTATCACCCCGGGCACGCTAACCGACGATTCTCTTCTCGAATCGAAGTCGAGCAATTACCTGGCGGCCGTGTATCCCGGCGGCGATCTCGCGGGTCTCGCCTGGGTTGATCTGTCGTCGGGGAGGTTCATCGTCGCCGACGTCGCCGGGGACCAATTGATGGATGAGTTGGCCCGGATCGCCCCGGCGGAGTGCCTCTTCCCCGAGACAACCCACGCGGCCGCGGGCGACATGGTCGAACAAATTCAGCGGGCGCTGCAAGTGTCTGTCACGCCGCGGCCCGAGCATACGTTCGAGCGGCGCACCGCGACGAAAACGCTGCTGGATCACTTCAAAGTGCTCGGCCTTGCCGGCTTCGGATGCGACCGCCTCGGCCCGGCGGTGCAGGCGGCCGGCGCGGCCATCGACTATCTCAACGAAACGCAAAAAACGTCCCTCACCCACATCGGAAAGCTCGAGAAGCTCGAAAGCGACCGCTACGTACTCCTCAATGAAACCACCCAGCGCAGCCTCGAACTGGTCGAGACGATGCGCACCCGCGAACGCCGCGGCACCCTGCTGTGGGTGCTCGACAAAACGGTTACCGCGATGGGCGCACGCATGCTGCGAGAATGGATCGTCTATCCGCTGCGCGACGTCGAGGGCATCCGCCTGCGCCAGGGGGCCGTGGGCGAGTTGGTCGGCGACTCCGACCGGCGCGACGCCCTGCGGGCCGCGCTCCAGACCGTCCATGACCTCGAACGGATAAATGCCCGTATAACAACCGGCCGCGCCAACCCGCGCGACCTCGTGTCGTTGAAGGAATCCGCCGCGGTGTTGCCGCGCGTGCGCGGGGCCCTCGACGGCTGCACGGCGCCGATGCTCGCCCGGCTTCGCGACGGAATCGATACCCTCGACGATGTCCGAGAGCTTATAAGCGACGCCATTGCCGACGAGCCGCCGATGACCGTCCGCGAGGGCGGAATCATCCGCGACGGCTGGGACGCCGAGCTCGATGAGCTCCGCTCCGTCAGGCGCGACGGCAGGAGCTGGATCGCCAAATACCAGGCCGACGAGATCAGGCGGACCGGCATCGACAGGCTCAAGGTCGGCTTCAACAAGGTTTTCGGCTATTACATCGAAATAACCCATGCGAAGGCCGATAGAGCCCCCGATAATTACATCCGACGGCAGACGCTCAAAAACGCCGAACGCTACGTGACGCCCGAGCTGAAGGAATACGAGGACCGCGTGCTCAACGCGGAGGAGCGTGGGCAAGAAATCGAGTATCGAATCTTCTGCGAGGTCCGCGACAGAATCGCCGAGCAGACCGCGCGGATCCAGGCCGTGGCCGGAGTCGTGGCGCGGTCGGACTTGCTCGCGTCGCTGGCACAGGCCGCCGCCGAATATCATTACGTTGCCCCCACGGTGGACGACAGCCTTGATCTTCACATCACCGACGGGCGGCACCCGGTGCTCGACATCCTCGACCAGGGGGAGCCTTTCGTGCCGAACGACGCGCTCGTCGACGCCGACGAGAACCGCATCCTGATAATCACGGGCCCGAACATGGCCGGTAAGTCTACTTACATCCGGCAGGTCGCGCTGCTGGCGCTAATGGCGCACATGGGCAGTTTCATCCCCGCGCGCAGCGCCAAAATCGGGCTGGTCGATCGTATCTTCACTCGTGTGGGGGCGTCGGACGAGCTCACTCGGGGCTACAGCACGTTTATGGTCGAAATGAGCGAGAGCGCCGGCATACTCAACAACGCCACGGAGCGCAGCTTGATCGTGCTCGACGAGATCGGGCGGGGCACCAGCACTTTCGACGGCGTGAGCATCGCGTGGGCCGTAACCGAACACATCTACGAGCGGTTGAGGGCCCGCACGCTCTTTGCCACGCACTACCACGAGCTGACCGAGCTCGCCCTTGTGCTGCCCGGCGTGAAGAATTATAACATCGCCGTGCGCGAGTGGGAAGACGAAATCATTTTCCTCCGCAAAATCCTCCCCGGCGGAACCGATAAGAGCTACGGCATACAGGTCGCCCGGCTCGCGGGAATCCCACGCGATATCATCGACCGCGCCCGCGACATTCTCACGCGGCTCGAGGCCGAGACGCTGGACTTCGACGACAAGCCCAAGTTCGCGCCGTCGAAGGTCAAGGCCAAAAAGCCCAAGCAAATGCAGTTGACCCTCTTCGGCTCGCCCCACGACGATACGATAGAAAACATCAAAAAGCTCAACGTCGACACCCTAACGCCCGTTGAGGCGCTGATGAAACTGCAGGAGATCAAGGAAAAGATACTGAAGAAAGAGGAAGGCTGAGGCAGGGGAGCGCGCCGTCAGTACGTTTTTTCTCGCGGCGCGCTATTCGGCCTCGGCCTGTTCTTGTTCCGGGTCGTACTTATCGCCGTCTTCGCTTTCCAGCGCCACGGTCACGTCTTTGGCCGCTCGCAGGCTGCCGTAGCACACAAGGCGGTCGTTGGCTTCGATTCGGGTGGAACCCGTGGGGGAGGAGACAAGCTCCCGACCGCGATGAATAGCGAGCACAAGCACGCCCTGCCGGCTGAGCCGCAGCTCTTCCAGCGTATGGCCCGCAAGCTTGCCGTCGGGCTTGACGTCTATCGACGAGATGCCGTATCCCTTGGCGAGGCCGATCACCTCCTGAAATGCCGGAATGCCGAGGTATCGGACGCCCCCCAACCTGTCGGCTATGATCTTGTCGAGCAGCGCGTGCAGCCACCTGGCAACGGCAAACTTGTAGACGACAAGAAGGCCGATGCCGAGCAGGACCACGTTCATCAGCACCTCCGTCTTGGTGACCATCGAGAACGACAAGATCAACGCGGCCACGGTGGAGGCTATCCCGGCGTTGCCCACTATCATGAGCACCTTCGTGATCTTGCGCCGGCGGGGGTTGTTGACGATAAGCTCGGCCTCCCGCGTGGTGAACCCGGTGCCGCTGAAGGCCGAAAGCGCCTGGAAGCTGGCGGTTTTTTCATCGATGCCCGTCATCCGCAGGGCGACGGTGCCGATCTTCACAACGAACAGCGAAATGATTACGATACCGATCAAGACTACAATGGTGCTCATGTCTTCTTCCTGAAACGGTCGGCCCAATCTCCCTTTGCAAAGCCGGGGTACCAGTTATTTATAGTGTAGGTGTGAAAACGGACGGAGTTCGCAGAACCCCGCCCGTGATGCCGTCACGGCAACGCCGCGGGCAGTTTATTTTGCTTGCAGCAGCACATAGCGGTAGCGGTCGTCTTGCAACACCCGCAGCAGCACACCCTTCTTGGCGTCCGCGGCTTTCGTTTGCTTCTCGAAATCTTCGATGGTGTTGACCGGCTGCTGCCGCACTTCGAGGATGACGGCGCCGGGCTTCAGGTCTTTGTCCGCCGCCGGCGACCCGGGCCGGACCGCTGTAATGACCACGCCTTGCTCTTCCTTGATTCCGTATTTCTCGCGGATCTCGGGGGTGTTTGCTGTAACGGCGCACCCGAGCTCATTCGCCGCCTGGCCTTCTTTGCCTCCTCCGACCGTCGAAAGGAGCTGGGTTCTATCACCGATCAGCGCCTTGAGCATGAGCGTCTTGCCGTCACGGTTTATGACTACGTCTACTTCCTTATCGACGGATGTACGGGCGACGACGTTGCGGAGGTGGTCGGAGCTTTTTATCTTGTGGCCGTCGAACTCCATGATCACATCGCCATTCTTGATGCCTGCGCGGTCGGCCGCGGAACCGGGCACAACGCTTGCCACAAGGCTGCCTTCGCGGCTGTCGAGGCGGAGCGCTTTGGCGAGGTCGTCGTCGACGTCCTGCGGCTGCACACCGAGGAATCCGCGCACCACTCGGCCTTCCTTGAGCAGCGAGTCCATCACCGACTTCGCCATATTGACAGGTATGGCAAAACCGAGCCCCTGGTAACCGCCGCTGCGGCTGACTATGGCGGTGTTGATGCCGACCACCTCGCCGCGGAGGTTCACCAATGGGCCGCCGCTGTTGCCCGGGTTGATAGCCGCGTCGGTTTGAATGAAGTCTTCGTAGGTCTGCATTCCCAGGCTGCGTCCTTTGGCACTCACGATTCCGAAGGTGACCGTGCGGTCGAAGCCGAACGGATTCCCGATCGCGATCACCCATTGTCCCACGCGAATCTTGTCGGAATTGCCGAGGCGGGCATAGGGAAGATTCTTGGCGTTGATCTTGATGACGGCCACTTCGGTCTCCGGGTCGCTGCCCTTTACCTCGGCATCAAATTCTCTCTTGTCGGAGAGCTTTACCTTAAGTTCATCGGCCCCGCTCACGACGTGGTTGTTGGTCAGGATGTAGCCGTCGGGGCTGACAATGACGCCGGAACCGAGAGCCGTTCGCTTGTATTCCTTCGGCATGCGATTGCGGAAGAACCGCTCGAAGAAATCGTCGCCGAAGGGCGACTCGAACCTCGGTGCTTTGATAGTCTTCGATGTGGAGATGTGCGCCACCACGGGGCTGACCGACGCCGCGACCTGCTCTACCGCCTTGCTGAGCCCCTCGGCTATGTCGAGTGATTTTTGATCAATGGTGGGGGGAGGCGGGGCGCCCACGGGGGGTCTTTCTATCACTTCGCCCACGCTCACGGGCATCCAGTTGTTGGAGAACGTAAGGATAAATGCCACGACGGCGCCGGCCATGAAAAACGCCGCCGCTGTAAGCTTGTTTCCGAACCTGCTCATGTGATCCTCCTCTTTCGCCGAGGTCTCCGAACGGGCCCCTTGGTCGGTCGGAGCCGTTCGCACAGCCGGCCGGGGAACCGCGCCTTTCCCGGGTCAGCTTTCATTCTATCATTTATGGAAGGTTTTTACAAGGCTGAGCGCTCTTTTGACACGCGCGGCCAGGCAGCGCCCCGCTCTGGGATATTGGTTCACCCGGCGGCACCGTGAGTTCAATTTTCCTGCGGCGCAGTGTGTAAAACAGTGTGAAAGGCAGCCTGCCGCCGGCCCGGCGGGCGCCGGTTCTTGCCATATCCGACAATCTGGCCTTTTAACGCTTTACTTTTCGCCCATCAATTCCGCGACCTTATCTTCGATAGCCTCGGCCCACATCTCGTAGCCGCGGGGGGTGGGGTGGACGAAGTCGGGCATGAGCTCCTGCGAAACGGCGCCGCTCTTGTCGAGGAACTTGTCGCCGGTGTCCAGATAATGGATCATCTTCCCGTCTGCTATCTTCCGGAATATGGCGTTTGCGGCCCTGGCTCTTGTCCGCTTCGGGTTGACAGGCTCTTGCCCCATGGGGAAGATAGCCATCAGCAGGATTTTCGTTTTCGGCAGCTTGGCCCTCAATCGCTGGACGATCGCCGTCACGCCGTCGGCAATTTGCCGGGGACTATCGTAGCCGCAGTTGTTCGTGCCGATCATGAGGACGATCAGCCTGGGCTTTATGCCGTCGAGATTCCCATTATCGATGCGCCAGATCAGATGCTGTGTGCAGTCGCCGCTCATGCCGAAATTAGCGGCGTTGCGGCGGCCGTAGTATTTCTCCCAGGCCTGCTTGCCCTCGTTCTCCCATTGCTGCATGATGGAATCGCCCAGGAATACCAGGTCGATCCCGCCCTTTTTCGCGATCTTGTTGAAGCTCTCGTGGCGCTCGGTCCACCAGTCCCAGCGGTGCCGGTCTTGCGGCTTGGTGCAGTTGTGGATGGGGATCGCCGTGTTTTCGATTCGGGGTTGCTTCTCGCAGCCGGCAAGGAAGAACACGGCAGACAATGTGAGTAACGCTTTATTCAATCTCATGGTTCTTGATCCCTTTGCTGTGTTTTGTCTTCTCCGTACGTTGCCATTGGGTGGCTGAGAATGATGAAGGCAGATGCCCGCCGGGCCGGATGCCTTGCCTCAGCCGCCACCCAGGCACATTGTATCGTCCTTCGGCTGGATGATCCGGTCGAAACCCGCGGCCCTGAGCGTCCAGCCGTCATCGGCCTGCACAAATTCCCAATCGTCGTCGCTGGGGCCGTCGCCGATTCGGAGGCCGAACAGAAACTCGAAGCTCTCTGCGGCGCGAAATGGCGCGAAGCTGCGATAGCGCACCGAAAGCGTCTCTTCCTTGCGCGTGTTCGAATTCTCGTAGGTGCTCGTCCGCACAACGTCATTCACGCGCCAGCCCAACGAGCGGTCGGGTAGGAAGGGTGCAACAGTCAGCCGTGCACCTTCGTTTTCCACGACGGAAACCACACCTTCGGTGCGAATGCCGCCCGCGTAGTGGAGCAGCCATTCTACGTGCCTTTCGCCTTCGCACTCGATCACGTCGCGCACCACGATCACGTTTGGGTGGAAAAACATGATGCTCCGCACGAACTTGCGCAGCAGCCCGGGGTATGCGGCGGCAGCGTCGCCCGCCACGAGGTCCCAGCCCTGTGCGATGCTGCCCGCCGCGAGCCGGCCTGCGTGGTCGGGCCCCCACGTTTGGCCCTGCCCGTCGACGAGAATGCAGTTGTGCCCGACGGCGCTCAGGTTGTCCCAGTTCCATCGCAGCTTCGGATCGTCGAAGAACCCCAGGAAATGCGCGTACGGCCAGTAGCCGGAGTCGACGATCAGTTTCTCGCCGCCCGACTCGACCACGAACGAAGCGGCATCGAGATGGGAATGGCCGACGTCGGACGGCCCGCACTTGAACCCCACAAACGTGTCGGCGCGGCTCCAGCCGCTGCGCATCGTGACGACCCCGGTGCGCGGAAAAATCGGGGGCACCTGCTTGGGCGGCGCGGACGCAACCTCGGGGTCGTCGAACGCGAGGAAAGTAACGCTGCCGGCCGGCGAGGCGCGGGCGATGCGCAGCCAGTCGTGTCGGCCCACCTCGGCCGCAAGCATAATGAGCCCTTCCGACGCCGCCTCACTGAGCTGATCGTTGTTGTCGTTGAAGTCGTACACCCGCCCGGCGGGGGTCGTCAGCATCATAGCGAAATCGCCCGTGACTTGCAGCGCCGGGTGCCGGTAAAGATCAACCTTTCCACGGGTGAGCCGCCTCAGGGCCGTCGCGAAGCGCAGCCCCATCCTCAGCGTGGTAAACCAGTAGTTCACGCCTTCGGGCCAGTCGCCTTCGGGCGGTACCATGTCGAGCACCTCCAGCACTCCTCGGGCGGCGAGGCCGAGCGCCTCGCAAGCCTCGGGCCAATGCTCGGCGAACCGGCAGATCGCCAGGCCCGACTCTCCGCAGCACATGATCTTCCAGTTGCTTTCGCAGTCTTCTTTCGCCCACCATTCCTTGCGGCCCCGGGCGGCGTTGAGAAACAGCGAGAAGTGCATCTGTCGCAGCCTTTCGGCCACGGCCTTTGTTTCGTTGTCGGAATAGGCGTCGCCGAGGAAATCGTGCACGAGAGCCACAACAGCCGCCATATTGGTCACTACGTGGTCGCATTCCATCGGCATGTGCACGGGCGCCACCCACGTGTCGAGCGCCAGGAGCGCCTCCACGCGCCGCTTTGCCCACTGGGCGAAAGACGCTTCCCCAAGAAGCAAATAGCCCTCCGCCATCGACTGGGCCTCGTGGCCGGAGGGGCGCGGCAGGTACAACCGGGCTACTGTGGCCGGGTCGGTCTGAAGGAGGGCGCGGCACCGCTGCTCTATACTGTCGAGCAGCCCGTTGCGCCTTCCGGCCCGGAGCCTGATCTTGTCCACTTGCTCGGGGTCGAAGAGCAGCCCCGGGCGCTTTGCGGCGAGGTCCAGCTCGCACGTCTCGAGGGCGCCTTCGATTGCGTTTGCGTCGATTCCGTGCATTGCCGTTTTCTCCAGGCTATCAGGAAATGGGCGAAAACAGTAGTATAACTACTGCGGTTCACAGTGCAAGTGTTTTTGAGGCCGGAGGGAAGGGCGCCCCGCCAGGTGCGATCAAACATAATGGTTGCTGTTTATGTCTTGACGGCTCAGGAGCTGTGCGTGCAAGGCGTTACAGCGGCTGTTCGGAACGTTTTTGAGCAACGATGATGTATGGGGGGAAACTCTTTGAAAAGAGTTTCCCCCCCCTTCAGAAACTTTTGGGCTGTTACAGCCGTGCCGGCTCCTGCCGGCGCGGCAGCGAAAAAGTCTTTGGAAGGGGGTCTGGGGGAAATCCTTTCTTCAGAAAGGTTTCCCCCAGCACAAGCGACCAGACCAAGGCTTGAACCAAGATTTCTTATCGCACCCTGCCCCGGCCGGTATCGGAAAAACCTTTCGATTTTCGCCCCGCTTCGTATTACAATTACGGCCCATGCTACTGCGATGAACGTCTGCGTGCAACCGCAAAGGAGTATCGTAAAATGGCGGAGATGACCGATAGAGAACGAATGCTCGGGACGCTGCGTTTTGAAAAGGTCGACCGTGTGCCCGATCTCGAGTTTTTTGCGTGGGGGGGGACCGTCGCGCGCTGGTGCAATGAAGGAATGGAAGGCTATTACGATTTCAACAAGTATTTCATGCTCGATGAGGCCGAATGGGGGCCGCACCCGATGGTGGGCACCGGTATGCTGCCGGTCTTCGAAGAAAAGGTGCTCGAGGAGAAGGGCGGCCACCGCATTGTACAAGACGCCGAGGGCGCAATTTGCGAGCGAGCCGACGGCGTGGAGTGCATTCCGCGCTATATCAGGTTTGCCATCGAGACCCGCGCCGACTGGGAGAAATTTGCGGCCGAGCGGCTGGACCCGGAGGCCCCCGGGCGCGTGCCCGACAATTTCGACGAGATCTGCGCGAAATGCGGCGAGGACCGGGTTTTCCCCGCTCTCATTTTCGGCACGAGCCTCTACGGCAAGATACGCAACTGGATGGGCGTCGAGAACCTTTCCGTCGCACTCTACGACGACCCCGCGTGGGTCGAAGAAATGATGGAACACCTCACGAGGCTTTGCCTGGCCGTATACGAGAAGATCGCCGGCAAATGCACCATCGACTTCACCATCTGGTGGGAAGACATGTGCTACAGGGGCGGGCCGTTGATCTCGCC
>Ga0180432_10005446_pt1 | contig 16947 bp, 22 predicted proteins | sample SS_ome_10_FD_132414 | JGI IMG/M metagenome (GOLD analysis project Ga0180432, IMG submission 132414) | Hypersaline lake sediment archaeal communities from the Salton Sea, California, USA - SS_1_MS_2 metaG | ecosystem: Environmental > Aquatic > Non-marine Saline and Alkaline > Hypersaline >... | reverse complement strand
GAACACGGTGGCTGGTGACACGGGCGACGTCGCCGGCGGAGGATCCTGTCACCATCCAGGTCTGGCCGGGATTCCGGCCACAAATTGGCGAACTTTCGACGGACTTTTGACGACATTTCGACGATATGACGCCCTTGGGCCAGGAGTGCCTGGCCGGCGCAGCGAAGAGAGTCTTGTCCGCGGACAACCTGCGGCGGAGCGGTCGAGGGGTTTGATGGGTAGGATAGCAGGAAAGGCGCTTCACGACGTGGAACACAGGAGAGATGCTATGAGCAAGGCATTGACCACAACGGGAAGATCGGATGCATTACAAGACGCGCTCACAGTCATCGAGCGGTCGAACCTGGCGGATGGGACAAAGCGCAAATACGCGGCAGCCCTGGCGCGCTACCTGGACGACGGCGGCGACCTGTTCGATGCCGGCGCGCTGGCCGACTACGCGGAAGGCCTGAGCGAGAGCGGCAAGGCGCAGTTGAAGGCAGCGGTCAGGCTGTACTCCGACGCGATGCTAGATGCGCTGAAAGGCCAGGCTGATCCGCACAACGTCGACGTTGTGCGAGCTGCTGAGTACCGAACCGAGGCCCTGCAGAACGCCGTCAAGGTGAAAGCGGCAGAAGGGCAGAAAGCGCACACGTGGCTGACGCAGGCACAGGTCAAGGCGCTGCTCAATACCTGCGGTGATGACCTCAAGGGGCAACGGGACCGGCTGGCGCTGGGGCTGCTGGTGGCGGCCGGCCTGCGACGGGAGGAAGCGGTCAACCTGCGCTTCGAGGATGTGAAACTGCAACCCGTCAAGGGCAAGATGCGCACGGTGTTGGACGTTCGCGGGAAGGGCAGCAAGAACCGCGTCGTACCGATCTCCGATGCGCTGGCAAACGCGATCGACCGGTGCGCAGCGGCCTCGGGTGGGAAAGGGCGTATCCTGCGCAGTGTAGATCAGGCCGGCGTTATCGGTGACAGTCTCAGCGCGGTCGGCTTGTTCCACGTCGTCAGAGAGCACGGCGTGGCCATAGGCAAGCCGGACCTGGCCCCACACGATCTGCGCAGAACCTACGCGCAACTGGGGTATGAGGCCGGTATCCCCATCACCCAAATAAGCCGGCTGCTGGGCCACGCGACCGTGGCGACTACGCAACGCTACCTGAACCTTGACCTGAACCTGGATACGACGGTCAGTGACTTTATCCCGTTCTGAGAAAACCGCTTACGAAAATGGGTATTTCCGTAAGCGGTTTCAGGGCTGTTTTGAGGCCATGGGCGCAATAAGTAGTGAGTAGGGGGCAGAGCATGAAGTGGCGTGAACTGAAAGCACTCCAACAGCGACCGCTGGATGACAAGATCGCTGAGGCACGTAGGGTGATCGCCGAGGCGCTGAGAGTGGCGGCCCGACCTGCCCTGGCGTTCAGCGCGGGGAAGGATAGCACAGTCCTGCGAGACTTGATCTACCGCTTTTTCCCCGAGGCGGTCCCGAGATTGATCACAATCTATGGCAACACGGGCGTTGAGTATCCCGAGTGCGTCCAATTCGCGCGGCGCATCGCGCGCGAGACGCCGAATTTCTACGAGTCACGTCCCGCAAAGACGGACCGGCCTGGGTTTCGCTATGCCGGCCAGCGCCGGATCTGGCAATGGTTGATCGAGACCGGTCGCATCGGGCAAGTTCTGAAGCCTGATGGCAAGCTCAAGAGTACCGCCGCGCTGGAGCGTGCATGTCCACCTGAACTACGGGAGGAGCTCGAACGTGCGCGCTGGATCTGGCCAACGGGGACGGTGATGAGCTACTGGTGGTGTTGCGACCAGTACGGATTCCCGTTGCTGGGCAAGGCGTGGTCGAGGCTGGATGCGCATCGGATCAATATTGACACGTTCTTGCGGTTCTCTGCCAGCCGGAGTGAGGATGCAAGCCTGCTGGCATACTACGATGTCTTGCGGCAGGTGCGAATCTCACAGCACTGCTGCCAGGTGCTCAAGAAACTACCGGCTGAACGGGTCCAGGCGGAGCTCGGGGTGGACTTGATCTTCAAAGGCTTGATGGCCAGCGAGTCACGGTCACGGACGAAGAATTTCTTGACGAGGGGTTGGCTGTTTGAGGGGGCGAGGAAGCCTTACCTGCATGGGGAGCCGTTTTATCATTGCCAACCGATGGCCACCTGGACCGAGGCGGATGTGTGGCACTACATTGAGCGGTATCAGGTGTCTTATGCGTCCCTGTACGACAGGACTTTCGTAGCGTTGGACGGGACCGTCCAGCGTGTGAAACGGAACGGCTGTTTGGGTTGCGCGACCGATTTCGGATTCCAGAACAACCACCTGTATGTACTGCGGCAGACGCACCCATCGGCCTGGCGCGCGGTGATGCGAGCAGGGATGGCACAGGAGATCAGGAATCTCCAGCGAGCGATGCGTGCTGGGCAACTGTCGCTCTTTGATGCGTTTGAGACCGAGGAATTGATCGAGGCTCAACCCTGCACGTTTGACGACCTGGATGGTTTGGGTGGGTGGGAGGCGGATTCAGGGTTGTTCTACGATCCAGAGGTGGATTGAGTAGGAGGCAAGGTGAGATGGGGAAGCGATTGACACATCGCCAGGTGGCGGACAAGTTGGGTGTGCCGATGGCAGCCGTGGCGATCGTGCGGGAGATGCTGCGGGGATCCTCGATGAGTGGTGACCGCGCTCTGCGTGGCGCTTGTGGGGATGTGGCGAAGGCGGCCCGGGTCCTGGCGCTGGAGCGTCGATGTGTGCGGGTGGCTGAGGCGATCACGGCCGACCTCGTCGCGGGGGTTTGCGAGTTGGACGGAGGGGCTGAGTGAGGGGGCGAGAGACCGGGCCTGCAGCGGAGAGCCGCCCAACGAGCGAGTCAGGGAGATCCACGCCTGGGGGCGTAGGGAGGCACAGGAGCGCGCGCGGGCGCGGAAACGTGACCAATCCCCGGCGATCCCGGCTCAGAAGGCCGGCAGGAGCGTGGAGGTTGGAGTGAGACGGCCTTCTGCACCAACGATGTGGTCATCTATGGCGTGAAAAGGCGTGAAAAAGCGCGAGGATAGAACTGGCAGTTTGGCTTACCTGTACCTTAATCGAATCCATAGCCCGCCACTCCGGCCGTGCGAACCGGACCAGAAGCAAGGCTCACTGAGGGGCAAGGCGGGATGACCGGCTTGACAGGCCATAACGCAAGGGTTATAATGACGGCGTGACGTCAGAGATCACCCAACGCTGGCAAGTCGTGTACTACCAGGACCGCCGGGGACGGCGGCCTGTGCGGGAGTTCCTGGACGGCTTGAGCGCAGCCGACCGGGCCAGGGTGCGCAACGTGCTGCGGCTGTTGTGTGAGTTTGGGGTGTTGCTGCAGATGCCCCATGCCCGGCCTCTGTCGGGACATCGGGGCCTGTGGGAGTTGCGGGCGGGGGCAATCCGGCTGTTCTACTTCGCTCACACAGGACGGCAGCTCGTCATCCTGCATGCGTTCCGCAAAAAGTCGCAGAGGACACCGGCGCGGGAGATTGCCATCGCCGAGCGGCGTATGATCGAGATTTTGGAGGAAGAGCAGTGAGCAGAGAGATTCCTGAGTTTGAACGCTTCGAGGATTGGGAGGCCGAACAGATGCAGGACCCGGAGTTTCGGGCCGCGGCCGAGGAGCTGGAGCCGGTCCACCAGGTGTCGCGTCTACGCATCATGCGGGGGCTCTCGCAGGCGCAACTGGCCGAGCTGGTGGGCACCCAACAGCCCAGCATCGCCCGGCTGGAGAGTGGAAGGGTCGAGCCCAAGCTCTCTTTTCTGCGGCGGGTCGTGGAGGCACTGGGAGGGCGGTTGGAGGTGCGAATCGTGCCCGACGAGGGGCGGCCTGCCGAGGCGCTGGAGGCCCGCCAGGCATAAAAGAGCCCCAGGTGTGAAGGCACCTGGGGCGGCGGTCAGACCGATGGAGGCGGCCTGACGGACATAGGATAGCACGGCAAGCCGCTTCCGTCAAGGAGGCGGCTTTGTTGTACCAAGGGAATCTGGACCCTATCATAATAGACTGTGAACAACCCCCGGTAACAGTGGCGTGGCTCTTGCGTGATCTCTTGACTGCCGAGCTTCCCAAGATGCACGATCAGGGCCCACCCATCATCCGTGATACGTTGTATGACGAGCAGGGGATCTACTTCGACACGCCCATCGAGATCAGGGAGACGGACGGGGTGTTTGTGCTGCAGATCAGGGGCAGCGTCTGGACGTGGGACGGGGAGCGATACCTGCCGAACAATGAACATGTGGACGTGCTAGACATCGAGATACTGCCCTCCGGGACTGGGGGGAGCAAGGTCAGGCTCATGCCTGCCTTCGCACTGGGGGGGATCGAGAAACATATCGAGTCATTGCTGGCGTCGGTGTTGGGCAAGTTCGACGGTGCTCTCGAAACGACAGGTCACCGGGTAGCGAAACGGTTGGACGATGCTGTCGACCGTGCCTTCGAAGATGAAGGGGGCAGGGACAGGGCTGACAGGTTGCCTCAGGACATAGATCAAGAGACCCAATTCGTAACCGGGACAGTCGCTGGAGAGGACACGGGCTGCAGAGTGGGGCAGGAGTCTGACAAGAAAAGGCTCAGCAAGGAAGTGCTTGACCAGTTGACCAAGTTCACCATCACACACGAGGCCCGTCTGAAGACTGCGCCGACTTTGTTGATACGATGGTTGAATGGTGAGGCAAGGCACTCCCCCATTGTCGAGAGCACGATTTCCGAGCCAGAAAGCGGTGTATTCAGTGGTCCGACTTGGAAGGTCTGCTGGGGCATGGAATTGCTCTCACTATTTCCAGAAGGAGACGAGCCGATTGTGCCATCCAGTCGTGACTCGCCTGGACCAGGTAGAGCCAAGACTCTAGTTGTGTTCGAGTTACTTGAACTGTCACAGAATCCCAACCTTACAAAGGTGATAGGGAGATGTGTTGCTCATCCAGAGGTGGCTGAGCACTTCGACAGAGTGTGGTCAAGGATGCTTGCGGAGTTCCCTCCAGGGGAAGACAAGGCTCCCGCCAGCGATAGGACACACCATCTGCTCACGTTTGAGGAGATGGGATACCGAAACCCCCTCGCTGAGACGCAGACAGGACACACTATACCGGCAGAGGCAACGTCACAGGCAACAGTCTCGAAGTCATCTGAGGATGATAGTGATCTGAAGCCCCTTGACCGCGCAATCATCAAGGTTGTACGCCAGATAGAGGATGAAGGCCTGAAGGCAACCGACGAGCGTGTAGCGACGCGGTTGTCACCGAATCCACAGACGAACGAGTCATACCACCGCGTGACGATCAGCAGACACAGGTGCAAGTTGCGAGACAGGGGATTTGAAGTGTAACGCGAAACTGTAGCCTAAAACTGTAGCCCAATTGTAACGTGTAGCGTTACCACAGCGCTACACTTTTTATGATAGAGTGGGGCCGATGATAGACATCGGCCCCTTTGCTTTGGATTGAGAGGTGACGATGAGACGACAACGGTTTCCGGTGGTGTTGTCTGCCAAAGAACGACGAGCCCTCCGGGCCCTGGCCAGTGAGGACGGTCTGTCCGGCGCGGCGGTGATCCGTCGCCTGATCCGGCAGGAGGCGCAACAGCGTGGAGTGTGGTCATCCGTTGCCAACGGCAGCGTGGGTCGCACCCAAGAAGAGGTTGTGTGATGTTAGAACACTTGTGCGCATTATGTGGGTGTGCTATAATCGGCAGCGAACGAAACGCTGAACCCCCACTCTCCCTACCTGTGGCAATATCAGGCCCACACCCGACAGGAGAGGAGCCAGTGGAAGGTTGGGCGTCATCGTCACGACAATCTAGGGGTCGGCCTCTGGTAAGGAGGGCGAGGCGGGTACTGGCACAGGTGGGTGGTCCTCGTCTTCGTCGTCCTTGTTCAGGATGCCGGCCCTTTTGCGTTACATGGAGTTTGAGAGTATGGAAAGCTACACCGAGCGGTTTATCTTTGCGCTGACACCGACGGAACGGGCAGCGCTGGTGGCGCTGGCCCGGCAGGATGGCGTCAGCCAATCCGGGACGATGCGCCGGCTGTTACGCCGCGAGGCCCGCGAGCGAGGGCTGTGGCCAGTGAAGGGCGGCGTGAACTCAGGTTATGAGGAGCAACGAAATGAAAACAAACCGTGAAAAGAAGACCGCCACCGGGGACACGGTGGCGGCGGGACAAAGTGCGCCTGGTGGCGCAAGAACTTCCGGTCCTATCTTACTACATTTGACCGGGAGCGTCAACCCCTCATCGGCTTGCTACCTGGGGGTGATGTGATGGCCCTCCACAACGACGTGATTGGTGAGATCAAGGAGCGTCTGGACATCGTGGAGGTGATCACCTCCTACGTTCCGCTGGAAAAGTCCGGGCGGCGCTTCCGGGCGCTGTGTCCCTTTCACGCGGATAAGAACACGCCTTCGCTGATCGTCTTCCCCGACGATCAGCGCTGGTACTGCTTTGGGGCGTGTAACCAGGGCGGTGACGTCGTCGACTTTGTGATGAAGCGAGAGGGCTGGGACTTTGGCACGGCACTGGAGGAACTGGCGCGCAGGGCAGGGGTCGAGCTGCGCCCACTCACGCCGGAGCAGCAGGAGCAGCGGAGCTACGAAGATGCGCTGGGCGTGGTGGCCGGCTATTTTGCCGGGCAACTGCAACAGACGCCGGCAGCGCTATCCTACGCGCACGGCCGGGCCTGGTCGGACGACGTGATCCGCGATGAGGGGCTGGGCTATGCTCGAGGCGGATCCCTCCCTGACCTGGGCAACGCCAGGGCCCAGCGCGCCGCCGAGGCGCTGAATCGCTGGGCCGGAAAGACTGGCGGGGCCATCGTTTACGTCCACCGCGACGGGGGACGCGTGGTCTACCTGGCGGGGCGGGCCATCGAGGGGAAATGGCACTACAACCCGCCCTCCGACCTGGCCGGCCCGAGGCGTCCATACCTCAACGGTTCGTATTCAGCCCGGGCCGAGGAGCTGATCATCGTCGAGGGCCAGGCAGACGCGGTCACCCTGGGGGGCTGGGGTGTCCCCGCCCTGGCGCTGGCCGGGTCCGGCGTGACCGGTGACCTGATCGAACGTCTCGGCCGGCACATCGAGAAGCGGGCGACTATCTACGTGATCCCCGACGCGGACGGCAAGACCGACGTCGCCGGCCTGGCAGAGGACGTGGGGCCCCTGCTGCGCGTCGTCACCCTGCCGGAGGGGGTGAGCGACGTCAATGACTGGGCTCAGCAGGGCGGCAAGGCCAAAGACCTGCGGGCGCTGCTGGACGACGTCCGGACGTGGCTCGAGCTGGAGATCGAGCGGGTGGCGGGAGTCAACGGGCGGGAGAGGACAGAAGCCCGGCGAGGCCTCTTCGAGCATCTGGCCGGCCTGGACGCCTTTGCCCTGAATGACTACCGCGAGAAGGTGATCAGTGGGCTGCGGATCGGCGCCGAAGAGTTCAACCGCTACCTGCGGGCCGTTCAGGCGGAGGCGGCCGACGGCTGGCGTAACGGGTACGACGGCGATCGTTACGTCGTCGAGGGCGGGCGGCTGTGTATGGTGGGGTTCAGCAGGAGCGGCGAGCAATACACCCGCCCGCTTTGCAACTTTACGGCCGAGATCGTGGAGGACGTGGCCCACGACGACGGCGAGGAGATCACCCGCCAGTTCACCGTGACCGGCAGGATGGAGAACGGGCATCCGCTGCCCCGGATCCGGGTGGACGCTTCCAGATTCATGGGGATGGGCTGGGTCAACGAGCAGTGGGGCATCCAGGCGGTCGTGCGGGCCGGCCTGAGCACCCGCGATCAACTGCGCGAGGCGATCCAGTTACGGAGTCAGCAGGCGCAAGGTTATTACGCTTACACGCACACGGGCTGGCGAGAGATCGGCGGCCGGCGCGTGTACCTGCACGCCGGCGGCGCGGTCGGCCTGGACGGCGTGGCCGTCGAACTGGGCCGCGAGGTCGAGCGTTATCGCCTGCCCCCTCAGCCCGAGGATGTGACGGAAGCGGTGCGAGCCAGCCTGCGCTTCCTGGAGGTCGCGCCAGATACGATCACCGTCCCGCTGTGGGCAGCGGTCCACCTGGCTCCACTGGCAGAGATCGTCTATCCCGATTTCGTGACCTGGCTGTACGGCGTGACCGGGACACTCAAGAGCACGCTGGCGGCCCTGGCCCTGTGTCATTATGGCCGGTTCGCTGCCAGGAATCTGCCGGCCACCTGGGCGGACACGGCCAACCGGCTGGAGAAGGCCTGCTTCCTGGCGAAGGACGTCCCGCTGGTGGTCGACGACTTTGCGCCTCAGAGCGATCCCTACCGGGCCCGCGAGATGGAGCAGGCGGCGACGCGCATCGTGCGCAGTGTGGGCAACTGCAGCGGACGCGGCCGGTTGGCGTCCGATCTCTCCCTGCGCACCGTGTACCGCCCGCGTGGGCTGGTGATCTCGACCGGCGAGCAGGTGCCCGACGGGCAGTCCATCACGGCGCGTATGTACACGGTGGAATTGCGGCCGGGCGACGTGGACCTGGAGCGGTTGTCGGCCGCCCAGGGCGAGGCCGGCCGTTATCCTCACGCGCTGGTCGGGTATCTGTCCTGGGTGGCCGGACAGTGGAGCCACCTGGCGGAGGAATTGCCCAGGGCGCAACTGGCACAGCGGGCGCAACTGCTCGACGAGATGGCCGGCCAGCACCTGCGCATCCCTGACGTACTGGCCACGCTATACCTCGGCCTCGACGTCGGGCTGGCGCACGCCGTCGAGGTCGGGGCACTGACCGGGGCCCAGGCGCAGGAGTGGCGGGAGCGAGGTTGGGAGGCGCTCAAGGCTGGCGCGGAAGCCCAGGCCCGGCGCATCGAGCAAGAGCGGCCCACGGTGCGCTTCCTGGAGGTCCTGGGGGATCTGCTGGCCCAGGGTCGTGTCAGGCTCAAGAGGGCGAGGAGCGAGCAGAGCATGGGGGGCGGTGAGGACGTCGGGTGGTACGACGATGACTATATCTACCTGTTGAGCGACTCCTCATACAACGTTATTGCCCGATTCCTGCGCGACGAGGGATCACACTTCCCGGTTAAGGAGCGCGCCCTCCACAAAGCTCTCGTCGAGGAGGGTTATCTGGTACGGGGGAGTGAGGACAGGTTCACCGATCGCTACTGGGATGGGGAGCGTCGCTATCGCGTGCTGAAGCTACTCCGCACGAGGGTCGGGGAGCAAGTGGACGCGCTCGCTCACACAGAGACCGGGCTGGCTGATCAGAAGGAGGGAGGGGAGGGAGTACCCTTTTGACCAGTTTGACCGGTTTGACCGGTTTTTCGTAGAGGAGAGACCATGGACATGTACACGTTCGCCCGCCCCGGTCTATGGCCCGGTTGGACCGGTTGGACCGGTTTTTCGTAGAGGAGAGACCATGGACATGTACACGTTTGCCCGCCCCCTTCCTGAGCCTTACGGTTCTTCCAGCCCTCATGCTATCGGTTTGGTTAACCAACGCGATAGATTTTACCGGTCTTACCGGTCTTACCGGTTTTTCCAGGGGAGAGAGCATGGGATTATCGAGGGATCAGCGGCATGATGAACCGAGTACGCGGGTACTCATCTGAGCGTTACCGTTGTTACCGTTGTTACCGGTTTTTCCAGAGGAGAGAGCATGGACATGTACACGTTCACCCGCCCGAAAAGCGGAACTTTCGGACTTTCCGCCGTCCAGAAGAGTGGAGCGGACGCTGGCGCCCGGGGCGCGACCTGGCAGACGATCACCCTCTCCCTGCCCGATGACACACCCTTGCCCGTCCCTGGCGATCCAACCTGCTGGGAACGGCGGAATGGGCGCATCGTCGCAACGTACACGCGGGACGAGCTGAGGGCGGCGGTCGGGCTGGCGCTGGAGCAGAAACGCGCCGGCCTGGAGGCGCGGCTCGAGCACGGCCTGGCGGTGATGGAGGCAGCGACCGGCTGTGCGGACGCCGAGGCGGGGCGGCTGCTGGCGCACTGGGACGCCCTGGATCTGGAATATGGGGTCGGCCTGGAAAGGATAGCGGAGGTGATGGGAGATGGTTGATCAACTGTTGCTCTACTTCGATGGCCGGTGCGCGGGGCTGGGAACTCCGGGGGCCCTGGCTACCTATGGCTGGCTGATCCAACATGCCGGCGGTGAGGAAGTGGTGACTACCGGGAAGGGGATAGCCAGTCGTGGCGAGGAGGCGACTGCCAACGTGGGCGAGTACGTGGCGCTGATCGCCGGGCTGCAGGCCCTGCTCGATCTGGCAGACGCGCAGGCGGTAGAGGTGCGGGGCGATAGCCAACTGGTGGTCCGACAGATGACGGGACAGTACGGTTGCTATGCCCCCAACCTGGTCCCCTTGCACGAACAGGCCAGGGCCCTGGCACGGCACCTGCTGGCGAAGGGATGCACGGTCACCTTCCGCTGGATCCCCAGGGCAGAGAACGCCGAGGCCGACGAACTGAGCAAACGGGCCTACGCCGAAGCGCGGGCGGAGGCCGATGCCAGCGGCGACGTCTACGCTGGCGGCGGTGATCCGGTGGCGACGCCCATCGCTCTGGAGTGACGGGCCCGGGCATCGCCTGGGAGATAGAGATCCATCAAGGAGGACAAGCCGATGAGCGAGAAAGGGAAGACGGTTCAGTATTGGGGGCTCCGGAGCGCAACGTTCTACGAGCGCTGCGAGGGGGAGGATATCACGATCCACTTGATGATCGGCGAGGAACTGCGCGGCGAGCTCCTGGGGGTCGACCGGTACGACGTCACCCTGGCCAGCGATGACGGCAAGACGCTGCTGATCCCCAAGCACGCGATCGCCTACGTGGTGTTAGCCGGCTGAGGCCCAAAGTGAAAGCTCTCCCTGGGTAAGCCAAGGTAAAGATTAGTGAAGGTCAGGTGAAGGGATTGACGGATGGCTTCGGACGGTGGTGATGCAGGCGGTGTCCCGCAGGGACGCCCCAACGATAGCGATGCGATGGCGCAGAACGCGCACAAGCGCACGATCGTCTACAGCAGCACGCTAGGGATGCTGCGCGGCCATGTCGTGGGGCGCAACGGCAGTCACTACCTGGTGCGGGTGGCCGGGGTGACGATGCCGGTGCCCAAAGAACTGGTGTTCGAGCTGGAGGAGGGTTGGGATCTCCAGGGCGGGCGGCTCACCGGGCCCGGCGGTGCGAGCAGCCTGGCGACCTGCCCCAGCGCGGCCGCGGCAGGTGAGGACGACGGTTGAGGGCTAGACGGGCTCAATCTGTAAACTTGGCCGCGGACAACCCGAGTGGGGAACGTTCGATGAGCAAGCAACCACTGGTAGATGCAAAGGATAACCAGAGGACAAACAAAGGCAATCCGCTGACGGTGCACCGGACCTATGAGCTTGCCCCGGACACGGTGACCACGATCGAGGAGACGGCAGCCAGGTTAGGGGTAGGACGCAACGACCTGGTCCACTTCTGCCTGCGGTACGCCCTGGGTGAGATCGTGGCCGGCAGGCTGGGGGTGCCCACCCGGCCCTGCCGCGTGCGTATGCGGATCATCCTCCCCCCATTGGGCGACGGCACAGATAACGGTTGACAAACTGGGCATTTCCCCCATACGGGCCAAAGTCAGGTCAAAGTCAGGTAAGTTCACAGAAAATGGTTGACAAACTGGACATTTCCCCCCCCCTTCTCTGCCCAAGGCGGTAGTGGGTGAAGGTAATGAGGGTACAGCTATCGTGGGCACGATGCTAGACAAATCCGAGATAGCCCAGGCCGATTCGTTGGGTTGGCGCAACCTGTTGGCGGGGATCCTCCTGCAGGCGATGAAAGACGCCAAGCGAGGCGATCCCTACCTCGTAGCCCAGGCGCGGCACTGGCTGGCTGACAGGGGCGCAGCCCTGGCCGACGACTGGCTGGACATCCCCGAGGATAAGCTGGCAGCCTGGGTGTACGCCCTCGATCCGATTCCCTGGGAGCGGGTGTGTTACTTCCTGTTCGACGTGGTGGAGACGCTGCAGGCGAAGGTGGCCCGGTTGGAGAGGATCTATCCCGCCGGCGGTGATCCGGGAGGAGATGATGGGGACTGATGTGAACTGGAGACGGTTGGCGGCGGCGATGCTGGCCAGGGCGGTCCTCGACGCGCTGGGTGATGATCCCGCCCTCGCTGCCCCGGCTCGCCGGTGGCTGGCGGCTGAGGGTGCGGGCTGGGCCGAGTGGCTGGGGATGCCCCCCGAACGGGTGACCGGCTGGCTGGCCAGTCTGCCCGTGCTGCCATGGGAGCAATTGGCGCTGACGCTCTGATTGGCGCCGCGACGTCCCCGGCGCCCCGTTTTGGCAAAGTGGGCCAGGCTATTGGGCCAACCTGCTGCACTGGAATCGACGGTATGACGACTTTTTGAGTCTGATGGATTGCTTCCCGAGCTGGCCGAGGTGGAGAGAGGGCTGGCGATGATGGAGACGACGTTGCTGCAGGCGGCGGTGGACGCGCAGGGTGACGATGATCCAGGGCTGGCGGCGCCGGCGCGGCGATGGTTGCGAGGTGGGGGGGTTGAGTGGGCGGAGCAGTTGAACATCCCTAGGAGGAGGGTGGAGGTCTGGGTGGAATGTCTGCCCGGGCTGCCCTGGGAGCAACTCTCTCTTTGGGATCAAGGACGATGGGACGATGACGAAGCAAGGCCCACCTATGGAGATTGTCGAGGTAGAGGGCGACCGGTATGCGAGCCTGGAGATGGCGCAGACGGCGGCGCTGGGTGACGTGGCATTGGCGGTGGCCATCGCCGTGCGTGAGGGTCTGGCTAAGGGGGAGCTGGTCGTCGTCGACGGGCGCGTGATGTTTAACGAGGATCACGAGGATGAGCAAGCATAACTGTCCTTTGTCCGCCGGGGCGCTGGTGTTTGGGTATGCGCGGGACAGCGGTGGGGACCGGCAGGATCTGTCTGTCAAGCAGCAAGTGCGTGAGCTATCCCTCTACTGCGAACGGCACGGCCTGGTGCTGGTTCACGTGTTTCGTGACGAGGCGCGCCAGGCGGGGACAGTGGTGGGGCGCGAGGCCTTCGATGACCTGGTGCACCTGGCGCGGCAGGAGCCACGGCGGGTGGACGGGATCGTGGTGTGGTCATTCAGCCGGTTCGCCCGTAACCTCCTGGACGCGCAGTTCTTCAAGGCCGACTTACGCCGGCGTGGGTACGAGGTGATCAGCTTCACCGATGATCTCCCAGACGGAGCACACGCGCCGCTGATCGAGGCGGTCATCGACTGGAAGAACGAGCAGTTCCGGAAGGATTTGAGCCGCGACGTCAAACGCGGGCTGCGCGACCTGGTGCGGCAGGGGTTCGCCCCAGGCGGGCGCCCTCCGGTGGGATACAAGGTCGAGCGGGTGGAGATCGGCCGGCGGCGAGATGGGAGCAAGCACGTGGTGAGCCGGTGGGTCCCGGATCCGGCAAAGGCGGAGCTGGTGCGGAAGGCGTGGCGGATGCGGGCGGAGGGAGCGAGCTATGCGGAGATCGACGAGGCGACGCACCTGTACGGGTCGAAGGGATCCTACGCCTCGATGTTCGACAACGAGACTTACCGGGGCGTTCTCAAATGCGGTGATCTGCGCATCGAGGGCAGGCTCGAGGCGCTGGTCGACGAGGAGACGTGGGCGGCGGTGCAGGCCCGACGGAGTGCTTACGCTCGCCGGCTGCGCAGTGATCGGGAGCATCCCAAGCGACGGTCGAGCCCCTACTTGCTTTCGGGGCTGGCGGTATGTGGCCACTGCGGCGCGGCGATGGCCTGCGGGACGGATAACGTGGCGCGGGGGTGCCCGTGGCCGTACTATCTCTGTGGCAGGAAGAAGCGCGAGGGTTGGGGATCTTGCCCGACGGGGCGGGTGAACGGGCGGCTGCTCGACGAGGTGGTGCTGGATATGGTGATCGGTCGAGTGTTGACGCCCGATTACGTGATGGCGATCGTGAAAGACGTGAACGCGACGCTGGCCCTCGACGATGCGGGGATCGAGCACCAGGTCCGAGAGCTGAGGCGCGAGGTGGCCAGGGTGGAGAAGGCGATCGAGAACCTGGTGGACCTGGCGGAGCGATTCGGGGCTGACGCGGCCGGGACCCGGCTGCTGGCACGGGAGGCGGAGAGGGAGGCGCTGACGCGGCGGCTGGAGGGGTTGAAGCGCAGGCAGGAGCTGCGACGGGTGCAGGTGGATCCCGAGGTGGTGGAGGCGGTGCTGGCCAGGATGCGCGGGACGTTGGAGGGCGGCGATCTCCAGGCGAAGCGGGCGCTTCTGAAGCGGTTCGTGGAGCGGGTGGAGGTGGTCAGCAAGGAGATGGCGCGGTTGGTGTATACGTTCCCGATCGCCGAAACAGTGTATAACGTTGCGGTGCCTTGGGGCTACTCCGGCACATGCAGAAAACCCCACCCGACAGCGGGTGGGGTTTCGGCTTTCGAGACCTGCTCATTCAAGTCTGTCTGGCTGCTGCTAGAGAACGGGGAGGACGCAGCGAAACCTACCATTGTTGAGCCAGTGGCCGGTGGGCAGGCGTTCGCGCCACGCGCCGCGGGCCTCCGCGCGGGTGAGGAACCGTGGTTTGACCGATCTTTCTTGATGATCTATAATGAGATCGCGCTCCCAGCCAGTGCCAGACAAGCTGACCACGTGACCGCCGCCTTTCCCCCGTCAGTTCCAGGGTTCTGTCTGAACATCTGGCAGATGGTTCTATCCTCACTCTGGCGCTGATCGCCGGTACGGCGGACTTCTCATCACTGGGGGGCACGAACGCCACTTGTACGTGTCTACCATGTCGAGGTTGGTGGAGAAACCGAATGATTCACATCAGGATTGACCCGATCTTGTTCCAGTGGGGGGAAGTCACCGTCGGATGGCATGGACTCTGGTGGATGGTGGGCCTGTTCGTCGCCTATCAGATTTTCATTCGCGAAGGCCAAAGAAAGGGCATCGACCCTGATCACCTCGTCCAACTCGTTCTTTGGTCAACTGTTGTCGGTTACATTGGGGCACGGCTGTTGTACGTGCTCCATCACTGGGAAACAGATGCAGCTCAACCGGTCAGTATTCTGGCGATTCACAAGGGAGGCATAAAGCTATATGGCGGGCTGATCGGTGGGGCGATTGTCATGGCTGTATATGCCCGGTATAGGAAACTCTCGTTCTGGTCGCTTGCTGACGCCATGGCTATAGGAATTCCCGCAGGCGAGATCATAGGCCGAGTAGGCTGCACCATCAATGGAGACGTTTGGGGCATCCCCACCCACAGAGCGTGGAGCCTGGTTTACTGGCATCCCAATGCCTTGATTCCATCCCATTTGCGGGGTGTCCCGGTCTTTCCAGTTCCTACTATGCTCCAAATCTGGATCGCTGGCCTGCTCGCCCTGCTTCTAGTACTGCGAAAACGACTGCATCCTTCCGGGACCCTCTTTGCGATTGGTATAATCCTGTACTCCCTGGGCCGCTTCGTCGTCAATATCTGGCAACCGGAAGAAACACCCTGGTTTGGGTTCAAGGGAACTCAGGTGGTATCCCTGGCCCTCATAGGGCTCGGTATTCTGCTTCTGCTGTTCTTGAGAATGCAAGTAGAGCGGAAGGTAAGCGGCGAGGCAGATTGATCTGAACAGGCACTAGCTCTATGAGGTGGTTCTATTGACCATATCCTGACATGATCTCATCGCCCTTTGCCTGAAGTTCTTGCACTGCCTCCTCAACTGGCATCTCGCGGAGCAGCACTTCCCTGAGGATCTCGGTAGCCTGCCGGTCGAACTCTTCCATTGCACCGAAAGGCACGACTGCCGGTTGGTAAAAGGCCAGATGCTGTGCTCCTTCCACAAAGGCCTCGGTACCAGGGTGAGCCTCCATCCATGCATCTCGCAGGGACATGCGGGCCGGTATGTACGTCGGTGGCACGGGTACGGGTGATCCTAGCCCCAATGACTCTGGGGAGAACCAGATCATCATCCCTTCCTCGCTGGTGACAAATTCCAGCAATTCGAGTGCAGGTGCACTGGGTTCGCGAAACAGGCCGAACCCTACCACGTAAGCGATGGTTGCCTTAGCGCCGGTTGGACCCGCGGGGCGCTCTACCACCTTGAGAGGTGGTTCCGAAATCCCTTGTTGTTCGTACTTGATCCTCAAGACATGATACATGCTGGGTCCTATGAGGGCCATCCCCACCTGTTCGTTCACGAACATATCTAGCAGCCCACCCTCGTCATAAACCCCTGGGTAGGGCCCTGGACCATCAACCACGATTGCGTATTCATCCCTCACTAGGTCGGTATAAAAGGTCAGGGCTTCTCGGGCCTGATCCGTATCCAGCGTTACAGACATGCCCGCCCCGTCGAACCAGGAACCGTTGGCCTGAAAAAGAAAGGGTAGCCAGTTCGCGAAACTGGTCGTAAAGCCCACTCCCTTGACATCCTCCCCGGCGTCAGTCAGCATCGCTGCGATCTCTCTGAAAGCATCCCAATCAAAGTTCTGCAATTCGTCTGGAGGGACTATACCGGATTCCTCGAATAGATCCGTATTCATCACCAGAGCCACCGTTTGGAAATCGCGTGGCAATGCATACGTTTTGCATGTGCCAGAGGATCCGCTACAAAGTAGCTCGTTGTCGTCACGCTGGAAATAGGCCAGCAACTCGGGATCGAAATCGTCATCCACCAACTCGTCCGGGACAGGCCATAGCAAATCATTCTCGATGTACTCTGGCAGCCGCAGCGTGTCTACATAGCCTACGTGGGGTGGAGTGCCAGCAGCGCTTAGCGTCAACAGCTTTTCAAAGTAAGGCTGCGAGCGAACTTCGTCTCGACAATTGAGCAACAAGAGAGGCGAAATCACCAACAGTATGAGCAAGTGGTTGCGCCATTTCATAGCATGCCTCCTGGTATTATAGGTTTCGTAGGTGGTTGACACCACCATCAATACAGGTAGAGTATCTCCGCCCCATCATATGGAGAGGTCGGAGTCCGTTGACAAAGACGGGAGACGCACAGGATTCAT
>Ga0180432_10005445_pt1 | contig 16947 bp, 10 predicted proteins | sample SS_ome_10_FD_132414 | JGI IMG/M metagenome (GOLD analysis project Ga0180432, IMG submission 132414) | Hypersaline lake sediment archaeal communities from the Salton Sea, California, USA - SS_1_MS_2 metaG | ecosystem: Environmental > Aquatic > Non-marine Saline and Alkaline > Hypersaline >... | reverse complement strand
GGCCTGCCCGCGGACGGGCTCATCCGTCCCTCCGGGACTTTGGTTTTCTTTCGGGCAGTCGACCCAGCGATGAATCGCTGGGCTACTTCCAATCTGCCCCTCCGGGGCAGCACCGCGGAGTGTCGCAGGGACCTTTGCAGGTCACCAGCCTCGCGACCCGGAGCCAGCAGGATATCCAGGTAATCGCATTCACCCCTGAGCGGGGCGTCTGAGGTGTGCGGAGTGTGTGGGTGACCTCGCTGCCGGCAATCGGACCGGGGATTCTGTCCCATATCCCGGCATCGCCGGGGCTGGCGGTGATGCGCTCCGCATCGATTCTGAGCACGCGACCCGACGCCCGGTACACGGCCTGGCCCTCGACCATCACCTGCCTTCCGAAGAGGCTTCTTATAGCCGCAATGTCTCCGTCGATCAGTCCGCCGCGCACCTCCGCCGGCTCACCTGCCAGCAGCAGGCGGAACGCCCGGCGGCTCTCCCACAGCATGTCGAGCCTCCCGATTATGTGCACGCGACGCGGCGACGGCGTCGCGTCACGCAACTCCTCTGCTGCTGTGACAACGCCGTGAGTCAACTCGCAACCGCCCGGCGGCGTCCACCCCGGTTCGCCAAGTGTGAGGCGATCGATATGGCGGTCGAACACGGTCTTGAAGGCCGCTATCTGCCGGAGCAACGGGCGATCGAAGGCGTCGCTGTCGCGATTGCGATGGCTGATCTCGGCGATCAGCTCCGCGAGCAAGTCGAACCCCGTGAGGTCCGGAGCCGGTCGGGTCGGCCAGAGTTCGCCCTGGTCGTATAGATCGGGTGCGGCCTCTCCGAAGATCGGTGCCTCGAAGTGAAGCACGGTCGAGCCGTTGCCGTCGTAATCGACAAGGCGAACATCACTCGCGGCGGCCAGCCAGGGTGGCCTCTGCCCCCGGGCCGTGCTCCTGCCCACAAAGCGCATGCAGATCGTCTTGTGCACCGTGGGCGTCAACTCGGTCAGCAATGGGCCCAGGCGCTCGGGCGGCACGCGTTTGCCGTACCCGTCGGGACCACTCAGGATGATGGTGCGATGTGCATTCCTGGCGGTCGGTCTCCTGGAAGGGGCACACATCGACCACCGACGGACGCATGCCGTCGCGTTCGCCCGTGGGGCTCGCTGCCCGACGCCGCTTCAGCACCAGTGTCCAACCTCACCGCGCCGACTGCCTGCCTAAAACCTGTCGTATTGCGCCGCGATGGCCAGAGCACCAGCACGCAGCCTGCGATTTGTCGGCTACGCGGAAGATAAGCCCATGACGCCCGAAACGAAAAGGGGCGGCCACCGGCCGAGGCATCGGGTCTCGAACCAACAAGCCCCCGATCCGCCAACGCCGAGCGCGGTGCGATCACGCATGGGCATTCCGGCCTGTAACTCTTTGGTAAGCAATGGATTGACGGAAGCAGGCCCCGGCAGGGTTTGCTCCGGCGACTTCTGGCTCCTGAGGCCAGCCCCTTCCAGTTGAGCTACAGCGACTGGACCAACGGCCGTCCGGCGCACGAGACCAACGGGCGTCATCGGCTCCGCAGAATCGCCCGGACGGGGCTGGCGTCGAAGCCGACCAGGCGCAGCGGCAGGGCGATGAGTTCGTAGAGGCCCTCGGGCACGCGGTCGAGCACCAAGCCCTCCAGGATGGCCATGTCGTGGCGGATCATGCGGCGGTGCACGGGCAGATCCTCGGCGGCGAACAGGTCCACGCTGGGGGTGTCCACGCCGAGCAGCCGCACGCCACGGTCGTGCAGGTGGTCGATCAGCTCGACCGACGGAGCGGCGAAGTCGTCGTTGAAGCGGCGGGGGTCGGGGTAGGTGCCGGTGGCCAGGAGGAGCCGTTCCGCCTCGAGGGGCACGCGGAGGGCGTCCGGCCGGATCGATTCGGCGAGGCCCGTGGCCACGCGGATCACCTGGCAGGGGCCGACGTAGAGATCCAGGGGACGCTCGTCGATCGGCGGGGCCCCGGGCAGAACGTGCCCGGGAGCATCGGCGTGGGCCCCCAGGTGGGCGGTGGCGTGCAGAGCCGAACCGGTCGAGGCCGCCCCCTCAGCAAGGTCGGTGAGCACCCGGCGCGACAGCGGCGTATCGCCGGGCCAGACGGCCAGCGACGCCGACAGCGGTGGCGTGAGGTCGTATATCAGCAGTCCCCGTCCTCGCGACTGCGCCCGGGCCGGGCGCCCACCGTAAGCGGCAGACGGCTTCGCCCCGCCTACTCCTCCGGCTTCTTCGACTCGGCGATGATCTCCTGGGCGACGTTGCCGGGCACCTGCTCGTAGTGCGAGAACTCCAGGGCGTAGCTGCCCTGGCCACCCGTGATGCTGGAGAGCCGCGAATGGTAGTCCGCCACCTCGGCCAGCGGCACCTCGCCCTTGATCACCACCATCCCGCCGGGCAGCATGTCCTGCCCCTTCATCTGCCCGCGGCGCGAGGCCAGGTCGCCGGAGATGTCGCCCATGTTGTCGGTGGGCACGGTGACCTCGATGTTCACGATCGGCTCGAGCAGCACGGGCTTGGCCTTCATGAACCCCTCCTTGAAGGCACCCCGCCCGGCGATCTGGAAGGCGATGTCCTTGCTGTCCACCGGGTGGGTCTTGCCGTCGATCAGCTCGACCTTGACATCGACCACCGGGTAGCCCGCCAGCACGCCCTCGGTCATCTGGGCCCGGATGCCCTTGTCCACGCTGGGCCGGAAGGCCTGGTCGATGGCCCCGCCGAAGATCTTGTCGACGAACTCGTACCCCGCACCCCGCTCGTTGGGCAGCACGTTGATGATCACCCGCCCGAATTGCCCGGCACCGCCGGTCTGCTTCTTGTGGGTGTACTCGACGTTCTGGGCGCTGCCCATGATGGTTTCGCGGTAGGGGATCTTCGGCTTGCGGGTCTCGACCTCCAGTTTGTGGTAGTGAGCCATCCGCCCCAGGATGGTCCGCAGGTGCTGATCGCCCACGCCGCGGATGACCATTTCCTTGGTGGTTGCGCTGCGGTCCACCTCGAAGCAGGGGTCCTGGTCCGCGTAGTGCCGCAGGGCCCCGGTGATCTTGTCCTCGTCGCCCCGGGACTTGGGCTCGATGGCCAGGGCGAACATCGGCGAGGGAGTGGCGGGCATCTCGATCTTGCCGCCCTCGGCGGTGAAGACCACGTCGCCGAGCTGGAGGTCGAGCTTGGCCAGCCCGATGATGTCGCCGGCCACCCCGGCCTCGAGGTCGGCGTGCTCGATCCCGCGGAAGCGGAGGATCTGGCCCGGACGCATGCCCTTGGGCTCGCTCAGCGACTTGATGCTCTGGTCGCTGGTCAGCCGGCCGCGGTGCACGCGGATCAGCGAGTACTTGATGTGGCTCTTGGGGTCGGTGGTGTTCTTGAAGACCTGCCCCATGAAACCGCCTTCCTGGGTGGCTTCGATCTCCTTCTCGGTGTCGTCGCTGACCAGCACGCGCTTCTTGGCGGCGGTGGGGTCCGGGGAGATCTGGACGATGGCGTCGAGCAGTTCGGCCACCCCCACGCCTTCGCGGGCGTCGGCAAACAGAACCGGGACCAGGGTCCCGGCGGCCAGGGCCGCCGGCGCCGCCGCGAAGATCTCCTCCTCGCTGGCTTCGCCGCCCAGGTACTTCTCCATCAGGGCGTCGTCGACGCCGACGATGGCCTCCATGACCGCCTCGTGGGCTGCTCCCAGGTCCCCGAAGTCGGCGTCCCCGGACGCGGAGCCCAGGCAGTCCACCACCGCCGAACGGTTCTGCACCGGCAGGTTGATCGGCACGCACTCGCTGCCGAAGGTCTCCTGGATCTGGCCCAGCAGCTCCTCCAGGTTGGCCCCCTCGGCGGCCATCTTGTTGATGACCACCATGCGGGCCAGGCCCGCGTTCGCGGCCCGCTCCATCATCTTGCGGGTGTTGACCTCGATGCCCGCCGCCGCCGAGACCACCAGCACCGCGGTGTCGGTGCCCCCCAGGGCGGAGATGGCCAGCCCGCAGAAGTCCGGCGACCCGGGCGTGTCCACGATGTTGATGTGCTTGCCGCCGTGCTCCACCGAGCAGACCGCCGAGTCCAGGGAGCAGCCCTTCTCCTTCTCCTCGTCGGAGTAGTCCAGGCACGAGGTCTGATCGGGAACGCTCCCCAGACGCTTGGTCGCACCGGTCTTGAACAGGCACGCCTCGGCGAGCGTCGTCTTCCCGGCGCCACCATGCCCGACGAGTGCAATGTTGCGATAGTCCTGAACCGAGAAGATGGCCATGTCTAACTCCCTGGCGCTGAAAACCTGGTCTGCCGAGCCTGCAAAACCGCCGTCCGGGTTGCTTCCGCCGCCGGCGTCGATCGGACGCCGAATCGGGAATCTTAAGCCCGGGCCGGCGATGATGCCAGGGGTCCGGCCCGGCGGTGTGGCCGTTTCGGGCTGGGGCTGGGGACGGGCACACACGCCTGGCGCGGGGGCTGGTGCGGCGGAGGGCCGCCGCGCGTCCCGAGCGGGTAGCGGGCGCCACCCACCGCTGGCCGCTGTTCAGTGGTGGACGAACGGAACCGGCGCCTCCCCGGCCCCGCCGGTGGGGCTGAGCGCCCCGCAGCCCCCCCCGCACGTGGGGCCGACTGCTCGCTCCCGGGCAGCACCGGAGATGTCTCGAGGCCGACCCGCTACCGGCTGTCGTGCAGGGCCATCTGCGGCAGCGAAGCGTCCGTCAACTGCACGCGGAGCACCAGCAGGGCGGTCTCGAGCTGGGGATCGATCTTCGGCCGCAGGTTGGGATCCTCGGGCAGGGGATCCGGGTCCGGTTCCTCTTCCTTCTTCTCGGTCCCGCCCTCGGCCGGCGCGTCGCCCTCCGCGCCGGCCTCGGCCTGCTCCGGGGACGGCTGGTCGGCGGGTGGCTTCGCGTCGCCGGTGTCGTTCTCCTGGGGTTCCTGCCAGCCTGGAGGCCGGATCACGTCCGAGTCCCGTCGCATCAGCCAGACCTGCTCCAACTCCTTGGGCACCAGCGTCACCGCGATGTTCGGATCCACACCCCACTCGGTGGCGTCGTCCGTCCGGTGCAGCGACTTGCCGCTGGGCAGGTAGTAGGCCGCCGTGGTCAGCTTCAGGTGCGCCTCGGTGCCGCTGAGCTGCATGAGGTTCTGCACGCTGAACTTGCCGAAGGTCCGCTCGCCGACGATGGTCGCCCGGTTGTGGTCCTTGAGGGCCCCCGAGACGATCTCGCTGGCGCTGGCGCTCTGGCCGTTGATCAGCACCACCAGCGGCAGGTCCACGAACGGGCCGGTCATCCGCGAGGGAATCGGGTATTCCCGCGTCCGCTCGCCCTTGGTCGAGACGATCTTGTCGTCCTTGGAGAGGAACAGCTCCGCGGTTTCCACGGCCGAGCGGAGCAAACCGCCGGGGTTGAAACGCAGGTCCAGAATCAGGCCCTTGAGGCCCTGGTTCTGCCGCAGGTCCTCGATGACCTTCCGCAGGTGCTCGACCGTGTTCTGCTGGAAGTTGACCAGGCGGATGTAGCCGATGCCCTGGTCGGGGTCCAGCATGTACTCCCACTGCTGGGGATCGGTCGGGTCGTGCTCGGCGCCCTTGATGGACTGGATGGTCACCCGCTTGCGCTTGAGCGGGAAGTCGATCTCCTGATCCTGCCCGTCCACCTTGCGGCGGATGGTGAGGGTGACGGTGGTGTCGATGGGGCCGGTGATGGTCTCGACGGCCTTGGTCAGGGACATGCCCTCGGTGCTCTGCCCGTCGACCTTGAGAATCACGTCGTCGGCCTTGACCCCCGCGTAGTAGGCCGGCGAGTCCTCCAGCGGCGTCACCACCATGATGTTCCCGTTGGGCATCTTGGAGATGCTGATGCCCACGCCGATGAACTCGCCCTCGGTGCGTTTGGCGAACTCGCGGTACTCGACCGGCCAGATGACCGAGCTGAACTCGTCGAGGGTCTCCATGGCCCCGGACATGAACTCGCTGATGACCACGGGAGCGGGCAACTGCACGGTCTGGGTGTTGATCTCCAGGGCTCGGCGGAAGAGTTCGTCGGCGGTCCGCCGGCTGAAGCGATCGGCCGCCTGAGCCTGGACGATGCGCTGGTTGATGCGGTTGATGAAATCGGTGCGGTCGTACTCGTTGCCCAGGGTGGGGAACACCTTGGCCAGGGTCGGGGAGCTGGCCAGCAGGGCAAGCTGCTCCAGGCCGGCCACGGTCAGCTCGCGGAAGTCCACGTCGGAGACGTAGTACTTGTCCACCTTCCAGAGGGCGTCCTCCACCATCCGCCATTCGATGCCGGCCAGATGCTCCTCCCACTTGCTGTCCGGCGTATAGAAGACCTCCAGCCGGGCGTGGGTGAGGCACTCGCGCCGCAGCCGTTTCAGCTCCTTGTCGCGCTCGAAGATGGACCCCAGTTGGTAGTAGAGCCCGTGGGCCTCGAGCCACTTCTTGTCCGCCCGCAGCCCGGCGGCGTAGGCGACCGCGTCCTGGTACAGCTCCCTGAGCCAGGGCTCGGTTTGAAAGGCGTCCCGGTCCGCGCTGTTGTCGTAGGCCATCACCGCGTAATCGAGGGCCCGCTGGTAGGCCCGGGAGACGCGTTCGGCGAGTTTCTCGGCCTCGCTTTTCTCTTCCTTCTCGTCCCCGGGGGAGGCGTCGTCCGCTTTGGGGGGCGGCGGTCCCAGTTCGGTCAGCTCGGCCGCCAGCTGCAGGGCTTTGGCATGCTGCTCCTGAGACCAGCGGATGTACCTGGCCCGGTCCTCCCGCGTCATCCGCTCACGCGTTTCGGCGAGTTCCTGATAGGTGCGCAGCCACTCGGCCACCTTCTGGCCGTGCGGGCCGACCTGCCGGAGCTCGACCAGGTTGGAGAGTGCGTCCTCGAAGCCTCCCGTCTCGATCTGCCGCACGCTCCGCGACCAGATGTCCGACGTGCCGGAAACCGATCGGCCGGTGTCGGAAGCCGCCGCCGTCGGCAGCCCCCAGGCCAGGACCAGCAGCGGGACAATGATGCCCTTCCCCATTGCGCTGGGCGCGTGCATGCTCATGCTGACTCCTTTGCTGACTGGCTACGGCCACTCGGCCGTCATGCCTCCGTCGCCGTCCGGTCGAGGACGAACCCGATCACCCCGCACCCTACGGCCGCCCACACCCCCTCTGTGAACTCAAGTCCAGGCCTACGGGGCAGTTAACGGCATAGTCATTATAAGGATCGTACGCTGAAGCGTCCAACCGGACGCAGAATATCGGGCCTGGCTCACAAGTAACGACAAGCACCCCTGTTACGTCGGCGATCCTGCCGGGACTCGTTAGGCTCGTCCGCCCGCTGTGCCGCGAGCCCGTTGTCTCGGGCGCCCCGTCCGACTACCGTGGACGGTTTGCCTGCAGGCCGGGGAGACGCTTCCGGGGATTCGTCCGACCCCGGGCGCCTGCCCGGGGTGGAGATGGGCGTGGCCGAACCGGACACCATCCAGATTACCGGCGCCCGCCAGCACAACCTCAGGAACGTCGACCTGGTCATCCCGCGCACCGGGCTCACCGTCATCACCGGGCTTTCCGGGTCCGGTAAGAGCAGCCTGGCCTTCGACACCCTCTACGCCGAGGGGCAGCGCCGCTACGTGGAATCCCTCAGCGCCCACGCCCGCCAGTTCCTCGAGCAGATGCAGAAGCCCGACGTCGACCGTATCGAGGGCCTCAGTCCCACCATCGCCATCGAGCAGCGGCACGTCTCGGCCAATCCTCGCTCCACCGTGGCCACGGTAACGGAACTCTACGATTTCCTGCGGGTGCTGTTCGCCCGCGTGGGCCGGCCGTGCTGCTGGCGCTGCGGCCGCCCGGTTACCCGGCACAGCACCGCGACCGTGGTGGACGCCGCCCTGGAGCTTGCCGAGGGCACCCGGCTGCTGGTCCTCGCCCCCCTGATCACCGCCCGGCGCGGCGCTCATGTGGAGGTCCTGCAACGCATCGCCCGGGAGGGGTTCGTGAGGGTCCGGGTCGACGGCGAGGTCCGCAGCCTGGAAGAGCTGGGGACGTTGAACGCCCGGCGCCGCCACACCATCGACGTGGTCGTCGACCGGTTGGTGGTCAAGCCGCACATCTCTTCGCGCCTGGCGGACAGCATCGAGGTGGCCCTGCGGCTGTCCGGCGGCGGCGTGGTTCTGTCGGCGGCCCCGCCGGACGAGGAGACCTTCCGCGACGCCCGCTACAGCTCGGTGTTCGCCTGCTCTTACCATCCCGAGGTGACGGTGCCGGAGCTCTCGCCCCGGCTGTTCAGCTTCAATTCGCCGCACGGGGCGTGTCCGGCCTGTACCGGCCTGGGAACCGTGCTGGAGTTCGACCCCGAGCTGATCGTGCCCGACGAGTCCCGGAGCCTCGCCGACGGAGCCATCAGCCCCTGGCGACACGCCGGCCGCGGGCTGGCCCCCGCGTACGCGGCGACCCTCCGCGAGTTCTGCGAGCGATTCGACCTGCCCCCGGAGACCGCCTTCCGCAACATTCCGGCAGAGCTCCGCCGCGTCCTTCTGCACGGCACGGCCGGTGGGGACGAGCGGGCCTTCGGGGCCCGCTTCGAGGGGGTGATTCCCAACCTCCGGCGGCGCTGGGAATCCACCGAGTCCGAAGCGGTCAAGCAGCGCCTGCACGGATACCTGAGCGAGTCGCCCTGCGAGCAGTGTCACGGCGCCCGGCTGCGCCGCGAGGCGCTGCACGTGTTGATCGGCGGGCGGAACATCGCCGAGGTGTGCCGGCTCAACATCGAGGCGGCCCGGGCGTTGTTCGACGGGCTGAGCTTCGAGGGGGAGGCCGGCCTCATCGCCGCCCCCGTGCTGCGGGAAATCCGCAAGCGGCTGGAGTTCCTCTGCGACGTGGGCGTGGAGTACCTGGCCCTGGACCGCCCCGCCGCCACGCTCTCCGGCGGCGAGGCCCAGCGGATCCGCCTGGCCACCCAGATCGGCAGCGGGTTGATCGGGGTGTGTTACGTGCTGGACGAGCCGACCATCGGCCTGCACCAGCGCGACTCGCTGCGGCTGGCGACCACGCTCCGTCGTCTGGCGGACATGGGCAACACGGTCATCGTGGTGGAGCACGACGAGGAGCTGATCCGGGCGGCGGAGCACATCATCGACATCGGCCCCGGCGCGGGGGCCCACGGCGGCGAGGTGGTAGCCACGGGCACGCTCGACGACATCCTGGCCTGCGACCGCTCGATCACCGGCAGGTATCTCAGCGGGCGGTTCAGGATCCCGGTGCCGGAACAGCGGCGGCCGGTCGATCTGAAGCGGTCCATTCGCGTGGTGGACGCGACCGCGAACAATCTGAAGGGCATCGGCGTGGCCTTTCCGCTGGGCTGTTTCGTGTGCGTGACCGGGGTGTCCGGCAGCGGCAAGAGCACGCTGGTTACCCAGATCCTGCTGCGGGCGCTCAAGCGGGTGATCAACGGGTCGGGTCCCAAGCCGGGCCCCTTCGGCCGGCTGGTCGGCGCCGCCCTGGCCGACAAGATCATCGAGATCGACCAGTCGCCCATCGGCCGGACGCCGCGGAGCAACCCGGCCACCTACGTCGGCGTCTTCGACCTGATCCGCCACCTCTACGCCCGCACCCGCGAGGCCAAGATTCGCGGCTACACCGCCGGGCGCTTCAGCTTCAACGTCCGCGGCGGCCGCTGTGAACAGTGCCAGGGTCAGGGCACCAAGCGAATCGAGATGCACTTCCTGCCGGACGTGTTTGTCACCTGCGAGGCCTGCGGCGGCACCCGCTACAACCGCGAGACCCTGGAGGTGCGCTACCGCGGCCGGAACATCGCCGACGTGCTGGACCTGCGGGTCGAGGAGGCCGCGGAGTTCTTCGCCAACTTCCCCAAGATCCGCCGGCTGCTGGCGGCCCTGACGGACGTCGGCCTGGGGTACATCACGCTGGGGCAGTCCTCGCTGACGGTCTCGGGGGGCGAGGCCCAGCGGGTCAAGCTGGCGGCCGAACTGGGCAAGGCCCCGGCGGGCCACACCGTCTACATCCTGGACGAGCCCACCACCGGCCTGCACTTCGCCGACGTCCACCACCTGCTCAACGTGCTCAACCGGCTCACCGGCATGGGACACACCGTCATCGTCATCGAGCACAACCTGGAGGTGATCAAGGTGGCCGACTGGGTCATCGACCTGGGGCCCGAAGGCGGCGAGGGCGGAGGACACGTGGTCATCGCCGGCACGCCCGAGCAGGTCGCCGCCCACCCCCGCAGCTACACGGGGAAGCACCTGGCCTCCCGGCTGCACGGAAAGACCACTAGGACGCCGCCGGCGGAGCACCCGCGGCGGCAGCAGTCCGCCGCAGGAAGCTGACGAACTCCGACACCGGTACGTAGCCTTCCAAACGGGCGACCAGGCGACCCTCCGGATCGAGCACCGCGTACACCGGCACCCCCAGCACGCGGTACCGCGTGGCCAGGTCGTCCTGCTCCCAGGGGTTGACCCGGACCAGCTCGAACGAGTCCAGGGCCTCGGCCACGGTTCTGCGTCCCAGGACCTCCCTCTTCATGCGAACGCAGTGCGGACAGTTGGGGGCCGAGAACTCGACCAGCAGCGGACGCCGGGCGGAGCGGGCCGCTTCGAGGGCCTGCCGGAAGCCTGTGGGCCAGTCGCCCCCGGCTGATTCGTCGGGCAGCGACGTCCAATAGGCCAGGGCGGCCACCGCGACGAGCAGCAACCACCCGCGCCGGAGACGTGGCCTGCCGGGGGAACCGCGGGGCGTTTGGTTCTCTTCGTTCATCGCAGGTACCAATCGGCGGAACCGCCATCCTGTTCCCGAATGGCCGGGGGGGGATGACGCCATCAAACCGAGTACGCTCACCTCCCGCCCGGTGTTTGACCGGCCCGGTGGGGGCGCGTCATAATCCTGCTCTATTATCGTAGCAGGCTCTCTTGGAACCGCCCATCGCAGGGACGTAGCGGAAACGACCCCCCACCCATGGACAACCGACGACAAGTCGTGCACCTGGCCGTGCTCCAGCCGGACCTCAAGCCGCGGGCGGCCACCCGCAACATGATCCAGCTCCGCGAGACCATCGAAGGCCTCGTGGCCGAAGAGCCGCTGGACCTGGTCGTGCTCCCGGAAACCTTCGACGGCTGGCACGCCCCCCCGCCGGACGCCGATCGCTCGAGCGAGGCCCGCCAGTTCCTCCGGAACGTTGCCCGCGCCTGCCGCGTGAACATCGTCGGCGGCAGCGTGGATCGCCCGGTCCCGGGGGACCGGTCGCGGAACACCTGCCTGATCGTGGACCGCAGCGGCGAGGAGGCGGGGCATTACGACAAGCGGGTGCTCTTTTCGCAAGAGACGGAGCGTCGCAGTCCGGGCGAGCACAGCGGCATCTTCGAGGTGGACGGCATGCGGATCGGGGTGCTGATCTGCGCCGACCTGTGGCGGCCGGAGCTGGCCCGGGAACTGGTCGGTTCGGTGGATCTGCTGTGCGTGCCGGCCAAATCCGCGGTGCTTTCGGATCGGCACACCGCCTACGCCCGGACCTTGTGGGAGAACCTGGCCCTTACCCGTGCCCTGGAGAACGGGCTGGTCGTTGCGGTGAGCGACTGGGCGGCCGGGCGTCACGAGGAAGTGTTCCTGGCGGACGGCCACGAGACCCGCCGCACCTTCTTCACCTGTGGCGGCTCTTCCGTCTGCGACCCCGGCCACCGGCCAAACATCGAGTTGATCCAACGCCGGCCCGTCACCGACAGCGGCCTGGTCCGGGTCACCGTCGATCTGGGCGCTCTGGCGGAATACCGCAAGTACCGGCGAGCCGTCGGGTTGCTGCCCTCGGACTGAACCGGGTCGGGCTGCCAACAAGCCCCGGGGACGCGGGGCCCGCCGTGCGCCGATAACTGCCGGGGTCAACCTGCCGATCGCTTCGGTACTGGACACCCGAACAAAATCCGAATATACTCCGGACGAAGCCGGCCCGGTCCCTGGCCCGGCATCCCTGCGGAGGACGCAGCGTGAGACGAGTGGACAACCCGCCCAATCCCTACGAGTCCGCCCATCGCGAGTGGCTCGAGCCGCCGCCCCCTGCCCGCGTCGAGGTCTACGAGGAGCACGCCCGGTCCATCCTTTCGGAGAACGACTCGCCCGACATCCCCTTCCGCTGGTCGTGCAACCCGTACCGCGGTTGCCAGCACGCCTGCGCCTACTGCTACGCCCGGCCCACGCACGAGTATCTCGGCCTGGGGGCGGGGACCGATTTCGATACCCACCTGGTGGTCAAGGTCAACGCGGCGGAGTTGCTGGCCGGCGTGTTCTCCCGCCCCCGGTGGCAGGGCGAGTCGGTCCACTTCTCGGGGGCCACCGACGCCTATCAACCGCTGGAAGCGGTATATCACCTGACCCGGAGCTGCCTGGAGACCTGCCTGGCCCACCGCAACCCCGCCGCAGTGGTGACCAAGAGCTGCCTGGTGGCCCGCGACGCGGACCTGCTGGCCGAGCTGAACCGCGTGGCGGGCGCCCAGGTCTGCGTGAGCATTCCCATGGCCGACGCGGCGGTCTCCAGGGCGGTGGAGCCGCAGGCCCCTCCGCCCGGGCGGCGGTTCGAGGCCATCCGGCGCCTGGCCCAGGCCGGCGTCCCGGTGGGTGTGCTGGTCGCCCCGCTGATCCCCGGGCTCAACGACCGCGACATCCCCGAGGTCCTGCAGCGGGCTCGCCAGGCCGGCGCCCGTCGGGCCAACTTCGTGCTCCTGCGCCTGCCCGGCAGTGTGGAGCAGGTCTTCCTGGAGCGCCTGCGGCAAGCCCTGCCGCTGCGGGCCGGCCGGGTCGAGCAGCGGCTGCGGGATGCCCGCGGCGGACGCCTGAACGACGCCCGCTTCGGCTGCCGCATGTCGGGCGCCGGGCCGTACTGGGACAGCGTCACCCGCCTGTTCGATGCCTGGCGTACCCGCCTGGGCTACGACAACGCGGCCCACAGCGGCCCGGTGTCGGAGTCGTGCGACCGCTGCACCGTCCCGGCCGGCAACCCCGGCCGCAAACAGGTGCAGCTCACCCTGTTCGACTGAGACGGTCTGGTCAATGCACGATGGCCACGGAGATGGCCAGGTAGGTCGCGATGCTGATGACGTCGTTGACGGTGGTGACAATGGGCCCAGAAGCGATCGCCGGGTCCACGCCCAGCCGGCGAAACAGGAAGGGCAGAAAGATGCCCAGCGTGCCGGCGATGAGAATGGCCAGGCCCATGCCCAGGCCGACGGCCTGGGCTACCGCCACCGGGTCCGGGGCCGCGCGGATCACCCCGAAGCGATGCAGCAGGGGTACGCCGAAGCCGCTGAGCGTTCCGGCGAACACCCCGCAGACCGGGGCGATGATCAGGGCGATGACCGCCTCCCGCTGGAAGGCGACGCCCAGCCGCGAGCCGGCCAGGTCCCCGCTGGCCAGACCCCGGACGATCACCGTCGAGATCTGGATGCCGCTGTTGCCGCTCATGGCCCCCACCATGGGAATGAAGGCCAGGATGGCCCCCAGCGCCGCCCCCTCCATGCGCGCTTCGCTGTAGGCGATCACGGTGGCGCTGGCCGTCATGATGCACATGCAGGGCAGCAGCCAGCTCAGCCGGATGGCCGCCGCCCGCAGCGGCGAGCCCGTCTCCAGCTCCGCCGGCGTCGTGCCCGCCATGCGGTACAGGTCCTCGGCCGCCTCCTCCTCCGCCACGTCCATGATGTCGTCGGCCGTGATCCGCCCGATCAGCCGATCGGCGGCGTCCAGCACCGGCACCGCCGCCAGGTCGTACTTGCGGAAGACCCGAACCACCTCCTCCTGATCCTCGTCCGCCCGGACGGAGATGGGGTCCGGCTCACAGATGTCCGTCAGCCGCGTTGCCTTGGGGGCGATCACCAGCAGGCGCAGCGGCACGGTGCCCTTCAGCCGCATGCGGTTGTCGATGACATACAGCTCGTGCAGATCCTCGTTGGGGGAGGCTGCCCGCACATGCCGCACCGTCTCGCCCACCGTGGTGTCCCCGGTCAGGGCGATGAGCTCCGGCGTCATGATGCCGCCGGCCGACTCCTCGTCGTAACCGAGCAGCTTCTCGATGCGGGCGGCGTGCTTCTCGGGGACGTGCTCCAGAACCTCGCCGCCGCGCTCCTCGGGCAGCTCGGCGATGACGTCCGCGGCGTCGTCCGGAGGCAGCTCGATGACCAGTTGGGTCAACTGCTCGTCGTCGAGCACGTCGACGACTTCGCCCCGGTCGGCCTCGTCCAGCAGGGAGATGACCTCGGCGGCCGTTCGGGGCGGAAGCGCGAAGATGACCCGGGAACGCTGCTCGTCGTCCAGCAGCTCGAAGACCTCGGCGATGTCTTCCGGGCGATCCTCCTGGAGCTCCTGGAGAAGCGGCTCGTCGTCGGAACGCTCCAGCAGCGCGCGGATCCGCTCCAGCAGCTGTTGGATGTCATCTCGCATGGAACCACCTGTAACCGCGGCCTCGGTCGTGCCGGACCGGGCATTATGGCGGGCCGCGAGCGGAAAGCAAACGGGGATCTGGCAATCGTCCGCCTTCGACGGACAATGAGGCCACCGACGTCCGCTGCCCGGCAGGGAGGTGGTGGCGATCACAGGGAGACCGGCCATGGCCATGAAGGTTGTTCGCGGAGAAGAAGCTCGACTCGACGCCCTGGCGGGTCGGGCGGTGGCGGTGATCGGCTACGGCAACCAGGGCAGCGCCCACGCGTTGAACCTGCGCGACTCCGGGGTGCGGGTGATGGTGGGCCAGCGTCCGGGCTCGAGTTTCGAGGCGGCCCGAGCCGCTGGCTTCGAGGTGGTCTCGATCGCCGAGGCCGTAGCGGGCAGCCGGCTGCTGGTGCTCGGTCTGCCGGACGAGGCCGCCGCCGCGGTGTACGAGCAGCACATCGCCCCCGCGCTGTCTCCGCCGCAGGCCCTGGGCTTCATCCACGGTTTCAACATCCACTTCGGGTTCATCGATCCTCCGGCAGGCATCGACGTGGTCATGGTGGCCCCCAAGGGCCCGGGTCGGCTGGTGCGCTCCCTCTATTGCGAAGGCCAGGGCCTGCCCGCCCTGCTCGCCACCGAGCGCGACTCGTCGGGCGAGGCCCGCGGGCTGGCTCTGGCCTGGGCGGCAGGCATCGGCGCGGCCCGCTCGGCCATCATCGAGACGACCTTCGCCGCCGAAACGGAGACCGACCTTTTCGGCGAGCAGGCGGTGCTCTGCGGGGGCATGACCGCTCTGTGCAAGGCGGCGTTCGACGTCCTGGTCGAGGCGGGGTACGCCCCGGAGCTGGCCTACCTGGAGTGCGTCCACGAGTTGAAGCAGGTGGTCGATCTGCTCTACGAATCGGGCTTGAGTGCCATGCGTTCCCGCGTCTCGAACACCGCGGAGTACGGGGACCTCACCCGGGGCCCGCGGTTGATCGACGCCCACGCCCGGGAGCACCTGCGCGGCATCCTTTCCGAGATCCGCAGCGGCCAGTTCGCCCGGGAGTGGATCGCGGAACACCGCAGCGGGATGGCCCGTTTCCGGGCGTTGCACGAGGCGGACGCGAACTCGGCCTTCGAGCAGGCCGGCCGGGCGGTTCGGGAACTCATGCCCTGGCTTTCCGGCGACCGCGACCGCTGATTCCAGATGCCTGACGTGCCCGAACAGCAGCGAGTTCAGCGGGGCAGCCGCCCGTGGGAAAAAGTGAAGCTTTATTATTGCCTCCTGCGTTGTTTGCCTGTACAATCCCGCTGCCTTGGTGCAGGGGTCGGGAGCAGACGGGAGAGGGACTCATGAACCGGCAAACATGGGCAGGGGGGTTGGTGAGCGCCTGGGCCTTCGTCGTGGCGGCACCGGGCGACATCGTGCACGTCGACCGCGACGCTCCGGGCGGCGGAGACGGCAAGACCTGGGCGACGGCTTATACCGACCTGCAGGCCGCCTTCGCTGATGCCTTGGGCTCCGGTGGGGCGGTCACCGAGATTCGGGTGGCCGAGGGCGAGTATCGTCCGGCGGGTCCGGGCGGTGACCGGGCCGCATCCTTCGTCCTCCTGACCGGCGTGGCCGTCCGCGGAGGCTACCCCGGCCACGAGGCCCCCGATCCGGACCAGCAGGACATCGACGCCTTCGAGACCCTGCTCAGCGGGGACCTGAACGGTGACGACGGGCCGAACTTCGAGAACAACGCGGAGAACAGCTACCACGTCGTGACCGGCAGCGGCTGTAGCCCGACGGCCGTCCTCGACGGGTTCACCGTCTGCCGCGGAAACGCCGACGGGTCGACCAAGCACGGCCGGGGGGGTGGGCTCTACAACAGCACCGGCAGCCCCACGATCGTCGCGTGCACCTTCCGGGAGAACTCCGCCCAGTTCGGCGGGGCGGTTCACAACCGCAAGACCTCCACCCCCTCGCTCATGGGGTGCGCCTTCGTTACCAACCGGGCGACACAGGCCGGCGGGGCGGTGTACAACTGGCTCTCGGACCCGGTGATGACCAACTGCACCGTCCTGGCGAACGCCGCCGACCTGGGCGGCGGGCTGTGCAATGTCTCGAGCAGTCCCAAGCTGACCTGTTGCGGTCTGGCGGACAACGGCGCCGCCTTCGGGGCCGGCCTGTACAACACCGACGGCAGCGGCCCCGCGCTGTTCGACTGCGTGCTGCAGGGCAACGCGGCCGACTACTCCGGCGGCGGGATGTACAACCTCTACCAGAGCGACGCCGTTCTGGTGAACTGCGTCTTTGACGCCAACGGGGCGCTGAGCGCAGGCGGGGCCATGTTCAACGGTGGTGACAGCAGCCCGGCGCTGACCAACTGCACGGCGGTCGGCAACATCGCCGGGTTCGAAGGGGGGGGAATCCGGACCGACGGCGGCGTCCTCTCGCTGGCCAACTGTATTCTCTGGGGCAACAGTGACGAGGGCGGCTTCGACGAGTCCGCCCAACTCTACGTCTCCTCCGGCCGGCCGCGGGTGGCGCACTGCTGCATCCAGGGGTGGACCGGCGAGGGCTGGTTCGGCGCCGCCTGTGGCGGGGGAATGATCGGGG
>Ga0180432_10005444_pt1 | contig 16949 bp, 11 predicted proteins | sample SS_ome_10_FD_132414 | JGI IMG/M metagenome (GOLD analysis project Ga0180432, IMG submission 132414) | Hypersaline lake sediment archaeal communities from the Salton Sea, California, USA - SS_1_MS_2 metaG | ecosystem: Environmental > Aquatic > Non-marine Saline and Alkaline > Hypersaline >... | reverse complement strand
CCGTTCACGGGCTGCCAGCGGAATACCCGGCATTTCTCGCACAATGTCGCCTTTCGCTCCGCGAAAGTATCGCTGCTTTCGCGAAGCAAAAGGCGACTCTTGCGACCCGTGAACGGTTACTTTTCGGGAGCGTCGTATCATGCATCCCTTTTGGATCCTGCTTATCGCGATGGGGATCGTGCTAGGTGGGATCCTGTTGCTCCGGTTGCACGCCTTTCTGGCGCTTCTGCTGGCGGCTCTGACAGTCACGATGCTCACGCCCACTCGGGCGTTGGAAGAATACGCCCGGAAGCAGGTCGCCCAGGGTGCGTGGACGGAGGAGGCGGCCGAGGCGTTTGTCGACTCGACGGCCCCGGCTCGCGTGGCCACCGCTTTCGGCAAGACCTGCGGAGGCATCGGCATCCTGATCGCCATGGCAGCCATCATCGGCAAGTGCCTGTTGGATAGCGGCGCGGCCGACCGGATTGTGCGATCCACGTTGCGGCTGGTCGGGCAAGAGCGGGCACCGCTGGCCTTTGCCGGCAGCAGCTTCCTGCTGAGTATTCCCGTCTTCTTCGACACGGTCTTCTACCTGATGATCCCCTTGGGCAAGGCCATGCGGCTGCGCACTGGGCGAAACTACCTGCTCTACGTGCTCACGATCCTGGCCGGCGGCACCATGGCCCATTCGCTTGTCCCGCCCACGCCGGGACCGCTCTGGGTAGCCGACGCCCTGGGGGTGAACCTCGGGGCGATGATCGTGGGCGGCTGCCTTGTCGGGCTGGTGGCGGTCAGCGCGGGATACGCGTTTGCATGTTGGGCGAACCGCCGGTGGGACTTGCCGCTAAGGGAATCGGCCGATTTTACGAGGGCCGAGATGGAGGAGTTGGTCCAACGCGACGAGCGCGAGCTGCCACCCACCTGGCTGGCCCTGTTGCCGATCGTGCTGCCCGTGGTGTTGATTGCCGGACAAACCGGCCTGACGACCTACCTCGACGCTGCCGGCTCTGCCCATGCACCCCACTGGCTCGTCGTCCTGCAACCGATTGTTGACACCTTGGGCAACAAGAACATCGCTTTGATCCTTGCGGCGGCGATTGCGTTGGTGATGCTGGCCTGGCAGAAGCGGACCAGCCGGCGCGAGCTTGCCGCGGCAGTACAAACGGCCCTGGCCGGGGGCGGGATCATCATTTTGATCACGGCGGCCGGCGGTGCATTCGGTGCTACGATGCGGGAGTGTGGCGTGGCCGGCGAAGTGGCCAGGATGACACAGGGCGTCAACCCGCTGCTCATCCTGCCCATCGCCTTCGGCGTCACGGCGGCAATTCGCACGGCCCAAGGGTCGGCCACGGTGGCCATGATCACGGCCGTGGGCGTGTTGCAACACTTCGCCACCTCCGGCCAACTGAATTTCCACCCTGTCTATCTCGCCCTGGCCATCGGATGCGGCTCGAAACCGTTGGCCTGGATGAACGACAGCGGCTTTTGGGTAATATGTAAGATGAGCGGCATGACCGAAGCCGAAGGGCTCCGGACGATTACGCCCATGCTTGCCGTGATGGGCGTAGCCGGTCTGGCGGCCACCATGCTCGGGGCCATGCTGTTTCCAATCGTTTAGAACATGTGTCGTTTCAAGGGGAGGAACCACAGAATGGCCGGATCACAAAGCGAAAGGGAGAGGATCGTCCCGGCGGCTGATCGCCGGATTCTGATGGTCTTGGTTGTGTATCTGACATTGCTCTTGGGCCCCCCGGCTTCTCTTGCATCGGCCGCGGACCGGCACGCCACCGCACAGCAAGATTCCAAGGCTGAAGTCTGCACGGTTCTTGCCGACAAGCGGCTCGAAAAACCGCTTCGGAAAATCGTCGACGATTACTCTCGCCGCAGCGGATCCCGGATCACGCTCAACTTCCGATCGCTTTCCGAGATCGAGACCCTTGTGCGGAAGAAGCAGCTCGCCTGCGAGGCGGTGGTCTGGATGGCACGGGACGCCAAGGGCAAATCGCCCGTCGGGTCGCTGCCCGGCCTCAAGGCAGTCGCCTGGAAGCATCCTTCCGGAGAGCCGGTCTGCGTGGCCGCGTTGACGGAACGTCCGGCGACGGTCGCTCTGTGTCGTTTTCTCGGTGGTCCGACGGGCCATCGTTTTTGGGCGGAGTCGGAGCTGGGATTGCGCGTTGCATCGGGCAAGACCCACACGGAGGCCTACGAGTGGATTGTCAAGCACAGGGTCGGGCACACCTACCCACTGACCGCCGTGCGCATGCTCCGCGAATGCGGCGGAATTCGCGAGGGAATCTGTATCGACATCGGCTGCGGTTTGGGCAATCTGGACGTCGAGCTCGCCAAGCGGACCGATTTCACGATCATCGGCCTGGACATCAACCCGGATGCCAAGCCGATATTCGAGAAGCGGATGCGCGAGGCCGGTCTCGATAAACGTGTTTCGTTCGTCGTCGGCGATGCCCAGAAGCTGCCCTTCGACGACGACTACGCCGACGTGATCGTGAGCCGGGGCACGTTGACTTTCATCCCCGACATCGCAAAATGCCTCCGGGAGGTCGATCGCGTTCTCAAGCCCACCGGCGTGGCCTTCCTCGGCGGACGCTACGTGTACACGCCGCAACCGCTGAAGATTTCCACGGAGAAGCTGAGCAAGATCGTTCAAGAGTCGGGCGTTCCGGGCGCGCGGGTGATCGATGCCCGCGGCCAGTGGGTGAAGATCATCGGCCCCAAAGCGCCCAAGGCGGCCCAGAAGCTCCAGGGCGGCCCCCACATGCTGGCCATGCGGTTCATTGCCGACTACGCCATCACCAAGGGCAAAGCCCTGCTGATCTGCGGTAGCGACGGGGCCATGGCACAAGGCCTCCAGAAAGGTTTCCTGGAAATGACCGACCTGGACGTCACCGCTCTTTACCCTTCCGACAAAGTGGCCCAAGCAGCCGGCGACAGAATCCGCAAGGCAAAGCAGTCTGATCGCATCACCTGCAAGGTGGGCGACGTCCACGCCTTGCCGTTTGAGGAGGCCTCGTTCGACCTGGTGGCCGGCGTCGGGCCGCTTTTGCTCTGGGGCGAGCGAGAGAAGGGCATGCGGGAGATATACCACGTTTTGCGCCCCGGTGGGGCCGCGCTGGTCGGCGGTAAATTCCTCCACATGCCCGACTGGCGGAAAACCCCCAGCGAAATACTCCGCAAAAGCGCAGCCAAGACGGGTATCCCCTCGATCCGCGTCTACGACGACATGGGCCAATGGGTCGAAATCCGCAAAGGAATCAAGGACCGGGGCTTCCGGGATTGAATGAGAGGAAAGGCCGACCTGATGGGCAGTTTCGACCTGACACGGTTTCAAGGCGTCTTCCCGCCCGCCATGACCTTCTTCGACGCCGAGGGCAACCTCGATGAAGCCGCTTCCCGCGAGCATTGGCGGTGGCTGATCGATCAGCAGGTAGACGGCCTGGTGATCGCCGGAACCAGCGGCGAGTTCATCACCCTGAGCATGGAGGAACGCGAGCGGCTGTTCTGTCTCGCGGTGGACGTGGCCGGGGGGCGGGTGCCAATCGTCGCCGGGACGGGCCACGCGGCAACCCGGTGGACCGTCGAAATGTCGCAACGCGCCGAAGAGGCCGGCGTCGACGCCCTGATCGTCACCCTGCCCTACTACAGCCGACCGCCGGTCGCGGCGGTGATCGAACACTACCGCACCCTGCGGCGAAACACCGACCGGCCGATCATGCTCTACAACAACCCGGGCTTCACGGCCTGCACGGCGTTGACCCCGCAAAAAATCGCCCAACTGGTCGAAGACGACATCCTCCACATGATCAAAAGCACGATGGAGTCGGTGATTCCCATCCACGAGCTGGCTTACCTGGTCGGGGACAAAATGCGGATCTTCTACGGCAGTTTTCTGGCGGGATTCGAGGGACTGGCCGCCGGTGCCCACGGCTGGATCAGCGGCATCCTGAACGTGGCATCGCCCGCGGCCATCGAGATGGTTCGGGCGATCCGGGTTGAGAAAGATCTTGACCAAGGATTTGCGATTTGGAAACGGCTCCTGCCGCTTATTCATCTCTACACGCACCAGCAACTCGGCACGGCACAAGACCTTCCGATCTATCGCGGCATCCTCGAGCTCTGGGGCCGCCACGGCGGTTTTTCCCGCCCGCCCATGCAACCTCTCTCCCGGCAACAAATGGAACTTCTCAAAGAACGCTTGGAGGCAAGTGGATGGCTTCATCCGGTCGACTCGAATTGATTCGGCAAGAACACGCGCCGATAGTTTCTCGTAGACGTAGCGCAGCGGAGTCCCACGCGGTCGCTTCAACGATTTTCATCCCGCCCACAATCCAAGGACACGGAAGCCGATCGTGGGACCCCGCTGTGCTACGTCTACAAAAAAGGTTAACGAACCAATGAAAATCACGGAACTGAAGACCAAGTTGATCGGGCTGGGATTCCGCAACGCGATCGTCGTCGAAATACACACCGACGAAGGCCTGGTGGGCATCGGCGAAACCGTGATGAAGCGGCGATCCAAAACGATCCAGGCAAACCTGCACGAGTTGGCCCGATACCTGGTCGGGCGCGATCCGCTCAGGATCGAGGATCACAACGAGAAGACTTATCGCGACAGCTTTTGGGTAGGCGGGCCGATGCACGCCAGCGGCCCGAGCGCGGTCGATGCCGCCTTGTGGGACCTCCAGGGCAAGGCCCTGGGCGTGCCCGTCTGGAAATTGCTCGGTGGCCCCACGCGCGACGAAATCCCGGTCTACTGCCACTGTCCGGCGGGCGGATCACCCGAGGCGTTTGCCGCAAACCTCAAGCGATGTCGGGGCTGGGGTTATCGGGCGGCCAAGACGACGTTGCCGGTCTTTTATGGAGCTGCCGCCGAGTCGAGAGCGCAAACCGGCTATTCGGGACTTGTCGGAACGATTCCGCAGACGCTGCGCGAGACCGAGTGGTTGCCCACGGCCACCCTTTCCCGGATCGCCGAGTTCTTTGCGGCGGGCCGGGAGGCAGTCGGCCCCGATTTCGAGATCGCGCTTGATTGCCACGGCCGGCTGAGCCCCGTCAATGCGATCCGGCTTTCGGCGGCGCTTGAACCCCATAACCTCATGTTCATCGAGGAGCCGGTCCCGCCCGAAGATCCACAGGCGCTCGGCCAAGTCGCCGCGCGAAGTACCACTCCGATCGCGGCGGGCGAACGCTGGGCCACGATCTACGGCGTCCGCCCGTTTCTCGAAGCACGCAGCGTGGCCATCTTGCAGCCCGACGTGGCCAACTGCGGCGGTATCACCGCGGCCAAGAAAATCGCCGCAATGGCCGAGTCGTATTACGTGGCGATCTGCCCTCACAATCCCAACGGCCCCGTCGCCACGGCGATGGCCGTCCATCTTCTGGCGGCGATTCCGAACTGCCACATGCTGGAGATGGTCGGCTCACCGGAGGATCTCGCACTGCACGCGAAGATGGTGGCCGCGCCGCTTCGCCCCGAGCAAGGTGTCATCCGGCTCCCCACATCGCCGGGCCTCGGCATGGAGCTGCTGCCGGAAGCGGACCGGGAATTGCCTTACCAGCCCTTCACGGGCGGGCGGTGACCACGATCGGAGAAAGACCGAGCCGCCCTGCCCCCAGGGCGGTGACGTTTGCACGAGTGCACATCTCACCGCGGTGAGGGCACCGCGGCTCCTTGCGGTGAGAACACCGCGGCTCGGGCGGGCGGCCGCGATTGCACTCGGCCGGGTATCCGGATAGAATCCGCAAAACTGTGATCCCGCCGGAGGTGCCGGAGGGGGAAAAGGGGACAGGCGCATTTTGTGCGAAGCACCGGGCACCGCCCGAAGGGTGGTCGGGCCTTTCAGGAAAAATGCGCCTGTCCCCTTTTCCCGATGGATAGAACGATGGATGAAGTTGCTCTGAGCCGACTCGATATGGCGCTGGTGCTGGCGTACCTGATCGGCGTCACGGGGATGGGACTCTGGATCAGCCGGGGAATCAAGTCGAGCCGGGATTTCTTCCTGGCCGGCAAGACGCTGCCCTGGTGGGCGGTGGGTATGTCGCTGGTCGTCTCCGACATCGGGGCCAAGGATATGATCGGCCTGGCAGCCGACGGATATCGCTTCGGCCTGGTGATGATGAACTTCGACCTGATCGGCTGCGTGTTCCCCGTGCTCGTGGCCGCCTTCCTCTTTATGCCCTTCCTCTGGATGGCCGGCGTCTACACCGTGCCCGAGTATCTCGGCCGACGGTACAACGCCCAGGTGCGGACCTTTTTCGCCTTGATCTGGGCCCTGTTCATGATTGGCACGGTGGGGGTGATTTTTGTTAGTGCGGCGGCCATGTTCAAGGTGTTGTTGGGTTGGGAATTCTGGTTCTCGGTGGGAATCACGGCCGTGCTGGTCGGGGTCTACACCACGGTGGGTGGACTGAAAGCCGTGGTCGTTACCGACACGCTCTCCTGCATCGTGCTCACGCTTGGGGCAGGGTTGATCTGCGTGATGGGACTGATCGAGGTGGGTGGATTCGGCGGCCTCGAGCAAACGGTCAGCCAACTGGACTGGGCCGAGCACCACTTCCACCTCGTGCTGCCGGCCGATCATCCGGAGTTCCCCTGGCCGGCCGTGCTGTTGGGTTTGGGGTTTGTGCTCGGCCCGGCCTACTGGATGGGCAACCAGGCCATCGTGCAGCGGACGCTCGGCACGCGAAGCCAAAGTCAGGCCAGGGCGTCGTACGTCTTCTGCGCAATGCTCAAGCTGGTTTTCCCCATACTGCTCGTGCTACCCGGCCTGATTGCCGTGGCCATGTTCCACGAGGAGTTGGGCGACCCGAGCACGTGGACCGAGGAGATGGGCGACGCGGCCAACCTGTTGTTGCCCAGGATGGTGGCCCGGCTGTTGCCCACCGGGATCATGGGCATTGTGGTGGGCGCGTTTTTGGCCGGTGTGCTCTCGAATCTCGACTCGTACATCAACTCGGCCAGCACGCTGGTTGTGACCGACCTGTACCGCCCGCTGGTGCGCGGCGCCGACGACCGGCATTACCTGTTCGTGGGACGCGCCCTGGTGGTGGTTTTTCTCCTGGCCGGCGCGGGGGTAGCCTATCTGATCGTTCCCGTGTTCAAGTCCGTGTATGAGGCGTTTCAGACGTTCATGACGTTTTTCCAGGGCCCCTTGCTGGCGCTGTTGCTTTTGGGCATGCTTTCTCGCCGGGCAACTCAGTGGGGAGGATTTGCCGGAATGCTTGTTGGCATAGGGACCGCCGTGGCCATGCACTCGTTGCGCCTGTTGCCTGGTTTGTTTGGATTGAAGATAGAGATTTCGTATCTTTGGGTGGCCTGGTGGTCGTTTGTGGCGGCGGTGGCCGGGACTGTTCTCGTCAGTCTCGTCACCCGGCCGTACGACACCGAGCGTCTCCGCGGCCTGGTCTGCTGGATCCCGATAGACAAGGAGTCGACCGAATGAGTGCTCCCACCCTGTTGACACTCTCAGACACAGCGGCGATGCTGGCTTCCGGCGGGCCGCTGGCAGGGAAGGCGGCCTTCATCGGAGTCTTCGTGTTGCTGGCGATCTGGCTGGTGGCGATGCCGGGTCGGTTGATAGGCCAGGCCGACGGCCGACCTCCGTGGTGGCGCAACTCGCGGGTATGGGCAATTGTAGTAGTGCTGATTCAAGTTGTGGTCTACGTGCGTTGGGGATAGTGGACAGTTGAAAAAGTAGTGTTTCCGATAGTTGTGTGCCACTGCTTCAAAGAAGCAGTGGCACATCGTCCCTCAACAGGCCGCGTGCGAGGAACTCTCGTGAGCACCATCGCTGAAGCACTCGCAATCGCCATGAGACATCATCAAGCCGGGCGGCTCGAGCAGGCCGAGCAGATCTATCGGGAAATTCTGCAAGCCAACCCGCAACACCCCGATGCGATGCACCTCCTCGGGGTCATCGCCCACCAGGCCGGTAATCACGAGGCTGCCGTTGATTTGATCCGTCGTGCCGTTGTGCTGAAGCCCGATGTGGCCGACTATCACAACAACCTGGCCGCGGCCTGCCAGGCATTGGGCCGACTCGACGAAGCGGTGGCCGGCTACGAGCTAGCCGTGCGACTCCGACCCGACTACGTCGAGGCCCTGACAAACCTGGGCCGGGCTTTGCAGGAACAAGAAAAGTTCGAGGAAGCCGTTGCAGCCCGCCAAAAAGCCCTGCAAATCAATCCGAACTACCTCGAAGCACACAAAAGCCTGGGCAGCTTCTACCAGGACCAGGGCCAGTTCGACCGGGCCCTGTCCTACTACAAGCGGGCCCTCGAAATCAAGCCTGACTATGCCGAGGCCCATTTCTACCGCTCCCTCGTCTGGCTTCTTCAGGCCGATTTTCGGCGAGGTTGGCCCGAATACGAATGGCGGTGGCAGGCCCGACATTTCACCCGCCGCGACTTCTCCCAATCGCTGTGGGACGGCCGGGCCCTGAACGGACAGACGATCCTGCTCCACGCGGAGCAGGGACTGGGCGATACGCTGCAATTCGTCCGCTATGCCCCATTGGTCAAAGAGCGGGACGGCACGGTGATTGTGGAATGCCAGAGGCCGCTGGTTGAGCTGCTTGGCGGCATTGCCGGCGTGGACCGACTTGTGGGTGCTGGGGACGAGCTCCCGCCGTTCGACGTCCACGCTCCGCTTATGAGCCTACCGGGGATTTTTGAGACGTCGGTTGAAAACATCCCGGCGGAGGTTCCCTACCTGTTCGCCAACCCAGCACTCATCCAGCGGTGGCGGCACGTGCTGGATGATCTTGACGGCTTCAAGATCGGCATTGGTTGGCAGGGACGGCCCAGTCATTCCAAGGATCGCTACCGTTCCATTCCGCTGGTTCACTTCGCTCCCTTGGCACGGGTGCCGGGAGTGTGCCTCGTCAGTCTCCAAAAGGGTCCCGGCGTGGGCCAACTGGCCGGGCTGACCGATCAGTCTCCTGTCACTGACCTGGGAAGCCAGCTCGATGAAGCAGCCGGCCCGTTCATGGATACCGCCGCCGTGATGATGAACCTGGACCTGGTCGTCACGTCGGATACGGCCACGGCGCATCTGGCCGGGGCTCTGGGAGTGCCCGTCTGGGTAACCTTGCCCTTTGTGCCCGACTGGCGATGGCTATTGGATCGAAACGACAGCCCATGGTATCCTACTATGCGGTTGTTTCGCCAGAGTCGAATTGGGGACTGGAAAAGTGTGTTTGAGAGAGTTGAAGCGGCGCTACGTCGGCATCTGGTGTCACCGAAGAGCGGAACGACTCACAAGATGGATCGTTGACCGTGCTTCCGGTTTCGGAAAGTCTGTTATGCTGTTTCAGATTCCGTGTGCCAACATTGTGCTGAACGGCTGGAGCAATGTTCGCGCACGCCAATCGGCTGTCGGACGCCGATCGACTACGATCCATGTACCACAGCTCGACTAACGGCTGTACTGGCACCTGCCGCCCTTGTGCAATCCGAGCAATTACTTCCGAGAAACGGAGAATGTCTTCGGCCGGATTATTTCCGCCAACATGCTGGGGCTTCACGAAGCAGTGAAACAAGACATCTGCGGCCTGCGGCAAATCCGCTCGCCCGATAATGATTGGACCCAGTAAGCGGTTGCCCAATCCCGGGAGCACGCTCCCACGCAAACCCACGTTTGGAGAACGATATGCCTTCTGGCAAGGCCGTTACCGTGGAGATCCCGTCGGGGGAACTCATCGACCGGATTACCATTCTGGAGATCAAGGCCCAGCGGGTTACCGACCCGGAAAAACTCAACAACGTCGAGAAGGAACTCCGGACACTGACCAACACGCGCGATTGCTTCATCCAACCTTCGGCGGAGCTGGCGGAATTGACGTCCCAGCTCAAGGCGGTCAACGAAGCACTTTGGGAGATCGAAGACGGCATTCGGGACTGCGAACGGGCGAAGGATTTCGGGCCACGGTTCGTCGAGCTGGCCCGCTCCGTCTATCGCAACAACGATCGCCGGGCCGAGTTGAAACGGAAGATCAGCATCCTGCTCGGCTCGAACCTGATCGAGGAGAAGTCATACAAGCCGTACGAATGATCCGGCAAACTCGTAGCCTCCCGGCTGGCCGGAGGTCTTTCCGTGACCACGATTCCAGAAGCACTCGCCGCCGCCGTTTTGCATCACCAGGCCGGCCGGCTGGATCGCGCCGAGCAGATCTACCGGCTCGTCGTCGAGGCCAGTCCGAATCACGCCGACGCCCTGCATCTTCTGGGCGTGATTGCCTCGCAGCGTGGCAAGCACGAGGAGGCGAGCGACTATATTCTTCGAGCGATCAAGTCCAATCCGAACGAGGCCATGTTCCACGGCAACCTGGGAATCGCCTACCGGTCGCTTGGCCGGTTCGACGACGCCGTGGCCGCCTACCGCCGGGCCCTGGCAATCCGGCCCGATCTTGCCGACACCCATTACAACCTGGGCATCGCCCTGAAGGCCCAGGGCAGGCTCGACGAAGCGGTCGCCGCCTACCGGCAGGCCCTCCAGATCGATCCGGGCTCCGCCAAGATCCGCAACAATCTGGGCGTCGCCCTGGCAGACCTGGGTAAACCCGACGAAGCCGTCGCCTCCTACCGGCAGGCCATCCAGATCCAGCCCGGTTTTGCCGACGCACACAACAACCTCGGCGTGGTCTTCAGAGACCAGGGAAATCCAGACCAGGCCGTGGCCTGCTACAGGCAGGCACTGCAAATCGACCCGGACCACGCGGGAGCTTACAGCAATCTGGCCAACGTCCACAAGGACCGGGGCGACGTCGCCGAGGAGGAGGCCTGCTATCGGGAAATCCTCCGGCTGCAACCGGATCAACATCTATGGGAATTGCGGATCGCCACCCGCTGCCCGGTTGTCTTCCAGAGCTCCCAGGAAATCGACCACTACCGCGGCAAGCTCCTGGACGATTTGAAACGCTTTTCCGGGAGGGAACTGCAACTCGATTTGGCAACACTCGCCAACTCCGGATGCCAACCGCCTTTTGCCCTGCCCTATCAGGGAAGAGACGACCGGCCGATCAAGGAAGCTTATGCGGCCATTTTTCGCGACTGTTTCACGGCGGAATCGCCGGCCGTCAGCACGGGGCGTCCGCGGGTCGGGTTCGTCGTCACGCACAAACACGAAACGGGCTTTCTGGCGTTGATGGGCGGAATTCTGGAACGCCTCGACTGCGACCTGATCGAGCCGATGGTGATTTGCTCCCGGGTGGGATCGACCAAGATCCAGGCCGGCCTGAAAAACCAGGCCGTCCAAATTCTGCCGCTTCCCGAACGACTTGACCGCATTGTGAACGCGGTCCGCGCGGCTCGATTCGACGTGCTCTATTACTGGGAAGTCGGCAGCGACGCGGTCAACTACCTCCTGCCATTCTTCCGGCTCGCGCCCGTTCAATGCACCGGCTGGGGAATTCCCGTCACCTCGGGCATTCCCCAGATGGATTACTACCTGTCGAACGAGCTCGTGGAAACCGACGACGCCGATCGGCACTACACGGAGAGGCTCATCCGTGCCGGCACTCTGCTTTCGTTCCAGCATCGGATATCGCCGCCGGAGCAGCCAAAAAAACGCGAGGATTTCGGCCTCCCGGCAGGCCGGAACGTTTACTTCTGCCCGCACCAGATCCTGAAGTTCCATCCCGATTTCGATTCCGTCCTCGCCGGGATTCTGCACCAAGACGGCTCGGGCGTGCTCGTGATTCCGGAAGACGACTACGGACACGTGGCCAAGAAGCTCCGCGACCGGTTTGCCGCAACCATCGCGGACGTGCTCGATCGGGTGGTGTTCCTTCCGCGTCAACCGTATCCCGACTACCTCAGCCTGCTTGCGGCGGCCGACGTGCTGCTCGACCCGCTGCACTACGGCGGCGGAGCCACCACCTACGACGGACTCTCCTTCAACCGGCCGATCGTTACCTTGCCCGGGCGGTTCGCCCGCGGTCGCTTCACCTCCGGATGCTACCGGAAGATGGGCGTCCCCGATTGTGTCGCCTCAGACGAGCTGGACTACGTTCGCATCGCCGTCCGACTGGGAACCGACCGAGACTACCGAGAAGAGATCTGTTCCAAAATCGCTTCGGCCGGCGACGTCCTGTTTGAAGACCTCGAGGCGGTTTCACAACTGGAGGAGTTTTTCGGGCAGGCCGTCGAAGCATCGCGCGAGAAGGGCGACTGAGGCCCGGCACCGTTTCTTCTGCGGCCCCTGGATTTGCGCAAGGTGCCACTGCTGGCTTGCCCAGCGGTGTTTTTGCCGAGGGATTCGTTTCTCTTGCGGCCTCCCGATTTGCGCGAGCATTCCCGGTTTGACGCACGTATAATGGGTACAGGTGGGCCGGCCCGACCCGGCCGCTTTTGTGCGTGGAACGTGGGGCAGAAGCGGGTGCTGCTACCGAGATGAACCAGTGCCACGGGAGATACCCTGAATGAAATATCCGCTTTTCCATTGGGCCCTTGTCGGATTGGTCGTAGCCGGGGCCAGTATTTGCTTGAATTCACTTGCTGCGTTTGCCGATCAGCCGGCTGTTGCCGGTTATGCCGACTACGACGCCTATCGACTCGAGGTGGAGTCGATCGCCGCTTCGCGGTTTGCCACGTCCCGGTCTCTGGGACGTACGCTCGGTGGCCGCGAGGTCTATCTGCTTACGATCGGCACCGGCAAGCCGGACGAGAAGCCGGCGATCCTGATCGTCGGGGGCGTTCATCCGCCGCATCTGGCCGCCAGCGAGTTGGCCGTGCGGCTCGCCCGGCGTATCGTCGAACGGGCCAAGTCCGACGAGTCGATCCGCAAGCTGCTCGATCGGGTTACCTTTTACGTGATTCCCCGCCCGGCCCCCGACGCTTGCGAAGCCTTCTTTCGCAAGCCTTACTTCGAGCAGACTACTAACGAACGGCCGATCGACGACGACGGCGACGGCCAAACCGACGAAGACGGCCCGGACGACCTCAACGGCGACGGCCTGATCACGATGATGCGCGTCGAAGATCCCACCGGTTCGTACATCCTGCATCCGGACGACGCCCGCGTGCTGATCAAGGCCGACCCCAAGAAGAACGAGCGGGGCCGCTACGCGGTTTACGTCGAGGGTCGCGACAACGACCAGGACGACGCCCAGGGCGAAGACCCGCCCGGCGGCGTGGCCTTCAACCGGAACTTCACCTTTGACTATCCCTACTTCGAGCGCGGGTCTGGGCCGCACCAGGTTTCGGAAGTGGAGACCCGCGCGGTGGCCGACTTCGCCTTCTCCCACCCGAACATCGCCGCCGTGCTCACCTTCACGCCTGAAGACAACCTGATGCACCCGTGGAAACCCGACGCGTCTGCCGAATCCGAGAAGATCAAGACCACGTTGCTTGCCGCCGACGCCCCCTACTTCCACGAACTCGCAAAGCAATATCAAAAGACGCACGGCGGTGAGGATGCGCCGGAGCGGCCCAAAGGCCACGGCTCGTTCAGCGACTGGGCCTACTTCCACTACGGCCGCTGGTCGTTTGCCTGCCGCGGCTGGTGGATCCCCAAGGTCGAAGTGAAGAAGACCAAGGAAGACGCCAAGAAAGCGCCGAACAAACCAGACGACAAAAAGGAGGCTGCCGGCGAGAAGCGAGGCACTGATGAGCTGAACGCCTTGCGCTGGTTTGCCCGAGAGAAAATCAACGGCTTCGTCGACTTGAAGCCGATCGCGCATCCCGACTATCCCGGTCGGAAGGTCGAGGTGGGTGGCTTCGCACCGTTTGTGCGGTTGAACCCGCCGAAGGGTCAACTGAAGCCGCTGGTCGAGCGGCACTGGCGATTTGTCCGGCTTCTGGCCAAACGGCTGCCTTCGGTGGCGATTCGCCGGACGAAGGTCGAGCCGCTGGGCGGGGGCGTTTTTCGCGTAACCGCGGTGGTCGTCAACGAGGGCCGCTTGCCCACGATGTCGCAAATGGGCCGTATCAGCGGCCAACTCCAGCCGTTGCAAATTGAGTTGACATTGCCCAAGGGGGTCTCGCTCGTAGCCGGACACGCCCGGGTCGGGTTGCCCCCGCTTGCAGGCGACGGCGGCAGGGCCGAACAAACGTGGATGGTACTCGCCCCGAAAGGCAAGCCGGTCGCCCTCCGGCTCCGCGCGTGGAGCCCTTCAGTCGGTGAGCACCTGAAAACAGTCAACCTACCCAAAGCAAAAACCCCGTAAGGTCGGCCATGCCGGCCCTACGAAGGCAACGAAAGAGAGCACCCCGTGACGACCTATACAAAACGCGGAACGTGGTTTGCGACGGTACTGGTCGTAATATTGACGGCGGCGGCCCGGGCCGACGACAAGGGTCCCTACCAGCCGCTCGGGGCCCCGGCCGATCCCAAAGTGCCCGCCCAGTGGAACCGCTATCACGACTACGCCGAGGTGACGAAACTCCTAAAGGCGATGGTCGCCGCGCATCCAAAGCGGGCCCGGCTGCAAAGCCTGGGCCGGTCGTACGGCGGCCGCCAGATGTGGTTGCTTACACTCACCAGCTTCGACAAGGGAAACGACCGCTCCAAGCCGGCCTTCTGGATCGACGGCGCCATCCACGCCAACGAAATCCAGGGCACCGAAGTGACGCTCTACACCGCCTGGTATCTCCTGGAAATGTACGGCCGTAACCCGTTCATCACCAGGTTGGTCGACACGAGGACCTTCTACCTCGTCCCCATGATGAGCCCCGACTCCCGCGACGCCCACATGCACCGGCCAAACAGCACCCATTCGCCCCGCAGCGGGCAGGTGCCCGTTGACGACGATCGCGACGGGCTGGTCGACGAAGACGGTCCCGACGACCTGGACGGCGACGGCCATATCACCCAAATGCGAATCCGCGATCCCAACGGCCGTTGGAAGCCGCACGCGAAGTATCCCCACCTGATGGTTCGAGCCGAAAGCGACGAGCGCGGCCAATACCGCCTCCTGGGCACCGAGGGCTACGACAACGACGGCGACGGCCGCGTCAACGAAGACGGCGACGGCTTCTACGACCCCAACCGCGATTGGGCATGGAAGTGGCAGCCCGGCCACGTCCAGCGCGGGGCATACCGCTACCCGTTCTCCATTCCCGAAAACCGCATGGTCGCCGATTTCGTGATGGACCACCCCAACATCGCCGGGGCGCAGTCGTACCACAACACGGGTGGAATGATCCTTCGCGGTCCCGGGCCGAAGAAAGATCGCTACGAGTCGGCCGACCTGGCCGTCTACAACGCCATCGCCAAGAAGGGCCAGTTGATGCTGCCCGGCTACCGCTACCTGACTTGTGCCAACGATCTTTACCAGGTCTACGGCGGCGAGTTCGACTGGTTCTACCGGATGCAGGGCATCTTCGCCTACACCAACGAGCTGTTCACATCATTCAACTATTTTCGGAAATCGTCCGGCAGTGGATTTGCCAGCCGGAGCGAGGAGCGGGAAGCGTTCAACCGCTATCTCCTATTCGGCCACGGCACCGTGCCCTGGAAAAAGCTCGATCATCCCCAATACGGCAAGGTCGAGGTTGGCGGGCTAAAGAAGCAGTGGCAGCGGCAGCCACCGTCGTTCCTGCTCGAGGAGGAATGCCACCGAAACATGGCCTTCACGCTGTATCATGCCGACCAGATGCCCCGGGTTCGGATCGATTCGGCCAAGGCAAGGCCGGCCGCCGGAGGGCTGGTGGAGGTGACGGCCGCCGTGGCCAACTCGAAGTTGACGCCGACGCACGCCGCCGTCGACGTCAAACACAAGATGACCCCGCCCGACGTCGTTGCCATCCAAGGCAAAAACCTCAAAGTCGTTGCAGCCCTGACGGCCGACAACCCCTTTTTCCAAAACGCCAAGGAGCAGAAACACGAACCCGGGCGGGTCCGTGTGGCCAACGTGCCGGGCATGGCGGCGGTCTATGTCCGCTGGCTGGTGCAAGGCAAGGGGCCGTACACGGTGACCGTCCGCTCGGTCAAGGGCGGCACCGATCGACGCAGCGTGCGGCCGTAGGACGGCACCGGCTACTTCACGGCAAGCATCTCGTGCAAGGGTGCCACTGCTGGCTTGCCCAGCCGTGTTTTTCCCGAGAGATTTGCTACGCATTGCTGGAGAAGCCAGGAGTGACACCCATTTTCAAAACACGTTCTAACGCAGCACCGGCTACTTCACGGCAAGCATTTCGCGCATCGCCGCCATGAGGACGTCTTCCACTTCCGGCGCCACCCGGGAAACGTAACTCACCTCGTAGCCGCCCTGGCTGTAGGCGATCTTCATCGAGATGTACCCCGGGCCCAAGTCGCCGTAGGCGGCCATGCAGACGAAGTCGTCGGGCCGGAGTTTTTGTGCGGCCAATTGATAGCCGATGCACAGCTCGCCCGGCATGTGCAACACGTAGACCGGACCGAGTTGCAGGCCGCCGAGCTCGAGCCGCTTGCCCGATTGCATCCGCCGGAGCCAGGCCAGATCGCGCGCGGCAAACACCCGCCGACGCTTGTGAAGCTTCGCGTTCTTGAGGTTTGCCATGGCCGTTTCTTCCTGAATGCTCTCACGGACCGGCAGCGAAACCCGGCTGACGCGCCAATGGACGTCGGCCGCGGTGATCGGCACTTTTTTCATGGTGTCCCAGGCGGTCTTCATGCCCTGTTCGAGCCGGGCGGCGAGGATCGGGCGTCTTTCGGGCGAGCCGTCGTTGTACTTGCCGGCCGCGATGTCGCCCCCGGCACCGTCGAAGTGGATGTGAACGGCCCGCGGCACGGCCGCTTCGCGTGCAGCCCGGGCGTAGCCGGGAAAGTCCCAGTTGACGCCACCCCGGCCGTAGTGGCTCTGCGGGTGCGTGGCGTAGTAGGTCATCGAAACGAGCGGACGGTCCCCGTCCCAAAAACTGATCAGCCGAACGTAGGGGTCGATAATGCCCTCGGGCGCGGCTATCGCCTTCTCTTTTCGGCAACTGCTCATGCGGGTCATGATGCACTTGCCGTCGGGCCCGAGGATTCGCCGGTT
>Ga0180432_10005443_pt1 | contig 16949 bp, 29 predicted proteins | sample SS_ome_10_FD_132414 | JGI IMG/M metagenome (GOLD analysis project Ga0180432, IMG submission 132414) | Hypersaline lake sediment archaeal communities from the Salton Sea, California, USA - SS_1_MS_2 metaG | ecosystem: Environmental > Aquatic > Non-marine Saline and Alkaline > Hypersaline >... | reverse complement strand
TAAGGAGCAGTCTGAGGCTGTTTGTTTGAAGGCTGTTGAGTCAGACGGATACGCTTTGCAGTATGTTAAGGAGCAGTCTGAGGCTGTTTGTTTGAAGGCTGTTGAGAGAAACGGATACGCTTTGAGATATGTTAAGGAGCAGTCTGAGGCTGTTTGTTTGAAGGCTGTTGAGTCAGACGGAGACGCTTTGAGATATGTTAAGGAGCAGTCTGAGGCTGTTTGTTTGAAGGCTGTTGAGTCAGACGGAGACGCTTTGCAGTATGTTAAGGAGCAGAGTGTCTTTGAGAAAATAACAGGTTTGAAGGTGAAAAAGAATGACAATCCCAAAAACGATAGTAATAACGAAAAAGGACAGTCCTCAGGTCAGGAAGTTTAAATTTAAACTCGCTATGAGGGATAATTTGAAGGTTAAGGTTAATGGTAAGCGAAATAATAAACAAAAAAGAAGTTAAAAAACAAGTAGGGGGGGGTAATTTTAACTTAATAGTCTATAATGAGTTAAAGAGTGGTTTAAATCCAGCTAGGATAAGTGAAAAATATAATATTTCTATTCCTCGTATTTCTTATTATTTAAGGAAATTAGAGGCTCTAGGGCTTATTTCTAAAGTTGGTTATGGTACTTGGGAAGTTAAAAACACAAGTACTAAAGAAGTTAAAAAGACAAGTAAGGTAGGTAACGTGGGGGGTGCGTTGTTGCCTGATAGGGTGCGTGGTCATGCTTTTGTTTTTAGATTACAATTACCTAAGAGTTTTAAGGGTTGGAGTGGAAGGGAGGGGGTGTTTAAGAAGGAGGGTATTCCTTTTGAGGATCTTGTTATTGGTGGTGTTAAGCGTGGTCAGAAGTTAGTTTTTAAGGGTCGTAAAGTTCATTTGTTTAAGTCTAGTATTGTTATTTATGAGAAGGCTAGTTTTCTTGCTGATACTGCTAAGGATAGTCAAGCTGGGGCTATTAATGATTTTATTAGTTTTGTTAAGAGTTTAGAATCTTATTTAAAGGCTAGTTTTACTCAGGGTGGTAAGTATAAGTTTAAGGTTAGTAGGCAACATTATAGTTTAGTTAAAAATGCTTTGGCTAAGCAGTATAATGAGAGTGGTGAGAAGTTAAGGGTTTATGCTGAAAATGGTCTTTGGTTGATTATTGATAATAGTTATAATCTTGATGAGTGTGAAACTGTACATAGTAAGACTAGTGTTAGTGATAATAAGAAAGTTCAGGACTTTTTTAATGGTCTTAAAGAGTATGATGATTTTACTCCTCAATTCGTGGTTAAGACTATGGTGGGTATTCAAGAGAATCAGCAGGTCTTTGCTGATAATATGAAAAGTCATATTCAGGCTATTAAGGATATTGGTAAGGCTGTTAATGAGTTGAAAGAGGTAATTAAGAGGTTAAATAAGTGATTAAATTACCGTTTGTTGTTAAAATCAGTATTATAAGTATTGGGTTATTACTGTTTTTATTATTTCTTGGTAGTATTCCTTATATTAATAATCCAAATTGTGAGTGTTCTTATTCTTGTGATTATATGATTAATTATTGTAATGATTCTGAGTTTTTAGAGTTTAGGAATTGGAGTTTTAAAGAGTGTTTAGAATTGTACTCTTGCTGGGAAACTTATAATTTTAAGTACAATAGTACTCTTGCTGGAGGGGGTTTAGATTGAAGTTTGTGCTTGGTCGTGTTAATAACGATATTGTTTGTTTAAAGGATTGGGAGGATTGTGAGGGTCGTGGGGAGGTTGCTCAAATTCTTGTTGAGTTGGAGTTTTTAAAGCAACAATTATTATTAAAGTATGGTGAATTTGATGAGAAGGAGGAATAATATTAAAAAATGGTCTTGTACTTGTACTAGAAATAGATTAGATTGGGCTTATTATAAGCATAGACCATATAAGACTAAAGTTAATTATAATCATGGTCGTAAGTCTAAACCTATTATTAAGATTATTTGTAAGAATTGTGGGAGGGTTACTTATGGATAGGAAAAAGGCTAGGTTTATTACTTGTCCTGAGTGCGGTCATAGGATTAAGAGTTTTAAAACTGCTGGGAGTTGGGTTATTTGTTATAAGTGTGGTAAGGCTGTTAAATTGGCTGGTTTTAATTGTGATTATAATGTTCGCTGTCGTGTTTGTAATAAGGGTTATAGTCCTGATACTAAAGGTAGTGTAAGGGCTAGGATTTGTAGTAAATGTAAAGCTCAGGGCAGGGGTAAAGTCGTAAAACATGGTCAAGTAATGGAGGTTTTTTATGATGAATTGGAAGAAATTGTTTAATTTAATTTTAGTTTTTTATGTAAGTCATATTATTACTAATTTCATTTTTCAGAAGTTTAGTCTTGGTGAGTTGTTTATTTTTAGTTTGACTTTTACTATTATTCATATTGGTCATTATTATTTTAATGAATGGGGTCTTAGAAAGATTAAAAAGTTAGAGAGTGCTTTATTAAATAAGCGTGACCCTGTTGATTGGAATAAAATTATTGATGATGAGGTTAAAAAGGGTTTAAAATGATTAAGATTTGTGATATTGCTGGTTGTGGTAGGGTAGCTAAGTATTTTAATTTAAAGGGTTTATCTTGCCTATGTGAGCAACATAAGGATTATTTCAATTATTTAAAGCCTAGATTGCTTAATTTGAGGTTGAATTGTGGTAGAAAAAAAGGGGACAATAAAAATAAGATTATCCAAAAGTTTCTTTAAGGATTGGCTTAAAAGGAATATTTGGACTATTTTGGAGGTAGCTTATGTACTTTTTATGTGTTATTTATGCTACTTATGGGGTCGTGAGGCAGTATTAACAGATTTGATTAATAAGGCTGGGGGCTTAGAGGATTTCTGTAATGGGATTATTACTAATAATCTGATGAGGTTACCATAAGTTAAATAATGATTACTTTATAAAGTATTAATGTTTTACTAGGTTATACTATGAGTGAGAATCAGCCAGTCTTTTTTAATAATGAGAATGAATCTAGTCTTATGAGGTATCAATTAAATGTTGATGAAACTCTTGAGGCTATTCGTATGATGTTATTGAATATTAAGTATAATTATAAGACTAAAAAGTATGTTGAGGGTACTCCTCTTTATGAGGAGCAATATACTGAGATGATTATGAAACTTGTTAAGTCTTTTATTAATAAGGAGTTGGTGCTTAGTGGTTTTAGTCACTTGGATATTTATAATCTTATTTGTGAGGGTTTTGATAGTCTTAGTGCTTATATATTGAGTATTAGTAATGTTAGTGGTGTTAATAATAAACAGGTTATTAATATGGTTTTGATGAGTATTCTTAATTATGCTTTTACTAATATGAAAAGGGCTTTAGAGTATAAGACGCTTATTCATGCTGGTAAGGCTCAGATTAAGGAGTTTAGTAGTGGTAATGTTCCTATTAATCCTAATATGCCTTATCCTCCTCAATTGGGTGGGGGTGGTCATAGGTGGAGGTAAGAGAGTTTATTAAGAAAAATAAGGAAATGGTGCTTTATTTTAGTTTCTTACTGGTGGCTACTATTTTGAGTGTTTATAGTCTTGTTGATATTAGGATTTATCTTATTTTTAGTATGTTGTTAAAGTTTGTTAGTGTTTTCTGTCTTATTAGGATTTGGAAAAAGTATTATAGTGAGGGTAAAAAATGATTCTTGAGGCTATTACTATTGTTTTTGGTTTGTTTTATGTTGCTGTTGGTTTTATTTGGGGTTGGAATATTCTTACTTTCTTTCCTAGTGTTACTATTAGTCTTATTGGTGTTGTTAGTTTGTTTAATATGCTTAAATGGAATTGTTACGTTTTATGTATTAATGATTATAATGGTAAGAAGGTCTTTAAGTTAAATAATGGTAAGAAGTATTATAATAAGTCTAAGAATAAGGCTGGTTATTATATTAAGGTTGAGGGTTTTAGTAAGTCTTTTCCTTATCCTGACCAAAAATATGTTAATTTGAATCTTACTCATCGCAGACCTTTTTTTTGTATTTTTTATCAGGAATCTGACCAGTTAGCTCCTATTGAAACTAAGTATAGTAAGGAGCAGATTGAGAAACTTATTAGTTCAGGTCAGATTAAGGAAGTTCTTAATAATCCTGACGGTAAAACTAAAGAAAAGTATAAGCCTATTGAGGCTGGTTTTGATGTTGATAAAGTGAATTTTATTAGTAGTGAGTTAATTGCTAATCATTATCAAATGAAGGGGGTAGTTAAGGAAATGGTTAAGCCTCCTACTGATACTCTTACTGCTCTTGTTAATATTGGTTTGTTGATTTGTATGCTTGGTGCTATTATTACTAATGTTTATATTGCTGGTAAGTTAGGTCTTAACGTTGATGTTATTAATGGCGTTACTGAGAAGATAGACCAAATGATTGGTAGCGTTGAAGATTTAGTATTTAGGTTAGAAGGAGGAATAAACGATTTGGTTGGAGTAGCAGGGGAAAGTATTGACGATGTTCCTCCTATTACTGGTGGCTAATTCTTTTATTATTTTATTATGGCTAAGCGTGATAATATTAATGATATGCCTCATGTTAGTACTCCTGATAGTCTTACTAATCAAAATATGTGGGCTTTCTTTTTTACTGAGATTCAGCGTATTCATACTGAGAGGTTAAATCCTATTCGTGAGTTGGCTTTTAGTTTTGATAGTAAGGCTTTACTTCCTTATAGAAGTGTATTAAAGACTTTAACTCAAATGTTTGCTGGGTTTTTGTATAAGGATTTTAATGATGAAAGGAAGAAGATTAATAATTTATTTGACCAGTTTCAGACTAATTATAATAGGGCTGAGGAGTTAAAGAAAAGTCCTAATCCTAAAATGGTTAGTGATGAGTTGAATGATTTGTATAATAAGTGTTTAAAGAGTTTGGAGTTAATTGATAATATGCTTGAGGTTATTAGGCAGAAAAAGGGTTTTGGTGTTACTGAACAGGTTAGTTTTGTTATTAATGAGAGGGCTAGTAAGGCTTTAAGGGTTAATAATGATATTAGTAAGGAATTGCTTAAAATGTTTAAGAAGAAAGAGAAAAAGAAAAAAGAGGATTCTACTATTAAAGAGATTAATCAAGAGGTTGAGGAGTTGCTTGAGCAGGAGGCTGAGTAATTTGAGGGTTGATTATGATTTATTGGTTTTTTTGATTGTTGTTAGTGTTTTTGTTTTTAGTTTTGTTTTATTTATTTTTGACCCTTTTAATAATGCTAGTGCTGAATGGGCTGATTGTGTTATTACTAATTCTTGTATTATTGAAAATATAACGGTGATTAAATGATTTTTCCTATTCTTGAGTTAGTTAAGGTTGCTAAGGATATTAAGTCTAGGACTAAAAAGAATAGTGACGCTGTTATTTGTATTAGTGGTTTTGAGGGTGTTGGTAAGAGTACTTTGGGTTTTATTCTTAGTTATTTGCTTGATAAAGATTTTGATATGTGGTATAATGTGCTTTATAGTCCTAATCAGAAGGAGCTTATTGAGAAGTTAAAGATTTTCAAAAAAGGTAGTGTTCTTAATCTTGATGAGGCTGTTAAGGTCTTGGAAAAGCAGAATTGGGCTAAGCAGACTTTTATTAAGAAAACGTTTCAGGTTATTAGGGGTCGTAATCTTATTACTCTTTTGTTGATTCCTAGACTGGAGGATTTGAATGAGTATTTTAGGAATTGGAGGGTTATGCTTAATATTTGTGTTATATATCGTGGTCTTGCTTATCTTCAAGTTCCTGACCCTTATAATAAGTTTGATGTTTGGAATACTAAGTATAATCAGGGGATTCTTGATAGTGTTTTAAAGGGTGAAACTTTCCATACTGCTCCTGTTGCCGATATATTAGGGGCTATTTGTAGGTTTAAGGGTTTTATTGGTTTTGTTAGTTTTCCTAAGTTGCCTCCTGCTATTGAGAAGGAGTATATTAAGTTAAAGGATAAGTATAGCCTCTTAAACTTAACGGACTTAGAAGAAGAAGAAAAGGAGGATAAGTTAAGTTCTCGTAAGGAGCAGTTGTATCAAGAGAATAGACAGGCGTTAGGTTTGGCTGTTAATAAGCTGAAAGAAGAAGGATATACTCAAAAGCAGATAGCTAAGGAGTTGAATATTACTCGCAATAAAGTAAGAGGATTATTAGATTAAATCTTTTAATATTTATTTACTATATTGTAAATTATTACTAAATCTTTTAATTAGTTATTACTGGTTGGTGGTTGCTTAAAATGCTCCAGCCATATATTTAATTACCTAAAGGTTTGGGCTTTTTTGCCTCCTAAACTCAGGGGTTAGCAATAGTGCTTTATTGCTTAGAGTTATATTTTTAAATCCTGAATTGTATTAAGATTATAGGGGTGAAAGCTCCTAATAAGATTGCGAAAGCGATTAAAATAGTAAGGTGATAAATGTGACTTTTAAAATTAAAGAGTGGGAAACTATTAAAGCTGGGAATAGACAGGGTTTTGAAAGAGTGGGAAACTATTAAAGCTGGGAATAGACAGGGTTTTGAAAGAGTGGGAAACTATTAAAGCTGGGAATAGACAGGGTTTTGATAGTATTAAAATAAACATTAATTCTGTAAGTTTCAGTACGATGTTTGTTAAAAACAATAAATTACTAGATTTTAGTTTTTGTAAGATATTGTATAAAGATAAAAAGGTTGGATTTCTTTTTTTAAAAGAGAGAAAGCCTTTTTGTTATAAGTTAAATAATAAAGCTGTTTCTTTTTTTACTATTCTAGCTCATAAACTTAAACAAAAAACGGATATTATAAATGGTTATTATCCTTATAAGAAATTGGATTTTGAGGGTATGCCTTTATTTATAATAGACCAAAAGGAGAAAAAAGATTATGGTGAATAAGTTAAAGTTTGATAGTACTAGTAAAATGGTTAGATTTAATCTTGATTCTAATCATTTAAAACAAGAATTTAGGCGTTTAAGTAGTGTTTGGAGTGGTGAAAGTAGGATTAGGACTTTTGCTACTATTAAGATTCTTGAAAAATTGGAAAGGATTGAGATTCTTTTAAGTAGAAGAAAGAAAAAACCTACTAAGTATAATTTATTTGTAGGTAAGAAATTAAAAGAGGATCTTTCTATGAAAGAAATAACTATTTTATGGGCTAAAAAGAGGTTAAAAAATGGGGATTGATAAAGAAACTGAGCCTAGTTTTTTGAGTATAACTCTTACTGATAATGCTAGATTTCTTAAAGAATTAAGAAATTTAGCCGATTCTGAGGGTTATAATGATGATACTGAGGCTGTACCTGTTTTAATGGCTAGTTCCGAAAATGCTAATTTTGAAGTTGGTGAGTATTATTATGATGAAAATGATAATAATATTCATTTTGACGGTAGTTTAAAATATGCTGATAAGGAAGTTCATTTATTTTTTGAAGTTCCTTTATCCGATACAATATTTATAGACATACTTCAAGAGAGTATAAAGAGGCTTAATAAGTTAAAACAAGCTATGGAATTACTTAAAAAGTGAGTTTTAACTTTTTTATTTTTTTTATTTGAAATACCCTTTTATTTAAAAATTACCTATTCATAATATTTTATTAGGGCTATGGTGCGTACTAATTGGTATGATGTTATAATAAGTGACTATAATGGTCGGTTACCTTCTATGAATATTATTAAAGACCTTATTCTTAGTATTGATGATGACCTTACTAGGGTTTTTTGTATTCTTAGTTATCTTACTGGTGGTCGTATTAGTGAAATTGTTAATTATAGTGAGGAGCAGTATATTAAGAAGGCTAAGAAGAATCGTAAGGGGGTATCTGTTAAAGACGATGAGGGTAAAACTGTTTATGAGTGGATTAAGCGTAAAAAGGCTAAATTAGTCAAGAAGGAGGGTTTAAAGAAGAAGAATATTATTAAAGAGAAGATTAAGGTTAAAGACCTGAATGGTAAAGTTAGAGAGATTGAGGTTATTAGTATTACTATGAGAAATAATAAGAATCGTAAGAGGAAGTTTAAAACTATTTATGCTCCTTATCATTTTGAGAAGGCTCTTATTGATGAGCTTTTTACTTATTTAGGTAATCTTGACCCTGATGAGGTTATTATTAATATTGATAGGCGTAAAATGTATAATGAGTTTATTAAATATGCTAAACACTTGTATTATCCTCATTTTATTAGGGCTTTAAGGGTGGGGGTCTTATTAGAGGTCTATGAGTTTGAGGCTTATCAAATAGTTGAATTTATGGGCTGGACTGATTTCAGACCTTTAGACGCTTATTACATTTTCAAGAAGGATAAGACTATTCTGAAGAAGTTTATTAATAAGATTGAGGCTATTATTTAATTAGATAAGTTTAAAATTAAACAAGTTCTTTAACAGTTTATATAATGATGTCCAAAAAAGGCTTTATTGATAATATTTTTCTTGTAATAATCGTGGTATTGGGATTTTTCGGTTTAATACTTGTTAATTTTATCTATGGTCAGGTTAGGGACGGTCTTAATGATAATGCTTTATTTGCTAATAATACTGATGTTCAAAATGCTTTTGCTGATATTGATACTACTAATGCTAATCAGGATTGGTTATTTGTTTTATTGTTCTTTGGAGTGGTGGGAGCTATTCTAATAACGTTATATTTTCTTAGGTCTAGTCCTGCCTTTTTCTTGGTGGGTATTATTGGTTTAATAGTTGTGGTTTTCTTAGCTATTATACTTAGGGACGTTTTCACTGATGTTATTAATTCTAATGCTGACTTTGTTGCTGAGGCTAATAGTTTAGAAAAGAGTAATTATTTTTTTGAGTATATTCCTGTTATCATGCTTGTTATAATAAGTGTGTTTTTAATATTCACTTATATTAGTAAGAATGGGGTGTTTGGTAATGGTTGATAAATTAATTAGTTGTTTGTTAATGTTTGTAGGTTTATATAATATTTATTGGGGGTGTCAGCAAGATGAAACTTATTAATTTTGAAGATAATAGGACTACTCTTAGGATTCCTCATACTATTACTTTTAAAGTTCCTACTTTGCCTAAGTTTGATACTCTTACTAAAAAGTATAGTTTGTTTATGTTAATGCTTATTTTAATTACTACTTTTGAGCCTGTTTTTGCTGTTACTCAAGAGGAGTATTTAACTCAGTGGTGGAAATTTGAGGACGATTTAACTGATGAGGTTACTACTATTGAACAAATAGATATGACTAATAACGGTGGTGCGTTTGTTACTGGTCTTGACGGTAAAGGTCTTGATGTTGAATTTGATGAAAGTGATTATACTTATCACGATACTTTTTGGGATACTGGTGTTCCTTTTGACGCTGACGGTGGTACTATTAGTTTTTGGTGGAAACCTGAGAGTTATACTAATCAGTGCCGTCCTTTTCATAAAATTACTAGTGCTAGTCCTAGAGAAAGGTTTTTTATGACTTATGAAACTAACGGCAAAATGTATTTTAGTGTTGAGGATAGTGGTTATCATACTATTGTTAGTGATACTGTTTTACCTCTTGATGAATGGACTTTAGTTACTGTTACTTGGGATACTACTGACGGAATGAAAATGTATTTAAATACTTCTTTACAAACTGATACTGACGCTTATACTGGTACTCCAGCTGTTAGTAGTCCAGCTGATTGGTTACTTAGTAGTTATGATAAAACTACTAGTTATTGTGACGGTGTTTATGATGATTTTAGAATTTACAATAAGACTTTAACTCTTACTGATGTTCAAGCTATTTGGGCTGAGTTTATGACTCCTGATAGTTATGGTAATTATAGTGCTACTCAGATTCTTGATAATAGTTCTTTACATTTATTCCCTTTTAATACTAGTCAAAATCTTAATTTTACTGCTTATAATGCTACTGGTTATACTCCTCAACAGTTAAATATTAGTATTCCTGATATTAGTTTTAGTGCTATTAATTATACGGCTGGTGAGGCTTTTCCTGTTACTTTTAATAATAGTAATGTTTGGAATTATAGCGTTATTGTTCAGAATTTTTATAATAGTAGTGTTAATGAAACGTTTTATTTTCAAACTCATAGAATTAATAATTTAACTATTAATACTAATCAGACTTTTTTTAAGTTTAATACTAGTGCTAATCTTAATACTAGTGGTTATTATGTTAATGGTAGTTTGATTTATTATACTGAGCCTATTAATTATACTATTAGTGATATTGGTTATGTTAATGTTCCTAATTCTACTAATGTTTTATTTCCAATTACTTTAAATGATTCTAGTACTTGGAATCATACAGTTATAGCTAATTGGACTAGATATAATTTATTGGCTAATGATACTCATAATATTTACTCTAGTGTTTATAATATTAGTAGTATTACTTATAGTCCTACTGTTGCTGTTGATGATACTCAGTTTATTAATGTTAGTGTAGGTCAAAGAATTGCTGGGACTGGTCAGGTTAATAATGTTAGTATGGTTTGGAATGGTACTACTTATTATTTGACTGAGTGGGCTACTAATGAATGGTATTTTACTAATACTCCTACTACTACTGAATTTGTTGAAACTGTTCAATTTACTACTTATTTAAATACTACTTATAATGGTGAAACTCTTAGTTTTAGTAATACTAGTAGTCAGGTTATTACTACTGTTCAGCTTGATGATTGTACTACTTTTAGTAATCAATTACTTAATATTACTTTATATGATGAAAGGGATAGGGATTTTATTATTATTAATAGTAGTTTAAGGGCTAGTTTTGATATTTATGGTGCTTATATTGCTATTGAACAGTTAAATGATACTGACGGTATTTTTGGGGTTTGTATTAATAATAGTGTTCCTTTTGTTGCTGATGTTGATTTTAGTTTTTTTGCTCTTGGTTGGGTTAATTGGGGTGCTGATACTAAAAGGGAAAGAGAACATTTTTACTTTGATACTCCTTTTAATACTACTACTATCCAACAGGGTTTTTATAAGTTAGAGGAGGCTTATGCTGAGAAGATTATTTTTAACTTAGTGGATAGTACTCAAAGTCCTTTAGACGGTTATTATATTACTCTTAAGCGTTGGTATGGTGACGGTTATGAAACGGTTGCTATGGCTAAGACTGATGTTAATGGTCAGGCGATTACTTATATTGAGTATAATGACCCTTATTATGCCTTTGATATTCTTGATGAGGACGGTGAGCTTGTTTATGAAACTGATAGGATTATTCTGACTACTACTCCTACTACTATTCAAGTTCCTACTAGTAGTAGCTTAGATTATTTTAGTGTTAGTGATGATTTTACTTATACTAATGCTTGGAGTAATAGTACTGAGTATTTTAGTACTACTATTGTTAATACTAATGGTGTTGATACTGTTTTTGATTTATTAGTTTATTATAGTAATGGGTCTTTAATTTGTAGTAAGTCTAGTACTACTAGTAGTTGGGCTACTAGTTGTAGTGTTACTGGTTGGGAAAATTCTATTTTTATTGTTAGGGCTATTGGTACTGTTAATGGTCAGACTGTTACTATATATAATTATTTAATTGATGATACCACTACTACTAATCCTGTTTTTGAGGAAACTGAGGGTATTATTTGGTTATTCTTTATTATGGTTATTTATAGTATGACTTTTGTGGGTATAGCTCCTACTTTACTTCCTTTAAGTCCAGCGTTGGCTTTATTAACTACTAATTTATTAACTATTACTAGTGTGAGTATATTCGTAATTGGGGGTTTGGCTATGGCTGGTTTCGCTTTTATGCTATGGTTTATGAGGTCTTAATATGAACGTTGGTAATATTGTTATAACTATGGGATTTGTGCTTATTATATTATTTGGTAGTCTTAGTTTTTATACTGCTTTGAATGTTGAAACTGAGAATACTGATTATCTTGACCTTAGTGGTTTAGAGGATTATGATGATTATAATGATTTATATAGTGGTAGTCACGATACTATTAGTGACCCTGATAGTGATTTTCAGACTAGTAGTTTTGGTGAGCTTATTTTTGGTGCTGGTTATAGTATGTTAAAGGATATTTTTGGTGGTAATTGGTTAGTTCTTACTACTAATATTCTTGTAACTAGTATGGGTTTTGCTCCTATTGACCCTGTAATATTGGGTTTATTAATGAGTATTATAGGTTTGACTGTTTTACTTGTTGTTGTTGGTGCTATTATGAATAGAGTGCTTGTAGGGAGGGATAGGTAATATGGATATTCCGGTAATTACTAATATGACTAGTATGGGTGATTTCTTACTTGAGGGTACTAATGGTATGTTTTTTAGTATTCTTATGATTCCTATTTTCTTTATTTTATTGATTAGTTTTAGGAATAGTAACGCTGGTGATAATATTGATAGTTTGAATATGGCTAGTTTTATTTGTTTAATGCTTAGTTTCGTGTTAAGTGCTTTGGGTTGGGCTAATATTATGGTTGTTGGAATCTTTTTAGTTATGTTATTGTTAGGATTAATATTAAAAAGATTTACTAATTAAAGGGGGTGAAAAACGTGAAGGTTAATAAACTTAAATTTACTGGTCATAAAATAAAGAATCCTTTAAATAATGCTCCAGTTAAAAAGTGTATAAAGTGTGGTCGTCCTTTAATTCTAGGGAATACTACTAGTGATATAAATTCTAAATGGTGTGACGCTTGTTACTATTTTGATTAATTAAGCAATAATGCTTTTTTCTTAGCCTTTTTAAGGGCTTATTTACTAGTTTTACCTATACTTATAGTCTTAAAGGGGGTGAAAAACGTGAAGAATCGTAAAGGTGCTATGGGATTGGAAGGTATCTCAAATGGAGCTATGGTCTTAATGGTTACTGGTTTGATACTAGTTTTCAGTATTATAATCATATCTCAGTTTGGTGATTTAGACGTTATTGAGGCTGGTAGTGACGCTGAAGGAGCTTACAACGATACTTTAGATAGTGTTACTAGTTTTAGTAGCTGGTTACCAATCGTGGCGTTGCTAGTTGTTGCTAGTATCATCATATACTTGGTTATAAAGGCTTTTCCTAGACCTCAGTAATTAAGGTTTTATTTACCTTTTTTTTCTTTTTTTTATAATTTAGATAAGTTTAAAATTAAACAAGTTCTTTAACAGTTTATATAATGATAACGATTTTACTGTTAGTATTAGTATTTTTGAGTTATTTGTTTTTTAATGTTAGTAAGTATTTTAGGGAAAGGTTGGATTCTGCTCCTGTGTTTATTGACCCTGATACTGGTGAGAGGGTTAGGGGGGATAGTATTAGTGAGAGGTTACAGAATAGGGTTTTATTTTATGTTTGTTTTCAGTTGGCTGTTTTATTGTTGCCTATTCTAACTAATACTAGTTGGTTAGTGTTGGATAGTTTAAATGATACTAGTGCTTATAATGGTACTTTAACTAATGAGATTAATATGTTTCAGACTTTTAGTATTTGGGCTTGGGTTGGTTATGTTGCTTTTCTTGGTTTAAATATTGTATTTCTTATGGTTGGTTGGCTTGAAAAGACTGGTCGTATGGGGGGTAGTAAGTGACTACTTTAAATGTTAATGGTGTTATTTTGACTAGTGAGAGTAGATATACTCCTCCTACTGGTTATGTTAGTAAGGGTATTGTTAGTCGTGACGGTACTACTTTTATGATATTTGCTCCTAGTAGTATGAGTAGGGATAGGGCTATTCAGTTGGCTAATATGCGTAAGGCTGAGGCTAGTGTTAGTGGTGGTTTTGGCTCGGATTGGATTAGTGAAACTCAAGTTATTGCTCAAGAGGGCGATAAGTTTATTAGTGATACTGGTGAGGTTATTTCTGCTACTCAGGGTCAAAGAGTTACTACTTATCAGGCTAGGAGTTCTGCTACTCAGGCTATTCCTCCTAGCAAGAATATTGATTATTATTATCTTCAAAAAGCTCCTCCTAGAGCTGAAACTTCTGAGCCTCCTCGTATTTATACTGAAGAACAACATAGGGCTTTTGTTGCTCAGAAAGGTAAGGAATTAACTCAGCCTATTAGTGATTTTGGTACTGGTCTTGTTGATTTTGGTCGTGATATTGTTGGTCGTGGTGTTCCTTTGCCTGTTCCTATTCTTAGTAGTACTGGAGTAGGTGTTATTAGGATTAGTCCTTTTGCTAGTAGTTTTGCTAGACCTAATCTTGTTTATTCTGAAACTGATTTAATGAGGTCAGGGGGTCAGGTTAGTTTTGTTGGTGATAGTTTTAGGTCTAGGCAAAGAGAGATTGAGCAGGAGGGTTATGAGATTAGGTCTAATCTTGGTTATGTTGGTGTTGAGAATGTTCAATATCCTCTTGCTTATATGGTTGGTCAGGTTAGTGGTGCTGTTGGTTTGGGTATTGTTCAAAGTAGGGCTATTAGTGCTTTACAGACTGTTGATGTTCCTGATATTATTACTGGTCAAAAGATTCTTGAGGCTAGTCCTGTTAAGGCTAGTTCTAATGTTAATATTCTTCAAAGTGGTGATGATATTTATGGTGTTGCTCATACTAAGGTTACTACTGCTGGTGGTCAGAATGTTTATAGGGTTAGTTATGGTAAGATTAGTGCTACTCAAATGACTGATGATATTTCTCAGATTAGGAGTACTGGTTTTAGTCGTGAGTTTCTTGGTAGTATTGATGAATTATTTACTAGTAGGGCTAAAGTTTATACTGGTAGTACTACTAGTGTGGGTAATATTCTTGGTGGGGGTGTTAGTAGGACTATTACTATTAATCCTGTTAGTGAGTGGGGTTATGGTGTTGGTTGGTTTAGTAGTACTAGTTTTCCTGTTAGTGGTAGTGGTATTCAGTGGAGTACTACTTTGGGTCAGACTGCTCTTATTACTGATTTACATAGTACTGTTTATAGTGGTGTTCAGTCTTTTGATGATATTGTTCAGACTAGTAGTATTATTAGAAGTACTCAGGTTACTGGGGGTAGTGTTCCTACTGGTGGGGGTCTTGGTCGTGGTGTTACTACTGCTCCTCTTGAAATGTCTGAGCAGACTAGTACTCTTGCTCAGAATCTTGTTACTCAGAATCTTTTAAAAAGTATTCAGGCTACTAAGCCTCCTGTTCCTACTGGAGGTATTGGTTATGCTCCTAGTGCTGGTGTTGTGCTTTCTCAAGTGACCCAAAGGGAAGGGGGTAGGACTGCTACTACTACCCTTCCTCCTCCTGTTCGTACTGTTTATAGACCTGCTCAGACTACTACTACCCTTCCTCCTCCTCCTGTTCCTACTCAAAGAAGGACTATTTTAAGGAGTATTTCTACTCCTAGTGTTACTGCTTTAAAGTCTAGGACTGATACTATTGCTAGGGTTTCTACTGCTCAAAAGCAAGTACTTGAGCCTATTGTTACTCCTAAGATTGATGTTATTGTTACTCCTCAGCAGATTAGTAGGGTTAGGTTAAGGAGTATTACTGGTACTGCTACTACTCTTACTCCTACTGGGGGTTTTAGTTTTACTCCTTTTACTCCTCCTAGTATTCGTGGAGGTACTGGTTTTAGACCTTTAATAGGTATTCCTAGTATTCCTTTATTGGGTGGGGGTGGTCTTGGTCGTGGTGGTTTCTTTAGTGCTAAGAAAAGTAAGGCTGGTTATACTCCTAGTGTTTTTGCTATTAGTGCTAATATTACTACTCCTAAAGCTCCTAATGTTAAGTTCTTTAGTGGTGGTGGAATTAGACCTTTAGTTGTTAAACTTAGTAAGAAAAAGAAGAAAAAGAGTTTTTGGGATATTTAGAAAAGTATTTAAGTATAACACCGTTATACTATATTATGTTAGATACGATGATTAGGGTTAATAATAGTACTAAGCGTGAGTTGAATAAGATAGGTCTTAGGGGCGAAACTTATGACGATATTATTATTAGGCTAATCAAAGAAAGGAAAGGTAGCAATAAAAAAAAAGGAGGTAAGTAAAATGGGTCATGAGATAATTAGTAAAGAGAATTTTAAAACTTGTGCTGAGGAGGCTGAAAAGTACCTTAAACTATATCAATCTAAGGTTAAAAGATATGGTAATTGGAAGCGTTTTGAGAATAAGGATTGCATAATTACTTATTGTTTGTTCAAAAAAATTGAGGGTTTGGTTTTGGCTGTTGATTGGCATAATAGTTTTAGTGTTATCATCAGGACTAATGAAGGAAGAGTCTTGTTGGTTAATCACATTACAAAGATTGAAATAAAAGGAGTTGATGAAGTTGGAAAATAAGGATTTGAAAATTATTAATAAATACTTTGATGAGTTGAAAAGTATTATTGCTGAGTTGCCTAATGGTGAAGCGTTAGGTACTGAGGTTATTATTAAGACTGCTGTTTTTCTTAGCAAGACTTATGGCAGTAATAAGAGCAGTGATATTGTTGGTTATTTGGAGACTGCTAAGTATTTGTTCATGCAGCGTCAGAAGAATCTGAATAGTGCTTTGATGACTGAATTGCCTCCTGAGATTAAGAAGATGCTTGAGGATTTGGGAGGCTTTCCAAAATGAATCCTTTTAAGTTGCGTAAAATGCTTAGGAGTAAGGAAGTTGTTTGTCCGGGGCAGTCTTATATTGTTAAGTTCGATAATCATGCTTTGAGTAAGTATTTCCTGCATGTGGTTAAGGTTGAGAATCCTTTTAGCAGTGAGGGCTTGGTTCATTTCAAGTGTAATAATATTCCTAAGATTCGTAAGGCTCCTGTTTGGTTTTTTGTTAAAAGGTGCTTGCGGTTGGAGGATAAGAAAATAATTGAGGTGAGAATAGAAGATGGTAAAAAAGAAAGATGAATTTAAAATCATTGATGGTAAAAAGTATAAACTCATTGAAGAAGATGAGTCTAAAGATGAGCGTGTTGAGTTCTTTGAGCAGTGGAGTGATGAACAGTACTGTTTGAAGGCTGTTGAGAGAAACGGATACGCTTTGCAGTATGTTAAGGAGCAGTCTGAGGCTGTTTGTTTGAAGGCTGTTGAGAGAAACGGAGACGCTTTGCAGTATGTTAAGGAGCAGTCTGAGGCTGTTTGTTTGAAGGCTGTTGAGT
>Ga0180432_10005442_pt1 | contig 16950 bp, 16 predicted proteins | sample SS_ome_10_FD_132414 | JGI IMG/M metagenome (GOLD analysis project Ga0180432, IMG submission 132414) | Hypersaline lake sediment archaeal communities from the Salton Sea, California, USA - SS_1_MS_2 metaG | ecosystem: Environmental > Aquatic > Non-marine Saline and Alkaline > Hypersaline >... | reverse complement strand
GATCCCACAAAAACAGGAGAGGAAAGTATGATGGTTTACAACGTAAAGGTCCAACAACAAATCAAGGATTTTCGACAACTCTGACGGCGATCCCTCCGAGAAGTCAAAGTGGGCCTGCTGAGATTTGAACTCAAGTCTATAGCTCCCGAAGCTACAAGGATGCCAAGCTACCCTACAGGCCCAATATGCTACCGATAAATCATTTGATGCTATAAAGTTTTATTATATAGATAAGGCCAATCAACCTTCTTTTTCTATAATGATAATGAAATAAATATACATCGGATGTGTATAAATCAATAAATAATAAAATTAACATAATAACTGTTTAAAACATAAAAATCTTCAAAAGATTTAAATAAAAAATTTTTATAAAGAATGATGGAATTTTTTAGGTGAAATCCTATGATGAAAAGAAACATTAAAATAATAACAATTCTCGTTACTCTAGTAGTATTGCTATCAATGAGCAATATATTTCCTGCAGCTATGATTATCAATGAATCAACAAATGAACAAATAAAACCTGTTTCAATATGCGATACAAAAACATCTGCAACAGTCTATTTTCGACAATATGACAGAAGCCAATATAAAATGGTGGAAGAACCCATTGGGATACTTACCATCGATCAAGCATATGCCCTAAGAGATCAATTGCTTGCTATAGAAGAAAAATATGATTCGTCTCGTGAAAAAATCGAAGCACAAATTACATTGCTATCAAACTGGCAGGTATTACCAGAAACATTTTCATATGAAACATACCAACAACAGATGGATATGCTGACTGGTTTTTCTTCTCTAAAACCACAGACATCAAGTGTTTCACCCAATGTTATTATCTGCGGACCCTCAATTGCATCATTTTTAACGGTTGGAGGCCCAATAATACCACTTCATGTGTTGTTGTTTGATATCTTAAAGCCATTCTGGTACAACACCTCATTATTTGAATTTGATGCAGTTAATGGAGTGCTTATATCAACATTTTTAGGTATATTGCCCGTTGTAGCGTTTTATTGTACTGCGACCACATTGATTAATGCGTATGGAGCAGTTCTTGGTGAACATACGGTTATATCGCCCTTTATTGCACTTATGCTTCTTCATGTTGGAGCAGGATTATCAATTGCCGTCAATGACAATGGGTTTCCAGTGAATATCTTTGACTGGGCAATAGGGCTTTCTGCAACAGGACTTATCGCGTATATCGATATAGCATAAAATACTACGAGATCCATTTGATAACATCAGCATGAACCTTTCTCATAGGAGGTCTATTATTGGTATCAGCTGGATGTCCAAAAATGAGTGCTGCGGAGATATGATGATTAGGTGGCACACCAATTTTTTCAAGCATCTCCTTGTTTAACCCAAGCATACTGGCAAAACCAATCCAACAGCTTCCAATACCAAGGGTGTGTGCAGCAAGCATCATATTTTCAGCACAACATGCGCAGGATTCATCAATAAACATCCCATTTTCACAGACAATAAAAACAAGTACTGGGGCATCAAAAAAAATGATATCCTTTGGAGATATAGCCACAGCATAAAGAAATTTCAACATCTCCTCATCCTTAAGCTCAGGATAAGAGAATTTTTTAAGAAACCGTGTTTTTAAAACTTTCTTCATCTCATTTTTTATCTGAACTGAAAGCTCCTGAATAAAAGAAGGATTAGTAATGACAATAAATCTCCACGGTTGGATATTTCGAGCGGAAGGAGCATACCGGCCTGCTAGTATGATTTCTTCAAGGATGTCTTTCTCGATTGGATCCTCAGTAAATTTTCGAACACTTCTTCGTTCCTTAATGACATTGATGATTTGCTTGCTCATGCTCTATTCCTCCTAAATATCTTGTCTTTTCAAATAAATCTTAACAATAATGTTTATGTTTATAAATTTACTAGGTACTTCTCAATAGTCTGCGCAATAGGCTTCCAATGAGAAAATATATGATGATGCCCAGGAAGAATCTCTAAAGGTGCATGATAATACGCAGCTGTTGCTTCAGAAACTTTTCGTGGAATGAGCTCATCATCTTTAGTAGCAATAAAAAAAAGGGGGCAGGATATCTTCTTTTCATCAACAGCAATCTTATTTCTCATGACCTCATAAGTCACTTTAGCGGATTGTTTCTGAAGAGTGTTTAGGAGCATTGGGATTTCTTTTTCAGGGATATGAGCTTGAATATATTGTTGTCTCATAGTATGCATCGGAGCAAAAGGAATATTAAAGAGTACATATGGTACATACCGAAGAGAGGAAAAACGACCTGGAGATGGTAACGAAATTCCTTTAGGTGGTGCAGCACAGATACAGATACCAGATTTGAAATGTGTTGCTTCAGCGATTTTTTGTACCAGTAACCCCCCCATTGAATGGCCGATTAAGACGGTATCCTCTGAAACCTCCGAAGCAATTGTATCTACATAGTCTTGAAATCGTATCTTTCGAAGATCCTGATCTTTCATAAAATCATAGGCAATTGAATCAAATCCCTTCTTGGAAAGGTACTCTTGTAAAGGTTTCCATTGACTTGGATGACCATTTAACCCATGGAGAAAATAGATCGTCATATTTTTTGCCCTCCTTTTCTTAGAGCATCATAAAAAAAATATGATGTAATAGAATTATTATTACTGCTATAGTTTTTGTAAGAGTTCAGATAATGTATCGAGCTTCTCCTCAAAAATCTGAATAGCATGTTGTAATGCATCCTCAGCAGTCAATGAACCATCTGTTTCAAAATGAAATTGAAGATTAGTAGAATCTTTTTGAATGTTGATAAACCCAACATCAAGAGTATCAATATAGGATTCCAAGACCGCAAGATCTTCCAGTTTCCGTAACTCAAGGCTGTCTTTTTTCATTGTGACAAGGCCTGGGGGAAGTTCTTCAATGAATTCCTTAACATCATCAGTATCTTTTGGATCAAAAGTAATAGATGGAATAAACCGATACCCTGGAGCTTGCACGGGCTGCCATTTCGCATGATCGCGACCCCGGCCAAGAACTGCTTCGACTTCAAGGATTAAACGTTGATCGTTAAAGAGTTCAACGACAGGGATTTTTCCTTCTGATACCTTCCAGCTCTCTTCAGCAGGAATCAAATCACTTGAATAGACTATTCCTGCTCCCTCTTTACTTAGTGTATAACGAACTGTACAGCTCGGACATCCTTTCCCCGAACAGGTACAATCCTCTCTAAAGTTCAACAAATCTAACTCAGTTGGCAAAGGTATAAGACATAATCGATGTGAGATGATCTCATCAAATAAAGCACTGGTGTTATCATAAATAATAACATCATTAATCGCAAGTTTTGGAAGATCTGAAAGCATGATTCGCCTCAGCGAATTCATGATATATAATTCCCCATCTTTCACGATAATACTTGCTTTTTTCTTCTCTAATGTTTCAATAACAACCTTCATGCATCCACCTATACACGCTTTCCACGCCGGCCACCTTTCTTCCGGCATCCATCATGGGGGATAGGGGTTACATCTTCAATTCGTCCGATTTTCATCCCTGCTCGAACTAATGCTCGGATTGCTGCTTGCGCTCCACGACCGGGGGTCCCAGATTTATTCCCGCCTTGACCACGGATTTTCACATTGACTTTGGTAATTCCTTTTTCAATAGAACTTTCAGCAACGATTTGAGCAACCTTCATAGCAGTATATGGTGACCCTTCATCTTTTGCAGATTTTGCCACCATACCGCCAGTACATTGTGTAATAGTCTCTGAACCAGTTAGATCGGTGACTGTGATAATGATATTGTTAAATGAAGCAAAGATATGAGCTATTCCTTCCCGTGCCATATTTATTTCTCCTCCTGTTTCTCAGAAGATTCTTCTTGTTTTTTCTCAGGTTTTTCGTGAGATGGAGCATCACTTTTTTCCTTAATTGGAGTTGGTTGTTTTTGCTCTTTTTTCTCTGTTGCTGCTCCTACATTTTGTTTTTTTGATGGCTCAGCAGGAGATTCTTTCTTAGGGGGTTGTTTCTCATTTTTCTCTTGAATTATTGGTTTGTCTTTTGATTCTTTCACTGATGGTTTCTCAGGTATAGTTGGTTCAGGTGGTCCTGGAGTAATTTTTGAAGTAAATTCACCACTAGGTCGAGCAGGATGAGCAAGATCATTTAACGCAGAATCAGCGGTATAAATAATCATATTTTCTTCATCTTTAGTGACCTTGTAACTTGGAATGGTGATTCGCCGATCTCCAATAGCAATATGCCCATGGCTAATCAGTTGTCGTGCTTGACTCGGGGTGTTTGCAAGCCCCTTCAAATACGTTAACGTTTGTAGTCTTCGAGCAAGCAATGCTTCAGTATCCAATGCAAGCACATCATCTAATGTTGAGTTAAGGGGAAGCACGCTATAACGTGTGAGATGTATGATTAACTGATCACTCTCCTTTTTTATTTGAGGGTCATTGCTATCAATTTTTGCAAGGAGTTCTCTTGCTTGACCACGGTATTTGCGTAAAGATGTTTGCGCTTTCCAGATCTCCCGTTTATTCTTTAACCCATATTTCTTGACCAGCTCATTTTCATCTCGAATACGCTGTTCTTTCCAAGGATGACTTGGAGTTTCATATTTTTTCCGAGAAAACTTTGGTTTACCCATAGTACATCACTATATGATTCTAATTTCCTCTCCGTTTCGAAACACCTAATGATAACCCCTTTCTATTGTTTGCTCGGGTCCGCTGCCCCCGGACAGGGAGGTTTTGTTCATGACGAGTTCCTCTATAGGATCGGATTTTTTTCATAATGTTAACTTCATCTCTTAGTTGCATTTCGATTTGTGGGCCGATGAGATGGATGTTTTCTCCAGTTTCATAATGCTTACGATGGTTCAACATCCATATTGGTGCAGTTTGTTTGATTTCTTCAATAGCTTTTTGGATGGCTACAATCTGTTTTTCCTTAAGATAGCCCATTTTTTGTTTACTATCGAGTTTACTGTTCTCAACGATTAATGAACTCATATGCCGACCAATACCTTTGATACTGGCAATCCCATGGATCACTGTTTTTTCACCATCGATGTCTGTATTAGCAATTCGAACGATGTATTGAAAATCATCATCATGCTCCTTGGTTTTCTTTTGTTCCGCATCGTTGGCTGGTTTTTCCTTCTTCTCTTCAGCCATAATATTTACCTCTTTCTTTTCAATGTATTTCGGTTCTCTTTAAATCCTAATATGAGTGTAGTGTATATATAATAGGAAAGTAGCCCAATAATATCAGACCCCCTATTTAAGCGTTTAGGGGTTTAGGATTTGTTTTTACCATAATCCCATGGTTTTGACGAATTGAATCCACTCAGTAAAATAGGCTTCTAAATACTTATCTAAATGACAATTATTAAAAATAACCTTAATAATGTTTGGTAGCGAAAAAAATATGTTTTCGTTGATAAACGAAAATATAAACGTCATATTTAAATATACTATATAGTTTGTAGAACCACTAAGGAGTAATCGCACATGCAAACCTATGAAGAATATATCAATGAATTAGACAATCGAGTCAAAACATATATTCCACCAAAAAATCAATGGACGCCTGTGGATGAAGCACTTTTTGCACCAAAAGACTTGTATCGCATTCCATTAGACGAAGCAAAAACCATGCAACTCAAAGCCTTAAAATATTCTTTTAAACATCATTATGAACAGAATCATTTTTACCATAATTTTTGTAAAGAACATAATTTCACCCCAGATGATCTAAAAACCACAGAGGATTTGAACAAAATACCATTGATTCCAGACAAATTCTTCAAAGATTACCCATCTGGAAAAGAATTTGCCACCTGGCTTGGAAATGTATATACGGGATCATTGCCAAAAATTGTCATTAAACAAAAGAACCCAAGCTATGATGAGGTCATCGATGCCTTTAACGAAGCAGGTGTCATAGTTACCTATAGCAGTGGAACTGGTGGAAGGCATACCTTTATTCCTCGTGATCAACGAACTTTTTTTAATTCAGAATATGCCCTTGCAAAATCATTGGTCTCCATGATGTATCCTCTATGGCAATACGATTCCTATGGGTATTTAATGATGCCCAATCCAAAAAAGAATTTCATCTACGCAGGAAAAGCAGTAGAAATCTATTTTGATGCAGTTAAAGACGTCAATGTTGCTATTGATCAACGCGTTACCACAGAACTAATCGAGATGACCATGGGGGGAAAAAGAGGGTTAAAAAGTAAACTCGTCCGGTATGTCTCCTTCAAAAAATCCAAACAAATGATTGATGAAATCATTTCCTGGTTAGAAAAACATGAAAAAACAGAGGATATCATAACCCTTGTCGGAGCACCATATATTCTATATGCTGTTATGGAAAAAATGAAAAAAGAAGGACTCCGGTTTGATTTTGGTGAACGTGGGGGAGTAGGTACCGGTGGAGGATGGAAGATTCATGAGCATAAACGGATGTCCGTACAAAAATTCAGAGAAATGGTCCATGAATATCTAGGGTTGCCTGGTAAATATGTTCTTGATATTTATGGGATGGTGGAAGGAAACGGTTGGATGGTCCATTGCCCTGAAGGTCATTATTTGCATACACCGTACTCATATTATAAACCATTAGTGCTTGATGAAGAATTCAAACCCGTTGGATATGGTGAATGGGGTCGTTACGCTTTCCTTGATGCTGCAGCTTTTAGTTATCCTGGTTTTATTGTAACGGGTGATAAAGTCAGACTGCTTGAACGTTGCCCTGTTTGTGATAGACCCGGTCCTGTTCTTGAACCAGAGATAAAACGAGCGAAAGGTGAAGATGTTCGTGGATGTGCCGAAGAGGTTAGAAAAATGCTTTCCTCAGATCTAGGAAAGTGAACAATATGACCTCACTTCGGGAGATCAAAGAGAAGGGATATATGCCTCAAAAAACATATTTTAAAATGCTTCTAGGTGGCGGTCTTTCTCTGTGTAAAACCTTGCTTTTAAATCTGAGTGATTTAAAACAACTTCGGGTTGTACCAGCGAATCAAGAAAGGTATATTCGACCTACGCGGGAATATGAGCTCCCAGTATATTCAACAGATATGAAGCATTGTGTCTCCGATGAAAAATATCTACGTCCAACCCTGTATTGCAACCCACAAGCTCCAGAGGTCATAGCACTTGCTCATAGGTTAGGAGCGTATCAGGTTTCAGATCATGAGTTTGCAGAAGCCGCATTTCATCTTGTTAAAGAACAGATGTGCCTAGAAATTCTTCCATTTAACCCTGTTGAACAAACCCTTCAACGAGGAACAGGGACCTGTTTTCATCTTATCACCGCGTTTATTGCCTTATGCCGTGCAGCGGGGATAAAAGCACGATATAAAATGTTTGCGATGAACATGATTAAAGCATGGCAGGATGCCCTTGTTGAGGTTGACCCTCTTGTAAAAAAATGGTATGATTCCATGGGGTATTTTATGATCGAAGGTGAAGGCGAGGTCTTCCTTGATGGTGCATGGACAGTTGCTCATGTTGGCCCGAAGGCAGAACGTCAAGCAGCGGCGGGCATTCCTATCACGAAATTTGGAGAAGATTCACTTGGACGATGGTTCTTTGCTATCCCTGGAACAATCATGCGTATGGAATCAATCCCCTATGGTCTTGGGGGAGCAACCCAGTTCTTACAGCGGATTGCACCAGGCTCAATGGAACGAGTAAACATAAGCATTCAAAAACAGATAGCTAGAGGCCGTGAGATCATCAAAGAAGCAGGTGGTCTTGAAGCATATGATGAAAATGCACGAAAAAAGAAGGGACCAAAAACACCGGAATTAAGCTTAAAAGGGCAACATGAAATCATTTTTGAATCATAGAGATAAAACAACGTTTTTTTGATAAAAACGAAACAGTATGGTTGACGAAATGGAAACAAACATTTAAATAGACAAAACAAAAATTTATATTGTATCATAAGAAAAAAATATTAATAATTTGATTTTGATGTTTATCAATATCATAAGACACGAATCATTCATTTGACCAGGTTATTGTGTTTCTAGATATGAAAAAGAGGCTTGCAATATGCCACATCTACGAGAAATAAAGGAACGAGGGTATCTTCCTCCAAGAAATTTTCGACGAATGCTTATGATTGGAAGCCTTGCATTGGGAAAAGTGTTTCTCACCAATCTTAAAGACATCCGAAAACTAAATAGAATGTCAACGGTGTATCATCCTGAGTATATACGGCCACCAAAGCGATTTGAACTTCCTCCAATCGACTCTTCAATAAAAATAGAACCTTCACATGAAAAATATCTCCGTCCAACACTTTTTTGTAACTCAGAGGCCAAAGAGGTCATCGCATTAGCAAATGCTCTTAGAGCAAACACGCACTCAGATTGGGAGTTCGCAGAAGCTGCATTTGAATTTGCAAAACGAAAACTTACTCTTGAAATGCTTCCTCTAGATAGTGTTGAACAAACATTACAGAGAGGAACTGGAACTTGTATTCATGAAATAAGTGTATTTGTTGCACTCTGTCGAGCTGCCGGAATAAAAGCACGATATAAACTCTATTCATTAACCATGATTGATGCATGGTCTGAGACCATGGTTGCAGACCCCTTAATAAAAAAATGGTCTGATGCCATGGGCTATTTCATGATACATGGTGAGGGAGAGGCATACATTGATGGAAAATGGGTTGTAGGTGATGTAGGGCCAAGCCCTGAACGACAAGCTGCATCAGGTACTCCTATATCTCGATTTGGAGAGGATTCCATTGGCATGTGGTTTTCTGCAGTCCCTGGTACCATCATGCATGTTGAATCAATCCCCTATGGGTTGAATGCAATGATGCGTATAGTAAATCATATTGCAAAACCTACGGTTGATAAAGTCAATGTCAGTATTCTTAATCAAATCAATCAAGGAACAAAAATCCTTGCAGAAAAAGGAGAGGATGTCTATGATGAAGAGATTCGGAAATCCTTCAAACCAAAGTTTCCAGAGCCCGTCCTGAAAAAAAGAAATGAAATTATTTTTGAGCGATGAACACAATGTCAAAAGAACCAATCTCACTAACCTATCCGGACCCACCAAAGGTGTTAACTGAAAAACCTTCTTTGAAAAAATACTTCAAATATCTCGCATTTTTTGGACCTGGTGCGGTGGTAGCATCCATGACCATTGGGCAAGGACAACTTATCCTTGGTCCTCAAATAGGTGCATGGGCGGGCTATGCACTACTCTGGCTTATCACCATTAGCATAGGATCATATATCATAGCCTATGTTAGCTGTCGATTCACCATGCTCTCAGGTATTGGGATTATGGATCTTTTTGCTTTGAAAACAAAAAAAGGATGGTTTAATTGGCTCCTTATCATTATCATGCTCATTTTCATTCCTATTTTTGCGGCATCAATTATAACATCCTTAGGACAAGCTATGGTGTGGATGTTTGGTTTTGGACATTATCTTATTTGGGGTATATCCTTTTCTTTGCTTGCAGCAATCATTGTGCTATTAGGTCGATACCGTTGGCTTGAGTATACTCAAGCATTCTTTGTTGCCGTGTTAGCGATAGGGGCCATTGTCGCGGTTCTTCTCATACAACCAAATATCATGGAGATGCTCCCTAATTTTTTCTCAATCGGTCAAAATGTCCCAAATCAATATCCTGCATGGGTAAACGAAGTCGAAGGATTCAAACAAACACCAATCCCATTAACAATGCTTGGATACTTGGGAACACTTACGTTTACGCTTATTGCCCTTGTAGGATATCTTGGATGGATCAAAGTTAAGAAATGGGGTATTTTTGGAGAAAAAGATGATGCACATAGACTTTCTCACTCATTATTTCAATCATTCAAATCACATGGAAAAATCATTTATCTTCCAGATTCAACCCATGAAATAAAAAAATCCAAAATTCTTCTTAAACCCTTACTTATCGATTTATCGTTTGCCTTTATTATTGTTGCAATCGTCTCAACATGTTACATGGTTGCAGGGGCAAATCTCTTAGGACCACAACCAGATGGCAGTGTTCTTCTTCCTTCAGATACGGATCTTATCTCGGAGCAGGGACGTATATTTTCAAGTATTGCTCCCGGGCTTGAACCACTGTTTAAGATAGGGGTATTTTTTGCGTTGTTTGGTACTATTTATGCAGGTTTTGAGGCAGCGTCTCGTATGCTGTATGAGACCGGCAGATCTATTAATAAACATGTGAGAAATTTTGAATATAAACGGTTTATGCTTTATGTTTTGATATATATTTTAGTACTATCCATTCCCCTTGCCATTTTAATGTATAAAGGGCTATCGGTGATTCTCATGCTTAGTCTAACGCTCATGTTTATTGGTGTGTTCGGTGTGATCATCTATGGAATTGGAGCAATCTATCTGAGCCAGAAGGTATTACCACCAAAGTACCGGTTAAAACCTCTTGCATTATTTATTTCCATTCTCGCCATTGTTCTCTTACTCATTCCTGTGTTCTATTTATTTTAAATGTATCTTTAAAAAAAGAGGTATTTGAGAACACACGATTTTTTTAATTCATAATATCGACAATATGCTATAGAATTATCAACAAAAAAAGGTAAAATATAAATATAACAATAAAAATGTGTATATATATGTGTTTTACTAAAAAAATAATGAGTATTTTCCTTCTTTTTATCCTCATTTTCACCATGCCATTCATCACAAATCAAACACAATCTGATGCCATCCTACCAACTGATCTCGAGCAGCTTCCTTACCAACAAGATATTCTAATTTCCATAGATACAAGTCTTCCAGAAGCAGCATATCAACCCATTGATATGCGTATAATGTTTGACCATGCTTGTTGGGCACAAAATGAAACCATTCATTCAGTCCGCATTGGATACACCCTTCAATCTGAAACCATTGAACTCGAGTCCCAAATCTATGATTTAACATACACTGATGAAACCCATATCAGTGCCTGTAGCATCGTTTTTCTTATACCCATTGAAGCAACCGGTGAGGAAACATACACAGTATATTACAGTGATTCACAAACAGAACAACCCTCGTATCCTGATCATCTCAGCATTCTAGATACGCATTATTATTATGAGCCAATCACCGGTCAGATCATTGATTTTGATTATTACCAGATAACAGAAGATGAGTTCATCATCTATGGTATCTGTACACAGGGAGAATTACTCGCAAATGGGATGTCAAATACTGCTATCAAGCTGCTCCCACAATCAACAGAGTTCAAAACAAAAAACGCAGAACAAATAGCGAGTTTTTATACAACGCGCAGTATTGAACCCTCAGGAGAACACATGGGAACCCAATGGGCAGAAGGAGTCACAAAATCCATACTAGTTGATGGGAATCTTATGATTCGTATTCAAATCAAAGGAATCTCCCCAGATGATGCGTTGAAATCAGATAATATATATACTTATTACTATCGGCCAACTGAGACAAAAAGTCTTCATGTCAATCTCAATCATGAAGTCCTACAGGATATCTCAGTTACCGGAACACAACAAAAAGTAGGGACCTATTGCTCCTTATCAACTATAAAAGCACGAAGCGGAACCATTGAGGACATGAACATAGGAAATATTCTCCCAAAGATACACTTCTATACCGAGGATGACACTATACGAGAATATGATATCCCCACTGACCCAGAAGCTGACCCTGCTGATTGGCTCCTTGGCACGAATGACGATCAAGATCTAGGCTCCAAGGCATGGCTCTGTATAGATGATTCAACTACAGGTCAAGCACATGGACTGATTTTTGAAACAAACACTGGAATCGTTGAAGGGGAACATGATGGAATACAGGTAAAATCTAGTGTTCAACAACATGTGAAACTACCAGGTTTAGAAGCAGATACCGGTGATGTATTTGCAATGAGAAATGCATACGAAAATGGAAATCATAACACAGAGCTTCCAAAGGGATTAAACATAAGTTTTAACGTCCAATATATGGCATCACAAAATGGAGGATATCAAGCAATTGATAACGAGTCAATCATCTATCAGTCACTCATAAAAAATCGACCGATAAATCGAGGAAATGGTACGATTGATACACCTACTGAAGAAACAGAAAGATATACATTAAAAGCAGCGATTCATCTTGAACCCTCTTTTCCATTAGGCCCACTGCTCTCAGCGGCAACAGGAAAAAATTTCTCATATCTTACTGCAGAACTCTATAGAGATGATGCTCTTGCATCATCAGGTTCAGCAAGTCGTTTGAAACTAGGAGATATCAACATCGAATTTGGAGAAGAGGATACGATTATTCAAAAAATTCGTACGGTACTCAATATCTTTGATATTCGAAATAGTACCTTTTTTAAAACAATTCAGTTCCCGGACCTTGAACCAGGAACCTATCTTATAAAAATCTATAAAGAAAACCCAAGACGTGCATCAGAGAGACTCTATGTTGGGTACACTATTGTTGAGGTAACGGAAAATACCACCACGCATATTTACTGTAAACCACAAACATCCCTTGAAGCCATTGTTCTTGATCAGAAAGAACATGGTGTATCTGCTGTTGACATACAGATTGTCTCCAATGAGGTAATGATTGCTCATGCAATAACCTCAGATGAGGGAAAAGCAACGATTTCATTTCCACTGGACACACGATCGGATTTCATCATGAAATCATACTATCATGGTTTTTTAATACAAGAACAAACTCTTTCCCTAAATGTGTTCAACAGATGGAGAGATATGACAGAAACTATTGAAATAGAGTTATATGATGTAACCATTAATGTTTTGGATACCCTCGGACTTGTTCCTGCGGTCGATCTCAATCCAACCATGACCAGTACGAACATGCAGGAAAAAAAGACACTCTCTGCCGAAAAAATCGATATGGGAACATATCATTTCACAGACCTACTGAAAGAATCCTATAACCTAAAATTAAGTTACAAATCATTTGAACTATTTGAATCTGTTTCAATAAATAAAGATACCACATTGGATCTACAATTTCCCGCAGAATTCACTCTTGATCTTACTATCCTCAACACCCTTGGAGATTCCATTGATACTGCACAAATCATCCTTGACCGTGAGGGACAAGGACCAAAAATACAGGCATCACAAGGTATTGCTTCAGTGAGTGTTCCACCCGGTTCATATGAAATGACCATACAGGTAGATGAGACGGATATCGCGAAACAAATGATTGAGATCAAAGGTGATAAACAAATCGATATCGTAAGTAAGAGTGAACCATTTACGCATACATTACTTCCAATTATCCTTATAGTTCTCGGTGCAATATTTAGTATCTTCCTCTGGGTGAAACAAAAAAAGCTTCTTGCTATTCATGTCCTCATCGTTTTTATTTTACTTGCTTCACTCTTTCAACCTTGGTGGCATCTCGCAGGAGACCTTGGTTCAATTCAAACTCAAACGAATACCTATCTCTATCCCACTCGTATCATTACCCTTACAGAATCACCAGAAATTATCGGCGGCGAACTCAGCGAAGCACCAGAAGAATTCATAATGGTGCTGGAACTTATTTCGCTTGCCCTGATATTAGGTGGTGTTATCAGTCTTGTTGGCACACTACTACGAACGAAACATCCAAAGATATCGTTTGTGATCTCGATTCTTAGTATTATCTTCATCCTATTGTGTGCAGTCCTCTTCTTTGTTGCCATGACTGAAGTCACAAAAGTCGGGGTAGGCCAGTTTTTTGGTTCCGGTGATATTAGTGTATCGATACCTGGTGAAACCCAAAAGATGACCATAGCCTGTACATGGGGTGCAGGAAGTGGCCTTTATCTTTTACTTATTGGATTCATTGGGTTATTGATAGTACCACTGATCCCTCTATTACGACGGTTTGGAATTTCTTTAAAATCAATTCCCTTTTAAAACTCTCTACCATTAAATTAAAAGAATAAGCTATCATTATACCTACTCATATTTTTTCTTTCACATTGTTCTGAATCTGAAAAGGAAGCATTTATAATAAAATGATTTCCTTACGGATGCATATGATGATTCATGAAATCTTTTATTCCCTTCAAGGTGAAGGGATTTGGATTGGCCTTCCTAATGTATTCATTCGAACGATGGGATGTAATCTCCGATGCACGTATTGTGATACAAAAGAAGCATATACTCAAGGGTCAATGATGACTATAGATGAAATCATTGATCGTATCCATCATTATAACTGCAATCATATCTGTATAACGGGGGGTGAACCGTTATTACAAACCGATATTACTACACTACTAGACAGACTGAATAATGAATCATATCATCTCTGTTTAGAAACCAATGGCTCTCTATCGATTCAACCACTTCTCACCTATCCATCACTTCTTATTTCACTTGATATCAAATGTCCTTCATCTGATATGCAGAACCACATGGATTTCTCAAATATTTCACTACTTCGAACCACTGATCAATTGAAGTTTATCATTAAAACCAAAGAGGATTATGCCTACGTAAAAGAGATAATAACTCGATATAAACCAGATAGCCACTGTGTACTACAACCAGTCTGGGGAGTGAACTTACCCACTATTGCACACTGGATTTTACAAGATCAACTCCCAGTCCGTTTTGGTATTCAATTACATAAATTAATATGGGGGGAAAAAAGAGGCGTATAAACAGTATCATTTTACGTGCATATCACAAACTATTTAGCCCCAAAGTGTATTGGGAGGTGAAGAAATTAGGAGATATAGGTAGAATCAATCTATATAAATAAGAGAGTTTTTAATTGAGGTGAAAAAGAAATATGCAACCAACAAATATGGCATATGATAGAGCAATTACTGTGTTTTCTCCAGATGGAAGATTATTTCAAGTTGAATACGCAAGAGAGGCAGTAAAACGAGGAACGACCACCGTTGGATTGAAATATAAAACAGGGGTCGTCTTGATTGTAGACAAACGCATCTCCTCAAAACTTATTGAACCAGCATCCATAGAAAAAATTTTCAAAATTGGGGATCATATAGGGTGTACAACCTCAGGTCTTGTTGCTGATGCTCGTGCATTAATTGATAGAGCACGAGTCGATGCGCAGATTAATGAGATCACCTATGATGAAAAAATCCACGTAAAAACATTAGTGAAAAAAATCTGTGATTTCAAACAAACATATACACAGTATGGTGGAGTCCGCCCATTTGGAACAGCATTACTTGTTGCTGGATATGACGAAACTGGGCCTCGTTTGTTTGCAACGGATCCCTCTGGAGCACTTATGGAATATAAAGCCAGTAGTGAAGGATCAGGGCGCAATGGGGCAATGAGTTATTTTGAGGAACATTATCGTGAGGATATGAACAAAGATGAAGCCATTCTTTTAGGTATCAAAGCACTTCATCAAGCAACAGAGGAAAAACTCAACCCAGATGCTACAGAGATCGGTATGGTCGATAAAGATATTGACTTTCATATCCTTAGTCCCGAAGAAACAAAAGCCTATGTACAGAAGGCCCTTGGAGGAAACTAAGATTGGTTAGTTTAGATGATGCAGTCATCGCCCGGTTAAAAAAAGGAGAACATCACTTCGAGATTCTTGTTGACCCTTATGGTGCAGCAGATTTCCTTGATGGAAAAGATGTTGCCATCACTGATATTCTTGCTATTGATGCCGTTTTCAGTGATGCAAAAAAAGGGACTCATGTCTCAGAGGAAGCTCTTAAAGAACAATTTGAAACCGATGATCTCACCGTTATTGCATCATATATCATTAAACATGGTGATATTCAGTTAACCACCGAACAACGACATAAAATGCAACAGAATAAAAAGAAACGAGTGGTTGAAACTATAATGAAAAATGCCATGGACCCGCAGACAAAGACGCCTCATCCAAGACAACGCATTGAACGAGCGATGGATGAAGCAGGTATTCATATTGATCCTTTCAAATCAGTCAGTGATCAAGTAAAAACAACCATTAACGCGATCCGCTCAATTATTCCGATCTCCATGGAACGCGTGCGGATATCTGTTAAGATCCCTGCTCAATTCATTGGAAAAGCATATGGGGTTGCCCGAAGTTTTGGTGTCCTTGAACAGGAGAACTGGGAATCTGATGGATCATGGGTTGGAATCGTTCGGCTGCCTGCAGGTATGCAAAATGATTTCTATGAGAAACTTAATGAAACCACAAAAGGCAATGTTTCAACAAAAATTCTAAAATAGCTCTATGACGTACTAGGATTAGCGATACCATGGAAAAAACAAAACGTGAAATCGTTCTCCCCAGTCAGTATCTGGGGGACATCGATAAAAACAAAGCGGGCAGAGGAACCTTTGTAGAACAAGGAAAGATATATGCACGAATTGTTGGAGTGTTACATCATAATCCACCTTATATCAATGTGATTGCAGTCAAAGGCCGTTATGATGCGGTAGAAGGAGATTTAATCATTGGTTTTGTTGAGGAACCACTCTCATCAAGCTGGCTTGTTGATATCAATGCACCATATCCTGCATTACTTCATGTCAATGAGGTCCCTTGGGATGTAGAGTTTGGTGAAACCGAAAAATATTTAAATACTGGTGACTCCATCATGGCCAAAATCCTCTCCGTGGACTTAGAAAAAAAATTAAATATAACGCTTAAGGACCGAAACCTTTACAAGATTCGTGGGGGACATATCATCAACGTTGAACCATCAAAAGTTCCACGTATCATTGGAAAGAAAGGTTCCATGATTGGGTTACTTAAGAAATATACCCGCTGTAGAATCTTTGTTGGTCAAAACGGTAGAATTTGGATTGATGGCGACGATGAGAATATCGTCAAGATGTTAGCAGCCATCAGATTAATTGAAGAGGAATCCATATCATATGGGCTGACCAATAAAGTTGAAAATCTCCTAAAAACACAATAACAAGGATGTGACAATAAATGAAATCTGATAT
>Ga0180432_10005439_pt1 | contig 16955 bp, 5 predicted proteins | sample SS_ome_10_FD_132414 | JGI IMG/M metagenome (GOLD analysis project Ga0180432, IMG submission 132414) | Hypersaline lake sediment archaeal communities from the Salton Sea, California, USA - SS_1_MS_2 metaG | ecosystem: Environmental > Aquatic > Non-marine Saline and Alkaline > Hypersaline >... | reverse complement strand
TTTCCATATCTGGCGCGTCTACAACAAGGCCGAAAGCCGACTCTTCGACGTCCACCGCCTCAAGCACGTCATCACGCCCGAGGCGGCCTTCTTCGCCAGCGACACCAACAGCGTGGCGCCCTGGGAACTGCTGCCCATCGACCCCGATATCGAAGAACGCCTGATGCGCCAGGGCGGATACACCTTCGGGGTGCGCCAGCGGCTTCAGACGAAGCGCGGCCTGCCGGGCAAACGCAAGACGGTCGACTGGATGCGGCTGGACGTGATGGCCGGGGGCTATCGCGACACGAGCACCCTGCCGGCCGACGGGAGGTACATTACGTACCGGCCGGAGTACGGCTTCGCCCGCAGCTTCATCAACGCCGACTACCTGTGGAACATCTCCGACTCGACCACGCTGCTGAGCGGGCTCAATCACGACCCGCGCAACGGGCAGTTGGGCAAGGCCTCGCTCAGCCTGAACGTGGAGCGCGCCCCGAGGCTGTCGTATTTCGGCGGCGTGCGGTACATTCGCGAGCTGGACTCGAGCGTCGGCACGTTCGGGGCGACCTACACCCTCTCACGCAAGTACGCCGTCAGCTTCTTCGAGCAGTACGACCTGGACTTCGAGGGCGGGGACAACCTCTCGACGCAACTGTCCATCACCCGCAAGCTGCCCCGGTGGTACCTCGGGCTGACCCTCGTGTTCGACCGCAGCGGTGAGGGCGACGACGTGGGCATCTACCTGACCCTCTGGCCGGAAGGGGCGCCCGAAGTGAAAATCGGCTCTGGGCGCCGAGGCTACTGGCAAGGCAGCAACCTGAACTAGGCATTGAGAATTGAGAAAGGCAAATTGAGAACGGTCAATGTCCGGTGCCATGGACCTCACGCCGCCCCGAGCCGCCGCGGGTCGCCTTCGACCGTGGAGTTTCGGGGGTATTGGGGGCGCAACACGATCGCACACGATGCCGCTGGAGGTCGAGCTTGTGCCAGGCCCGCCGCGTGATAGAATCGCGTCGGCCCCGAACGCCGCTGGGCGCGGGGCCAGGCGAATCCGGAGTGAGAGATGATGAGTTTCAGGCGACTGGCTTGGTGCTGCGCGCTGGTGGCGGGCATGGGCGACGGCTCCGCGCGGGGACAGGAATGGACGCGGTTCCGCGGGCCGGACGGGACGGGAATCGGGCGGGCCGACGGGATCCCCGCGGCGATCGCCGAGCCGGACTACACGTGGAAGGTCAAGCTGCCTGGGCGGGGGCACTCCTCCCCCGTGCTGTGGGGCACGAAGATCTTTCTGAGTTGCGAAGGCCCGGGCGCCACGGTGCGGCAGGTGGTGTGCCTTGACGCGTCGGACGGGAAGCTGCTGTGGTCGTGGCGCGACAGGTTCACCAGGTACCGGAGCAACCGGCTGAACAGCTTCGCCGCCTCGACCCCCGCGGTGGACGCCGAGCGGGTGTATCTGACGTGGGCCTCAGGAGGCAAGTCGCTCGCGCTGGCGCTGGATCATTCGGGCAGGAAGCTCTGGCAGTACGCGATGGGCCCGTTCGATGCCCGGCACGGGGCGGGGGCCTCCCCGATCGTCATCGACGGCACGGTGATCGTGCCGAACGACAACGCCTCGGCCCGCAGCGTGGTGGTCGGCCTGGACGCCGCCACGGGAAAGCTGCGGTGGAAGATCGACCGCAAGAGCGGCCCGGCGTCGTACATCACCCCGGCAATCTACCGCCCGCCGGACGCCGAGCCGCAAGTGATCTTCGCCAGTTGCGCCGAGGGCGTCACCAGCGTGGTCCCCGCCAGCGGCAAGGTCAACTGGCACGTGCCGTGCGGGTTCAAGATGAAGACGGTCGCCTCGCCGGTGATGGCCGGGGGGCTGATCTTCGTCTCGACCGGCGTGGGGGGGACCAGTCGTGAGTCGGCGGTGGTCAAGCCCGGCTCAGCGGACAGCAAGGCGGAGGTCAGCTACCGGCTCGGGCGGGAGGTGCCGTACGTTCCCACGCCCATCGCCCTGGGCGAGCACGTGTTCGTGCTGCATGACAGGGGCACGCTGACGTGCATCGAGCCGAAAACGGGCAAGAAGGTCTGGCAGGAGCGGTTCAGCGGGGTGCACTTCTCCTCCCCGGTCTGCGTGGGCAAAAAGATCTACCTGACCAACACGAAGGGCCGCATGTCGGTCGTGCAGGCCGGACCGGAGTACAAGCTGCTGGCCACCAACACCCTGCCCGAGGGTACGCACGCGACGCCGGCGGTGGCCAACGGGTGCATGTACATCCGCACGTTCAACCACCTGATCTGCGTGCGCGGCAGGTAGCACCGGCGCGGCGGGGCAGGGGAGAAAGGACACGGCGATGAAGACGGCAGTCGCACTGGCGGTGCTCGCAGGTGCTGCGTTTGCCACGGGGTGTTCGAACGGTCCACCCGAGCCACCCGCCGACGAGGAACTGAAACAGATGATCAGCCACGCCGCGTCGATCCCCAATCACGTCTTCGACAGGCTGGCCCAGGCGGGCGCGTTCAACATGTCGCTTGGCGACGTGAAGAATCAGACGCTGACGCAGACACTGATTCTCACGCGGTTCATCAGGCTGTCAGACAAGCCCGACGACAAGCAAGCGCAAGCCCGCAGGGCGGAACTCGACATGTTCCCCGGCCAGGCGGGTCTGGCCAAGCCCGCGGCACTGGCCGAAGCGCTCTGCAAAGGACGTCCCGGGACAGGCGGTCTTGCCCGAGCCGCCTATGCCTCGTTCATCCATCCCGAGTACGTCACGGACCTGACGAGAAACGTCCAAGGCGATACGATGACCGGCACCGTCTCGTTCGAGGTCAAGGACGTCTATCGCGGCCGTATCCAGTACACGGCCCGGCGCGGCGCCGACGGGTGGCGTGTGGTGGATCTCTGCATGCCGGCGTGGGGCCTGCGCACCACGCTGGGGTCCGACGGTCTGTGGCAGGCGTGGGTCCGCCCGGGCCCGGACGGCCCGGTGGCGATCGACAGAGACATGGAGGTCACACTGCCGGAGGCCGGCAGGAAGAACGGGCCGATTGCACCCTCGCAGCCCCCGATCGTCGTCAATATTCGCAAGGACGGTTCGACCGTCCTGGACGGAAGGCAGGTTTCACCGGCGGAACTGGCCAAGGCCCTGGGCCGGGCGGTCAAGGCCGACCCCGACCGGAAGGTCCTCCTCCGCGCCGACGCGGATGTCCGCCACAAGCACGTCGCCTCCTGCCTCACCATCTGCCACGAGGCCGGAATCCGCGGCGTCAACATCGGCTACGTGACTGAGAAGGGCGCCCCGGCGCGGCGCTGACGCGGGTGCCTGGAGGGCGGCTGGCCTTGTGTGCCCCTGCTGCGGTACCATGCCTCAAGACAACCCCCATGACATCGCCGGCTCCGCAGGCCAAGCCGGCAGAAGGACGGCCCGGCCGTGGCAGAGAGAGAGCCGTCGAAAGGTACGCTGGTTCGATGGTGCGTTGCGGTGACGCTGATCGGTGAGACGATCACGGTCATCGCGCGCCTGGTCAGTGGCGTGTCGGCCGCCGAGTACATCGCCGAAACCGACCCCCCTCTGATCCTCCAGATTCACCACATGTTCTGGGCCGTCCCGCTGCTGATCTGGGCGGCCCTGATCCGCAAGAACCGCCTGCTTCAGCACCGCGTGGTCGGGATCGCCCTGGGGGTGGTGTTGAGCGACCTGGTGCATCACTTCATCGTGCTGCCGCTGTGGGTGGGCAACACCGGCTGGCACTGGCCGTGAGGTCTTTGCGGGGGTCCTCCGAGGGATCGTCCCGGGGATTCCGATCCCCGGGCTTGTGTGTGTGGGACGCTCGCGCGGCGCCTTTTTGGAGACGGGAGACTCCCCCAATTGTGGTATGATGCACGTCTGGAGTGCACTGTACATGATGCCCGCGATGCGCACGGAGACCGGTCGTCTCCCGATAATGGAGGCACTGGAGCAGCGACTGCTGCTGTCGAGTGGGCCGTTGATCACTGAATTGATGGCCGCCAACGAGAACGTCCTGCGCGACGGGGACGGCGTCTACTCGGACTGGATCGAGATCTACAATCCCACCGGCGCGGCGATCGACCTGGCCGGGTGGTACCTCACCGACGACAAGACCGACCCGGACAATCGATGGCAGTTTCCCAGCGACCCGGGAATCGACACGTCGATCGATCCCAACCAGTACATGCTGGTCTTCGCCTCGGACAAGCCCGCCGAGGACTACCCGTACGTCGACTCCGCCGGTGCCCTGCACACGGACTTCGCCCTCAGCCGAGGGGGGGAGTACCTCGGCCTGCTCCGGCCGGACGGCACCGTCGCACACGACTACGACGAGTTCCCGGCGCAAAGCGATGACATATCGTACGGCCTGGCGGACGACACCGTGGCGCTGCTGACGGCCCGGGCGCCGCTGAGATATCACGTGCCGACCGCCGCCGACGCGGGGCTGGTCCCGTCGGGACCGGATGAGGGCTGGACGGCGGCGGGGTTCGACGATTCGGCCTGGGCCGGGCTGGTCGACGTGCCGTCCAGCACCATCGTGGTCACCGAGGCGTGCACGGGCTCCCCGGACTACGTCGAGATCCAGAACGTCTCCGACCGGGCGGTCGACACCAGCGGATGGATCGTCGGCGTGAACGACGAGAAGAACGGCGTCAACGCGGCCCACTCGGTCGTGTGGGATCTGCCCTCATCCATGCCGGCCGGGCAGATCCTCTACCGCACCGACAGCACCAGCGACAACTACTGGGGCTCCAACATCTACTGGACCAACACCGGCAGCGGATGGGTCGTGATACTCGACGGGACGGGCCAGGTCGTCGACTTCATCGTCTGGGGATACTCCACCAGCCAGATCGCGTCGCTCGACGTGAGTGTCGGCGGCCATACCGTCACGGCCGGGGACTTCTGGACCGGGTCGTCCGTTTCCGGGGCTTCGGGCAGCGCGGCGGTTCAGCGCACGGGCACCATCGACACGGACACCGCGGCGGACCTGGCCTTTGTCGGCAAGACCAAGGGCTCGCAGAACGCCGGACTGGTCGTGCCGTTTCCCCTGCAAAGCACCCAGGCCGTCACCGGCATCGGGTACAGCGAACAGCCGTCCGCTTTCGACGTGATCTGCTACAAGGCCAACGTCACCGTCTCGGATCTGTCCGTCGCCGAGAGCGTCATCTCCGACCCGGCCAAGCAGTCGTCGACGGCCAACGAGCTTGCGGGCGTGGTCGATTACTTCGGTTCGGGCGCCGGCAGTTCACACTTCGGCACGGACAACGCCTTTCCCGGCCAGAGCGGCGGCACAGATATCGACGACTTTGTCATCGAGGCCGTCGGCACGATCGTGATACCCCAAGCCGGCCAGTGGACCTTCGGCGTCGCCAGCGATGACGGGTTCTCGCTCGACCTGACCAACGGGACGGACACGTTCTCGATCTCGCACCCCGAGGTTCGGTCGATGGCCGACACGCTCGGGACGTTCGACATCCTCACCCCCGGCGAATACGACCTTCGGCTGGTCTACTACGAGCAAGGGGGCAGCGCCGGTGTCGAGCTGTTCGCCGCGCAGGGCAGCTACGCGACCTTCGACGCGGGCGCCTTCAGGCTGGTGGGCGACACCGCCGGCGGGGGACTGGCCCCGGCCGGGGCGGGCGGCATGATACGCACGGATGTCCGCGCCGAATTGCAGGGCGTCAACACCTCGCTGTGGACGCGCATCACGTTCGAGGCGGGCTCGACGGCCTTCGACGCCCTGACGCTCAGGATGCACTACGACGACGGGTTCTTCGCGTACCTGAACGGCACGCTGGTCGCCGAGCGAAACGCCCCGCCCCTTCCCGCCTGGGACGCCGCCGCCACCGCCGAGGCAGACCCCGAGGCCCCGGAGGAGATCGATATCTCCGCGCACGTCGGGCTGCTGGAGACCGGTACGAACGTGCTGGCCGTCCACGGACTGAACGTGACGGCCTCGGACGAAGACTGCCTCATCCTGCCGGAGTTGACCGCATCGAGCAGCACGCAGCACCATGCGTATTTCGACGTCCCGACGCCCCTGGGGCCCAACGTGGCCGGAGCCGAGGGCATCTCGGGCGCGGTGGCCTTCTCCCGCGACGGGGGGACGTTCAGCAGCGACTTCTCGCTGGTGCTGACCGTTGAGGCGCCCGGCGCGACCATCCTCTACAGCACCGACGGGTCCGAGCCGGACGTCGAATACGGCGGTCCGATCGTGATCGGCTCCACCGTCCAGGTCCGCGCGCGGGCCTACGAGCCCGGAAAGATCGCAGGAGAGACCACCTCTGAAACGTACGTCGCCCTGGCCGCCGACATGCTTGCCTTCACCTCCGACCTGCCGCTGGTCGTCCTCGACAATTTCGGATCCGGCCGGCCTCCCACCGGGTCCTTCGTGGCCGGCTACATGGCCGTCTTCGAGCCGGGCGCCGGGCGCACCACCGTCACGGGCGCCCACGAGCTTGACACGCGGATGGGCATCAAGGTCCGCGGTTCGAGCACGGCCGGACAGGCCAAGCCCTCGTACGCCATCGAGTGCTGGGCCGACGGCGAGGACACCGACCGGAACATCCGCCCGTTCGGCATGCCGGCCGAGTCGGACTGGATCCTCTTCGCGCCGTTCAACTTCGACCGGGCGCTGATGCGCGATCCGTTCGTCTACGCGTTGAGCAACGCCATGGGGCGCTACGCCGTCCGCACGCAGTTCGTCGAGGTCTTCTTCAACAGCGACGATGACGAACTGTCGTACGACGACTACGTCGGCGTGTACGTCTTCATGGAGAAGATCAAGCGCGACGACGACCGCGTCGACATCGAGAGGCTCACGCCCGATCACAACGCCGAGCCGGAAATCACCGGCGGGTACATCCTCAAGATCGACCGCCGCGACCCGGACGACACGGGCTTCCACACGTCGCGCGGCACGCCGACCGGGCAGACCAGCAACAACTACTTCTGCTACGTCGAGCCCAAGGAAAGCGAGATCATCCCCCTGCAGTCCGCCTACATCCGCCAGTACCTCGAGGACTTCGAGGACGCGCTCCACGCCCCCGACTACGTCAACCCCACCACGGGCCTGCACTACACCGAGTACATCGACGTCGACGCGTTCATCGACCACCACTGGCTGAACCTGCTGACGAAGAACCCGGACGGGCTCCGGCTCAGCGCGTTCATGTTCAAGGATCGAGGCGGCAAGCTCCAGATGGGCCCCGTCTGGGACTTCGACCGGACGATGGGCTGCGACAGCGACGGCCGCGCCGAACACCCCGAGGAGTGGAACCCCGCGTGGGACACCGCTGACTACTTCGAGTACGACTGGTGGGGCCCGCTGTTCGACGATCCGGAGTTCGCCCTGCGATGGACGGACCGGTGGTTCGAACTCAGGCAAGACACGTTCTCCGTCGCCACCATGCACGCGATCGTCGACGGCATGGCGGGCGAGGTGGCCGAGGCGCAGGTCAGGAACTTCGCCAAGTGGACGCAGCACCTGCCCAACGACCCGGGCGGCTGGCAGGGCGAGGTCGACCACCTGAAGGACTGGCTGGCCCAGCGCGTCACGTGGGGCGACACCCAGTTCCCGGCCCTGCCCGAGTTCAACCACCCCGGCGGGGAAGTGCCCGACGGGTTCGAGCTGACGATGACGGCCCCGGCGGGGGAGATCCACTACACGCTCGACGGCGGCGACCCGCGGCAGGCCGGGGGAACCGTCGCGCCCGAGGCACTGCTCTACGTGCCCGGCTCCCCGGTCGTCCTCCACGAGTCCACCTTCGTCACCGCGCGCATCCTGAACGCGGGCGTGTGGTCTTCGCCCACCTCGGCCCAGTTCTTCGTCGGGACGCCTGCGGCGGCCGGGACGCTCGCCGTCACCGAGATCAACTACCATCCGCACGATCCGACGGCGGCCGAACTGGCCGTCGATCCGACACTCATCCCCGACACGTTCGAGTTCATCGAGCTTCAGAACATCGGCATCGAGCCGATCGAGCTTCCCGGCGTGCGGTTCACCGACGGCGTGAGCTTCGATTTCTCCGACGGGGCGATCAAGACGCTCGATCCCGGGCAGTTCGCGGTCGTCGTGCGCGACGCGGCGGGCTTCGCCGTACGCTACGGCGCGGAGGTCCCCGTGGCGGGGCAGTATGCGCTCGGGCTGGACCGCGGCGGCGAACAGATCACGCTGACCGACGCGTTCGGCGGCACGATCGTCTCGTTCACCTACAACGGGGACGGCAACTGGCCCGACCGGCCCGAGGGCAAGGGCTCCACGCTCGAAATCACCGACCCCGCCGCCGACCCCGACAACGACGACAACTGGCGAGGCAGCAGCGAGTTCGGCGGCACGCCCGGGGCCGCCGGGGCCGGGCCCGTCGTCGACGTCGTCGTCAACGAGGTCCTCGCCAACTGCCAGGGGCCCGACGTCGACGCCATCGAGCTGGTCAACACCACCGGCGGCGATATCGACGTCGGCGGGTGGTTCCTCAGCGACTCCAGCGCCGACTACACCGCCTTCCAGATCCCTGCCGACACCGTCATACAGGGCGGGAAGTACAAGGTCTTCACCTGCGGCGCCGACTTCGCGTTCGGCCTGGATGCCGAGGGTGACGACGTCTGGCTGCTCGAGGCCGACGCGACCGGCAAGCTCACGCGATTTGCCGACCACCTGAAGTTCGGTGCGACGCCGCCGGGCGTGTCCATCGGCCGCTGGCCCGACGGCACGGGCGAGCCGGCCCCGCTGGCGGCCGTGACGCTCGGGGCCGAGAACGCCCCGCCACGCACGGGCGAGATCGTCATCAACGAGATCCACTCGAATCCCGACGTCAAGACCGAGCCCGTCGAGTTCATCGAACTCCACAACACCGGGGCCGAGGATGTGGACATCTCCGGCTGGTACTTTTCCGACGGCATATCGTACACGTTCCCCGCCGACACCGTCGTGCCGCACGGGGGATACGTCGTTGTCGCCGAGGACCCCGCGGCCGTCCTGGCCAAGTACGGCGCCGAGGCGCTCGGGCCGTTCGCCGGGAAGATCGAGAACGAGGGCGAGAGGATCGTCCTGCGCGACGAGGCGGGGATCGTGCAGGACCAGGTGGACTACGGCCTGGGCTTTCCCTGGCCGACCGTCGGGGACGCGCCGGGCTATTCCATCGAGCTGATCAACCCCGCCCTCGACAACGACCTCGGCGGGTCGTGGCGGGCTTCCACGGGGACGCCCATCACCCAGCAGGTCATCTTCGACGCCGAGGCCGAGTGGCTCATCTTCGAGGGCACCGCCGAGCCGTCCGCCGTTCCCGGCCAGTGGCGCACCGTCGGGTTCGACGATTCGGCCTGGACGGCCGGCAACGCCGCCATCGGGTACGGGGAGGCCTTCATCACCACCCCGCTGGCCATGGAGGGCAACTACACGACGTTCTACCTCCGCAAGGAGTTCACCCTGACGCCCGCCGACATCGCGGGCATCAGCAGGCTGCTGCTCGATGCCCAGTACGACGACGGGTTCAACGCCTGGATAAACGGCTCGTTCGTCCAGGGCGCCAACGTCGACAGCCAGGAGATCCCCTACGACGGGGTGGCCGGCGAGTCCATCGAGAACGCCAACTTCGTGCCGTTCGACCTGCTGAACCCGGGCAGCTATCTCCGGGCGGCCCCGGAGACGAACGTGATGGCCGTCCAGGTGCTCAACCACCACATCTCGAGCAGTTCGGACGCCTTCTGGGACGCCAGGCTGCTGACGGGCACGGGCGGCGACCCGGGCGTGACGCCCGGGGCGGTCAACTCCGTCTACGCCGCCGCCGCGCCCCCGCAGATGCGCCAGGTGAGCCACACGCCCGGCCAGCCCGTTTCCGGGCAGGACGTGACGGTAACCGCCAAGGTCACCGATCCGGACGGTGTGGCGTCGGTGGGGCTCGAATACCAGCTCGTCGAGCCCGGCGACTACATCGCCATCAACGATCCGCGCTACGCAACGCAGTGGACCGCCGTGGCGATGGTCGACGACGGCACGGGGGGCGACGCGCTGGCCGGCGACGACGTATACACGGTTGTCCTGCCCGGAGCGATCCAGACGCACCGCCGGCTCGTGCGATACCGGATCACCGCCGAAGACGCCCTCGGCGCCGCGGTGACCGGACCCTACGCCGACGACCCGCAACCCAACTTCGCCTACTTCGTCTACGATGGCGTGCCCGCCTGGACCGGCGCCGCCCAGCCCGGCGTGACCGAGCCTGTAACGTACAGCTCCGACCTGCTGACCAGCGTTCCGGTCTACCATCTGATCACGACCGAGACGGCCCACGAGGACTCGCAGCATATCCCCGATTCGACCACGGGCGGGTACGCCGGCAGCGAGTACAAGTGGCCGGGCACGCTCGTCTACGACGGATGCGTCTACGACCACATCCGCTACCGCGCCCGCGGCGGCGTCTGGCGATACGCCATGGGCAAGAACATGTGGAAGTTCGACTTCAACCGCGGGCATTACTTCCAGGCCGCCGACAACTACGGCAACCCGTACGACGTCACCTGGGACAAGTTGAACTTCTCCGCCATCATCCAGCAGGGCGACTACTGGCATCGCGGCGAACAAGGGCTGTTCGAGTCCGTCGGATTCGACCTGTTCAACAAGGTCGGCGCCGAGGCGCCCACCACCAGCTACCTGCACTTCCGCATCATCGACGGCGCCTCCGAGGCCGGGCCCACGCAGTACGACGGGGACTTCGAGGGCCTGTACATGACCGTCGAGCAGATGGACGGGCGCTTCCTCGACGAGCACGACCTGCCGGACGGGAACCTCTACAAGATGGAGGGCGGCACCGGGACGCTCAACAACCAGGGCCCCGACCACCCCACCGACAGGTCCGACCTGGACGCCTTCAAGAGCACCTACGAATCCAACCCCAACGAGCAGTGGTGGCGCGACAACCTGAACCTGGACGACTACTACGGCTACCGCGCCATCGTCGAGGGTATCCACCATTACGACATCCTGGCCGGGAAGAACTACTTCTATTACAACAATCCCGAGACCAACCGGTGGGAAGTCCTGCCGTGGGACCTCGACCTGACCTGGGCGAACAACATGTACGGCAACGGCAACGAGCCGTTCAAGAGCCGCGTCCTGGCCATTGACACTCTCGCCCAGGAGTACCGCAACCGGATGCGGGAGATCCGCGACCTGCTGTACAACCCGGAGCAGACGGGGATGCTGATCGACGAGTATGCCTCGGTCGTCTACACGCCGGGGGCGCCCTCGCTGGTCGATGCCGACCGGGCCATGTGGGATTACAGCCCCATCATGACCTCCGGTCTCGTGAACAGTTCCAAAGCCGGCGCGGGCAAGTTCTACGAGAGCTCGCCCACCGGCGACTTTCCGGGCATGATGCAATTGATGAAGGACTACGTCGTCTCGCGCGGCGCGTGGATCGACTCGACCATCCTGACCGACTCGGCGGCCATTCCCGACACGCCCGTTCTGACCTACATCGGCGAGCCCACCTTCCCGCTGGACAACCTCCCGTTCCAGACGTCCGCGTTTGCCGGCCCGGGCGGGGCGAACTTCGCGGCGATGACGTGGCGTATCGCCGCGGTGACCAACCCCGGCAGTCCGGACTTCGACCCCGCCGAGCCCAGGCTGTACGAGATCGACGCCGACTGGGAAAGCGACGAGATCACCGTCTTCAGCGACACGGCGGTCATCCCCGGCGGCGGGCTGACGGTCGGGCAGACCTACCGCGTCCGCGTCCGCATGAAGGACGACGCCGGGCGCTGGAGCCACTGGTCGGACCCCGTCGAGTTTGTCGCCGGTGACGCCACCGGGCCCGTCGTGGACGGACTGCGTGTTACGGAGGTCAACTACGCCCCGCACGACCCGACCCCCGCCGAGCTTGCCTCGCAGCCGCCCGGGGACGACCCCTACACGCCCGGCGACTTCGAGTTCGTCGAGTTCACGAACGTCGCCGACGAGCCGATCGACCTGACCGGTGTCTGGTTCACCAACGGCGTGGTGTTCGACTTCACCGGCGGTGCGGTGACCTCGCTGGGGCCCGGCCAGTACGTTGCCGTCGTGGCCAGCCCGAGCAGCTTCGAGGCGCGATACGGAACCGGCCTGACCGTGGCGGGGCAATTCACCGGCTCGCTCAACAACGGCGGGGAGCAGATCAAGCTCAAGGACGCCTATGGGCGGGTCATCCAGGACTTCGAGTACGGCAGCCTGGGCGACTGGCCCGGCGCGGCCGCCGGCAAGGGCGCCGCGCTCGAGGTCCTGGACGCGAATGCAGACTACGAGGACCCGGGCAACTGGCGGTCATCCGTGGCCTACGGCGGCACGCCGGCGGCGGCCGGACTCGACGAGATCGGTGTCGTCGTCAACGAGGTGCTCGCCCACACCGACATGCCCCTCGTCGACGGCATCGAACTGCACAACACCACCGCCGCCGATATCGACATCGCAGGGTGGTACCTCAGCGACTCCTGGGGCTGGGCCTCGGACCCGGCCAACGGGGACTACATGAAGTTCCAGATCCCCGTTCTCGATCTCGGGCAGCCGGGAAAGACCCTCCTCCCCGCCGGGGGGTACGTCGCCTTCCACGAGGGCCACTACGAGGGCCACACGCTCGTCCACGATCCTCTCACCGAGTTCGGCGGAACGGGCGCAGGCGACTTCGCCCTCGACAGCGCCGAAGGCGACGACGTCTGGCTGATGGCGACCGACGCCTCGGGCGAGCTGGCCGCCTTTGCCGATCACGTCGCGTTCGGCGCCTCGGCCAACGCCGAGTCGCACGGCCGCTGGCCCGACGGGAGCGGACCGCTGTACCCGATGGCCGAGCGCACGCTCGGCTCGGCCAACACCGGCCCGCGGGTCGGGCCGACGATCGTCAGCGAGGTCATGTACAACCCGCCGGATACCGACGGGGACGGCACGGGCATCGACCCGGGCGACATCGAGTTCATCGAGATCCACAACGCGAGCGACTCGGCGGTGGACCTGTGGCGGACGTACTTCGTGGACGGCGCCTGGCAGGACTACTCGTGGACGGTCGAGGGCTTCGCGTTCGCCGCCGGTACGACGCTCGGCCCGGGAGGCACGCTCGTGGTTGTCGGCTTCGATCCCGCGGCCGAACCGGCGAAGCTGGCCGACTTCGAGGCCCATTACGGCATTGCCGGGCGGGGCGTGCCGATCTTCGGGCCGTTCAACGGGGCGCTCAGCAACGGCGGCGAGACCGTTCGCCTGGTCTGGCCCGACGAACCCCCGGCCGAGAACACATCCATCACGCCATACATCCTCGCCGACGAGGTGATCTACAGCGATGTCCCGCCATGGCCCGAGAGCCCGGACGGCGCCGGCGATTCGCTGCATCGCGCGGCGCCCGACGCCTGGGGCAACGATCCGGCCTCGTGGACCGCTGACCTGCCCACGCCCGGGGCGCACGCCGATACGACGGGCCCGACGCTCGATGCGTGGTACAGCGCGGCCGTTCACGACGGGACCGAACTGCTGCTGGAGATTGCCGACGACGGGTCGTTCTCGGAGCCTCGCCAGGGCGGCATCACCACGCTCGTGCTCGCGTTCTCCGAGCCCGTGAACCTGTCGGGCGCGTCGGTGGCCCTGGCCGGAAGCAACCCGGACCCGATGGACCTTTCAGGCATCACGGCCACCGTCACGAACCGCGCCCCTGACGTGGGCGAGATCGCCTTCAGCGAGGCGCTGCCTGACGTCGCGCGCTATCGGGTCCGCCTGGACGGGGTGGCCGACATCGCGGGCAACGCCCTGGCCGGCGACAGCGACCGGGCCATGACGGCCCTCGTCGGAGACGCCGACGGGAGCCTCGACGTTGACATGCTCGACCTGCTCCACGCGTGGGACCGCCGCGGGCAGGCCGCCGGCGCCGGGGCCGACCGGACGCGCTGCGACATCGACCTCAGCGGCGAGGTCGGCGTCCTCGACGCGATGTCGGCGTGGGACCATCGCGGCGACGACACGTCCGGATTCGGCGACCCTGTTCCGCAAGCCCAAACCCCCGGACAGCAGTCCCTGGATGAGATGTCCCAGGCGTACCGATCCCGGGGTGCATCGGAATCCGTTCTCGAAAGCCCCCGGAGTTCAGAATCCCCGGGCTTGGGGTCCTCCGTGACGGCACGGTCCATGCAAGCCCGGGAATACCAGTCCCTGGGTGCTCAAGCCCTGGGGGCGCGATCTTCGGATGACATGTCCCGGGGATTGGGATCCCCGCGCTTGAGGACCGGTCCGACACCGCGATCCGGATCCTCGCAGCTCGAGCCGGACCTGTCTGCGGGCTTGACCGACCCGCTGACGGATGAGAATCTCTAGTCGATCGGTTTCGGGCCGCCGGCGCCCGGGGCCGATGCGGATGAAGGACTACTCCGATGCAGCGCGCTATGGAAGCAATCATCTCGACGTGCCTTCTCGGGGTGCTCGTGGCATCATGCGGCTTCGGGTACGGGGCGGAGGCGCCCAAGAGCGGCGCGGCAATAGCGCGGTCGAAACGGACCGCACCCGTCACCGACAAGACGCTCGTGGCGTGGGTCCGCCTGGCAAATACCACCCAGCGGGCCGGCAGCGCACTGACGCTGATCGACGAGGCCGAGCGCTTCGACGCCATCGTCTTCGCCGAGGTCTCCCCGGGCAAGTGGATGGCCGGGAGCGACTTTTTCCGGCGGACGGAAAGGAACCAGGCCTCGTACGCCGCCGAGCAGGGGCCCAAGGCGTTCGTCCGGATGGCGATCGCCTATCGCGGCAGGGAGGTGACGATCTACCGCAACGCGGCGCGATACGCCCGCTACACGATCAAGGCCCCGCAGGCGTTCAGCCCGGGCTGCGAGGCGCTGATCGGGCTGCGCTACATCGGGTCGATGGGCGAGATCGGTCCGCTGGCCGCGGCGATCGACGATGCCCGTATCTACGACCGGGCCCTGACCGCCGAGCAGATCGCCGCGCTGAAGCCCAACCGACCCTCAGAGCCCAGGCCGATGGCGTGGTGGCACTTCGAGGACGGCTCGGCCGACGATACCATGAAAGTGTTCGCCAAGGGCCGGCTCGCCGGTAACGCGCGGATCGCCGACGGCAAGCTCATCCTGGACGGCCGAAACAGCTACGCGATCTGCGCCTGGCCCGGGCCGCCGGTGAAGAAGGTGGTGCAATCGATGTTCTACAAGGCTCGCTCGCGACGGACCGGCACCATGTGGGACACGTGGCTGACTCTCCACGACGGGACGTTCTACCTGTACTACCTGGCCAAGGCGGGCCCGCGCTGGAACAACATCTCGATGGCCACCTCCCCGGACGGCGTCCACTGGACGGAAGTGGGGCGGGTCCTGGCCATGGGGCCCGGCGTGACGTGGATGGGCACCGGGTCGACGTGGACGTCGCCCAACTTCAAGACCGACCGCAAGTTCTTCATGAACTTCTCGGAATGGAAGGGCCCCAGGCAGACGATCTTCTTCGCCGAATCGACCGACCTGCGCACCTGGAGGCGGCTGGGTGACGAGCTGGAGTTCGTGCAGGACGAACGATGGTATCAGCCCAGGGGCCGATGGGACTGCATCTGGACGATCCCGCGCCCCGGCGGCGGGCTGTACGGATACTGGACGGCCACGCCCAAACCCGAGACCGGCGGGCGGTTCGGCTTCGGCGAGACGCTCGACGGCATGCGCTGGAAGGCCCTGGCCCCGCCCAAAGTCCACGGCGCCAGTGGCGGCGAAGTCGGGGCGATCGAGAAGATCGGCCGCAAGTATTACATGATGTTCGGCAGCCGCGGGCTGATGATGACCCTGACGGCCGACAAGCCCGCCGGGCCGTTCCACGCGGCCGGGAAGAACCTCCGCCTGCTGTCCGGGCACACCTACTTCTCGCGGTTCTTCCGCGCCGGGGGGGAAGTGCTCGTCAACCATCACGCGATCCCCCGCAACGGGCAGGTGGTCTTCGCCCCGCTCAAGGCGGCCGTGGTGGACGCCGAAGGCACGCTTCGGCTCGCCTGGTGGAAGGGCAACGAGAAGATGAAGCACGAGCCTGTCGCCGTTACACTCTCCCCCGTCAAGCCCAGCGCTGCAAAGCGCGGCAGCCCCAAGCCCGGGGATCCCAATCCCCGGGGTCCGATCATGCTCGCCAACACGTTCGATACGAAGGCCGGCGTGATCCTCGAAGGCACCCTGGCCCTGCCCGAGAAAAGGGGCATGCCGCGCCGCGGACTCTATATCGAATGCGGCTCCGGCCGCGGCGCCGCCGTCCTGATCAACGCTGCCGGACAGGCCGAACTGGGCCCCATGCGGCCCGACGGGACCGGCTTCCGGGCCGAGAAAAAGGTCGACCGGGAGATGGCCTTCTCCGCGCCGGCGACGTTCCGCCTGCTGCTCGAGGGTTCGCTGTTGGAGTTCTACCTGGACGACATCCTGATCGAGTGTTTCAGTCTCCCGGCCGCCGCCACCGGCCGAATCGGCCTGCTCACCGGCGGCAAGAGCGACGCCGTCGGCAACCTGAAAGCCTGGCGATGAGACAGCCCCGAAGCCTCGTGAACGTGCACGTGCTCATCGGACGAAACGCGGCGAGCATCCGGCTTCGCCAAGGCTGCGCCGGACAAGAGCTCGGTGCCGCCGAGCCGGTTGCGATGTCGTCTGATCGACGAAGGCCATCATATCACGTGGGAACGATATCAGAGACGTTGGGGGTTTCTGGCAGCACGAACGATGACATGAACGGCTCGCGTGAGGGCCTCGGATCGGGGAGCTGCGCGACGTCCGGGCGCTGGTGCTCTCGCTTTCGGCCCTCGGCACGTGTCAGGGGCCAGGTTTGTCTCACCCTGCAAACACGGACTCATCCGAAGACCGCAATCGGCTCGCAGTTTCCGAGCCGGTTGCGTTGTGGGTGTAGCACGGGCATCTTGCCCGTGAAAAGAGAGTCCGGCGACTCGTTTTCACGGCGTTTTGTCCATGGGCAAGATGCCCATGCTACCTTGCAGGCCCACAACG
>Ga0180432_10005438_pt1 | contig 16956 bp, 14 predicted proteins | sample SS_ome_10_FD_132414 | JGI IMG/M metagenome (GOLD analysis project Ga0180432, IMG submission 132414) | Hypersaline lake sediment archaeal communities from the Salton Sea, California, USA - SS_1_MS_2 metaG | ecosystem: Environmental > Aquatic > Non-marine Saline and Alkaline > Hypersaline >... | reverse complement strand
TAAACGGAATTGCGCTCGCGTTCGCGGTGGCGCTCGGCATCATGGCTGGTCTCGTGTTCGGAACGGTTCCCTCGATCCTTGCGTCAAGAACTTCCATCGGCTCGTTGCTTCGTTCCGCGGGTAGAACGAGCACGGTAAAAGCGCGGAGGTTCCAGAAATCGGTAGTTACGCTCGAGGTCGCGTTGACGGCGGTGATTTTGGTGACGGGTGGATTGCTCACCCGCAGTCTCTCGCAGCTGCTCTCTGTCGATCCAGGGTTTGACGTGTCCAACCTCGCGACGGTCCATGTATCCCTTCCGGACAGCCGATACGAAACGCAGGAGTCGCATGCGGCATTTGTTAACGAGGTGCTTCGCGAGCTGGAGGCGATCCCCGGGGTCCAGGCAAGGACCGCCGCCAACAACCTCCCCTTCCCTGGCACGACGGCGGGATGGGGTGTGCGCGGCGAGAATACCGACCCGGACGCGCCGAGACTGAGTGCCAAGCTATTTCACGTGACGCCCGGTTTCCATGAGGCCATGGGGATTCGCGTGGTAGAAGGACGAGCGTTCACCAGCACCGATGGACCCGATGCTCCTTCGGTGGCGTTGATCAGTGAAGAATTTGCGCGCCGCATGTGGCCAGGCACCTCTCCGATCGGCCTTCGGGTCCGATACCCGTGGACAACGGTAACTGTGGTCGGAATCGTGCAGGACGTTAGGCGTGAGACACTCGGCTCAGCACCAGAACTCGTGTTCTACGTACCATATTCGCAGTTCACGAGACCCGATGTGAGCTTTGCGGTCCGGACGTTTGGCGATCCGGCGCCTGTTGTCCCCCGAATGCGTAATGCGGTGTGGTCGGTAGACGAGGACCTCGCGATTACGCACAGCGGTACGATGGACGCACTCATCTCCCGGTCGGCAGCTGACGAACGCTATCGCACGATTCTCATGGCCGCGTTCGGTTTGCTCGCGTCGACCCTGGCTGCCGTCGGAGTGTTTGGCGTAACGGCACGGGCGGTGAGCCTACGCACCAGGGAGATGGGAATCCGGATGGCACTCGGCCAGCGCCAAACCGGGATGGTGGCGAATATTCTCCGCGGATCACTCATGTTGGGCGGGCTCGGGATCGTCGCGGGAGTCGCCATCGCGCTGTGGGCGAGCAAGGCGTTGTCGGGGCTGCTCTTTGGGATCGAGTCATCTGATCCGATCACCTATGCGACGGTCGCTAGCTCTTTGTTGGTACTCTGCCTTGTTGCCAGTTACCTGCCGGCGCGCCGCATCGCGCGCGTGGATCCGGTGGACGTGTTGAAGGCAGACTGATCAGCCCAGATCGCACAACGTCTGAGCATCCTGGCCACGATACCCGAATGAGCCATAAACCAACTGAAACTCCGTTGGCGAGATTCGCGTATTGAAATTACAGGGATCATCCCTATAGTGTCGATCCCCACAAGCACCCGACCACAGAAGTTCGGAGTTGATATGAGCCCAAACGATCCAATGGCTTTCCTGCCCCTCACTTCCCTCACCTACCACGTTCTCCTCGCTCTGGCCGACGAAAGCCGCCATGGGTACGGAATCATCAAGGAAGTGGAACAACGTACAAACGGACAAATGGAACTGGAAACCGGGACTCTCTATGCCGCAATGAAACGCATGCGGGATGACCGGCTGATCGAGGCCGTTCCGCAATCGAAGAGACCAGCAGGCGAGGACAGCCGCAGGCGCACATATCGGCTCACGCCGTTCGGCAGGAAGGTGTTGAAGGCAGAGTCCCAACGACTCGCACATCTGCTAGGCATCGCGGCGGAGAAGAAGGTCCTGCCGATCGCACCAGCATAGGCGGCGGTCATGCGTTCAAACAACGGTGTGATCCTCAAGGTCTACAGGGCTGCTCTGCATGCCTATCCTCGGCTCTATCGGAGAGAGATCGCCGATGAGATGATCGATACAGTGCGCGCTAGAGCGGAGGAAATGAACACTCGTGGCGGGCTGATGGGGATGATTCGGTTCTGGTCAAAAGAGATCACCGCAGTTCTTTGGGCGGGGATACGCCTCCGGTTCAGCGGAAATCTATTGTCGAGAGCCACGATACCGGAGGTTGCCACGCAGCTGCGATACGACCTGCGCTTCGCATTTCGATCGCTGCGGCGCAGCCCCGTGTTCACAACGACCGCCGCGCTCACCATCGCCCTCGGCATCGGGGCCGCGGTTGTGATCTTCAGCTTTGTGAACGGAATCTTGCTGTCCCCGCTTCCGTACGAAGACCCGGCGGGCCTGGTCATGTTTCGCACCTACGGCGGGCGCGGTACCGCGATTTCGGAGCCCGAGTTCCTGGCGTTCAGGACCGAGGCGCAGAGCCTTGAAACCGTAGCCGCGGTTCACGATGTGTCCATGACGATCCAACTGGGTGAACCAAGACGCATCACCGCGATGGAAGCGACTCACGAACTCTTTCCGATGCTTGGTGTGCCCCCGTTGATTGGGCGTTTCTTCACGAACGAAGACGACCTTCCTGGGGCAGCTATGGTGACTGTGCTTAGTCACAGATTATGGCTGGATATGTACGGCGGAGACCCAGGTGCCCTTGGGCAGTCCATAATGCTCGACGCCGAGTCCTATGAAATCGTCGGAGTCATGCCGGCCGATTTCCATTTTCCGACCCCGGAGTATGTCCTTTGGTTGCCGTACCAGATCGACCCAGCGGATCCTGATCAATGGAACAATCACTACTTGGAGGGCTACGCGCGCCTCAGAGATGGAGTTGACCTACAAACCGCCCGTAAAGAGATCATCGCTATGGGTGAACGTTTTGTGGCTGAGCATCCCGAATATCTCGAGAATCTGGGGTTCTCATCCGACCTCGAATCGCTGTTCGAAGCAGTCGTAGGCGGTACCCGCACACCTCTCCTCGTGCTGTTCGGTGCGGTTGGCTTCCTGCTCCTGATCGGCTGCACAAATGTCGCAAACCTTCTGTTGGCCAGAGGAGAAAGTCGCAAACAGGAAATCGCGGTGCGCTCCGCCCTCGGCGCGTCCAGAAGCCGGGTGGTGACACAGCTGTTGATGGAGAGCGTGCTGTTGTCGGTGCTTGGCGGATGTGTCGGGTTTGTTCTCGTACCATGGGGGATCAGGACCTTGCGGTCCGCAGCCCTCGACACGATTCCGCGAGTCGGCAATATCACGCTCGAACCACGAGTATTGGCGTTCGCAATCGGAGTCACGCTCTTGACAGGCATCCTCTTCGGCATCCTTCCGTCAATCACCGGGAGTCGCTCCGATCTTCAGACGCACCTCAAGGAAGGGGGACGGACATCGTCGAGTTCACGGCAAGGCAACCTCACGCGACGACTGCTGGTCGCGTGCGAAGTCGCGCTCTCGGTTGTGCTTGTGATTGGGGCCGGGATCATGCTTCGCAGCCTCGCAAATCTGCAGGGGACGGATACGGGGTTCCGGACAGACAACATCCTGACCATGAGGATCAGCCTTCCCGACGGAGGGCGCGACGAGGATGCTGAGAATGTTGCGTTCTACGCCCGGCTGGCGGAACAAGTCGAGGCAATGCCCGGCGTTTCATCAGCGGGCGCTGTCGGGCGGCTGCCACTGTTCCAGGGAATTGGTTCGTGGTCGTTCCAAATAGCGGGGCGCGAGGTGGCGACCATCGGTGAAGCACCGGTTGCCTTGCTCCAGCAGGTAACACCTGGATACTTCGATACGATGGACCTACGGTTGCTGCAGGGTCGATTCCTGGAACCCGCGGACGACTCCGGTGCCCGAATGGTCGTTGTCGTCAATGAGGCATTTGCCCGTGATCACTGGCCAAACGATGTGGCAACGGGCCAGCGGATCAAGCTTTACTCGAGTCGTCTGCCATGGATGGAGATCGTCGGTGTCGTGAAGAACGAGCGACACTCCAGCCTCGCAGGCAACGTCCGCCCCAAGATGTACATACCGCACGCTCAGGCACCCGTGAGCGCGTACCGGGCGAACACGACAATGAACCTGGTCGTTCACGGTGAGCATATCGAGCGGCTCGCCCGTCCGATCCGCTCACTCGTGAATCGTATGAACGGAGCCGCACCTGTCTATCACGTACAAACGATGGACGAGATCAAGGCAGCCTCCATGATTGACAGGTCTTACCCGACACTGCTGTTAACCGTATTTGGACTGCTCGCATTGTTCCTGGCGTCTATCGGCATCTACGGCCTCGTCGCATTCCAGGTGAACCAGGCCAGACACGACATCGGGATTCACGTGGCATTGGGGGCCTCTGCTTCCAATGTTCGGCGACGCATACTGGGCGGCGGTTTGGCCCCGGTCGCTATCGGCATCGGTATCGGGCTAGCCGGAACGGTGGCCATGTCGCGGCTACTCACCAGCATGCTTTACGAGGTCAGCGCGGTTGATCCTCCGGTATACATCGGTGTTCCGATAGTACTGTTGATCGTTGCCGCGACAGCGAGCCTGGTACCAGCATTGAGAGCGACCAGAATCGACCCCGTGGAAGTGTTGAGGGTCGAGTGATGTCCCGTCTGGCCCACTCACTGTACCGAGTTGCTCTTGTTGCATTTCCAAAAGATTACCGAGAAGAATGCGCTGAAGAAATGATCTCGACACTTCAGGCACGCGCGACTGAGGTGCGACGTCTGGGCACGTCAAGGAGCATTCTCCGATTCTGGTCGAGAGAACTCGTCGCGGTTATCCGCTCCGGGATCCAAATGCGTGTTCGAGCCCGACGCCTGCGTAACCGAATGGTCAACACGCAACGCGCGGTTTCCGCCGGAGGCGCCTCCATGATAGGATCGGTCCTGCAAGACGTCAGATACGCCCTGCGCTCGTTCCGCAAGACTCCCACACTGACAGCGGCGGTAGTCGTGACCTTGGCCCTGGGCATCGGCGCGAATGCCGCCGTGCTTCCGTTCCTATACGGGATTCTCGTCAGGCCGCTTCCTTTCGAAGCACCCGATCGGCTGGCCGTGCTGTTTGAGAATTCTCCCAGGTTCACTCGAGCTTCACCGTCGTACCCCAATTTCGTAAATTGGCGACAAAGGAGCACAACGTTCGAGGACATGGGCGCTCACTGGCGCACGAGCCGCACCCTTACCGGGAGGGGCGACCCCGAACGCCTGTCGGGATGCCTGATCTCTCACAGCCTGTTCGAAACGTTGGGAGTGCAACCGGCATCGGGACGCGCATTCGTTCCCGAGGATGACGTTCCAGGGGCACCGGCAACCGTGTTGCTGAGCCATGGTATGTGGATTCGGCGCTTCGGTGGTGATCCTGCCGTGATAGGGCAGAGCCTCCTTTTAGATGGAGAGCAGCACACTGTCGTGGGAGTGATGCCCGCGGGGTTCCGATTCCCCGACCAGGTCGACTTCTGGGTTCCATATCGCAGCAGCCCGACGGTCGGCCGAGGTGGGGGCGCGGCAAACGTCATCGGCAGACTGAAGCCCGGGACTACGATCGAGCGAGCGCAAAGTGAAATGAGCGTGATCGCTGCCCAACTGGGGGAGGAATACCCCACCACCAATGCTCAGCGCGGTGTGGTAGTAAGGTCTCTTGCAGATGACATATTATGGAGCCGTCGGAGACCGGTGCTCATCTTCTACGCAATCGCCTGCATTGTACTGCTCCTTGCATGTGTGAATGTGACGAACCTATTGCTGGCGAGATCGACAGAGCGGCGCAGAGAAATCGCGATGCGTGCGGTGCTCGGCGCGAGCAGGTCACGAATCGCCGGCCAGTTGTTCACCGAAAATTTGTTACTGGCCTCGTTTGGTGGCGCGTTGGGCATCCTGATAGGAGTGTGGGGACGAAACGCCGCACTCGCTGCCATGGCGGAGCCGTTCCCCTATTACTTCCGATTCGACATTGGGCTTCCTGTTCTACTGGCGATTTTGGGAACCACATTGCTGTCAGGGTTAGCGTTCAGCCTGGCCCCGATCGTGGGCTTCGGGTCCAACGTTCTATCGGATGGTTTGCGCAATGGAGACATGCGGAACGACGGCGGCCGAAATACCAACCGCCTAAGGTCGGCGCTCGTGGTGTGTGAAGTCGGGCTTGCTTTGGTGGTTCTCGTCGGAGCGGGGCTCCTGACGCGGAGTTTCCTCACGCTAACCGCGGTAGGTGCTGGTTTCGACAGGGAAAACCTGCTGACGGTGCAGGTGTCACTACCGAGGGATCGATATGCGAATCCCGTGGAACAAACGGCGTTCTTCCGCGAGGCTCGGGAGCGTATAGCGTCCGTTGCCGGCGTAGTCGGCGTTTCAGGCGTTTCCCATCTTCCGATGACCGGTTCTCACCAGAGAGGGCCTATCTACGCGGAGCACAGTCCTGTGCCCGCTCAGGGGGACGAGGACTTCGCGCTGAGCCGTCAGGTCCAACCCGATTTCTTCGACGTGATGGGAATCCCGATACTGAGTGGCCGCGGTTTTTCCGAGGCCGACGTGGTGGCAGAAGGGCCCCATTTCGTAGTCGTGGATCAGGCGCTTGCCTCGCACCTGTGGCCAAACGAGGCCGCTGTTGGCAAGCGCATCAAATACGGCGCCACAGACGACACCCGTTGGCCGTGGATGGAGGTAATCGGCGTCGCTGGCAATACCCACCACTTCTCACTGGACGACGATGCCGAGAAAGGTTTGTACCGCCCGTTCCTGCAGGAACCCGTGCGATGGCAAACGATGCTTTTGAGGACGGCCGGAGACCCAACCCTACTTGCGGATGAGGTACGCAGAGAGGTGTGGGCCATCGATCCCGACCTCCCGCTCGACAACGTTCGGGCAATGGAAAACATAGTTCGGGACAGTTATTGGGAGCGTACGGCCCAGATGTGGTTATTGAGCGCACTCTCCGTCATCGCCATCGCTCTCGCCGCTTTCGGTGTTTACGGGGTGGTGGCTCATTCGGTCAGCCAACGCACTCGCGAATTTGGTATCCGCATGGCACTGGGCGCGGAACGGTTGGACTTTGCGAGATTGGTAGTTCGAAAACTGGGTACGCTTGCAGTGATTGGGCTGGTGTGCGGGATTGCCGTTGCGCTGGTAGTGATGAGGTTCGGATCGGCACTGCTGTTCCAAGTATCTTACACTGACGTGACGACCTACTGTGTCGCGATCTTCGGAATGGCGGCAGTTGTCTGTTTGGCCGGATACTTGCCAGCCCGGCGTGCAGCCAGGCTCGATCCAGCTGTGGCACTCAGGGACGAGTAACCGCTCGGGGATATCGTTGCACTGTTTGTCGTTACGGAATCGGGCCCAAGCTCGGCAAAAATGTGTGAATCGCGGCCAAAGCCACCTGCCCGCTACTCACGCGATAGCGGTTCAGGAATACAATCAACGCAGCTTCCTGCTCGGGAAACCGGCGGAAGTTCGCGACAAACCCGGCAACCTGCCCGCCGTGGCTTTGGGATGTGAGCCCACGGTAGGGTCGGACTCCCCACCCGAAACCGTATCCAGTGCCTTCTCCGTTCGGGAGCTTTGCCTCTGCCCACATCAGCGCTTTTGATTCGGCACTCAGCAGCTCGTCTCCGTAAAGCGCTTCGTCCCATTTGGCCATGTCGTACGCTGAGCTCAACAGCCCGCCGGCCCCCAGCGTCGATGAAGTCTCGGTGGGACGTCTGTTGATCAATTCGCCCGCCTTGTCCACCCAGTAACCCGCAGCGCGGTGGGGGATGATCGCCTCGGGATCCGCCAGCCGGGTTTGAATCATTCCCAACGGTTCGAATATTCGAGAATGCAAGACCTGACCTAGCGAATTCCCGTCAACGCGTTCCACGATCATGCTCAGAATGAAGTAACCCGTGTTGCTGTAGTACCGCCCTTGGCCAGGAGCAAAATCCATGGGGCGCGAGTGGGCGATTTGAATGACCTCCTCGGGTGTGAGCCGGAATCCGTACACGTCGTATGTGCGGATCTCCTCGTAGTCGGGAATGCCTGACATATGCGTCATTAGGTGCCGCACCGTCACGCCGAGCCATTCGCTCGGCAGATGCGGCAAGTACTCGTGAATGAGATCGTCCAGACCGAGCTTACCTTCCTCGATCAGAAGCATCACGGCTGCTGTGACAAACTGCTTGCTGATAGACCCGATCTCGAAGACCGTGCTGTCCGTCACTGGTACCGAGAGCTCAACGTTGGCCATCCCGTACGTTTGTAGATGCAAAATCCGGCCTCTGGAAGCGACAGCTACCAGGCCTCCGGGAATGTTATTCTCGCTCATGTGGTCGTGGACGAGTCTATCCAACTCGGCGAGCGCGCCGGCAGATGGTTGAACGAGCTGCCCTGACGCCGCTGCGGTTCCGCAGATGAGCAAGATCGTGATCAGAACCGACGAGATTGTGTGTTTACATCTGCATTTCCGGCCTGTGCACACGTTCATGGGAGTTCCACATCCTCGTATTGTTGCGTGACAAGAGGGCTTTGCCTCAAACACGATCCTAGAATATACCTTTGATCCTGTGGCTGAACCGGTGGAGCTGTTGTTTTGTCGGTTTATCATAGGTACGACATTACAACAAGAGATGAAGAGGCATGTGCTTAATGAAGATCCCCGTTCTGCGAACTGCACGTTTGACTTTGCGGCCGTTCGAGATGGATGATGCTCCGGTTGTGCAGCGCCTCGCCGGGGTACCCGAGGTTGCGCTCACGACGCTCCGTATCCCGTACCCCTACGAGGATGGGATGGCCGAGGAATGGATCTCGACCCATCAGGCGGCCTGGGACGCACGAGAATCTCTGGTATTGGCGTTGACCGCCGAATCTGAAGGATTGGTGGGAGCTGCAGGGATCGAACTGAATGCGGAAAACGAGCGCGGCGAGCTGGGGTACTGGATCGGGCTCGATTACTGGAATAGGGGCTACGCTACCGAAGCTGCGGCGGCACTGATCGAATTCGGATTTCGGGAGTTGAGCCTGAACCGAATTCAGGCACGCTATTTCATTCGTAATCCTGCGTCGGGCCGAGTGATGGAGAAGACAGGTATGAGGTACGAGGGGGTCTTGCGACAGCACATGCTCGTTCGGGGTAAGTTTGAAGACATAGCCATGTATTCCATCTTGAAGTCGGACGTGTGAGGTCTGATGTATCCTTTGGTAACAAGGTGTTGCTCAAAACTGGCGATGCTCGTCGCCCTCTCATTCATAGCCTTGTGCACTGGCTGTTTCCCGCGAGACCAGGAACCCACGGAGATCCAGTCGGACCAACCTGCTCGGCCGGTCCTCGATTTTGCAGTAACCGATACCGCTGAATGGGAATGTGCGGGGAATGGAGGTAGCTCCGGGACCTTGTTGGTTGACGGCACCTACTTGGACACTGTGGACATCTATCTTGGTGTTCAACCCGTTGTCGACGGATTGATCTTCATGCCGATGCAGACGGAAGAGTCTGAGGAGTTGGGTGCGTCCACCTGCCCGACTGAGCCGGTGTTGTACGATGGTGCTGAAAAGACACTACTCGGAGAACTGCTTCCGATGTTCAACGGTGCATTCTCGAATCCGTTCGCAGACGATTCCGTTGTGTACTACTGGGGTTTTCGGGACGGCGGGCTCTACGCGGTGCGCTACAATCTCGGACGCGCATCGGTCGATACGACATTCCTGACCGACGACAGTGTCCTGTTGGCCACGGGAAATCGGTATCAGTTTCTCATGCCAGAACTGCGTGGCGATACAGTTGTGTATTCGACATGGCCGGGCCGGACATTCTTCCTGAACATGGGAATGGCACTGATGACTGATTCGACTAGGTAGGAAACGATTCTCTGATCTCCCGCCCAACCCGTGGCACTCGTCGTTCATACAGCCAAATGGCATCTATTGCGGTAGGTATTTGTCCACCCCACCCACGATGGATTCTGATTCCTCCGAGCTCACCTGTGGCAAGTCGCCGGGCATGCCCGAAGAAGTGTGCCGCACCAATCGCCGTGACCGCTGCTACCTACTACTTTCAGACTTGTCAAACACCATTGAGGATGTCCGTAAATGAAGACCATCATAGAGCCTTTCAAGATCAAGGCCGTTGAACCAATTCGCATGACTACTCCCGAGGAGCGCCTCGAGATCCTAGAGAACGCCGGCTACAATCCCTTCGGAATACGCGCAGAAGACGTTCTCATCGATTATCTGACCGACTCCGGCACATCCAGTATGAGTTCGGAGCAGTGGGCAGCTGTAATGCGGGGCGACGAATCGTACGCGGGTTCTCGTTCCTTCTTCCGCTTTGAGCAGGAGGTGAAGAAGATCACCCGCTTCAGCAACATCATTCCGGTGCACCAGGGAAGAGCCGCCGAGAAGATAATATTCGATGTATTGCACAAGGAAGAGCCTGGAGTCTACCTCGGCAATACGCACTTCGACACGACTCGTGCTAACATCGAGTACGTGGGCGATGAGGCTCTCGACATCGTCATACCAGAAGGTCTGGTACCGTCACAGATCCACCCCTTCAAAGGAAACATCGATTTGGAACGACTCGATACGTTGCTGGCCGAACACGGTACCAGCGTCCGAGGGGTGATTATCACAATCACCAACAACTCGGGCGGGGGCCAACCGGTGAGCATGGCCAACATCCGGGAAGCGGCCAGACTCGCTCACGCGCACGGAACCATTCTGATAATCGACTCAGCCCGCTTCGCTGAGAACGCATATTTCATAAAGCTACGCGAGGACGGGTATTCCGACGTACCTCTGCTGGAGATAGCGCAAGAGATGTTCTCCTACGCCGACGCGAGCACCATGAGCGCCAAGAAGGACGGGCTGGCCAACATCGGCGGCTTTCTCGCCTGTCACGATGACGGCTTGGCCAGTGAGGCCCGCAACCTGCTCATCCTTACCGAAGGGTTTCCGACCTACGGGGGCTTGGCGGGCCGCGATCTCGATGCGATCGCGCAGGGGCTTGACGAGGTGCTGGAGGAGGATTACCTGAGGTATCGCCTGCGGGCGACCGAGTATTTTGGGGAGCGGATCAGCCAGGCGGGGGTGCCGATTATCCAGCCCCCGGGGGGACACGCGGTCTATATCGATGCCGGCGCGTTTCTTGATCACGTTCCGCCCGAGCAGTTCCCGGGCCAGGTGCTGACGAACGAGCTCTATCTTCATGGCGGCATGCGGGGGGTGGAGATCGGGAGCGTCATGTTCGGCAAGACCGATCCCGAGACCGGAGCCTTCATCGCGGCGCCGCTCGAGCTCGTGCGACTGGCGATCCCGCGACGGGTCTATACCCAAAGCCACGTCGACTACTCGGTGGAGGTGGTGAACGAAGTCTACGAACGGCGGCGCGAGCTGCGCGGCCTGAGGATGGTGTACGAGGCGCCCTACCTCCGGCACTTCACGGCTCGGTTCGAGCCGGTGGGGTAGTCGGGGCGGGAGAAGGGATGGACGAGTCCGATGAAGTGCCACCGGGTCGACTACGAGATCCATGGTGACGACATGCAGATGGTCTCCGTGGAATTGGATGGAGGCGAAACGGTCATCGCCGAAGCGGGTGCGATGAACTACATGGAAGAGGGGATCGATTTCACCACGCGCATGGGTGACGGTTCCCACCCCGATCAAGGCTTGCTGGGCAAGCTGATGGACGCCGGCAAGCGGGCGCTGACCGGGGAGTCGATCTTCCTCACCCACTTCACCCATCAGGGTACCGGCAAGGCGCGTGTTACCTTTGCCGCTCCCTACCCGGGAAAGGTCATCCCGCTCGACATGGCGCTGCTGGGGGGGGATGTGATCTGCCAAAAGGACGCGTTCCTCTGCGCCGCCCTCGGCACCGAGGTGAGCATCGCCTTCAACCGCCGACTGGGAGCGGGCTTCTTCGGCGGGGAGGGGTTCATCCTCCAGCGCCTGCGGGGTGACGGCATGGCCTTTCTGCATGCCGGCGGCACGATCATCGAGAAGGAGCTGAAGGGGGAGACCCTGCGGGTCGACACCGGGTGCCTGGTTGGTTTCACCCCCAGCATCGACTACGACATCCAACGGGCCGGAAACCTGAAGTCGATGTTCTTCGGGGGCGAAGGGCTCTTCCTCGCCACGCTGCGGGGGCATGGGCGGGTTTGGCTGCAGAGCCTGCCCTTCTCCCGCCTGGCCGACCGCATCATTGCCCATGCCCCCCGAGCCCGAGGCAAGCGCAAGGGAGAGGGTTCGATTCTGGGGAATCTGGGGGATCTGATCGATGGCAGCTAGTCCGACGCCCGAGGGGCCTGCCGGGGGCGACCTCGCCGGCTGTCCGATCGGGGACTTGATGAAGACCGAGGTCATCTCCGTCCGGGAAAGCGTGAAGGTGCGGGAAGCGATCGCCTTGGTCGTCGAGCACAAGATCGCGGGGCTCCCGGTGGTCGATGAGGAGAACCACCTGATCGGGGTCGTCTCCGAGAAGGAACTCCTGATCTCGGCCGCTTCCGGCCAGATGGACGGCCCACTGCAGTTCTGCCGCACGCCGGATGCGGTCACCCGGGATACGATCATCAAGGACGTCCTGGTCCAGATGCTCAAGCGGAATCGGAAGTGGTTGCCGGTGCTGAGCGAGGAGTGGGAGGTGCTGGGCGTGATCGCGCGGCGGGATCTCCTGGCCTGGTTCGGTGAAGAGCCGGGCGCCGAATGACGGTGGGGTCGTGGCCTCCCCGATCCGCAAGGCCGATATCCGGGTCGGCTCCCCGGAGGCAGCGGAGCTCCGGGCGCGGATCGGATCGGAGGTCGAGCGCGTCGGGCTCGATCGCTGGGGGGTCGCCGATCCAATCGCCGGCCGGCCGGACCCAGCGATCCTGGACGATTACCTCGAGACCGGGCGGCACGCCGGGATGGGCTACCTCGCGCGGCATCGGGAGGCCCGTCTCGATCCCCGGCACTTCTTCCCCGGCGTGCGGAGCATCCTCTCGGTGGCGCTCAGCTACTACGTGGCGGCGCCGGAGAAGCCCGGGCGGCTTCGCATCTCGCGCTATGCCCGGGGCGCCGACTATCACCGCGTGTTGCGACAGAAGCTGCGCGCGATCGCCCGCAGCCTGCGGGCTTGGGTTCCCGGCATCCAGTCCCGGATCGCCGTCGACACGGCGCCGGTGTTGGAGCGCCACTGGGCCGAGCAGGCGGGGATCGGATGGATCGGCCGCCACGGCTGTCTGATCGTGCCCGGGCTCGGATCCTGGGTTTTCCTGGGCGAGGTGTTCATCGACGTTCCGCTGCCGCCGGGGACCGCGCCCGAGCGCCGATGCGGCACCTGCCGGCGGTGCCTGGAGGCCTGCCCCACCGGCGCCCTCGTCGCCCCGGGCCTCCTCGATGCCCGCCGCTGTGTCGCCTACTGGACGGTGGAACACCGGGGCGCCTTTCCAACCGAGACGCCTCCTCTCAGCCCGTGGCTCTTCGGGTGTGACAGGTGCCAGGAGGTTTGCCCCTGGAACCGCCACCCGGCCCCGACGCGGGAGGAAGCCTTCCTCCCGGTGTGGGAGGGGGCGCCCCGGGATCCGGCCGGCTGGGAGGGATTGACCGAGGATGTTTTCGCGCGCCGTGTGGCCCCCACGCCGCTCGAGCGAGCGGGACGAGAGGGGTTGGCCCGCAACGCCCGCCGGCTGCGCGAAGAGCAGGCGGAACCTTGACCCGAGCTGTCGGGTGGCAGTAGCGTTGTGAAGCCCTGGGTCGCAGGTTGGCTCGGGGACATTCTGTTGCCATTGGAATCGGACGGCCCTCCGGGCGGAACCCATAGGAGCGCGCGATGGATAAGCAAGCGGTATCGGAGGTGATCGAGCAGCAGATCCGCCCGGGCCTGGAGTCCCACGGGGGGGGCATCGAGCTGGTCGACGTCAAGGAGAGCAAGGTGTTCGTACGGCTGACCGGGGCCTGTGGGGGCTGCCCAATGGCCACACAGACACTCAAGTTGGGTGTGGAGCGGGTCCTGAAAGCGGTGTTCCCGGATCTCCAAGAAGTCGTCAGCGTGTAGGCACCATGGCGCCGACCGCCGGAGAGCCGCGGCGTCGATTGGGTGACGCCTGGCAGGATTGGGACCCGGCCCGAAGCGACTCGCCGATCGAGATTCGGGACGGCCCGGCCGCTTACGCGGCCTTTCAGAGCGGGCTCGCGCTGCTTCTGGGTGTCGCCTGGCTGGGGGTGGTGTGGCTCATTCAACCCCGGCTGGAGGCGGCCGCCACGGGGCCGTCCCTCCGCTATGCACTTCAAGCGGGGGGCAGTGTCGCGGTTCTTCTTCCCTCCCTTCTTCTCTGGGGCATGCTCGCCGGTCTTCGTCTTCCCGTGCGCATCAGCCGCGGCCTCGAGTTCTGGCTGGTGGGGACCTGGGGGCCGACGCAAGCGTTGGCCTCCCGGCTGGGTCTTTCCCGCGATCGCCTCGGCCACGCCTTCGTGCTCCTCGCCAATCGACTGAGTCTTCAGAGCCGCCGCAGCCGGACCGGGAGCGGGTTGCTGGTACTCGCGCCCCGCTGTCTGCGGCCCGACCAGATGCGCGAGCTGAAAGCGATGGCGGTCGATGCGGGGGCGCGCTTCGTGGTCGCGGTGGGGGGAGAGGAAGCCCGGGCGGCGGTGTTCGAGGGGGGGCCGGCCGCGGTGCTGGCCGTGGCATGCGAGCGGGATCTGGTGACGGGGATGAGTGACGTCCTGCGCCGGCGAACCGTCCTCGGGATTGCCAATCGCCGGCCCGATGGTCCTTGTCGGAACTCGGAGATCGATCTCGACGAAGCCCGCCGCCTGCTGGCTACGTTGCAGGGGCTCGTGCGGACCCCGGCGGGGGGCTAACCATCCGCGGCCGAGGGGCAGTGCTTGGCCAGGGAACACGCGCCGCAACTGGGGCGCCGGGCGCTGCAGGTCTGGCGCCCGTGGTGGATCAGCAGGTGGGAGAGCTGGGTCCACTCCTTGGCGGGGAAGATCTCCATCAGATCGAATTCGATCTTGACCGGGTCGTTGTGTTGCGTGAAGCCGAGACGCCGCGAGAGCCGGCGCACGTGGGTATCGACCGTGATGCCCGGGATATCGAACGCGTTGCCCAGAATCACGTTCGCCGTCTTCCTCCCGATCCCGGGTAGGGTGAGAAGCTCCTCCATCGTCCCGGGCAGCTCGCCCCCGTAGGCCTCCACCAGCCGGGCGGCGCCACCCTGGAGGCTCTTGGCCTTGTTGCGGAAGAATCCCGTGCTGCGGATCAACTGCTCCACTTCGCTCCGGTCCGCGGTGGCGAGCGCCGCGGGGGTCGGGAAGCGGTGGAAGAGTGCCGGCGTCACTTGGTTGACGCGCACATCCGTGCACTGGGCGGAGAGAACGGTGGCGACGTAGAGCTCGAAGGGATTCCGGAAGTCGAGGCTGATGCGGGCGTCGGGGTAGCGCCGCTTCAAGAGACGCAGGATGGTCCGGGCCCGGGTGCGCTCCCTTTTCGTTTCCGAGGCAGCAGGTTTGCGCGGCATGCAGTCTCCTCCCCTAAGGAGGCCGATTCTGGTCGGAATGAGGGCGGGGGGCAAGAGGGGATGGGCTAGGCGGCCCGCCGTTTGGGGGCCTTGCTTCTTTTCGGCAGGCCGACGCTCTGCTTCGGGACCTTCGCATCGCTGAGCATCAGGATCAGTTCCCGGAGGAACTCGGGTTTGAATTCCTCGGCCATCTCATCGCGCATGATCTTCACCGCCGGGAAGGAACGGAGGGCATCTTTGTAGGCACGCTTCGTGGTGAGCGCGTCGAAGACATCGGCGAGGGCCGCGATCTTGGCGTAGAGGTGAATCTCCTGATCCTGCAGTCCCAAGGGGTACCCCTTGCCGTTCATCTTCTCGTGGTGTTGGCGGACGACGAGCATCGCCGCCTCCGGAACGCCGCCGGCCTCCCGGAGGATCTCATAACCAAGGTCGGGGTGTTTCTTGATCGTCTCCCACTCCCGGTCATCGAGCGGGCCCTTCTTGTTCAGGATCGCCGGATCGACCTTCGACTTGCCCACGTCGTGGAGGAAGAGCCCGGCGCCAAGGACGTTGAGTTCTTCAGAGCTCAGACCGAGGCGTTCCCCGAGGGCAATGCCGAGAATACAGACGTTCACCGAATGGGTGTAGGTGCTGTAGTCGAAGGCCATCATGTCGAGCATCGTGGCCGGCTGCTCGACATCGGTGATGAGGTGATGGACGGTGTGCCCGACCATGGCCTTCGCCCGCTCCAGGTTCTCGGGTCGACTGGGATCGCGCAGCACGTCGCGGGCCAGCTGGGAGGCGCAATCGTAGGCGATGCGCGTCTTCTCCCGTGTAGAGAGGCTCTCGTCGGCGATGATGTTGCCGAGGTTCTCTTCCAGATAGCGGAGGTAGTGCTTCCGGTCCGACGCGGTGATGTAGACCTCGCGAACGTCACTTTCCTGGAGCTTCTCTTTCTGCTCCTGGCCGAAGGGGAGGTTGGCTCCCCGGTAGAGGACGAAGTTCTGTCCCGCTCCACTCTTCAAGTAGAGATTGAAGCCGGTGACGGTGTCGACCTGCAAATTGCTCAAGGGAACCGAGATGTACTCGATGTACTTGGCGGCCGCCTCGATGTCGTGGAGCTGCTCGAGCGAGATGTCGTCCTCGGAGGGAGCATTCACCGCCCGGGGGTCGTTCTTGTCAGGCTTCATCTATGCCTATTCCTTACCTGTTGGCGTCAACGCATAGGGGTCCCGGTTCCACCAGTTCGATCTTCACCAACCTACAGGCACACTGCCTAGATCGGCACTCGGGGGGGGCTCCCCAAGTCCCCCCCGACTCGGGCGGGCGGTGGCGCACCTCAGCCACGACCTTTGCGGTTGGCCTGGGCGGAGGTTCCTGGCAGCATGGCGCTGGCCGACGAACCGGAAGGAGGCAAGGTGGCACACCAGTTCATCTACACCATGAAGGGCGTGGGGAAGGTTCATCCCCCCGATCAGGTCGTGTTGCGCGACATCTGGCTCTCGTTCTATCCCGGCGCCAAGATCGGCGTCCTGGGAGCCAACGGCTCGGGCAAGTCGAGCTTGCTGAAGATCATGGCCGGCGTCGATACGGAGCACCTGGGCGAGGCCT
>Ga0180432_10005437_pt1 | contig 16957 bp, 18 predicted proteins | sample SS_ome_10_FD_132414 | JGI IMG/M metagenome (GOLD analysis project Ga0180432, IMG submission 132414) | Hypersaline lake sediment archaeal communities from the Salton Sea, California, USA - SS_1_MS_2 metaG | ecosystem: Environmental > Aquatic > Non-marine Saline and Alkaline > Hypersaline >... | reverse complement strand
GGCGAATTCCTTGAGTTCGACGCGGCCTTCCATCTTGTAGCCGACGTCGATGATGGCCTGGCCCGCCTCGACGGCGATGACCTTGCCCTTGACGACAGAGCCCTCGGCGGGCGTGTCGATCTCGAAGCTTTCCTTGAGGAGGGCTTCGAATTCCTCCATCGATGTATTCTGAGCCATGTGGCGTTCGGTTCCTTTGCAGTTCGATTTTCCGGCCTGGCGGTTGGCTCCGCCGGTCTTTGATCACGTCCCGAGGCGCAGGCGCCGCGACCGGGCGATAAACGCAAAGGGCCGCGGCTTACGCCCGACCCTGCCCGATCCCCTGCTCGACGGCCTCGATCGCCTTCTGGACGGCCGTCTCTATAGTCAGATCGGTCGTGTCGAGCAAGAGCGCATCTTCGGCCGGACGAAGGGGCGCATCCGCCCGGCCGGTATCGCGGGCATCGCGTTCGCGCACCTCGGCGAGAACGGCGTCGTAGCTTTTCGGCGCGGTGTCGCCGCCCAGTTCCAGCCAGCGCCGGCGCGCCCGCACCTCTGGCGAGGCGGTGACGTAAAGCTTCACCTCCGCCTCGGGGCAGATCACCGTGCCGATGTCGCGCCCGTCCAGCACCGCGCCGCCCTCGGCCCGCGCGAACCGGCGCTGGAAATCGACCAGCGCCGCGCGCACCTCGGGGATCGCCGCGACCCGGCTTGCCGCCTGCCCGGCCTCCAGCGTGCGCAGGTCGCCGCGGTCGAGATCCGCCGGCACCAGACCGCGCGCCGCGGCCACCGGATCGCCGCCCTTGGCGCCCACCGCGCGATAGAGAAGCCCGGTGTCGAGATGCGCGAAGCCGAACCGCGCCGCCACCGCGCGCGAGATCGTGCCCTTGCCCGCCGCCGCCGGCCCGTCGATCGCCACCGTGAAGATCATCGCGCGCGCCGCCCCGTTTGCCGGTTCGCCGGCAACCGCGCCGGAGCCCGCCGACGCCGCCACCGGCCTGCCGCGCCGGGCAGGCTCACAGCCCCAGGCACCAGCGCAGGATCGCCTTTTGCGCGTGCAGCCGGTTCTCCGCCTCGTCGAAGATCACCGAATGCGGCCCGTCCATCACCGCGCTCGTCGCCTCGTCGTCGCGATGCGCGGGCAGGCAGTGCATGAACAGCGCATCGGGCTTGGCCCGCGCCATCAGCGCCTCGTTGACCTGATAGGCGCGCAGCTGGTTGTGCCGCCGCTCGCGCGCCGATTGCGGATCGTGCATGCTGACCCAGGTGTCCGTCACCACCAGATCGGCGCCGGCCACCGCCGCCTCAGGGTCGCGCTCGATCGTGATCGGATGGCCCTTCGCGGCGCACCAGTCGAGCCAGGCGGGTTCGGGATCGAGCGTTTCGGGCCCGGTGAAGGTCAGGTCGAAGCCGAACTGCCCGGCGGCATGGGCGAAGGAGGCGAAGACGTTGTTGCCGTCGCCCGACCACACGACCTTGCGCCCCGCGATCGGGCCGCGATGCTCCTCGTAGGTCATAACGTCGGCCATGATCTGGCAGGGATGAGTGCGGTTGGTCAGCCCGTTGATCACCGGCACGTCAGCATGTTCGGCCATCTCCAGAAGCGTCGCCTCCTCGAAGGTGCGGATCATGATCAGATCGACATAGCGGCTGAGCACCCGCGCGGTGTCGGCGATCGTCTCGCCATGGCCGAGTTGCATGTCGGCGCCCGACAGGACCATCGTCTGCCCGCCCATCTGCCGCACGCCGACGTCGAAGGAGATCCGCGTCCGGGTCGAGGGTTTCTCGAAGATCAGGGCGACCATGCGGCCGGCGAGCGGCTGGTCGTCGTCGGGCGTGCCGCGCGGCTTGCCGTCGCGGGCGGTCTTCATCGCGCGCGCCGCGTCGATCATCGCGCGCAGCTCGGCGGCATCGGTCTTGTGGATGTCGAGGAAGTGCCGGGTCATGTCATGCCTGTGGTTGCGGGGGCAAGGGGGGCCGTCTGCCCCCCTCGCGGCCTGCCGGCCGCTTCACCCCCCGAGGATATTTCCCGACCAAAACTCCGCACCGGGTCAGGTGGCCGGCGCCGCTAGCCGGGCCGCGGCGCGGTCGAGCCGGTCGACGGCCTCGGCGATCTCGGCCTCGGTGATCGTCAGGGGCGGCAGCAGCCGGACGACATTGTCGGCCGCCGGCACCGTCAGCACCGCCTCGTCGCGCGCGGACGCGACGACATCGGCGGCCGCGGCGCGGCATTTCAGGCCCAGCATCAGGCCCTGGCCGCGCACCGACTCGAACACGTCGGGGTGGCCGGCCACCAGCCCTTCGAGGCGCTGGCGCAGGAGCGCGCCCTTGCGCGCCACCGCGCCCAGGAACGCCGGGTCGGAGACGATCTCCATCACCTTTAGCCCGACCGCGCAGCCCAGCGGGTTGCCGCCGTAGGTGGAGCCGTGGGTGCCCGCCGTCATCCCCGCGGCGGCGGCCTCGGTCGCCAGCACCGCGCCCAGCGGGAAGCCGCCGCCGATCCCCTTGGCGACCATCATGACATCGGGTGCGATCCCGGCCCATTCATGCGCGAAGAGCCGGCCGGTGCGGCCCATGCCGCATTGCACCTCGTCCAGCACCAGAAGCGCGCCGGTCGCGTCGCAGAGGTCGCGCAGGCCCCTGAGGCAGGCATCGGGCAGCGGCCGGATGCCGCCCTCGCCCTGGATCGGCTCGACGAGGACCGCGGCGGTCGTCGGGCCGACGGCGGCGCGCAGCGCCTCGTGATCGCCCCAGGGCAGGTGCCGAAAGCCCGGCATCAGGGGCCCGAAGCCGCCGGTCAGCTTCTCGCCCCCGGCCGCGGCGATGGCGCCGGTGGAGCGGCCGTGGAACGCGCCTTCGAAGGCCACGATCTCCACCCGCTCGGGGTCGCCCCGGTCGGCCCAGTGTTTGCGGACCATCTTGATCGCGAGTTCGGCGGCCTCGGTGCCGGAATTGGTGAAGAACACGGTGTCGGCGAAGGTGGCATCCACCAGCGCCTCGGCCAGCCGTTCCTGTTCGGGGATCCGGTAGAGGTTCGAGACATGCCACAGCTTCCCGGCCTGCCCGGCCAGCGCGGCGACCAGCGCGGGATGGGCATGGCCGAGCGCGTTGACCGCGATACCGGCGGTCATGTCGAGAAAGCGGCGGCCCTCGGTGTCGATCAGCCAGCTGCCCTCGCCGCGGTCGAAGGCGAGCGGCGCGCGGGAATAGGTCGGAAGGACGGCGGGGATCATGCGATGTCTCCGGAGCGGAAGGCCAATGGGTGCCAAAGCGGCGGGACCGTGTCAACGCGGACGGCTTCGGCGGCGATGGTCGGGTCATGGTCGGGCGGGATGTGCGGCCGGGTCGCGGCCACGGGCGATCGGGCGTCAGCCGCGGCGGCGGCGACGTCGCGGGCACGGGCGGAGGCGGGACCGGTCGATCATGCGGGGGCCTTAGCGCAACCCGGCGGCCCCTGTCCACCGCGTTTTCGCGGCGAGGCGGGGCGGCGGAACGCCGACCGCCGCGCGCCTTGCATCCGGGGCCGCCGCCTTGTATCTCGACCCGTCGCCATTACTATGGGGGCGAATGGTTTTCCGCGACCGGCGGGGCCCCGGCCCTGCCCCACCAGCCTGAGGGGCCGAGGATGTCCTGGACCGACGAACGCGTCGAGACGCTGAAGAAGATGTGGGCCGAGGGACAGTCGGCCAGCCAGATCGCCAAGGAGCTTGGCGGCGTGACCCGCAATGCCGTGATCGGCAAGGTTCACCGGCTCGGGCTGTCGAACCGGGCCGGCGGCCCGGCCCCGGCCCCGGCCGCCGCCAAGGCGGAGCCGGCGAAGGCGCCGAAGACGGTTGCGGCGGCCGAACCGGAGGCCGCGGGCAGCAGCGACGCGCCGGCCCCGCCGCCGCCGCCGCCCGAACCCGCGCCGGAACCGCGGGCCGTGGCGGCCGCCGCGCCGGCCGCCACCCCGGCGGTGCGCAAGCCGGTGCCGACGGCCGGGCAGCCGCTGCCGCCGCAGCCGTCGGCCGGCGAGATCAGCGCCGAGGCGATGGCGACGGTGCGGGAGGCCGAGAAGAAGGCGCGCAAGCTGTCGCTGATGGAACTGACCGAGCGGACGTGCAAATGGCCGATCGGCGATCCGGCGACGCCGGATTTCTGGTTCTGCGGCCTGCCGACGCAACAGGGCAAGCCCTATTGCGACGCGCATGTCGGCGTGGCGTTCCAGCCGATGTCGTCGCGCCGCGACCGGCGCCGCTGATTGAGGGCCGGCCGGGCGGGTTCAGTTGCCGCCCAGCAGCCCGCGCAGCAGCTTGTCGCCCTCGCGTTTCAGCACCTCCTCGGCGCGTTCCTCCAGCTTGCGCTTCGCCGCGTCCTGCAGCGATTCGTCGGCTTCGGGCGTGATGCCGAGGTCTTCGGCCTGCCTTTGCAGTTCCGCCTCGGCGCGGGCGCGGATCTTTTCCTCCTCGATCTTCAGCCGCTGTTCGGCCAGCGACTCGAGATCGAGCGCGATCCGCGGATCGGCCCAGGGGCCCGCGATCGTCACCGGCACCATGACCCCGCCGGTGCCGTCGGCGCCGGGCAGGGCGCGCGGCGTCAGCCGGTAGTCCAGGCTTTGGCGGCCCAGGTCGACCGTTCCGCGCCCCGCCGCGGTCAGGAGCGGCGCGGTGAAGGCGAGGTCGTCGTTTCTCAGGACGCCGTCGGCGATCGTGACGCGCGCGGTCACGCTGTCGAAGATCGTCTTCTGCCCCTCGCCGACATAGCCCGGATCGAGGTTGCGGATCATCCCGGCGATGTCGAGGCCGCGCAATTCGCCCTCGCCCAGCGCGATCCGGCCCTCGCCCGACAGGCGGCGGACCAGCGCGTCCACGGAGGCGCCGGAGGACAGCAGCCGCACCCGGCCGTCGGCCGCGGCGAGCAGCCGGTCGGTGCCGGCGAAGGCCGACAGAAGCGGTTGCAGCGCGATGCCGCTCGCGTCGAGATCGGCCGAGGCCGAGAGCCCGCCGCGGCCGTTGACGAAGGCCTCGCCGGTGATCCGGCCGCCATAGGCCCGCAGGTCCGCGATCTCGATCACCAGCCGCCGGTCGTCGAGCCGGGCAAGGAGCGCGGTGCGGCCGAGCGCGACCGGATCGGCATCGATCCCCTCGGCGGTCAGCGCGACGGTGGCGTCGAGCAGGCCCAGCGCCGAGACGTCGATCGGCGCGGTCGACCAGCCGCCCCCCGCCCCGCCGCCCGAGCCGCCGCCGCCCCCGGCGGCCGGGGATTCCGCCGCCGCCGGCAGGCTCAGCGCACCGGCGGCCAGATCCGCCGTCAGCCGGGGCCGGTCGCCGCCGGTGGCAAGGTCGACGGCGCCGGCGATCCGGTTGTCGTCGAGCGTGAGGACCATGTCGCGCAGATAGAGCGTGCCCGCGGCGTCCAGGGTCAGCCCGGCGTCGAGCGACAACCGGTCGCGCCCGGCGCCGCGGGGCAGGTCGGGCGCGGGCAGGCCCAGCGCGGCGAAGGGCGCCGCGAGCCCTTCGGCGGCCAGCGCGATCCGGCCCTCGACGGACGTCGGCGTCCCGCCGGCACGGCCCTCGAACCGGGCCGTGGCGCCGGCCAGCGCGACATCGGCGCCGATCCCGCTCACCCGTCCCGCCAGCACGTCCGACAGCCGCGCCAGATCGATCCGGGCGGTCAGCGGCGCGCCGTTCAGCCGGCCCGAAACGGTGGCGGAAACCGGCCCGTCCAGCGCCGGGATCGCGGTCTCCAGCGCCAGATCAGTCAGGTCGAAAACCTGCCCGGCCGCGTCGTCGCGGTAGATCACCCGGCCGCCGGCGACCGTCGCGCGATCGAGGCTGAACGGGCGCCGGGCCGCGGCCGGCGCATCGGCCACGGGCGCGGCGGCACCGGCCACGGGCGCGGCGGCACCGGCGCCTCCCGGCGGCGCAACCTCCCAGTTGCCGCGGCCGTCCTCGGCCCGGGTGAGCCGCAGCACCGGGGCCACGGCCTCCACCCCGGTGATCCGCACCTCGCCGGAGACCAGCGCGGCAAGATCGACGCCGACGGCCAGCGCCTCGGCCTCGAACATCGGTGCGGGCCCGGCCCAGGGCGCATCGGCGACGGCCACCTCGCCCAGCCGGACGCCAAGTTCGGGCCAGACCGTCGGGCGCACCGACCCGCCGATCGTCAGCGCCCGGCCGGTCGCCTTGCGGAACTCTCCCGCCGCCAGCGCCGCGATCCGTTCGGTGGGGATCAGGGCGACGGCGAGGCCGACAAGCACCACCAACCCGACCAGAACGCCGAGAATGCGCAGAACCCACCGCATGGTCACCTCCCAACGGACGCCACCGAGAGCCTAGGACGACGCCCGAGTCGGGGCAAGCGCGGGGCCTTTCCACCGGCCCCCGGCACGACTATATCCGGCCCCATGTCCGCCAATCCGCCCGAGCTTCGCCCCGATCTTGCGCCCGCGCCGGTGTTCGACGCCGCGCGCCGGACCGGCCAGCCCGCCATCGGCATGGTCAGCCTCGGCTGCCCCAAGGCGCTGGTCGACAGCGAGCGCATCCTGACCCGGTTGCGGGCCGAGGGCTATGCCGTCAGCCCCGACTATGCCGGGGCACAGGCGGTGATCGTGAACACCTGCGGCTTTCTCGACAGCGCCAAGGCCGAAAGCCTCGCGGCGATCGGCGAGGCGCTGGCCGAGAACGGCCGGGTGATCGTCACCGGCTGCCTCGGCGCGGAGCCCGACTACATCACCGGCGCGCATCCCTCGGTTCTGGCGGTCACCGGCCCGCAGCAATACGAGGCGGTGCTGGACGCGGTGCACGCCGCCGTGCCGCCCGCGCCCGACCCGTTCGTGGACCTGCTGCCGCCGGCGGGGGTGAAGCTGACGCCAAGGCACTACAGCTACCTCAAGATTTCCGAGGGCTGCAACCACGCCTGCAAGTTCTGCATCATCCCCGACATGCGCGGAAAACTCGTCAGCCGGCCGGCGCACGCGGTGCTGCGCGAGGCCGAGAAACTGGTCGAGGCCGGCGTGAAGGAGCTTCTGGTGATCAGCCAGGACACCTCGGCCTACGGCGTCGACCGAAGGCACGACCGGCACCCCTGGAAGGGCGGCGAGGTCCGCAGCCACATCACCGACCTTGCGCGCGAGCTGGGGCGGCTGGGGGCCTGGGTGCGGTTGCACTACGTCTATCCCTATCCGCATGTGCGCGACCTCGTGCCGCTGATGGCGGAGGGGCTGGTGCTGCCCTATCTCGACATCCCGTTCCAGCACGCCCATCCCGACACGCTGCGCCGGATGGCCCGGCCCGCCGCGGCGGCGAAGACGCTGGACGAGATCGCCGCCTGGCGCGCGGCCTGCCCCGACATCGCGCTCCGGTCCACTTTCATCGTCGGCTATCCCGGCGAGACGGAGGCGGAATTCGAAACCCTGCTGGACTGGCTGGACGCGGCGCAACTCGACCGTGTCGGCTGCTTTCGCTACGAGAATGTCGCCGGCGCGCGGTCGAACGCCCTGCCCGATCACGTTCCCGAAGAGGTCAAGGACGAGCGCTGGCACCGGTTCATGGAAAGGGCGCAGGCGATTTCCGAGGCCAAGCTGGCCGCGAAGGTCGGCCGGCGGCTGGAGGTGATCGTCGACACGGTGGACGACGAGGGCGCGACCTGCCGCACCAAGGCCGACGCGCCCGAGATCGACGGCAACCTCTACATCGACGCCGGGTTCGAGGGGCTGGCACCGGGCGACATCGTGACCGTCGAGGTCGACGAGGCGGGCGAGTACGACCTGTGGGGCCGGCGCGTCTAGCGCAGCCCGCGCGCCGCCAGATAGGCCTGCGCCGCCGTCGCGACATGGCGGAACCGGTCGCCGCCCAGGTGAACCCCGCCGTACCAGCGGGTGACGATGACCACGTGGTTTGTCACCCCCGCGCCGTCTAGCACCCGCAGGATCACCATGCCCGCGCCGCTTTCGCCATCGTCCTGCTTGACGGGCTCGCGCCGTCCATCGGCCTCCAGCAGCACGGCCCAGGTGTTGTGCGTGGCCCTGGCGAACTTCCGGTCGCGGCGCAGGTCGGCCACCGCCGCCTCGGCCTCGGCGCGCGTCGCTGCCGGCGCGCCGGCCACCGCGTAGCGCGACCCGCGATCGCGCGCGACATCGCGCAGCACCAGCAGGTCCGTCATTGCGATTGCCGCCCTCGCCTTGCCCGGGCCCGTGCCCGGGGGCACGGGCCGGACGGCCCGCGCGTCCGGTGGCTCGCCGGCCTCAGCGGGTCTCGTCGATCAGGTTCCGAAGCTCGCTCAGCACCTCGGCGTTGGTGCAGCCTTCCGGGGGGGCCGAGACGCTTTCGGGATGCTCGGCAAGGAAATCAAGACAGCGCTGGCTGTCGGTGCAGGTCCGGCAGCGGGCGACCATCTGCGCGAAATCCGCCCGCGTCAGAAGGCCCTGGTGCATCGCTTCGGTCAGGTTGATGCCGAGACGCCGCGCCATCCCGCGGGTCAGCCAGAAATGCATGTCGAGGCTTGCGTGAAATGCCATCGTGACCTCCGCCGTCACTCTTCCGCCAGCGCAAGGCGCAGGCTTTGCATCAGGTCGCGGTTGCGACAGTAGCCCGGCGCCGCCGCCGGAACGGGTTCGTCCTCGGCATGTTCGGCCAGCCAGTGCTGGCAGCCCTCCGGGTCGGAACAGCCGGTGCAGCGCACGACCGCCTCGCGCCAGGCCTCGGCCGGAAGCCGGCCATCGGCGATCGCCTCGGTGAGGTCGACGCCAAGGGTTTCCGCCATCCTGTTCATCAGGGCGGCATGCCGGTTGATCGTCTTGGCTCCGAACATCGCGGGCCCTCCGTCGCTGGTCCACGGGGGCAGGATCGCGGCGCGGGGGGACTTGCCGCCATGATCCAGATCAACCGTCGCGGGACCGGCCGCCGCGCCGGCCGTTGCGGCCCCCCGACGGCTCGGCTAGGCTCGCGCCATGTTCTCGATCGAGCACGACTTCGACGCGACCGTGATCACCCTCGTCGACGAGGGCGGCGCGCCCTTGCAGGAGGATGTGACGGTGCACGGGTTCGAGGATTGCGTCACGGTCGAGCAATACGACCCGCGCCGCGACACCGTGGTGCGGATCACCCTGTCGCTGGCGCAGTTGCGCGACCTCGCCGCCGCGCTGGACCTGCCCGAAGGCGTCTACCGCCGGGTTCCGGGCGTGAAGGCCTGAACCGCCGGGCGAACCGGCGCTTCCCGCGCTTTGGCCTCGCGCCTCCCCGCCTGCCCCGATAGGTTCGGTCGCGACGGAGGGGCCGATGACGACCGGATTTTTCCATGACGAGCGCTGCCTTTGGCACGGTGGCGGCAACTACGCGCTGACGCTGCCGGTGGGCGGGCTGGTGCAGCCCGGCGGCGGGCTGCCCGAATCGCCGGAAACCAAACGGCGGCTGGTCAACCTTCTGGCCGTGACCGGGCTCCTGGCGGAGTTGCAGGTCTCGTCGGCCCCGGAGGCAACGCGCGACGACCTGTTGCGCGTGCATCCGGCCGCCTATCTCGACGCGTTCAAGGCCGCCTCCGACGCCGGCGGCGGCGAGTTGGGGCTGCGCACGCCGTTCGGGCCGGGCGGCTACGAGATCGCCGCGCTGTCCGCCGGGCTGGCACGCGCGGCGCTGTTCGCGGTGCTGGAGGGGCGGCAGCGCAACGCCTATGCGCTGTCGCGCCCGCCGGGCCATCATGCCCTGCCCGACTATCCGAACGGCTTTTGCCTGATCAACAACATCGCCGTGGCGATCCGCGCGGCGCAGGCCGCGGGCCTCGCCCGCCGCTTCGCCGTGATCGACTGGGACGTGCACCACGGCAACGGCACCGAGGCGATCTTCCGGGACGATCCCGGGGTGCTGACGATCTCGCTGCACCAGGACCGCAACTACCCGCTCGACACCGGCGGGGCAGAGATGCGCGGCATCGGCGCGGGGTCCGGGTTCAACGCCAACATCCCGCTGCCGCCGGGCACCGGGCATGCCAGCTACCTCGAGGCCTGGGACCGGATCGTGCGCCCGCTGATCGACCGGTTCCACCCCGAGGCGATCGTGATCGCCTCGGGCTACGACGCCTCGGCCTTCGATCCGCTGGGCCGGATGCTGGCCACCGCGGAAACCTTCGGCACGCTCACCGCCCGCGCGATGGCGGCGGCGGACGACCTTTGCGACGGCCGGCTGGTGCTGGTGCACGAGGGCGGCTATTCCGAGGTCTACGTGCCGTTCTGCGGCCATGCCGCGATCGAGACGCTGGCGGGCAGCGCCCGCCGCGCCCCCGACCCGATGGCCGCAACCCTCGCCACCCGGCAGCCGGGGCCGGAGTGGCAGGCCCATGTCTCGGCCCATATCGGGCGGCTGGCCGACATGCTGCTTGGCCCTTGACCCGGCCGGCCCGGCCCCCGACATCGGACACGACCGAGGAGTGACCATGCCCGACCCGAATCCCGCCGCGCTCGATTTCCTGCTCACCCGCCGCTCGCGCCCGGCCAAGACGCTGACCCTGCCGGTGCCCGACCGCGCGGCGCTGATGCCGATCCTGACGGCGGCGGCGCGCACCCCCGATCACGGCAAGCTGGAGCCCTGGCGCTTCATCGTGCTGGAACGACCGGCGCTGGAGCGGCTGGCCGGCCTCGCCGCGGCGCGGGCAGAGGCCGCCGGCCTGCCGCCCGAGCGCGTGGACAAGGCCGCCGCGCAGTTCCGCACCGGCAATCTCGCCGTCGCCGTCATCCACGTCCCGCGCCCGACCGACAAGATCCCGGAAATCGAACAGGTGCTGTCCACCGGCGCGGTCTGCCTCGCGCTGCTGAACGCCGCGCTGGCCGCCGGCTGGGGCGCGAACTGGCTGACCGGCTGGGCCGCGCATGACGAAGGCTTCGGCCGCGAGGGGCTGGGCCTTGACCCCGGCGAATGGCTGGCCGGCCTGATCCACATCGGCACCGAAACCGCCGCGCCGCCGGAGCGCCCGCGCCCCGATCTGGGCGCGATTACCCGCTGGATGGCGACGTGATCCTCGGCTGTTTTTCCCGCGCGCTGGGCCAGCTTGGCGATGGCCGGTTCCTTGGTGTCTTCGCACTTGGTGTCGGCCTGACGCTGCTTTTGCTGTTCGGGCTGCATGTCGTCGTGGTGATGGCCGTGGGCTGGTTCGTGCCCGAGGCGATCACCCTGCCCTTCGTGGGCGAGGTGACCTGGATCGGCGGGGTGCTGGGCGCCGCCTCGATCCTGATGATGCTGGGGCTGTCGGTGTTCCTGATGGTGCCGGTCGCCTCGGCCTTCGTCGGGCTGTTCCTCGAACGGATCGCCGACGCGGTGGAGGACCGGCACTACCCGCAACTGCCGCCCGCGCGGCCGGTCCCCTTCGCCGAGGCGCTGATCGATTCGATCAACTTCCTCGGCGTCGTGATCGCGGTGAACCTGCTGGCGCTGGTCGCCTACCTGATGGTCGGCCCGTTCGGGCCGATCCTGTTCTGGTTCGTCAACGGCTGGCTGCTGGGGCGGGAATACTTCACCCTCGTCGCGATGCGCCGGATGGATCGCAAGGCCGCAAAGGCGCTGCGCAAGCGCCATTCCGGCACGGTGCTCGCCGCCGGGGTGCTTATGGCCGCGCCGCTGTCGATTCCCGTGGTCAACCTCGCGATCCCGGTTCTGGGCGTCGCGACCTTCACCCATCTCTTCCACCGGCTGACCGGCGCGGAGCCGCGCTAATTCGTCGCAGGCGCGGGGCCGAGACGGCCGAACCAGTCCAGGTCGTGGATCGTGACCGCGCCCGACAGGATCACGGCCGCGATCACCGCCCAGATCGCCAGGGTCACGACCGTGGCGATCCGCGCCTTGCGGCCGACCTGGGCATCGGCCGGCGCGCCGGGCGGGGTGCCGGGCTCCACCTCGCCCGCATCCGCCTGGCTGCGGGGCCGGATCTGCAGGGTGACGAAGAACACCAGAAACCAGATCACCGCGAACAGGACGAGACCACCGGTGATGCTCATCAGACCTGCTCCAGTTCGACGAGGCAGCCGTTGAAATCCTTCGGGTGCAGGAACAGCACCGGCTTGCCATGCGCGCCGATCTTCGGTTCGCCCGTGCCCAGCACCCGCGCGCCCTCGGCCTTCAGCCGGTCGCGGGCGGCGAGGATATCCTCGACCTCGTAGCAGATGTGATGGATCCCGCCGGCGGGGTTCTTTTCCAGGAAACCGGCGATCGGGGAGCCTTCGCCAAGCGGGTGCAGAAGCTCGATCTTGGTGTTGGGCAGGGTGATGAAGACCACCGTGACACCGTGATCGGGCTCATCCTGCGGCGGCCCCACATCGGCGCCCAGCACCGCGCGGTACTGCTCGGCCGCGGCCGCGAGGTCCGGCACGGCGATGGCCACGTGGTTCAGTCGTCCGATCATGGGTTGCCCTCCGTTGACACCCCGCAGTGATATGCCCCGCCGCCGGGCCGGTGCAAGGGGCGCAACCGTCGCACAAGCTGCCACGCCTTTACGATTCGTTAGGGGCGTCTCCGCTTTACTCCCGGTTGCACGATTTCCGGGGATGGAATGAACCGATGACCGACGACCTGAACGACTTCATCGCCCTGCGGCCCGCATCGGGACACCGGCCGCTGCAGGGCCTCACCGTGCTCGTCGTGGAGGACAGCCGCTTCGCCTGCGAGGCGATGCGGCTTTTGTGCCTGCGCTCCGGCGCCCGGATCCGGCGGGCCGATTGCCTGCGCTCCGCCCGCCGCCATCTCGCGACCTACCGGCCCGCGGTGATCGTCGTCGATCTCGGCCTGCCCGACGGCAGCGGGCTCGACCTGATCGCCGATCTCGCCCGCGCGGTGCCGCGGGTGCCGGTGATCCTCGGCACCTCGGGCAGCAGCGAGCTGCGCGATGCGGCGCTAGCGGCCGGGGCCGACGACTTCCTCGAGAAACCGATCGAGAGCCTCGCGGCCTTCCAGGGCGTGGTGCTGCGCGCCCTGCCGGCCGAGGCCCGGCCCTTCGGCCTGCGCGCCGTCCATGACGAAACGATCCGCCCCGATCCGCTGGCCCTGCAGGACGATCTGAAGGAAGCCGCCGGCCTCCTCGCCGAGCCCGGCGACGCCAGCCGCGTCGCCTATGCCGCGCAGTTCCTCTCCGGCGTCGCGCTTTCGGCGCATGACGGCGCGCTGGAGGATGCCGCCCGCGCCGTGGTCCGCGACCGCGCCGCCGCACCCGAGGTGACGCGGCTCGCCGGCATGGTGCATGATCGCCTCGCCAGCGGAACCCGGTTCTAGCCCGCCGGCACCGGATCGCGCGCTGCAAGGATCGGGCGCGTCAGGTCGGACAGCCGCCGCCTCTGCCGGCCGGCGGCATCGAAATTCCCCGGATCGAGCCAGGCCTCGAACGCCGCCGACAGCGCCGGCCATTCCCGGTCGATCGCGGCGAACCAGGCAGTGTCGCGGTTGCGTCCCTTGACCACCGCGGCCTGCCGAAACACGCCCTCGTAACTCAGCCCCAGCCGCGCCGCGGCGCGCCGCGAGGCCAGGTTCAGCGCGTCGCATTTCCACTCGTAGCGGCGATAGCCCAGCGCGAAGGCATGGCCCATCATCAGCGCCATCGCCTCGGTCGCGGCGCGGCTGCCCTGCAGGGCCGGGCCGAAATTGATATGGCCGACCTCGATCGACCCGGCCTCCGGCTGGATCCGCAGAAAGCTCGCCACGCCGCCGATCCGCCCCCCGGCATCCCGGTCGCGGATCGCGAAGAACACCGGATCGTCGCGCCCGGCCCAATCCGCCACCCAGGCCGCCTGCGCGGCCGGATCGGCATGCGGGCCGTAGGGCAGATAGTCCCACAGCGCATCCGCACCGGCATAGGCGGTATGCAGCCCCGCCGCATGGGCCTGCGCCAGCGGTTCCAGCCGCGCGTATTGCCCCTCGATCGCCACCGCCTCCGGCCGTGGCGGCGGCCGCCAGCCCGGCACCTCGTCACCCGATTTGCGCATGTCACCCTCCGCCTGCCGCCGCGCCCAGCTTAGCGACGTGCGCGGCGCGGGCAACCGGCGCGCCCCGCGCCCGTTTTGGTCCGGAAATATCCTCGGGGGTGCGGGGGCAGACAGCCCCCGCCGCGACGCCGGCCACGCTCATGTCCCGCGCGGCTTGGCGCGCAGCGTCGGCGCCGCCCGCGTCGGGTTCTCGGGCCAGGGATGCCTGGGATACCGGCCGCGCATCTCCTTGCGCACCTCGGCATAGGCGGCGGCCCAGAACCCCGGCAGATCGGCGGTGACCTGCAGGGGCCGGCCCGCGGGCGACAGCAGCGTGATCACCAGCGGCCGGCGCTTCGGCCCGATCGCCGGATGCTCGGTCACGCCGAAAAGCTCCTGCAGGCGCAGCGCCACCGCCGGCGCTTCGCCCGAGTAGTCGATCGGCACCCGGCGGCCCAGCGGCGTGACGAACTCCGCCGGTGCGAGGCGGTCGACGCGCTGCCGCCCCTCCCAGCCCAGCCGCGCCTCGATCACCGCCATCAGGTCGAGCCGCGCCAGATCGGCCGCGGTCCGCGCCCCGGCCAGATGGGCCAGCAGCGCGTCGTCGGGATCGGCGAGGATCGCGGCATCGGACAGGTCCGGCAGGTCTGCGCCCTCGGCCAGCAGCATCCGCACCCGGTCGCGCAACCGCGCCGCAGCGGCGGGCCAGGTCAGCCCGATCTGCCTGAGCCCCTCGCGCGCCGCCCGCGCCAGCGCCTCGGCCGGCGCGTCGGGCCAGGGCGCCTCGGCCAGCACCAGCGCGCCCAGCCGCTCCTCGCGCCGGGCCGTGACCCGGCCGGCGCGGCGCGACCAGCGGCAGGTGTCATGCCAGCCGATCCGGTCGGCGAAAAGCGCGCGGAGCTCCGCCTCGGTCAGCGGCAGGCCGCTGCGGATCCGCGCCTCCACCCCCGCGCCGTCAAGATCGGTGGCCACGAGGAAGGGCTCGCGCCCCAGCGCCTCGCCCGGCGCCGTCACCGCGCCGCGGCCGCCCGACAGCAGGTAGCGCGGCGCTTCCCCCGCCCGGCGCTGGCCGATCCGGTCGGGATAGGCCAGCGCGGCCATCGCGCCGGGGCCGAGACCGGGCGACTCCGGCGCCGGGGCCAGCCGCGCCAGCCGCCGCGCCTCCGCCGCGATCCGGTCCAACGCGCCGCGCGCGGACGCGGGCGCGCGGCCCGGCGCGGCCAGCGCCGAAAGCCGGTCGGCGAGGTCCGCGCCGGCGCCCGGCAAAGGGTCGCGATCGGACAGCAGCGCGGCCAGCGGCGCGGCGGCGGGGCCGGCCACGGCCAGCATATGCGCGAGCCTGGGATGCAGCGGCAGCGCCGCCAGCGCCCGGCCATGCGCGGTGATCCGCCCCGCCGCGTCCAGCGCGCCCAGCCGTTCCAGCAGCGCCCGCGCCTCGGCCAGCGCCGGGCCGGGCGGCGGGGTGAGGAAGGCCAGTTCCGCCGCGCCCGCCCCCCAGAGCGCGAGGTCGAGCGCGAGGCCGGCCAGATCGGCCTCGGCGATCTCGGGCGGCGGGAAGGCGGGCAGCGCGCCCTCCTCGGCCTTCGCCCACATCCGGTAGCAGATGCCCGCCGCCACCCGCCCGGCCCGGCCGCGGCGCTGGTCGGCCTCGGCCCGGCTCACCGGTTCGGTGACCAGCCGCGCCATGCCGGTCGCCGGATCGTGGCGCGACCGCCGCGCCCGGCCGCAATCCACCACCACCCGCACATCCTCGATGGTCAGCGAGGTTTCGGCGATCGCGGTGGCCAGCACCAGTTTCCGCCCGGCCGGTTCCGGCGCGATCGCCGCGCGCTGGCGGGCGAAGGGCAGCGCGCCGTAAAGCGGGCGCAGCTGCACGCCCGCCGGCAGCCGGCCCTCCAGCAGCCCGGCGACACGGCGGATCTCGCCCTCGCCGGGCAGGAACACCAGAACGCCGCCGGCGGTTTCCTCCAGCGCCCGGTCGATCAGCGCCGCCGCCCGCGCCTCGAACCGCATCGACCGGTCGGCCGGCCGGTCGAGCCAGCGGGTTTCCACCGGGAAGGCGCGGCCCTCGGCCGCCACCACCGGCGCGTCGTCCAGCATCGCGGCCACCGGCGCGGCCTCCAGCGTGGCCGACATCACCAGGATATCGAGATCGGGGCGCAGCGCGCCGCGCACCTCCCAGGCCAGCGCAAGGCCAAGATCGGCGTTCAGGCTGCGTTCGTGGAACTCGTCGAAGATCAGGGCGCCGATCCCGGCAAGCTCGGGGTCGGACTGGATCATCCGGGTCAGGATGCCCTCGGTCACCACCTCGATCCGGGTCTCGCGCGTGACCTTCGCCTCGCCGCGGATCCGGTAGCCGACGCGGCGGCCGACCGGTTCGCCCAGAACCTCGGCCATCCGCTCCGCCGCCGCGCGGGCGGCGATGCGGCGCGGCTCCAGCATCACGATCCGGCCGCCGATCCGGCCCTCGGCCAGCAGTGCGAGCGGCACGCCCGTCGTCTTGCCCGCGCCGGGCGGCGCCGACAGAACCGCCCGGCCCGCGCGGGCCAGCGCGGCCAGCAGATCGGGCAGGACGTCATCGATGGGAAGCGCGGATGCGGCCATGCCCCGGTTATCGGCGTTCCAGCACCGCTTGGCCATAGATCGTCTGGGCCTCGATCCGCACCGCCCGCATCCGCCCGCCGGGCGCGGGCGCGTAGCGCAGGATGAAGGCGAAGGTCCGCCGCTCGGCCATCTCGGCGGCGGTATAGCCCGACAGGCGGCGAAAGCTGCCGCGGCAGGCGTCCGGCGCGCCCGCGACCGGGGCCAGCGCCACCTCGGCGCGCCGGGTGCCGTCGAAGGTGCGGGCGCGGTAGCGGCACAGGCCCGCGGCCGGCCGGTCGCGCAACCCGAAGAACAGCGCGGTCAACGGGTCGACCGCACCCGCCGCCGGCACCGGCGCGGGCCAGCCGGCACCGGCGCCGGCGGTGACCAGACCGCCCTGCCAGGCCAGATCGGTGCGCGATTGCCGGCGCCCGGTATCGACATCCTCGGCATAGCGCTCGGGCACCGGGCCGGCCGGTCCGG
>Ga0180432_10005436_pt1 | contig 16960 bp, 18 predicted proteins | sample SS_ome_10_FD_132414 | JGI IMG/M metagenome (GOLD analysis project Ga0180432, IMG submission 132414) | Hypersaline lake sediment archaeal communities from the Salton Sea, California, USA - SS_1_MS_2 metaG | ecosystem: Environmental > Aquatic > Non-marine Saline and Alkaline > Hypersaline >... | reverse complement strand
CACTATCACTGCCAGCTCTGGATAATCATATGGTGCAAATCCAACAAATGAAGTAATGCTCCTTCCTTCACTATACCCGATCCCGCTTTTATTTGCTTTTTCTGCAGTACCCGTCTTTCCGCATACCTGGACATCTTCTATCTGGGCATTGGTGCCGGTTCCGTCCTGCACTACAGCCAGCATCATATCCTTAACAGAATCAGCTGTTTCCTGGCTTATGATCCTGGATTCCTCCATGTCAGCAATTGCTTCTTCCTGGCTGTCCCCCAGCATTACTTCACTTATAATAGTCGGCTGGATGAGGTAACCTCCATTAGCCACAGCGCAAACTGCCCTGAGCAGCTGCAGCGGAGTCACTGATATGCTCTGGCCGATAGCCAGCGCTCCTATAGTAGAAGAAGGCCAGCTCTTGTAATCATGAAGTATGCCTTTTTCCTCACCGGGAAGCTCTATGCCTGTCTTGGCGCCAAAGCCAAAATTCCTTATTCCTTCCCAGAAGATCTTACCTCCCATACTCAATGCTACTACCACTGCACCCACATTGCTTGAATGCTGTATTATCTCAACTGTAGAATATTGTATATTGCTGACCCTGAATATTTCTTTAATGGTCCTGTCTGCAACCCTTATGGATGAGGGAAGGTCAAAGACCTGCTGGCCTTCCACTGTCCCCTGTTCCAGTGCGGAAGCGATATTTACTATCTTGAAAGTAGAGCCGGGCTCATAAGTAAAAGATATGCCGGCCGCTTTATATAGATATTCATCATAATCCTGGTGTTTGTTGGGATCAAATCCGGGATAGGATGCCATTGCCAGCACTTCTCCGCTCCAGGGGTCCATGACTATTGCTGCTGCTGCCAGGGCATCATGGTCATTTACAACTTTTTCCAGGCTCTGCTCAGCAATGAACTGGATCTGGGTATCAATAGTAAGCATCACATCTTTTCCATCAACCGGCTCCAGATAGGTCTTTATATTTCCCGGGATTATATTCCCAAAAACATCCTTTTCAGCTTCAGCCCTTCCATCCACTCCCCTCAGGATGGTCTCATATTCAAGCTCTATTCCATATAAGCCGTTTCCATCCGTACCTGTAAAACCGATTATGGGCGCTGCCAGCTTTTCCTGGGGATAGTACCTTTTGCTTTCATCCTGTATATATATCCCTTCTATTCCCAGCCTGGCCACTTTTGAAGCTTCCTGGGAACTAATCTTTCTTTTTATATATACAAATCCCAGATCATTGTCAGAAAGCTTCCCGTAGAGTTCTTCCCGGCCTATATCCAGGACTTCTGATATGGCAATAGCTGTTTCATCCGGGTCTTCTATTTCCATGGGATTGGCGTATATGGTCTTTTCGATCAGGCTTACTGCAAGCTCATTTCCATTCCTGTCCATTATCTTTCCCCTTTTTGAATGCAGGACGAATTCCCCCATATGCTGGTACTGGGCATAGGCCTGGTATTTGGAAGCATCCAGGTATTGAACCGAGACAAGCCTATATGAAATAAGGGAAAAAGCTATTAAAAATAAAATAAACAGGAAATATATCCTTTTCCTGTTTATCTTACTTTCATTTTTTACTGCTGTCATTTTCTTACATATCTGTCTTACATATCTATATTAGTTTTTGGACAGGCTCCCGCTTATGGAATAAAAAATGTCAATACGCTTTCTGATACTACCAGTATTATATCCTGAAAATAATATATAGTCCCCAGGAGATTATCATAATTGCCTGGAATTACAGGCATATCCTCCCTTGATATATAATTGAAGATCTTCTCATTATTATTGATGCTATCGCCTGAAATTCCCACTACTTCAAGCCTTCCGTCGGGCTGCATTTCCAGATCTTCCTCTGCAGCCGCAAGTATCCTTGAAGGTGCTCTTAGTGAGGATATTTCCAGCTTTAGCCTGTCAGACCTGTCCTCCTCTACAGCTATCATTTCGTTCAGCCTGTAGATATCTTTCTGGTAATTTACATTTTGGACTTTCAGCCCTATATTCAAAAGCAGTCCCAGGCAGGCAAAAAGGATTATCATCACCATTATATAAAATGGCCCGCTATTGCAGTAGAGCACCTGTTTTGACTTCCTTGCCCCGTCTGTATTATTTACAAGGTAAAGCAAAGGTCTCTGTATATTATTAAGTTTTCTGGCTCTTTCTGTATTCATTTATTTTTTTTATTGCCCTCAGCCTGGCACTTCCGGACCTGGGGTTTTCCTCTTTTTCTTCCTGTGCGGGCATAACTGCCCTTCTGGTAAGCACCTCTGCCCTCTTTACGGCTCCGCATCCGCATACCGGCAGTCCTGGAGGGCAGGTACATATTCCTTCAAATTCCCTGAACCTTTCCTTGACCATCCTGTCTTCTAGGGAATGATATGAGATGATCACCATCCTTCCTCCGCTATCAAGTGCCTCGAAGCCATCCCTTATCACCTTATCAAGGTTTTCAAGTTCCCGGTTTACTTCGATCCTTATTGCCTGGAATACCCTTTTTGCAGGATTTCCCTTTCTCCTGCCTAGAGATGCTCCAGGGATTGAATCCTTTACTATCCCAGAAAGTTTACCGGTAGTCCTTATCTCTTCTTTCTTCCTTCGGTTTTCAATGTTCCTGGCAATACGCCGGGAAAATTTTTCCTCGCCGTATTTTTTAAATATCTCTTCCAGCTTCTGGACGCTGTAGCTATTCACTATATCTGATGCCTTTAAGTCCTGGCTGCTGGAAAACCTCATATCCAGGACTTCATCCCTTAGATAACTAAACCCCCTTCCTGAACCATCTATCAGAAAAGAGGATAGACCCAGATCCAGCAAGATCCCATTTATTGCCGGTATGCCGAGCCTTCTTAATATTTGCCCAATATTTGCAAAATTATCATTGACCGGGATCAAATTTGCGGCCAATGATCCTAATCTACTGGCGGCGGTGCATAGAGTCTGACTATGAAGATCTACTCCAATTACTTTGCCTGTGGGGGCAATTGCTTTAATTATTGCTGCAGTATGACCCGCACCGCCAAGTGTCCCGTCGAAGACTATGTCTCCCGGCTGGGGACTCAAATATTTCAAAACTTCATCAAGCAGGACTGGTATGTGGAATTCGCCTGATTCCATACCGGTCCTCATTTCTAAAACCCTAATTCTTCAAATGCATTCTGGTCTTCCGAGAACTGGGAATCTGCATTATTATAGTAATTGTCCCAATTTTCCCTTGACCATATCTCTGCCCTGTCCGATACTCCGACAAGGACTATCTCCTTTTTTAGGCCGGCGTGATCTACCAGATTCTGGGGGATCCTGGTCCTGCCCTGCTGGTCTATGCTTTCCATGGTAGCTGAAGAAAAAAACCATCTTGAGAACCTCTGGATATTCCGCTTAGCCATGGGATTCTCCACTATTTTGTCCTGTATCCTTTTCCAGCCCTCTTTCGAGAACATAAACAGGCACTTTTCATCGAATCCCTTGGTTATTATTACTCCCTTTATGATTTCTTCCCGGAATTTTGCAGGGATGAATATCCTGCCTTTACTGTCTATTGTCCTGTGATGTTCACCTAAAAACATTAACAGCCTACCCGGACCATTTTTAACTAAATAGTGGGAATACTATATCTTTTTCCACCACTTTCCCCCACATCACACCAATAAAGTACCATATTAAACACTATTTGTAAACTCTTTTTTTAAAAAATAGTAAAAATAATTATTATTCTTTAGTAGACTTTTTAATTAATAACAATATCTAACTATATATTGTTATTGAGTAAAGATCTGACAGGCTCATACACAATATATTGTGTTATATATTATCCTTCTGGATCGATTTCCAATTCTTTGGTAATTAGCTTGCCGTCTTCAGACCTGGTAAGCTCTTCTATCTTCTGCTCAGCTTCATTAAGCTTTTTAAGACAGTGCGAAGAAAGTTTTATGCCCTGCTCGAATTTTTGCATGGAATCCTCCAGGGATATATTCTCATCTTCAAGCTGCTTTACCACTTCTTCAAGCTTCTGCAATGCTTCTTCAAAATCCAGTCCATCTATCTTCATGTTTATTTTCCTGACTTAAATAATTTGTTTTTTAATATTTCCAGCACCTTTGCCTTAATGCGGCCGTCTTTTAACTGTATATTTATATCATCACCCGGTGATGCCATGTCCGCACTGCTTAAATTTTTTTTCATCCCCGAATCATATATTACTGCAAATCCTCTTCTAATTATATTGGCAGGACTGTTTTTCTCAAGGCTTTCCAGCATAAATAAGGCATTTTTTTTCTTATCTCCGATATTATTTCTTATGCTGTTTCTCCACCTCAGGCTATTATTTTTCAAAGCCAGCCTATAGGAGACTATCCTGGACCTTATCCTGTCGGGGACTATCCTGGCATTTTTTTGGGACAAGACCTGTTTTTTTATGCTGATAATACTGGAAATGTTATCTTTTAGATCTCTATGTGCAATGCCTGCATCCTGGTATCTGGTGCCCAGGACAGTCAGGGGCCTGGTAAAATATTTCCTGTCTATAAGGGATATTAGATATCTTCTGTAGTTCTGTACCCGCCCCATAGACCTTTCCATTATAATGCTCCTGATACTAAAAATATCCCTGATTGTCTTTTCCTTGTCCAGTATCACACTTTCTGCTGCAACCGATGGAGTAGCTGCCCTGAGGTCTGCAACAAAATCTGAAATAGTAAAGTCAGTCTGGTGGCCTACTGCTGAGATAACCGGTATCTGGCAGTCATATATCCTGCATGCCAGCTCTTCACTATTAAAGCCCCAGAGATCCTCCAGGGAGCCACCTCCCCGGGCTATTATTATAATGTCCACACCAAACTGGCACAGATCATCAATAGCCTGGCATAATTCGGCTGCTGAAGTCATCCCTCCCACATTTACATTCCTTACGATAAGATGAAAATTGGGAAATCTCCTTTTGAGAACTGACACCATATCTTTAAGTACGGCGCCGCCTATTGATGTGGCGATGCCTATTTTTTCCGGAAGAAGAGGTATTTTCTTTTTCTTCTCACTGTCAAAGAAGCCTTTTTTAGAAAGCCTTTCCTTTAACTGCTCAAATGCCAGTATCAGGGCGCCTTTCCCTACCGGGCGGGCATCCAGTGCTATTATCTGGTATTCTCCCCTCTTTTCATAGACAGAGACATATCCGTTTACCTGTATGTGGAGACCTTCCTCCATATCGAATAACAATTTGCGGTTATTCTGGTAAAACATGACTACTTTGACCTTGCTATTCTCATCCTTGAGGTCAAAATACATATGCCGGGAATTATGGAAGAAAAAATTGCTTATTTCCCCTTCCAGCCATATATCGGAGAAGCTTTTTTCCAGGTCCTGCCGGATAAGATGATTGAGCTCGCTTACAGTATAAATCCTGGAATTATTACCTGTATTCATGGTTTTTTCATCACTGGAGATCCCAGTATGTCACCATTACCTGGGTCCTGTCAGCAGATAGCTCCTTTACCAGGACATCCACTACCCTGTCACGGTCTTTGCTTGAGAAAGTGAATTTGGATATGAGGATATCTTCAGCTTCCTCCTCGATGAACTCTTCTTCCTCCAGTTCAGCCATACTTTTTTGGTAGATAAAGTCCCGGTTCCAGATGGACTGAACTTTTTTATTCCTGTAATAGTCCTCGACAATACCAAATGCTTCATCTGTTTCCAGGATCACATATACCATATCTATTTCATCAGAAATAGCCCTGGCCTCTTCTACCCTGGAGTCAGGATAATAAAATGTATCGAATGTTTCCAGGAAATCGTCATTTTTCAGGAGTTCCCCAAATTCCTCTTCAGTCAGCTTACCGGAATCCCTTCCTTCAACTTTCTCCACTTTTACGCCTGATGAACTGCTCTCAGTACTGAAAATTCCAGAAAATAAACAGGAACTTGTCATTGCCGGGATCAATGTCAGCATTATGCAGATCAAAAATACTTTCCATTTTTTATTTTTCATCATCTCATCCTTTTAAAGTGTAAAAAATATCCTATAGAGTATATATACACAGAAAAGCACTTCTGCTGAAGCCATAAATATGTTCAGCATATTCTCATACCCTTCTGTACGCTCCATTAAAAGCTTTACCGGTTTTTTAACAAAGCTTTTAATTTTCGGCAGGAACCTTATCATCGAATAAAGCGAATATCCTACCAGTACCGCACTACCTGTGATTACCAAATAATCATTAAAAAGGTATACGCAAAAAACAAAATAACCTATTTCAACCAGATTAAGTATTATAATGACTCCCAGAGACATTATAACAGGGCCCATAACTGCCTGGGACCCTTCCTCCAGGTCGGGCATGCTTTCTTCCAGTTTCGCCGCATCTTCCACAGATACCCTGCTGCCTCTGGCTCTAATCATAAATCTTAAACTTGAAACATGCAACCAGATTAATATTATCGATAAAAATGTTAATAAAATCATCAATACATAATTATAATATTATTAGTAAGATTTTGGAATACATTTAGCAATATTAGAAATTACAGCAATGAATCAAGAACCGGTTATTTTGCAGGCTTAGCGCTGCCGGACTTTTTCTCTTTGGATCCTTTTTCAGCTTTTGGCTTCTGGTCTTTGCCCTTATCTGCCTTATCCTTGGCAGCAGGAGCATTGTCTGCAGGGCTTTTGCTCCCTGATTTATAGTCTGTGCTATAGAAGCCAGAACCTTTAAAGATTATCCCCACAGGCGAATAAACCCTCCTGGTATCCGATTCGCAATGTATGCAGGGCATGCTGCCATTGCCTCCGGGTTTTACCAGCTTGTCGAAGGTCTCTCCGCATTTATCACATCTGTAACTATATATTGGCATAATCTTTTCCTCTGCTTATAGGCCACAAGAAAATATATACCAATTGAAAATTTTAGTCAAATATTTTTGTCAGTTTTGTTATAATAGCAAAAGTCCAGGAGCCGGTATACTTTATGAATAAGATCAGTATAGCCATCATAATCATCTGCACTGCAATAATAGCAGTGGCGGTTTTCTTTTCCCTAAAAGAAGAAAAAGGGATAGGGGATATTTACCTGGTAAGCAGTGAAAATATTGAAAAAGAAGCCATTGAGGATACCGGCACCGGGGAATTTTCCAGTGAGGATTCCACTATTTATATAATTATACCTGTTACCGGAGTAAAAGTAGGTGACCAATTAGGTATTGCCTGGGTTTTTATGGGAGAAGATGGCAATAAGATCATCCAGACAGATGATATAGAAGTCGGAGATGAGGGCAGCGGCATTATTGCTGCATATCTTTTAAAAGCCGATTCTGCTTATAAGCCTGGCGAATACAGGGTCGAGGTAGATTATAATGGGCTAATGGAAAAAGAGGTATCTTTTACCATTAATGGACCCCTCAATTAATACCCCCTGGTATATTCAGCACCAAGGCTGGCAAATTGATTCTTTACCGTCTGGAATACAAGCTCCAAAGCTTCTTTTACAGTATTATCCAGATTATAGTTTTGTATGATCTTGACACTATTCTTTACAGCCAGCTCCTCCAGGTAATCCTGTATCATAAGGATCTTATCAAGATGCCTGATATATTTCTGTACGGGCCTGGATCCCTGGGTCTCTACGGTCCTCTTGGTAAAATGTTCCTTGTGTATCTCTTTATCAGGGACCGCTATTACCATCCTGATTATTATTGCCTTATCATCATATTTTGACGTATCAAGATATCCGGGTACCATATGGGCCCCTTCCATCACCATATCGATCTTTTCTTCAACGCTCCGATTGATTATAGCTTCAATTCCAACATTAACTGCCAGCACCTGTTCCCTGAAACCCAATATTACTGGATCCACTCCAGTTGGAGGCAGGGTCAGGTTCTCATAAGCGCTGTAAGATGAGCCTCTCAGGGGGCGGATAAGTTTTTCAGATACTGAAGCCCTCATTACTTCCCTTATGGCATCGGTAGAGACTACCCTGGTTATATTGAGCCGGTTTGCCAGCACTGTGGCCACTGTGGATTTCCCCACGCCTGTAGCTCCTCCTACCAGGATTATAGTAGGCTTCTGGAGTTTTCCCACTGATTGCCATAGCAAATACTTTTCCGCACTTTCCAGTCCGGCCTCATCCTTTATGAACCTAAAGGCAAGAGACCTTAATTCATCCAGGGTAATGGATTTGACCTTATTCTCTAAAAAATAATCCTGTATGTCAGAAGCTATATTATGGGCTGCTACCATCTCCAGGCCGGCGACCGCAATGGATGATGCCAGTATTCCCCTTGAAAACGGAAGTCCGCTTTTCTTATCCGAGATTACTACTGTATTATGCTTTGCCTCTTTTTCATCATGTCCCATGACCTTAGATCTCCTATTCTATTAGCCCCATTAGCTCTTTTTTCAGGTTCTTTCCCCTGCTTGTAATAATTGGAATATTGTCAATATACGAGACTTCTATCCTGTTTTCAGAAGCATACTCGGTTAGGACATCTACTGCAGCAGCCTTAAGCTCTGTAAGTATGGTATCAAAACCGGAACAATCAGACAGGTCTTTCCTTAATTCATCCCTCCTGGACAGATTAAAGCTTATTCCCGCTATTTTGCATCCATATTCAGCTTCCATATATTTTATTATATTATCTTTTATATCCGGATTGGCAGTCATAGCCAAAAATACTTTCCTGCCCTTTATATTTGAAAGCGGTTTTGGCCTGAAAACAGTCCTTAAAATAACAGCATGGCTATTATATCTTTTTATCCTGGATTCCATGTCTTTTATCTTTTTTTTATCTGCCAGGGGTTCTTCACACATTGTAAGGATTATGATATCTGCCAATATTATCCTGTAGATCCCCAGGTATCCTATTAGGCTGATCCAATCCTGGAAAGCCCCTATAATACATATCTTGTGATCTGTATCTATCCCCGGAATGGATGCTCCGCTTCCCTCGACAATGATCAGGTCGGAATCAAGGCTTTCAGCCATCTTTGCGCCTTCATCCAGATTTGTCATAAATATATTTCCGGCAAAACCTCCGCCGCATCGCCTGCATCCTATGGTTGTTATCTCGCTTAACATGGCATCTTCAATATAATCAGAACTGGCATGCAGCCCCTTCCTGCTTAGGCCCAGGAGGTATTCCGGGTCAATATCTATCTCATCGCCTTTTATGAGCTGGGGTTCCCTGGGCCCTCCCCTACCCATTGCCAGGATAGCTGTATTTATGTCCTCTTCAGAATACAGCTTGGCCACATAGGAGCTTATTGCAGTCTTTCCAATCCTTTTCCCGGTCCCGATTATTGATATGGATTTCTTGGAAAGCTTTATAGAAGGCTTCTGGTTTTCGAATACAAAATCCGGCCCCATATAGATGCAGTCATGGGCCATGCAAAAGGAAGCTATTTTCATCCTGGCCCTGTAGTCTACTACCGGTTCATCGCTCAGGTCATAGGCAATATCGGGCTTAAAGTGTTTCAGGGCATCCCTGAAATCACTATCCAGGGTCCTAATGATAAATACATCTTCCCTGAAAAAGCCCTTTAGATCATCAAGGACCAGCTTTTCGGTACCGCCCAGGAACACTATGCCGGCAAAACTGCCGGAAAAACAGTCCTTAAGGATTTTTACTGCATCCCTAGTGACATCGGGATAATGTTCCCCGTCAATAAGGGCAATTATTTTTTTATCCCTATTATCTTTTTTCCGTAATAAACTTTTCACAGAGCTTGGCCTTTCTGCCTACCCTCTTAACTCCCAGTATCTTCTCGATCTTGTCAAAAGGAGATCTCCTGTATATGTCTATCTCTTTTTCCCTTATGTATATGATATTATAGCTGGGTTCGATTATTCCCCTAAGCCGCAGGCACGATACAGTACCCGCAGTTACCACCAGCATATCCTCTATCCTCCACAGATAAGGCACATGCTTATGTCCGCACAGGACCATATCGACTCCGGCATCCACGATTGTCTCCAGCACATCCCCTGCATCATTTACTATATTACGTTCCCTTCCCGTATCAGGCACTGATACCAGGTGGTGATGCATGGAGAATATCTTAAAATTTTTCTTTGGTTTTTTAGCGAATTCTTCTTTTATCCATTTATAGTGCTCTCTTCCTATCTGTCCATTATCCAGGTCGGGCTCGCTGGAATCCGCCGCCAATATGGTGATATCTTCATTGCTGAATGTCTTATACCTGTCACCGAAAAGTTCCTCAAAATGGAGGTAGCCCACATTCCTGGAATCATGGTTGCCCAGCTGCACAATAAGGTTCTTGCACTTTATGGGAGCAAGGTAATTCTTGACTGTATCATACTCACGCCTGAACCCATTAGCGGTAAGGTCACCAGTTATGATAACTATATCGGGAGCAAGCTCGTTTATCTCATCTATAGCCCTGGTTAGCAGACTGGGAACAAAATGTGACTCTCCCACATGTATGTCCGAGATCTGGGCAATAATAGTCTCTTTTTCTTTTTCAGCCATCGATTTTTCCTTTCATATTCTCATTAAGAACCTTTTTCCTAAATCCATTATCTTCCAAAAAGATTCAATCTTCCAGATATATCGCTATATTTCTTTTCACCCCTCAGCACCTGGCAGCACAGGTTAAAGAATTTATCATTAGTCTTGAGTAGTTTATAGAAAAACATGGGATATGAGAAGAATATCCTGGAAAATGTAAGCGAGATCTTTATATCTTCATATACCTCATCCATTATCATTTTGTGATAGTCCTCAAAGCCATAATTAGAAGTCTTTAAAGCTTTCTCTATGCTTAGTGCCGCGATACTTGAACTCTTGAGGGCATTATATATACCTTCCCCCGTAAAGCCGTCTCCCAGGCAGGCAGCATCCCCTACTGCAAGTATCCCGCGGCAGCAGACAGGGGTATTTTCCGTACGGACGGGTATTGACTGTGCCTTGAGTTCCATCATACAGCCTTTTTCATTTCCATTCATATATACCTTGAAATACTCCTTCATAGCTGCAGCTGTTGAGAATGGGCCTCCAATACCGTATGATATTATATTTTTTTTTGGGAATGCCCATGCATATCCCCTTTTGGTTCCTCCAAAATCAAGGCCGATGACATCATCATATTTTTCATATTCTGAAAGGTCCGCATTTTTCTCCGCTTCATAGCCCAGGATCTTAAGGATCTTCTCTCCGGAAGTAAGGCCGCGGTGAACAGCACCCCTTATGCCGTCAGCTCCGGCAAGGATCTTTCCCCGGTAGGAATTTTTCCCGGTATTTACCTTCACTCCGCCATCTTCCTGCGCATAACCGGTAACGGTCTCATCAAAGTTTAGGGTACATCCATTTTCCTGCGCCTTTTCTGCCAGGAATAGGTCAAATTCCCCGCGGTCTATGGTGTGGATTATAGGAAAGCTGTATTTTTTTTTAAACACATCCCTTCCCCTATAGCTGAAATATATGCCATGTAGGCTTTTATGCAGGACTTTTTTAATATCGAATGGGATAAGGCCAAGACTCCGGTGCTGGAGGCCGCCAGCACAGATCTTATAGCGTGGAAATGACTGCTTCTCTATAATGAGGGTATTTATGCCTTTGCCGGATAATAAATACCCCAGCAGACTGCCTGAAGGGCCGGCTCCTGAGATTATTACATCATATCTTGATTCCATACGGGTTCATTTTATAAAAAGAAAAGGCAAATCACAACAATTTACATTGCCGTGCTTTGCCTTTTAACAATAATCTAACAGGCCTTAAAGCCGGGAAAAATTATATATATGCCTTCTCTGTCTTCTTGTCAAAGAGATGGATCATCTCCAGGTCTACAGCCAGCTTTGCCTGGTCTCCGCTTTTAAGATTAGACTTTGGTGTGACCCTGGCTGTCATGAGTACGCCATTTATGTCTACATAGACATAGATCTCAGCACCCATAGGCTCTGTTACTTCTACATCGGCGGTAATGGTATTACTGTCACTGGCACCTTCAATAAATGCAGAATCTTCCAGGTCTTCGGGCCTTATGCCAACTACCACGTCTTTACCCTTAAGGTCATTATTGCTGATAATGTCCTTTATCTTTTTCGGTGTCTCGATCTCGAACTGGTGATTCTTTAAAGTCAGCTTATCGGTTACGGTCACATCGACAAAGTTCATGGCGGGCGAACCTATAAAACCGGCGACAAACATATTAGAAGGATGGTCATAGACTTCCTGGGGTTTTCCAGTCTGCTGGACAATTCCGTCCTTCATGATTATTATCTTGTCGGCCATGGTCATAGCTTCTGTCTGGTCGTGGGTAACATAGACGATAGTTGCTTTTAGCCTCTGGTGAAGCTTTGCGATCTCAGTCCTCATCTGTACACGCAGCTTTGCATCCAAATTGGAAAGAGGCTCGTCCATTAAAAACACCTTGGGATCCCTTACAATAGCTCTACCCAGGGCAACACGCTGTCTCTGTCCACCAGATAATTGTTTGGGTTTTCTTTTAAGTAAGTCTTCAATGTGAAGTATCCTGGCGGCATCCTGTACTCTTTTCTCGATCTCTGCTTTTGGGGTTCTTCGGAGTTTTAATCCGAAAGCCATATTATTGTACACATCCATGTGGGGGTAAAGGGCATAGTTCTGAAACACCATCGCGATGTCCCTGTCCTTTGGGGGGACATCGTTGACCAGTCTGTCTCCGATATAGATTTCTCCTTCGGTAATCTCCTCCAGTCCTGCGATCATACGCAGGGTGGTGGTCTTACCGCATCCTGAGGGTCCTACCAGGACCACAAATTGTTCATCTTCGATGACGTCGTTCATCTTGTTAACAGCGACAACTTCATCGAATCTCTTGGTCAGGTCTTTTAGAAGTACCTTAGCCATTTGATTCTCCCTTGCTCAAATTAATAAACAAGGGAGATTATACCGTAAACTTGGATTATTTTCTATAATGTGACAGGTAGTTCATGCCGTAAGGATCCCTGCCTGCAAGGAAATCTGCGGCCTTCATAGCTTCAGTAAGTCCTGGTGTTAAGGGGTCGGCTATAGGTGCTGTAAGCCCGTTCATTATACCCATAGAAATGAATTCTATATTTATAAGTTCCCTATTAGGCATACCATAGCTGACATTGGAGTATCCACCGGTAGTGGCAACACCATATTCAGCTACCATCCTTCTCTGTGTCTCCATGGTTATATTAGCTGATTCGGAATTGGTTGAATTGGTCATAACCAGTGCATCAAATACCAGGTCTTCCCTCTTTATACCCATCTTTTCGGCTCTTTCCATTATCTTTTTACCAATGGCAAGCCTTTTTTCTACGGTCTCGGGTATACCGTCTTCATCCATCATAAGGCATATGACAGCAGCTCCGCTTTCAGCAACTACTGGCAAAAGGTTACTCATTGATTTTTCTTCGCCATTTACCGAATTTATAAGCACTTTATGAGGATAGATCTTAAGTGCAGCCTTTAGCGCTTCGGGATTGGCAGAATCCAGGCAAATTGGCTGGTTTGTCTGCTCCATGACTGCTTCAACAGCCCTGGGAAGCATATCTACTTCATCTACCCCGACTGCCCCAACATTTACATCAATGATATGTCCCCCTGCTTCAGTCTGCTTCCTGGCATCTTCTCTTACAATATCAAGCTTGCCTTCCTGAAGCTCTGCAGCAAGCTTTTTACGTCCTGTGGGATTGATCCTTTCAGCAATGATCACTGTAGGCAGCCCCTGGCCGAATTTTACTTCAGTACCGTTGCCGGTTACCACTGTTTCCATGGTGATGATCCTTTCTCTTTTTTACTCATTAATCATCCCCCCTATTTATAAGTATCCCCGTACAAGCCGGTAAAAGCTTCCAGGAACAGCTTATTTATCTCATCTGTCGCAATCGTGACTCTTATATATCCGGGATAACCAAGGTTTTCCCCGGGCCTTACTATAAAGCCTTTCTTTAACAGGCCTTCAACTATTTCCCTGCTTTTAGCTCCCGCATCTATGAGCAGGAAATTAGTATATGAACTGACATAATTTATGCCAGCTCCATCCAGCACATTATAATATATCTCTTTCTGTTTAGAAATGGCTTCACTCATACTTTTGATATAATCTTGATAATCCAAAGCATAGACTGCTGCTCTCTGGGCTATGGAATTGACATTAAATGGAAGCCTTACTTTATTTAAAGCAGCAATGGCTTCTTTTGATCCCAGCCCATATCCTATCCTTAGACCTGCCAGTCCATATGCCTTGGAAAAGGTGCGGAGAAGCATCAGATTAGCCCTTCCATCAATATGATCTATTGTCTCCACCCTTTCTTCTTCAGGACAATATTCATAATATGCCTCATCCATGACCACCAGCACATCACTGGCTGCATTATCCATTACCATCTGGAATTCTTCTCCCGTGATATTGGTCCCGGTGGGATTTTGTGGATTTGTGAGAAATAGTATACTGGTTTTTTCATTTACTGCATCCACCATTTTCTTTATATCCTGCCTGAAATCAGCCTGGGGTATTTTTATGGTCTCAGCACCGCATTTTAAGGCAGATTTTTCATAAATGGGAAAAGTGGGGTCAGCAATAACGATATTATCTCCAGGACCTACAAAACTATCGCAGATCATCTCTATTATCTGGTCCGAACCGCTCCCGATTATTATTTCATCTGGTGAAAGACTGTAGAATTCAGCCAGCTTATCTATGATCATGGTGCACCCTGCATCAGGATAATAATAGATATTTTCTATATCAGCCTTGATCTTTTCTGCCAGTCCTTCAGGCAGCCCGAAAAGATTCTCATTGGATGCCATCTTATATACCTGGTTGATACCGTATTCTTCCTTTATTTCCTCAATAGTCCTCCCTGCTACATATTCGGGAAGACCCGCTATCCATTTTTTTATCTTAAGACTCATCAGCAAACTCCTTTTGAATCCCTTATTTATCAAACCGCTTCTTCACAGAATCCCTGTGAACAAATAATCTTTCAAAATCTGCCATTTCCATTATATGCTTTTTTTCCTCTTCCAGGGCACTGCTGCTATAGGAACATATGCCGCTTCTTTTAAGGAAGTCCCCTACTCCCAGAGGCGATGAAAATCGGGCATTTCCCTCGGTAGGTATAACGTGATTTGTACCCCCGATATAGTCGCCAACTGCAACCGGGGTATTGTCGCCTAAAAATATGGCACCGGCATTTCTTATACCTCCCAATACAGAATCAGGATCGCTGGTCATGATCTCCAGGTGTTCCGGAGCGATTATATTGACAGCTTCGATTATGGCCTCAAGATCAGGTGAGTAATATATTCTGCACTGGTCTTTTACAGACTCCAGCATTACTTCTGCATTGCCGGCATAATCTTTCAAACTGGAATAAGATTCCAGCATATTTTTTATTTCCTGGGCGACCTGCTCTGCAAGGCTCTTGTCTGATGACAGCAGTATGCTCCTGGAAAGTGGGTCATGTTCTGCCTGTGACAGCATATCCACGGCAGCCAGTTCCGGTTTGGTACTGCTGTCTGCAATTATAGTTACATCGCTGGGACCGGCCAGGCTGTCTATTCCCACACTGCCGAATACCAGCTTTTTAGCCAGGGTGACATAAATATTACCGGGACCTGCGATCTTATCTACTTTTTTAACCGTATCGGTTCCTAATGCAAGGGCTGCTACTGCCTGAGCTCCTCCCATCCTGTATACCTCATTAATACCAAGAATGCTGCAGATATAAAGTATCACCGGACTTATAATACCCTTATTGTCCGGAGGTGAACAGATAGCAATCTCGCTGACACCTGCAATAATAGCAGGGATAGCTGTCATTAAAAGCGTTGAAGGGTAGGCATACCTGCCACCGGGAATATACAATCCCGCCCTTTCAATGGGTGTTACTTTCTGTCCTATCTTCCTTCCGCTGCCGTCTTCTTTCATCCAGGAAGATTCGCAATACTCAAGCTGGGATTTGTGGAAATCATCGATATTTTTCCTGCTTATATTAAGGGCATTTACCAGGTCAGGAAGCTCTCTTTTTACTGATTCGACTGCTTCCCTTATTTCTTCATCACTTACCCTTATATTTGCCGTATCTGCATCATATCCGTCATATTTCTTTATAAGCCGGATAAGTGCAGCATCTCCCCCGCCTTTTATTTCCTGCAGGATATTTTCTACAGTAGCCATGGCTTCAGTCATGCTGGTCTCCGGCCTTTTGAGGTCATCAAGTATCTGGTCCGGCCTATTAAGTTTTTTAATCTCTGGTAATATAGGGTCCATGATATTAAGTTATTTTGATATTTTTCTTATTTTAATTAATATATATTCTAAATAATAAAAGACAGGTCTAATATTATAGGGAAATCAGTGAAATATTCAACTTCTAAACCAGGGAACCAGCCAGGGAATAGGGCCGGAATAGTTAAGAAGGTCCCTAAAATGCTTATGCATGTATGCTGTGCCACTTGTGCCGGCTACCCCATACAGCTGCTGAGCGAAGATTATAATATAACCATGTTTTTCTTTAATCCCAATATACAGCCACTGGAAGAATACCAGAGGCGCCTGAATAATGTGGAAAGATTATCTGAGATATCAGGTATCCCCCTTATAGCTGGCCCTTATGATCCAGAAATATGGTTGAAGCAGGTAGAAGGCCTGGAAGATGAACCTGAGGGTGGGAAAAGATGTAATATTTGCTTTGATGTCCGCCTTGGAAAGACAGCAGATATGGCCAGGGATAAGAAAATGGATATATTTTCCACTACCCTATCAATAAGCCCTCATAAGAATGTAAATGTCATAAACGGGATCGGCAAAGCTTTGTCAGTGAATGCAGGAATTAAATACTACACCGCTGACCTAAAAAAGAAGGATGGGTTTAAAAAGGCAAATGAGATATCCCGGTCATATGGTTTTTACAGGCAAAAATACTGCGGGTGTGTTTATAGTAAGAAAGTTTAGCTATATTTATTTTCAGCTTATTGTATTGATCTTTTT
>Ga0180432_10005435_pt1 | contig 16961 bp, 15 predicted proteins | sample SS_ome_10_FD_132414 | JGI IMG/M metagenome (GOLD analysis project Ga0180432, IMG submission 132414) | Hypersaline lake sediment archaeal communities from the Salton Sea, California, USA - SS_1_MS_2 metaG | ecosystem: Environmental > Aquatic > Non-marine Saline and Alkaline > Hypersaline >... | reverse complement strand
GCTCGCGCGGCGCAAAGTGACGATCACCGACGAGGCGCTGCTGCACATCATCCGCGAGTACACCCGTGAAGCGGGCGTGCGCAACCTCGAGCGCGAGATTACGAAGATCCTGCGCAAACTCGCGCGCGAGATCGCCACCGATGGGCGACGCGGCGAGCTGAAGGTCGGCGCCGCCGACCTCAAACGGTACCTTGGTACGCCGCGATACCGTCGAGAAACCGCCGAACGGTCCGCCGAGCCGGGCGTCGCCACGGGCCTGGCGTGGACCGAAGCCGGCGGCGATATCCTCAAAATCGAAACCTCAATCATGCCCGGCAAGGGCGAGCTGACGCTCACGGGGCAGCTCGGTGACATCATGAAGGAGTCGGCTCGCGCGGCGATGAGCTACATCCGCGCGCACGAAAAGGAGTTCTCACTCCCGAGGAATTTCCACAAGAGCAAGGATATCCACGTGCACGTGCCCGAAGGGCAGACGCCCAAGGACGGGCCGTCGGCCGGCGTGGCGATCATGGTGTCGGTGCTCTCGGCGCTCTCGAAGCGCGCCGTGCGGGGCGACACGGCCATGACGGGCGAGGTGACGCTGCGCGGCGCCGTGCTTCCCGTCGGCGGGCTCAAGGAAAAGTCGCTCGCGGCGCACCGCTCGGGCATCAAGCGGATCGTGATCCCGCGGGAGAATAGGCGGGACCTCGACGACATTCCTCCGAAAATCAAACGGGCGTGCAAGTTCATTCCCGTGGCTACAGTTGACGAGGTCATAGCGGAGGTCTTCGACGAATCATGAAAAAGGAATACCTGTATTCGCCGGGCCCGACGACCGTGCCGCCCGAAGCGCTTGGCGTGATGGGCGCGCCAATGTTTCACCATCGGACGGCGCGTTTCCGCGCGCTTTTTGCGGAAGTGGTTGAGGGGCTCAAGGACGTCCTCCAGACGAAGAACGACGTGCTCGTTTTCGCCGCCTCGGGCACGGGCGCGATGGAAGCTTCGGTCGCCAACGTGCTCTCGCCCGGCGACCGCATCGTCACAGTCAATGGCGGGAAGTTCGGCGAGCGCTGGGGCCAGCTCGGCCGCGCCTACCGCCTCGACGTGGATGAGCTCATGATCGAGTGGGGCACGGCGGTCAGTCCAGCGCAGATCAAAAAGCATCTTACCGACAAGGTCAAAGCGGTGTACATCCAGCTCTGCGAGACCTCGACGGGCGTGGCGACCGATGTGAAGGCCATTGCCGAGGTTGTCGGCAAGAGCGGCGCCATTCTCGTCGTGGACGCGATCAGCGGTCTCTTGTGCGACGAGCTGCTTACTGACGCCTGGGGCGTGGACATCGTCGTCGGCGGTTCGCAGAAGGGGCTCATGATCCCGCCGGGTGCCGCCTTCGTTTCCGTGAGCAAGAAGGCGTGGGGCCTCGTCGAGAACTCGTCGCTTCCACGGTTCTATTTCGATTTTAAGAAAGCCAAGAAATCGGGCGACAAGGACGACACCCCCTACACACCTGCCGTGAGCCTTGTCCGCGCGTTGCGCGAGACGCTGGCTCTCATCAAGGGCGAGGGCCGCGACACAATGCTGGCGAACGCGGCCCGGTACGCCGCGGCGATTCGCGCCGGCATGCAGGCGCTGGGCCTCGAGCTGTTTTCGCAAGCGTCGTCGAACGCGGTGACCGCGGTGCGGATGCCCGAGGGCGCCGACGGCGCGGAATTCGTCAAGAAGCTGCGCGATACGTGGGGCGTCACATTTGCCGGCGGGCAGGAGGCGCTCAAGGGCAAGATCTTCCGCATCGCGAGCATGGGGTATTTGAACGAGTTCGACGTGCTCACCGCCGTGGCGGCCGTCGAGTTTACGCTGCGCTCGATGGGCGTGGCGTTCACGTCGGGCGCCGGCGTGAAGGCGGCACAGGAGGTCCTTCTGGGGTGACGCCAATGAAGGTGCTCATCAGCGACACGCTGGCCGAGAGCGCCAAGCGCGTGCTTGAGGCGCGCGAGATTCCGTACGACGATCGGCCCGGCCTGCCCGCCGACGAGTTGACGCAGTGCCTCGGCCAATACGACGGCATCCTCGTCCGGAGCGCGACGAAGCTCACGCGCGACGTGCTTGAGCATTCGGGCGCGCTGCGGGTCATCGGCCGCGCCGGCGTCGGCGTGGACAACGTGGACGTCGAGGCGGCGACCGAGCGCGGCATCCTCGTGATGAACACGCCCGAGGGGAACACGGTCTCGACGGCGGAGCACACGTTCTCCCTGCTGCTGGCGCTCTCGCGCAACATTCCGCAGGCGGTCGCTTCCGTGCGCGGCGGCAAGTGGGACAAGGGCACGTTTGCCGGCGTCGAGGTTCGGGGCAAGACGCTCGGCATCGTCGGCGTGGGCCGGATCGGCAAGCAGGTGGCGCGCTTTGCGCAAGGGTTCCAGATGAAAGTGATCGGCTTCGACCCGTTTATCACGCGCGAAAAAGCCACGGAGCTCGCTATTGAACTTGTCGAGCTCGACGAGCTTTTTCGCCGCTCGGACTACATCACGGTGCACACGCCGCTCACGAACGAGACGCGCCATATCATCAACGCGGCGGCCATCGAGAAGATGAAGCCCGGCGTGCGGATCATCAATTGCGCCCGCGGCGGCATCGTGGACGAGGCGGCGCTCGTTGCGGCGCTCGAGAGCGGCCGGATCGCCGGCGCGGCCCTCGACGTTTTCTCGACGGAGCCGCCGGAAGCCAATCAGCTGCTCGAGCTCGGCAACGTCATCGCGACGCCGCACCTGGGCGCCTCGACGGCCGAGGCGCAGGAACAGGTCGCCGTCGACGTCGCCGAGCAGATGGCGGATTACTTGCTCGACGGGCGGATCACCAACGCGGTGAACGTGCCCCTCGTTGACGAGCGCGTTCTCCGGAAGCTTCGGCCCTATGTCGTGCTTGCCGAGCGGCTCGGGTCGCTGGTCGCGCAGATGGTCAAGGGGCGCGTCGAGGTCATCGAGGTCGAGGCATGCGGGCGCATCGGGGAGTACGATGCGGGCCCCGTGAGCGTGGCGGCCCTGAAGGGTTTTCTCGGCACGATCCTCGAGGGCGGGGTGAATGAGATCAACGCGCCGATCAAGGCGAAGGAACGCGGCATTAGGATCGCTGAGAGCACCGGCGGCGATTCCGAGGAGTTCATGAGCCTCGTGCGCGTCAAGGCGGGCACCGCGGAGGAAAGCGTCTCGGTGGCGGGCACGGTGTTTGGGACAAGTCAGGCGCGCATTGTGCGGATTAACGGCTATCATGTCGACGCGCATCCCGAGGGCTGTCTCGTCGTGATCGTCAACAAGGACGTGCCCGGCGCGATCGGCAAGATCGGAACGACACTCGGCAACCACCGCGTTAACATCGCCGACATGACGCTCGGCCGCAAGAAGCAAGGCGGCGACGCGATGGTCGTGCTGAACATTGACGGCGAGGTGCCGGCGGAAGCGATCAACGAGCTTCGGGCGACCAACGAGATTGTGGACGTCACCATCTGTATGTTGTGACCGGCGCACTCGGCCGGCACGCGAGAGGGGAAGGTTATGGCGAACATCGTACTGGTCGGCGCCCAGTGGGGCGACGAGGGGAAAGGCAAGGTCATTGATTTGCTCACGGAGCGGGCGGACTTCATCGTGCGCTCGCAGGGCGGCGCGAACGCGGGCCACACGGTGGCCATCGGCGACGACGAGTTCGTGCTGCACCTCATTCCCTCGGGCATCCTCCACCCGGGCAAGCAATGCATCATCGGCAACGGCGTCGTGCTCGATCCGCAGGCGCTCATCGAGGAAATTGACACGCTCACCTCGAAGGGCGTCCAGATTGAGGGGAACCTCGCCATCAGCGAGGCGACGAACGTCATCATGCCGTACCACAAGCTGCTCGACGGGCTTCGCGAAAAACTCAAAGGCGAGGGCGCGATCGGCACCACCTTGCGCGGCATCAGCCCGGCCTACATGGACAAGGTCGGCTACGTCGGCATCCGGGCCGTGGACCTCCTCGACGAGGCGGCCTTCCGGCGCAAGCTCGAGATGAACCTCGTCGAGAAAAATTTGTTGCTGGCGAAGCTCTACGATCACGAGCCGCTTGAAGCCGACGCGGTCGTCGAGGAGTATCGCGGCTACACGGCACGCATCGGGCGCTACGTGACGAACACGGAGATCATCCTCAATCGCGCCATCGCCGAGGGGAAGGAGATTCTCTTCGAGGGCGCGCAAGGGACGCTCCTCGACGTGGATCATGGGAGCTATCCGTTCGTCACCGCCTCCTCGACGACGGCGGGCGGGGCCTGCACCGGCAGCGGCGTCGGGCCGACGAAGATTGACATGGTCATGGGCGTCGCCAAGGCCTACACGTCGCGCGTGGGCGGCGGACCGTTCCCCACGGAGTTTACGCCGGAGGACGACTTCGTGGATCGCAGGGCGGACCGCGAGTACGGCGCGACCACCGGCCGTACGCGCCGGTGCGGGTGGTTCGATGCGGTCGTGGTGAATCATTCGGTTCGGGTCAACGGCCTGGACGCGATCGCGCTCACCAAGCTCGACGTGATGGATAACTGTGAGCGCGTCAAGATCTGCGTCGCCTACGACGACGGCGGACGGCGGATCACGGACTTCCCGATTGACACGGCGGTGCTGGCCCGCGTCACGCCGATCTATGAAGAGATGGACGGCTGGATGGCGCCGACGAAGCATATCCGCGCCTACGACGAGCTGCCGGCTAACGCGCGAGCGTACGTCGAGCGACTCGAGGCCCTCATCGGCACGCCGGCCAAGATCATTTCCGTTGGGATGAAGCGTGCCGAGACGATTTTCGTCGGGACGATGCCCGGGGAGGCATAGGAGCCGGACGCGTGAAGCACTTTTTTGGGAAGTACGGGCTCGATCCGGCCGCCGTGCCGCGCCATATCGCCATCATCATGGACGGCAACGGGCGCTGGGCGAAGCGCCGCCGCCTCTCGCGCATCGAGGGGCACCGCCACGCCGCCAAGGCGGTGCGCGAGACGGTCGAGACCTGCGCCGAGCTCGGGGTCAAGTGCCTGACACTCTACGCGTTCTCCGTCGAGAATTGGTCGAGGCCCAAGCGCGAGGTGGATACGCTGATGCGGCTGCTGCGGCGGTTTATCCGCGAGGAGACGCCCAAGATCCTCAAGAACAAGATTCGGTTTCGCGCCATCGGGCGGAACAAGCCGCTGCCGCCCGAGGTCATCCGCGACCTGCGTGAGCTCGAGCGCAAGACGGCCCAGAACGACGGGCTGACCGTCGTGCTCGCCGTGAACTACGGGAGCCGGAGCGAGATCGTTGACGCGGCGAGGCGGTGCGCAACGAGGGTCCGGCGCGGCGAGCTCTCGCTGCGCGAGATCAACGAGACGACGTTCGGCGACTTTCTCTATACGCGCGGCCTGCCCGATCCGGACCTGCTCATCCGCACGAGCGGCGAGTACCGGATCAGCAACTTCCTGCTGTGGCAGGCCTCGTACGCGGAGCTCTGGGTCACGCCGGTGCTCTGGCCCGACTTCCGACGGCGGCACCTCATCGAGGCGCTCAAGGAATACGGCCGGCGCGAACGACGATTCGGCGGGGTCACGTCATCGTGATTGTCAAGCGGACGGTCAGCACGTTTTTGCTCGCGACCGTCTTCATCGTCGCGCCCGCGTTCGCGTATGCGCCCGCAGGCTCGATCGTCCTGCTCGTCGTGATGAATCTCACGCTGGGCATCGGCCTGTTCGAGTTCTACGACATCGTTGAGAAGAAGGGGAGCACCTCGCTGATGCTCTACGGCATCATCGCGGGGCTCATCTACAATACCTTCTCGTTCCTCACGGCGAAGAGCCCGATCCAGCTTCTGTCGCCGGACTACTGGCTGTTCAGCTTCTACGTGCTCATCGTGGTCTTCTTCGTCATGCAGCTCGCGCGTCGCGACGCCTCGTCGGCGATCTACAACTTCTCGGGCACGATCGCGGGCATCATTTACGTCGCGTGGTTTTTCGGCTTCGTCGCCCAGATCACCTACTTCGAGGACCCGTCCGGCCCGCCGCTGGGGCACAGCGCGTATCTCTACTTCGTCATGACGATCCTGGCGACGAAGGGCTCCGACGTCGGCGCGTTCGTCGTCGGCTCGCTCGTCGGGCGGACGCCGCTCGTGCCGCGGATCAGTCCGAAGAAGACGGTCGAGGGCGCGGCCGCCGGCCTCGTGGTCGGTATGCTGGTCGGGCTGGGGTGTGCGCTCTGGCTGCCGCTGCCGCGTGCGCTGCCGTGGTGGCGCGGGATGCTCGTCGGGGCCATGTTGAGCGTCGTCGGCCAGTTCGGCGACGTCGCGGAATCGGTCCTCAAGCGCGACGCCGGCGTCAAGGATTCCGGCGCGCGACTGCCGGGCCTCGGCGGCATCCTCGACGTGATTGACAGCATGCTCTTCGCCGCGCCGCTCATGTATTTCCTCATGCGTTTCGGGGTGATGTGGGACTGATGGCCGGGAGCGTAATCGCCATAGACGGCCCCGCCGCGTCGGGCAAGAGCACGATCGCGGTCGAGCTCGCGCGCCGCCTCGGGCGGCTGCACGTCAATACCGGCGCCATGTACCGCGCGTTTACGGTCAAAGTACTCCGCGCGGGGCTGTCGCTCGAGCGGCGCGACGAGATTCTTCGTCTCCTCGACGAGACAACCGTGGAGCTCCGTCCCGATGAGAACGGCGGCGTGCGCGTGCTGCTCGACGGCGAGGACGTGACGCAGGAGGTCGGCACGCCCGAGGTGAGTCGCCTTGTCTCGCCCATCTCGCTCATGCCGGAGGTGCGCGCCTTCATGGTGCGCGAGCAGCGCCGGCTCGCCCGCGCGTACGACATTGTCGCCGAGGGGCGCGACGTGACCACCGTCGTCTTCCCGGATGCGGCGTACAAGTTTTATCTCGACGCGACCCCCGAGGAGCGCGCGCGTCGCCGGCTCGAGGAGTTTCGCGCTCGCGGCGAGAACGTCTCGCCGGCGGAGGTCGAGCGCGAGCTCGCCGAGCGCGATCATCGCGACTCGACGCGCGAGCTCTCGCCCTTGACGCGCGCGGATGACGCCATCGTCGTGGACACGACGGCGATGACACCCGACGAGGTCGTCACGCACATTCTGGGCCTGATCGAACGATGACGCCGCGGTACAGCGCCTTTTACGGCTTCAGCCAAATCATCACCAACCTTGTCTCGTGGGTCTTTTTCTGGCGCCGCGTCGTCGGGCGCGAGCACTGGATCGCGGGGCCGGCGCTCATCGCCGCGAACCACGCAAGTTTCCTCGACCCGCCACTCATTGGCGGCGCGTGCCCCGAGCAGATCGCGTACGTGGCGCGCCGGGACCTTTTCGGGAACACGCTGTTTCGTAAGCTTTGTCGTGCCCTCGGCACGATCCCGATCGAGCGCGACGCCGCTGACTTCGGCAGCATCAAGCGCATCCTGGCGGCGCTCAAGCAGGGGCGGAAGGTGCTTCTTTTCCCCGAGGGTGTGCGGACGTTCGACGGCGAGTTTCAGGCGGCGCTGCCGGGTGTCGGGCTTCTCGTGCATCGGGCGCGGGTGCCCGTGATTCCCGCCTACATTCATGGCTCCTATCGCGCCTGGCCGCGCCACCGCGCGCTGCCCGTCCCGTCGAGGATCGTCGTCGCGTTCGGCGAGCCGGTCCGCTTCGACGAGTACCGGGACACACGGCCCACGCGCGAGACGTGCCAGGCGATCGCCGACGAAGTCATGGCCCGCATCGAGGCGCTCAGGCCTCAGGTGCGTGCGAGGCGCTAAATCCCGTCACAGCGATTTCCGACGTTCAGGGGAATTCCTGGAGAGGCGTGCGTTCCGCCGGCCTGCGCGTGTGTTTTTCTACCGGGTCTGTTCGAGCGAGCCGATTCGGCTCTCGAGCGAGCCGACTTGGTTATCGAGGCTGGCAAGCTTTCTGTCGAGGTCGTTCACATGGTTGCGCAAAGCCGCCACGGCCTCTTTCAAGTGATCGACGGCTGCACTGACATTGGTGCCGGCCTGCTTGACCTCTTTCTGCAGCTTGGTGAGCTCGGCTTGGATCGCGTCGAGGCGCTTCAGGACCGCATCGAGCTGTTGCGATATGGGCTGTTTGGCTTGGTAGAGTGTGAGCACGGCACGATACAGGTCGCCGCATGGCTCGAAGGTGACGCGGAACGCCGTGTAGCGGGTCTTGACGCCTCTTGAGGATTCGTAGTCGCGGCATGCGACACGCAAGCCCTTGCGCCACATCCTTTGCTCGTAGCGTACGAGCTTCTCGCCTGGAATGGGGTCCCCGTTGAGTGCGAGCGTCTCGGGGAACCGGAGTTGCGCCACCGGCTCGAAGCGATCGAGCTCTTCCGCGTCGACCACCTCAATGTTGTAAACTCTCTGGTCCTCCCGGAGGCGAATTGTATCTGGCACGAGTAGCGCGCCTTCAACAAGGATGAAAACCTCCGTGTCGATTTCGTTCGCGTAGACTTCCTTGACGGCGACCCCGGGTGGTGCGAATGGGTCGTATGTCTGGATGTCTCCTGTCGCGTTCTCGGGCGTCTCACCGGCTGAAGCTGATGCAGCAAGTGCGAGCAACAAAAGGGCTTCGACAATCCTCATGGTTCTTCCTCCCAGCTCGGTCCGTGACCTTCATACCTTCTTGAACGTTGGAGCGACCCGATTTGTTTATGGCGGGCAGACAATGCAGCACGCCGCGTTATGGAAGGCGGCTAGGCGTAGGCGCGGTAGTCCATGTCGGGGAAGAGGTTGTCCTTGCTCTCGACGTCGGCGAGGAACGACTCGTCGATGCGTTCGTGCCGGATCTGGCGGTAGAGCTTGAGGAACCGCAACAGGTGCGTCTTCGTGCGCTGGACGGCGTACTCGACGACCGTGCCGCTCTTCATGATGAAGGCCCAGTCGCTCGACTGCGCAAGCATGAGCTCGCGCGCGGCCTGGTTGAGGGCGCGGCGCTTGAGCGTGTCGCGGGAGCCGCGGTAGGCCCGTGCCAGCTCCACCATCCGGTTGCCCGCGAAGTGAAGGTGACGATAGATCCAGTCGTTTGACCCCTCGAGCCACACCTCGCTGTAGCCCTTGTAGCCCCAGCTCGACATGGACGGTGTCGAGACCTGGTTGCGCGGCTGGAGCTTGAGGTACTCCGAGGGCGTCACGAGCGAGATGTTTTCCTGGTCGAAGCGGATCTTGCGGCAGAGGAACTCGAGCCAGTCCGGGCCTTCGTACCACCAGTGGCCGAAGAGCTCGGCGTCATACGGCGCTACGATGATCGGCTTGCGGCCCATGAAGCCGTGAAGATGCCCGCACTGCTTTTCGCGGTTGAACATGAAGTTCCCGGCGTGTTCGGCCGCCTTGTCTTGGGCGCGCGCCGGGACGTAAGGCTCCTTGTGATCGGTCCGGCCGGTGATGCGGTAGTACTTGATCCCGGTCATCTTTCGGATGCCGAGGTGGTGGATGTACGGCCGCACGTAGTCGTACTCGAGATCGAAACCGACGTCGCGGTAGAAGTCGCGGTAGTCGTAGTCGCCCGGGTAGCCTTCGCGCGCGCTCCAGACTTGCTTGGAGCTTTCGAGGTCGCGGCCGAACGCGGCCATGCCGCTCGGGCAGAAGATCGGCGCGAAGACACCGTACTTCGGCCTGGGCGAGGCATGAAGCACGCCGTGGGCATCGGTAAAGAAGAACTTGAGGCCGAACTCCTTAAGTAGCTCGTCCAAGCCCTGTTCGTAGCCGCACTCTGGAAGCCAGATGCCGTTCGGCCGCCGGCCGAGGTACTTTTCGTGGTGCGCGACGGCCGTGGCGATCTGCGCCCGCACGGCGTTCGGGTTGGTTACCATGAGCGGCAGGTAGCCGTGGGTGGCGGCGCACGTGACGATCTCGAGCCGGCCCATGTCCTGGAACCGGCGGAAGGCCGCCACGAGGTCGCGGCCGTACTGCTCGACAATGACCCAGCGCACCCGGCCGAGCCTCGACTGATACATGTGCGCGAGTTCGTGGAACTCGGGCTGCCAGCGTGTGCGATCCACTTCCTTGCCGGCGAGCTCGAGGAGCTTGTCGATGTGGCGCACGAGTCGGTGCTGCAGGAGCGGGTCCACGAGCATCGCGAGCAGCGTCGGCGAGAGCGACATCGTGAGCCGGAAGTCCACGCCGTCGTTGACGAGCCGCTCGAACACGTCGAGGAGCGGCACGTACGTCTCGATGACCGCTTCGAAGAACCAGTCCTCCTCGAGGAACTCCTCGTGCTCGGGATGGCGCACGTAGGGGAGGTGCGCGTGAAGGACGATGCTCAAGTAGCCGTGTTTGCCCATAAGTTCGAGACGTGCTCAGGCCGTTTCGGATAAGGGTTCTGACGACGGGCGGCGTCGCCTACGCGTGCTCAAGGCTTCTCTCACGCGAGGTGGTCGTGCGCGACACGACGGGCGTGATGATCCGCTCCTCCGAGCCGTCGGCGGACGTGACCACGGTCTCGATCGTTTGCACGCCGTCGGGGAGCGCCATGCGCACCGTGAAGGTCCCGTCCGGCCGCAGGGCGACAGGCCGGCCCTGCATCGTGACCGTGGCGTCGGGCTCGGTGGCGCCGTAGACGATGAGCTCGCAGTCGAGCGTGCACCAAAAACCGCGCAGCTTCTCAGCTTGGCCGACGGGGCTGGCGCCGAAGCTCCCGACGGCGCCCGAGCCGGCTTCGGCCCTGAGCCTGCGGTGCAGTTCCGAGACGAGCTCCGCCGAGCTTTGCCCGACCTGGAGCCCGCCAGAGAGGGCGTACATCTTTTCGTAGAAGCTTTCGATCTCCATCCATTCCTCGTCGAGCACGTCGGACATGCCGTCCCGCGGTGTCGCCGCCACGTTCGAGCGGGCGAGCACGAAGAAGCGGTTGTCCGGGCTGACCCGGCCGATGTCCACCACCCAGGAGCGGTTCGGGCTGCCCGTGTGGATGTACCAGCTTGAGGCATTGCCCGAGAGCTCGATGTCGAACGAGGCGTGCGCGTTCGTGCCGTCGAAGTCCACGGCGGTCACGTCGTAGACGCGGAGCACTGAGCGCGTCTGCTCCCAGTGGTCGCCGAAGTACGTCGCCGCCTCGCCGAGCCGCTCGGGCGAGACCTCCCAGAAACTGTGCAGCCACCACGGGTCGCGCGGGAGCAGCACGATGAAGTTCTCGCCGTACTTCTCGGGCAAATCCTCAAAGACCGGTGCCGGCGCTGCCGGCATTTCGGGACCGTGGAGCTTGGCGGCCTCGACGCGTTCCTTGACCGTCTGCATCGAGCGGGCGCTGGCTTCCGCCAGGATGCGCCGCCGCAGTTCGGCGGGTCTCGGCGCCGTCGCGGCGGGCTCCTTCGGGACCTTGCGAGGGGTCACGGGTCGTGCCGTTTTCTTCCTCGCGGCCCTTTTCGCCGTCACCCTTTTCTTCGCGGTTTTCCCGGCGGCGGTTTTCGGGACCACGCGTGCGGGCGCGGCTTTTTTCTTTTTCGTCGTCTTGTTGGCAGAGACTTTGGCCTTCGTGGGTCTTTTCTTAGTGGCCATACAGATCACGCTCCTTCCAGCGAACTCGGCCGTGGGGCCTCCCCAACGCGTCTTATGGCAAGCGCGGGCAGGCGTGTCAATCACATTCTCGCAGGGCCGGAGAACTGAACGCGTGGGAACCGTGAAAAGTTCCCCAGGAACGGGGAGTTGGGGAAACCGCGCGGCGGGCACCTACCGGCCGGACGAGCCGCCGGTGCCTCGAATGTTCCTGTCGAGGATGGCGCGGGCCTTGCGCTGGGAGGTCTCGAAGGCCGACTGGAGTTCGCCCAGGATCTTTTTGGCGCTCATAAGCTCGTCGCGGGCGGCCTGGTATTTAGCGTCGAGTTGGTTCATCGCTTGTTCGACGCGGCGTTTTTCGTTGAGGATGGCTTCCTTCTCGTTCTTGAGCGCTTCGAGTTCGGCCTCCAGTCGCGGCCGCTCTTCCTTGAGGACCCGGATCTCTTCCTTCATCTCGATGTTTTTCTCGACCACGGCTTCGTGGTTCGCGTTGAGCTCGGCGATGAGCGAGTCCTTCTGTTTGATTGCCGCCTCGCGGGCGTGGAACTCGGCTCGGGCGGTTTCGAGTTCCCGGTCGCGGTCCTCGACCGCGTCCTGGAGCCGCTTGCATTCCTCGTCGAGGCCGCGGGTGCGTTCCAGTTCTTGTTCCAGCTCGGCGGTATGGCGGCGCTCTTCGGCGATTGTCCGTTCCCGGGCGGCGATTTCCTTCTTGAGCTCGATCGCTTCCGTCTCGAGCCGGTCCTTCATTTCCTGGATCTGGTCGAGCTGGCGGTTGAACGACTTGATGAAGTTCAGCGTGCTGCCCTCGAGCTCTTCGGCGGTCGGCAGGTGCGCGCCGGCCGGGACAAGGCTCTGCTCCTCAACCATCGCCTCGAGTTCCTCCTCGTCGGCGAGCACCTCGGCCGCTTCGGCGAGTGCCTCCTGCTCCTCCTCCTCGGGGGCGACGGGCGCCTCCTCGGGCACGAAGGCATCGGTTTCTTCCCGGTCACGGTCGTCTGGGCTGGGCATTATTTGTCCCCTTGTCTCGTTCTGGCCTGTCGGGTAAGATGCGAAAGTTAGTACATGGCGCGAGACGGCCTGTCAAAGCATTTTTCTCGACGCGGGCGCCCGGCGCGACTTGAGGTGCTAGGCGGAACCATCCGAGGGGCCGTCCGTCGAAAACTGTAATGCAAGCAATCACAGTGCCAAAGCCGCCAGGCGTGGCGCGAAACCGGGAAAGGAAACCACAGTGCGTACCATCACTCTCGCCGTCATGATTGCCCTTTGCTGCCTGGCCGCGCTCGGCGGTGTCCGGGTCGTTCTCGCTGAGGAGCCGGACTCCTCCCAGCCGGACGATGCCGTGCTGGCCACGGTGAACGGTCACCCGATCTCTCAGTCGGACCTTGATCGTTTGATCGTGCAGGTCAAGACCGCCAGCGAGGCCGCCGGGGGAACGGGGGAACTCCCTGAGGAAAAGGTTCTTATCGAGGAGCTCATCCGGCGCGAGTCGGTTCGCCAGTTCATCAAGACGAGCGGGGTCGAGGTTGAGCCGGCCGCCATCGAGGCGCAGTGGAAGGACTTCGAGGAGACAATTACCGAGGGGGGCCGCACCGTCGAGGAGTTCCTGGAGGACCGGTGTCTTACGTCGGAGGAATTCAGGGAGATCATTTCCGTTCAGCTTGCGCTCGAGAAGATCACTGAATCGAAACTCACGGTGGAGAAGCTCGACTTGCTCGACGAGGAAGTGCGCGCAAGCCACATCCTGGTGATGACCACCGGCGCAATGAGCGACGAGAAAGCGAAAGCCAGAATCCTCTCCATCAAGAAGGAGATTGAGGGCGGACGCTCTTTCGAGGAGTGCGCCAAGGCCTATTCCGAATGCCCGTCGAAGGAAAAAGGCGGCGACCTCGGCTTTTTCCCACGGTACGGCGCGATGGTTGAACCGTTCGCTGAAGCAGCCTTTGCGCTGGAGAAGGGCAAGGTGAGCGGGCCGGTCAAGACGGCGTTCGGATACCACCTCATCATGGTGACCGAGCGGCGCAAGACGAGCGACCAGGTGAAGGAATACGCGAAAAGCCAACTTCTCCGGGAGGAACTGAACACGCTCTTGGAGGAGATCGAGGACAAGGTGGAGGTCGAGCGGTTCTACGAGACCGAAACCGAAACCGGCGGAACGGAAGCATCCTCCAGCGAGGAGACCGAATAGCGCCCTCAGCGCTCCTTCTGCTCCACGAGGCCCGCAAGGCGCGCGATGAGCAAGAGTGCCGCCTTGATGGCGCGCTCCCGGCCGGCAATGTTGACGCTCTCGTCGAGCGTGTGCGCGTTTCGTCCGCGCCCGCCGTGCGGCACCGTCACGGCGGGAATCCCCAGGCTCATCGGAGTGGTGGCGTCCGTTGAAGAGCAGACGCAGGTGAGCGGCATCCCGAAACGGGCGTAGCACTCGAGGGCGGCGCGAACGATTCTTGACCCGCGCGGCGTCCGACCGGCGGGCCGGTCACCGATTTGTTCGGTGCGCACCCGCAGCGTCTGCGCGTCGAGCGTTGCGCGCCGCCTTTCCTCCTCAAGCGCCCGGTCGAGGGCGGCCCGGAACGACGCCTCGAGCCGCGCGAGCCCGGCCCCTCGCTCGGATCGGAGGTCCACTTCGATCGCCGCGCTTGTGGGCACGGCGGTCACGGCGACCCCGGCGCGCGCCTCCAGGTGCTCGCCGTCGCTCACGATGCCGACGTTGAACGTCGTCTTTGGGGCCGCGGGCACGCGCGTCGAGGCGAGCGCGGCGATGAGCCGGCCGGCGGCGTGCACGGGGCTCGGCGTGCCGAACCGTCCCCACGCATGGCCGCCGCGCGCGGTGAAGGTGACGCGGTAGCGCTTGATCGCGGGGCCGCTGGTCACGAGCTTCCTCGGGTTGGCACCGTCGAGCGCGATGAACGCTGAGACTCTTTTTCGAAACGACGCCCGTCGGAGAAGGTGCCGCACGCCGCGAAGGTTGCCGAGCGCTTCCTCGCCGACGGTGCCGACAAAAAGGACGTCGTCGTGCGTTTGGACGCCGGCGTGGTCGAGCGCCTCGATGATCGCGAGCATCGTCGCCACACCCCCCGCGTTGTCGGCGATGCCCGGCGCCCGGAGCACTTGGCCGCGGCGGCCCGAGCGCAACACCTTCGGGACAACGTCGGCCGGGAAGACCGTATCCAGGTGCGCCGCGACGACCACGCATCGGTCTCCTCCGGTCCCCTTGCGGAGGCCGAGGAGGTTCCCGACCTCGTCGGTCCGGATTTTTTTGAGCGATGAACCCCGAAGCAGCTTCCTGACGTGGCGGGCGCGCTGCTTCTCGAAAAACGTCGGCGCCGGAACCTCGCAGATGGCAATCTGTTGTGACGTCGTCTTGTTTCGGCGGCTCTCTATGAAGCGAAAAGCGGCGCGCAGGCGCTCGGCAAGGCGCCGGTAGGATTCCCTGACGCTTTTTTGCCGGAGAAATCCCACGGCTCGAACCCCTTAAGGAAATACGCACCTTTACATCATAGCACGTCGAGCGTCGCTTCGCCAGCCGACGATTGGCCTTTGGTGCGCCGTCAGCGAAAAGGCAGGGCGGACAAATTTGTACATTCGTTGAGAAATTCCTTGACAAGCCGCCCAAGAGCTGCTAGACGGTGGAACCGCGGTGCGGGTGCAGCCGCCCGTGAGGCCTGAAGTTTTCTTGTTGTTCCGCATGGCGGCGCCGTGTCCCGTCCTCTCAGGGCGCCGGCGGCGGGAAGGAGGGCGCTAATGTCTCCTGGGGAGGCTCTGTCCGAAGTTGTTGGGGAGAACGTCGTTCTCCGCTCCGTCCTGCGCGAGCAGCGCAAGATCCACTTGACGCTCCGCCACATGAACGGCCGGCTGCGTTCGGTCCTCGCCACGGTTCCCGGAGTGCTCTATAGCTTCCATCCGAACGGCAGCCTCGATTACATCAGCCCGTCGGTCGAGCGGCTCTTTGGCCACCCCGACACGTGGTACCAGGCCGACTCGAGCCGCTACCTCGATCAGGTCCACCCCGACGACCTCGGTCGGGTGTATCACTGGCGGCTCCAGCTCCTGTACGCCGAGGCGCCGTGCTCGTCCGAGCTGCGCTACCGCATCGTGCGGCCCGACCGCGACGAGGTCGAGGTCCTCGACCGCGCGAGCGTCGTGTTCGAAGCGGGCGCACTCGCCCGTATTGACGGCCTCATCGTCGCCGTGCAGTCGGAGGCCGAGGTCTCCGGCCTCGCCGAAGCTGTGCGTGCCGAGTCCCGCTGAGTTCTGCCGCAGCCGCTCCGCCACACGGTCCCCCGGCGAAGGATGGAAAGCGGTTGCGCGCCTTGACCGTCCCTGCTACTGTTTTTTCCTCGACGAGAATCTTTCTTGGTGGTGGCGCAGACCGTGGACGTCTCCGTTGTTATTCTCACGCTCAATGCCGGCCCGGCGTTCCGCCGGACGCTCGACGGCGTCAGGCAACAGCGCTTCGACGGGACGACGGAACTCCTCGTCCTTGATTCCGGCTCGACCGACGGCACGCCGGAGCTCGCTGCACGCTGCGACGGCGTCGCCTTACATCACACAAAAAACTTCGGTCATGGCCGGACCCGCAACGAAGCGGCCCGGCTCGCCCGGGGCGAGTTCGTCGTTTACCTGACGCAGGACGCCGTACCGGTCGGCGACCGCTGGCTCGCGAACCTCCTCGCGCCGTTCGAGGACCCGCGCGTCGCGGCGACGTTTTCGCGGCAGATCCCCTACAGGAACGCGACGCCGATGGAGCGGTTCTTTTTGGCCAAAAGGTTCCCGGCCGTGCGGATCGTCCGGCCGGTGCCGCACCGGCTTGCGCTCTACACCGTCTTTTTCTCGAACGTGAGCTCGGCGATCCGCCAGAAGATGCTGCTCGAGCACCCGTTCGACGAGACGCTCATCATGAGCGAGGACCAGCAGTTCGCGCGCGACGTCATCGCCGCCGGCCATCGCACCGTTTATGAGCCGGCCTCGGTCGTGTACCACTCGCACCGCTACACGCTGCGGCAGGTTTTTACGCGGTACTTCGACAGCCTCTATTCGCTCGTCGAGATCTTTGACGACTCGACCGGCAACGTCTCGCTCGAGGGTCTCCGGTACACGTTCGAGGAGTTCTGGCACGTGCTCACCAAGCACCCGGGCTGGCTGCCGTACCTGCTCGTCTACGACGCCTTCAAAGCCGCCGGCACGCTCGCCGGCCACCTCGGCCACCGCCTCCCCATTCCCATCCGCCGCGCCCTCTCGCTCCACAAGTACTACTGGGCCGACCTGGAAAATGACGAGCCGGGCAAAGGCGCTTCTCGCAGGAAAGGCTCTTGAATTTCTGAGGGTTGTGTGGTATATACATAAAAGATTGGGGCTATCTATGATTGGGAACGACGGACAGTTGAAGGGTTACTTTTTCGGCTTTTGGTGGTGGTACGCCTGCGGCGTGCCCGCCGCCGGCCGCTAGGGCCCCACGCTCTTTTGGTAGGCCGCGAGCACGCCTGAGGTGTTC
>Ga0180432_10005434_pt1 | contig 16962 bp, 13 predicted proteins | sample SS_ome_10_FD_132414 | JGI IMG/M metagenome (GOLD analysis project Ga0180432, IMG submission 132414) | Hypersaline lake sediment archaeal communities from the Salton Sea, California, USA - SS_1_MS_2 metaG | ecosystem: Environmental > Aquatic > Non-marine Saline and Alkaline > Hypersaline >... | reverse complement strand
AGCTGACCAGGGAAGAGACCAGAGAGTTGCTGAACGAGGCGGAGAAGATATTTGCCGAGGAAGCAAATTTAATACAACCGGAGTCAGGCAGAGACGTTTTTGTTGGCGATACGCATGGTGACTTCGACGCCACGGAGGAAATTATCCACGGGCATCTCATGCTTGTGACTACAAGGGTGATTGGTTGTACAAGAACCTACCGCAACAGCCACCGCAGCCTACTATTAGCTTGTCTATTAGGGGCGTGCCAACGAGTTGTCTGCAGCCTATGCTGATGGTATGGCACCAATCTGTTGCATCAGTCCGACCGAGTCCATCTCTGTCCACTCCTCCACAATCTTACCGCTTTCGATACGGGCAATGGTGTTGCCAGTCATGGTCACCTTCTTGCCTGTAGGAGCAATACCCATGAACTCGCCTTTGTGCTCCGATTGCCCCTGCCAGCGAATGGCAACCTTGTCTCCCTCTGCAATCACTATCTCATTGATTAGACGCAAACCGTGGAATGCGTTACGGTACATAGCGACGACCTTTTTATAGCTTTCGCGGTCTGGTGGCATCCCCGGAAGGGCATAGTTAAAAGTAAAGTTTGGTGTGCAAAGTTCGTCTATTGCGGCCATGCTATCCTGATTCCAGATCTCCTCTGTCCAGCGAGCAGCCAAAGCCTTGTTCTCTTCTATTCCCATCAGAACCCTCCTTCCTTTTGTTTTAAGTACTTGATCGGAAAACAAGTATGTTATGTATCGTTAACCAATGCTATTATACTATCGCTTGAGTGCATGTCAATAGCATCGCGTTACCATTACATCCATTTCCTGGAAAAGAATCAACTTTTTCGAGAACTCTCGGAATGAGGGAATTCTACAGAACTCATGGCATTAGGCTCTCCGAGCGGCCCTTGCGTACAGTTGTGAACTTTTCTTTGACAAGAGCTGACTTGTCATAGCTCGACAAAAGTTGCTAGTCTCCTGGCCCAAACCCTGAGCGAAATGACGAACTGTTGAGTCAGGACGTGGTGTCAAGAGGCCTACTAAGGCAGGTGTTGATTTTTGTCACGGAAAGCATCTATGCTTGAAAGCGTCCAGCCTCAGGGCACCCGGCGTGACACAGTCAGCGTTTCCAGGGATGACGTAATGTGCAGATAAGCCTTGAAAATAAGAAACGCTATGACAGAAAGTGGGCATGGACTGCTCTTTGAGTCTCAGTCTGCTTTTTTCAGTTCCTGACCTCCCATCGGCTTTTTTCAGCTTTAACCTTGTAAGTTTGGCTGAATTGAACGAAACGATGGCATGTGCAATTGCCTGACTCAACATATTGTCAACCCCAAGTAAGAAGCGCTATTATTGTAGCAAAAGGAGCGGAAATTGAAAGTACTCCTTGTTTATCCACAGTATGCGGATACCTTCTGGAGTTTCAAGCATGCTTTAAGGTTTATTTCCAAGAAGGCGGCTTTTCCCCCACTGGGCTTGCTGACTGTGGCAGCAATGCTTCCCGATAATTGGGAGAAAAAGCTTGTAGACATGAATACCACGAACCTAAATGATAGTGACCTTAGGTGGGCTGATTACGTGTTTATCAGCGCTATGCTGGTGCAACAAAGCTCGGTGGCGGAGGTTATTAGCAGGTGTAAGAGATTTGGGAATAAAATTGTTGCTGGTGGTCCCCTTTTTGCTAGCAGGCATGAATACTTTGATTTCGATGATATAGACTACGTTGTGATGGGTGAGGCTGAAAATATGCTGCCGGCCCTTCTGCAAGATTTAGAAAAGGGATATACCAAACACATCTACACATCTAGAGAACGCCCGGACCTAACGAAAACCCATGTACCCTTGTGGTCGCTCATCGATAAGAGAGAATACCAATCAATGAGTATTCAATACTCTCGGGGCTGTCCTTTGGATTGTGAGTTCTGTGACATCGGTATGTTGAATGGGCATGTGCCACGAACCAAAGATAAAGCCCAAATAGTAGCTGAATTGGGTACCCTATGGAGCCTGGGGTGGCGAGGTATGGTATTTTTCGCTGATGACAATTTCATCGGAAATAAACGGAAGTTGAAGTCAGAAATTCTGCCGACAATGAGTGAATGGATGGAAAAGAGAAAATACCCGTTTTCTCTTTTTACGCAGGCATCTGTAAATCTCTCTGACGATGAAGAACTAATGCGATTGATGGTCGAGGCAGGATTTGACACGGTATTTGTCGGCATTGAGAGCCCGAATGAGGAAAGTTTAGCCGAATGTAACAAACTGGTAAATAAGAATCGTGATTTACTGGCCTCAGTTAAGAAGATTCAAAACCACGGCTTACAGGTGCAGGGAGGATTCATTGTCGGTTTTGACAGTGACCCACCTTCAATCTTCAAGAGCCAAATTAGATTCATTCAAGAGAGTGGAATCGTTACCGCTATGGTTGGTTTACTACATGCTCTTCCAGGAACAAGACTGTACAATCGGCTGAAGAACCAGAACCGTCTATTATCCAGCGGTTCTGGTGACAATACAGACGGATCATTCAACTTCATCCCTAGAATGGACCACGGAACACTTATTCGTGGCTATAAGTACATCCTCCGTACAATCTACTCACCCAGGCAATACTACGAACGTATCAAAGTCTTTGTAAAAGACTATAAACCTAAAGGCAAAAGGAAAGTCAATATTCGTCCCTGCTACGTCGGGATATTGGTCAAAACTGTATGGTTCCTGGGCATCAAGGAAAAAGGGCGAAGGTACTATTGGAGGCTGTTTTTCTCCACCTTGCTGAGGAACCCCAGGTCTTTGCCTCTATCCATATCCTTTGCTATTCAGGGATTCCATTTCCGCAAGGTTGTCGAGAAAGTAGCTGGTCAGATGGATTGGTAACGGGTAACAGATCGTTTTCCAAGCTGTCAGCATATCTGTCGACTCATCCTTGCCTCAAATAGAGCACTTTTTCGAGTATCCAACAGTCGCCTGGTTGCTACCTCATTACACAAAGTGGCGGAATGTTTCCTGGCCTCCTAGCATTAAGGGCTATCAAAGCAGGTGTTGATTTTCGTCACGGAAAACATCTATGCTTGAAAGCGTCCAAGGGCACCCGGCGTGACACGATCAGCGTTTCCAGGGATGGCGTAATTTGCAGATAAGTCTTGGAAATAAGAAATGTTGCGTCAGAAACTGTGTATGGACTGCTCCTTGAGTCTCAGTCTGCTTTTTTCAGTTCCTTTAGATTAGCTCGAGACAACCCAGCCAGATATTCGATCTTGCTGTTAGAATACGCGTGAAGCGCCAACTCTGCCGACAGCGCATTCAATCCATCCATCGCCCGGCTTTGCAAAGTAGGTATTAACTCCCGTTCTGGCTAACTCCATATCTACCATAGTATAACTGGCGACCAAATCTCCACCTTTTTCACGGAAGAGTGATCTTAGCTCCTCCTTTGTGTAGGAGACTATCTCATCTAAGCCACAATCCTCCTGCATTATCCTGAAAATCTCTTCAGGTATGTACCTCCTGGCTTGACCAACGAGCTGGTAGGGGACCACATATTCGATGATAAAAATCCCCTCCTTTTGCCGTTGAAAGCCTGCGATGATATTCTTCAGTTCCTGTTTCCGGAGATAGTAACTTATACCTTCCATAATGACTATGGCTGGCAGGTCAGGACGATATCCGGTCTCAGTCCTATCCAATACGTCCAAAATATCAGATGAAGCAATATCTGCGTTTACACATTTCAATTTCTCCAGGGATTCTGGAAATAGTTCAAGATAGAGCCTCTTTTTGTCTTCTATTCCAGATAGGTCGATTTCGAAAATACGATACACTTTGGATGAATACCTCAATAGTATTTCCATTGGTAGCGGTGACTTCCCACTTGCAAGAAAAATCAACTGGTATTCCTGTCTCGCGGCACATAGTTCTTGCTCAATCAAATGCTTTATGAAACTCTTTCTGTTAAGGATTACCTCACCATACCAGCTACAAACAGAATGGCACTTATCAAAGAGAGTTTGCCCTGAAGACAGGTCAAGTCGATTTACAAATCGAAGAATATCCTCTTCATTGTACAGTCTTAGTGCCCACTGCATTACCAAGGCAGCAGTGGGTTCAAGTCTCAATTTGTCCATATCTTGGGTATGAATCCAGAACGCAATTCTAATATGGAGACACAAACATCTGCGATGGTCAGAGTACCTATCCTCCCGCCAACCAGACGGTCATAAGCATAGCATAAGTTTATCAGGATACCGACCTTGGGGAAGTGGAGCGGTTATTTAGTTTTCCCATTGAGCTAGATGCTAATGGCATTATGATAGTTGGAAGCTCTCCTTGTGATGGAGATAAGGGTGATATCTATCTCTCCGTGTATGAATCTGTCAGAGGCCAGATTATTTATATTTCTTCAAGAACCACGTCTTATCCAACTCTTTTATCTGTCCGACGGTAGTCTCGGGCTTCCAGACAACCCGCATGGCAATATCTTTGCGCATGTCTATCATCTTGTAGAGCTCGGGCCAGAGAAAAGCAGGTATAGCATAGACCGCGATGGCAAGTTTGCTGGCCTCAGCCACAAATTCATCATGCCTTTCCCTGTTAATTATATAGGTGCTGTCAAATGTATTTTCCATCTTTTGACCTCCTATGGATAGTGTGCCGATTATACCATGCCATGTCCTCAAAAGGATAAGACTTTTGCCGGGCTGCAAATTCCGCACATATCCAGGCTCTGTCTCTCTTATTGCAGTAGACATAATATGGAGAAATATATTGGCGGCATATCTCGCATGGAAAGAATAGGCTAAGCCCGTAGTTACTGCAATAAAAGACTAATTCTTCCAGTTCGGACTCTATCCCCCCGACCCCACATCTGGGACAGTAATGCTTCTCTTCGTACAAAAGCAGCGGAACTAAAACTGTGTCTATTTGTATTTTCAGCAAGTTAGGCAACCTATATGCATCATCTACTGCTTGAGGTTGCAGGAAAAGGCTTGTATTTCCATGGCAAGGGAAATATACTTGTGAACCAGTAGAGATGTTCCCAGCCATAGAAACGAAGAGCTAATCTATCAACAGAAGGAGGATAGCAAAATGGAGATTTCAACGAAAACCGCGGGAGATGTGAATGTAATCTCTCTGAGTGGCAGGCTCGACGCCTACGCCGCAAATGATGTGGAGCGGGAATTGGATTCGCTGACCACCGCTGGTCAAGTGCGTCTGGTGGCCGACCTCAGTCATTTGGAGTATATAAGCAGCTCGGGACTAAGGGTCTTGCTGGCAGGAATCAAGCGGGTGAAAAAAGAGCAGGGCGATATACGATTAGCCTCCTTACAGCCCTATGTGAAAGAGGTGTTCGACATCGCCGGATTCACACAGCTGTTTCAGATGTTTGATAAAGAGGAAGAGGCGGTGAACAGCTTTAAGGAGTCGTGAAATGAAGATAACAACGGTAGAACTAATGCTGAAGTATCTGGAGGCTGAAGGAGTGGAATACATCTTCGGTGTCCCTGGCACCTCGCTGGTTCCCATGTATGCCGCCATAAATAAGCAGGATGCCATCAAGCCGATATTGACCAAGCACGAGGAAGGGGCAGCTTTCATGGCCGATGGGTACGCTCGCGTAAGCGGTAAAATCGGCGTATGTTATGCTACCTCCGGACCCGGCGCTACCAATATCATCACCGGCGTCGCTAACGCCTATATGGATAATATTCCGTTGCTGGTCATAACCGGGCAGGTCCCCACAAGCATCTATGGAAAAGGAACCTTTCAGGATTCCACCAAGGAAGGCGTTGATTCTGTGACCATGTTTGACCCTGTAACGAAATTCAGCACAATGATAGTTTCAAGACAGAAGATGCCTGAGCTACTCAGGGAGGGAATTAGAAAAGCCTTCAGCGGGAAGAAAGGCCCGGTGCATCTTAGCTATCCCAAGGACATCATGGAGGCAGAGGTTGAAGATAGCCTGCTTCCTCCCAAGTCTTATAGGATTAAGCCAGAGTACTTCGATAGGAAATTGGTAATAGATGCCGTCAGGAAGTTGGTCAAGGCAAAAAAGCCAGCGATGCTCGTTGGTTCCGGCGTTATTGCATCTGATGCCACCTCAGAAGTTCTCGAGCTTGCTGAGATGCTCAACATCCCGGTGGCTAGCACTCCAAAGGCAAAGGGAGCTTTCCCCGAAAGTCATGAACTCTCGTTAGGCGTGCTTGGCCTTTGTGGGTCTTTGGCCGCCGAGGGATACATTATGGGGGATGTAGACGTGCTGCTGGTTGTTGGTGCCAGCCTGAACCAGATGACGACTTTTTCCTGGGACCCCAAAATCGCTCCTAGCGACTGCCTGATTCACATCAATATTGACCCTTTCGAGATAGACAAGAACTATACAGCGGACATTGGTCTGGTTGGAGATTGCGGAGCTGTTTTGAGTGAAATTTCGTTCAGGGTTCTAAGAGAGCTGCAGGAGTATGATCCAAAGACACAAAGACCTGTTGATGAGCTTGCCGAATTCAAGAAGAGTGCCGGCATGTTTCTTGACGAAGAGAAAATGCATTCGGATTCTGTTCCCATAAAGCCGCAGGCATTGATGAGAGAATTCCAAGAACTCCTGCCCAAGGATGCCATTGTATTTTTTGATACCGGTAATCATATATGCTGGGGTATCCACTACCTGAGTTTTGATAAGCCAAATTTCATATCTGCTTTTGGCATGCTTACCATGGGTTATGCCACCGCTGCCGCCATTGGTGGCAAGCTGGCAGCACCTGACAGACCTGTGATAGCCATGGTCGGCGACGGTTGCTTCCAGATGAATGGAATGGAGATAGCCACAGCAGTAAATCACGGCATCCCCGTGGTCTGGATCATCCACAACAATGCCAAACTCGGCCTGGTGCATGAGCTTCAGAAGTTCAGCTTGGGTGAGAAGACCGTTTCTACAACCTTCAAGCAGGTAGACTTTGTCAAGCTAGCTGAAGGTCTTGGCGCCCAAGGCTTCAGGATAGAAAAGCCGGGTGAGCTGTCGAAGATACTGCCGCAAGCCTTGGAGAGCGGAAAACCCACTGTCATTGACTGTATCATAGACCCGGACGAGGTCCCACCACTACAGAGATGGGTAAAAGGAGTGAGCGAACTTAATGCCAGGTTGGATTACCTCTGACTTTGAAGGGAGGCAACTCTGGAAGTATCCGTTGGCGATTTATTGCTGGACCTGGTCGAAAAAATATGCGTAATAGTCCTCTTTGCCTATGTCATAACCCGCACCAGGTATTTTGCCCAGGTATTAGACCGGCGATTTGACGTCAAGAATCGAGTTATTCTGATTCTGGCTTTTGGTGCCTTCTCCGTTTTTGGCACTTATGGCGGGATAGAGCTTCCTTCAGGAGCCATCGCCAATATCAGAGACCTTGGTCCCATGATCGCCGGTCTGGTCGGAGGACCGATGATTGGGCTGGGAGTCGGGCTGATTGGCGGAATACACCGCTATTTCCTGGAGGGTCTTACCTGTGTTCCCTGTTCTCTGGCTACAGTCATCGCTGGTCTAGCTGGTGGCATTATATACAAGTGGCGGAGGGGAGAGTTCATCGGTATTCACAGAGCCGTATTGTTTGCCGGCCTCATGGAATCCTTTCACATGGGACTGGTGCTCCTGATAACCCGACCCTTCTCTGAAGCCCTGGCTGTGACCAAACTCGTTAGCCTTCCTATGATAGTTGCCAACGTAGTAGGAATGGCCATCTTTGCCTTTATAGTAAGCAACTTGATAAATGAACGAAACACAGCCGCTGAAAAGGACAGATACCGTCGTGAATTGGAAAGACAGACTTATGAAATGGAGATTGCTGGCGGCATTCAGAAAAGCTTCCTGCCTGAGTCCTCACCACAGATAGAAGGAATGGAACTGGCAGCGCTGAATGCGCCGGCTAAAGAGGTGGGAGGGGATTTCTATGACTTCATCCCTATTTCCACGGATAAGTGGGGATTGGTGATAGCCGATGTTTCAGGTAAAGGTGTTCCGGCAGCGCTGTTTATGGCTCTATCCCGAACCCTGGTTCGTGCCAACGCCAGGGGCAATTTGACTGCTGCCGCGGCTATAGAAAGAGCGAATGACTTGATAGCCGAAGATGAAAGAGCAAATATGTTTGTCACCTTGTTCTACTGCATACTCGACCCAAAGGAGAAAACACTGACCTATGTTAATGCCGGGCATAATTTCCCGCTGATGCTACGAGAGAATGGCAACGTTCTCATAATGCTGGAAGCTAAAGGAATCGCCTTAGGCATCATGCCTAGTATTGAACTGGAAGAAAAGGAAATTATCTTGCGACAGGGTGATATCGTAGTGCTCTACACCGACGGGGTAACAGAAGCCATCAACGATAAGGAAGAACAATTTGGAGTGCAGAGACTTGTTTCAACAATAGAGGAGAATCGCAATCTCTCCGCTTCAGAGCTTATTAAGCAAATTCAACAAGCAGTAACCGAATTTAGCCAAGGACAACCTCAATTTGATGATCTTACCCTGATGATATTGAAGGTCGCCTGAATGAAAAGCAGTTGGTTTGAACCTAAAATTGAGCGCAAAGAGGAACGGTAGTGGAAGAAAAGGTAGTTAAAGAGTTAAGTTCTGTTGTGGGAGGGAGTTGGGTTGTGACTGAGATAGACGGAATTAGAGATTACCTATTAGACGAGACACCTGAACCAGTGCGACCTGAGCCCAATATCAATTCAATTTTGATTAAACCGGCAAGCTGTGAAGAGGTTTCTGGGATTCTGAGGTACGCAAATGAGAATACTATACCTGTTGTCCCTCGTGGAGGCGGAACAGGAGTTTGTGCTGCAGCTATACCTGTTGAACAAAGCATAATTCTTTCATTAGAAAGGTTAAACAAAATCCTTGAGGTAGATAGGGATAACCTGATGATCACATGTGAAGCTGGAGTGACCCTGAAAACACTGATTCAATACCTAGATAAAGAAGCAGCAACCCTTTCGTTCCCTATACATCCTGGAGCTGAACCAGCACAGGTTGGAGGGATGATAGCAACAAATGCGGGAGGAGTCAGAGCAGTCAGACACGGTGTCATAAGAAACTACGTAAAGGGGCTTGAAGTTGTAGTGCCTACGGGAGAGATAATAAGGATGGGGGGAAAGCTGTTCAAAAATAATACGGGCTATGCTCTGATGGAACTGATGATAGGTAGTGAAGGGACATTGGGAATAATAACGAAAGCAATCCTTCGGTTATACCCTAAGGCGAATATGACCGTTACATTGCTAATCTCCTATGAGGATCGCCATGATGCTGTGAATAGTGTTCCAAAGATTTTGCAGAGGGGTATACTTCCATTGGCTGTAGAGTATATAGAGAAGAAAGAGATAACCCGGTCAGCCGAACAACTTGGTAAAGAATGGCCTGCTAAGAAAGGGAATGCTTACCTGATGTTCATAATACAAGGTGACAGTGAAGACGAGGTTTATGCTGAATGTGAAGAGGTAGAGAAAATTTGTAAGGCAAATAATTCCATAGAGACCTTGGTTGCTCAGGGAAAGAAGGAACAAGACAAGATTTTGAAAATTCGAAGCAACACATACATGGCTTTAAAACGCGACTTGGCAGATGGTCTTGATATAGCTGTTCCTCCAGCAAGCATAGGAAAACTCATGGACAGAATAGATAAAATTGCCCAGGAATACCGAACCTACGTACCCATGTATGGTCATGTAGCCGACGGAAACTTACATCCACATGTGATGAAGGTAAACGGAGAAATCCCCTCCTATTTGGAGGAAATCAAGGAGGAAATCTACAAAGAGGCGATTAATTTAGGTGGAGTCATAACGGCTGAGCATGGTATAGGAAGGAATAGGATTAAGAATCTCCCTCTCTCATTTAGTAGGAAGGAGATAGAATTGATGAAGGGGATCAAAAAGGTTTTTGATCCCAATAATATATTAAATCCAGGTGTGGTAGTACCTGCGAAGGATGAGTGGAGAGAAGGTGAGTCGGTAGCCAAAGCCTGATGGCTACCAACCAGTTAAGTCCATGAAGGAAAAGCGATTTGAACTTAAGGTTGATAGTAGGTTGGAAAACCTTTCTATCATCAGCGATTTCATCGCCAAAGTAATGAGACAAATAGGCTCGAAAGGGAAAAACATATCCGAGGTTCAGCTCGCAGTCGATGAAGCCTGTACCAACATAATCAAGCATGCATATTCGGAGTGGGAGGATATCATCACGATTGCCCTGGAGATGGTGGATGAGGACTTGATTGTTACTATTACGGACCGTGGGAAGCCATTTGAGCCCGGCTCCATTCCCCCACCAGATTTAGAGTCGGATGTGGGCGAAAGGAAAATTGGCGGGCTGGGAATATATTTTATGCGTAAGCTGATGGATGAGGTGAGTTATTCCTTTGATGCTGAAGAGGGCAACAAGCTCACTATGCGAAAGCATCTGATGACGAAGAATCGCGACTCAGAGAGTGTTTAGTAATAGAAAAGAGAGGTGATAAAAATGGATGCGACACAGGAAGAACAGCAAATTGCGCGTATTACAGTTATCGGAAAGGTAGAGTTCCTTCCTGCCGTTATCGGTTTTGTGCGAGACGTCTCCACCAAGCTGGGTCTGGTAGGCAGGGATATGGAGCGACTCGAACTTGTAGTAGAGGAAGCTTGTATGAACGTAATTGAACATGCTTTTGATCCTGATGAGCAGGGGACTTTTGATGTCATCATCCTACGGAAGCCAGGCCAAGTTGCAGTGGCAGTGGAAGATCAAGGCTTGCCTTTTGATTTCAGGAGATTTGAGGCTGGACAAGAATCAGGTCTCGGCGTGATGTTAATGAAGGCTTTTGCTGATGAGATTCACTTTCTTAACGCAGGTCGTCGTGGCAAACGAGTCGAACTCATTAAGAACCTTCCGTATAGAGATGTAGAAGCATATATTTCTGAAGAAGAGAAAGAAGGAAGGTTGTCTCTTCCACCCATTCCAAAGGACGTCCCACTTACCATACGCTTAATGAGACCAGATGACTCAATCGATGTGGCCAGATGCGTGTATCGCTGCTATGGATACACCTACAGCAGCGATTATGTCTATTTCCCTGATAGAGTACGAGAACTTTTAGAAAGTGGTCTATTGAGTTCCTATATCGCTTTGACCCCTGATGGCGAGACCGTTGGCCATGTAGCGCTGCGCATGGAACAACCGAATGCTAAAATTGGAGAGTCGGGGCAGGCAGTAGTTGACCCACGATATAGAGGCCATGGTCTTTACAGCAAACTAAGAAAATTCCTGATGGACAATACCAAAGAAAGAGGGATGTATGGAACCTATGGTGAAGCTGTAACAGTTCACCCTTATACTCAGAAGGTGATGATTGCGCTCGGAGCGTGCGAGACGGGTGCCCTTTTAGGCTTCACTCCTGCAAGCATGTTTTTTAAGAAAATTCAGGAAGAAGGGCAGCAACAGCGCCGAACTGCCATTCTTCTCTATGCCAAGGCTAATGAGGAGCCATTACGAGATGTCTATCCACCGTTTCATCACCAGACGATGATCCGTAGTATTTATGAGAGAAGCAAATTGAAACGAAACATTATCAATCCATCTGACTTCAAAGAGCAAATAGAGGTTCCGCCATCTTCCCAAGTAGATGTGAAAGTGCAGACCGAAGCAAACCGAGCTTTTATTCGCATAACCCAATATGGGGCTGATTTGGAAGAATTGGTGAGATTTCGTCTACGGGAGCTTTGTCTGCGTCATATCGATGTAATTTACCTTGATTTGCCTTTATCTCACCCAGCTACGCAGAAATTTTGTGCATCCATGGAAGTGCTCGGATTCTTTTTTGCTGGAATCATCCCTGAAATCTTTGACGGTGATGTGCTGCGTTTGCAATATCTTAATAATGTGGACACTGACCTTGAAGAGGTTCAAATTGCCTCCGATTTTGGGAAAGAACTGTTTGCTTACGTGATTAAAGCACAGAGAGCGTAATCAGATTAGAAAGCTAAGGAGGAAGCATGAATTCTTATCTCTCAGAATACACACAAAAATTGACCACACCCCAGAAGGCTGTAGAGAAAATAAAGAGCGGCGATACCATCATACATGGCATGATTAATGCTGAACCTCCTGCCCTTTTAGGCGCTATTGCTGACAGGGCCAGAGAAGGTGACCTGAAAGACATTAAAATATTTTCCATGGCCCCTCAAGCACATGCTATCAAAACGGTTCTTGCTCCGGACTTGTCTGACTGTATTCAAGCCTATTCCTGGTTTGTGAGTGGGGCAGATAGGTCCTCGGTCAAGGTGGGACTTCACTATTTCGTTCCCAATCATTTTCATCAGATACCAAAGATAATCAGGGATTTCATGGATACAGATGTCACCGTCACTACCGTTTCTCCCATGAATAAAGCGGGCTATTTCAGTTTTGGCACTGTTAATGACTACACCTCCACGGCCGCGAGGCACTGCAAAACGCTAATCGTAGAGGTGAATGAGAATATGCCTCGCGTTTTTGGGGACTCCCTCCTACACATTTCTGAGGTTGACGCCATAGTAGAAAACCATGTCCCACTCTTGGAACTGATATCAGCGGAGTTGATGCCTGAAGACGAGATTATTGGTAGATATATCTCAGAGATGGTTCCTGATGGAGCTACTATTCAGCTAGGGTTTGGCGGCATACCCAGTGCCATTGCCTATTCTCTCATGGACCATAAGGATTTAGGAATTCACAGCGAACTCTTTTGTTCTAGTATGGCAGACCTAATAGAAGTAGGAGTTGTTACTGGACGGGAAAAGACACTTCACCCGAGGAAAAACGTCTTCACAAACGCTTGGGGCACCGAGAGGATGTATGAATTCATAAACGATAACCCGAGCATGGAAAGCTATCCTGTCTCCTATACCAATGACCCCGCTGTCATCGCCCAAAACGACAACTTTGTCTCCATTAACAGTATCCTTGAGGTTGATCTACTGGGGCAATGCAATGCGGAGTTTCTTGCTGGCTCTCAATTTAGCGGCACTGGAGGGCAGCTTGACTTTGTGCGAGGAGCTTTCAATTCTCACGGGGGGAAATCCATCCTAGCTTTTTATTCCACAGCTAGAGATGGAGAAATCTCTCGTGTAGTGCCACGCTTTAAGACAGGTACTGCAGTTACTACTCCAAGAATGGATACCCATTATCTTGTCACTGAGTATGGGGTGGTCAATCTGAAGGGGAAATCCACTCGAGAAAGGGCATTGGATATCATCAGTATTGCTCACCCTGCCTTTAGAGATGACCTGTTGCGGGAAGCTGAGGACATGCACCTCATTTGAGCTTCATTCCTTAGAAAAAGCCTAGTCCAAATACAGTGTTCGACCAAGTAGAATGACGACCGGGGATTAATTTTGGGATAGACGGAATGGCGCTATTCCACACAATTCCCTGTTGCCTGTTGGACAGCTAAGGCTGTTGCTTATGTCACGATTACCAGAATCAGGTTATGGTCCCTGATCTTCCGGCGGCGTCTGACAGTAATGCTATTTGCATGCCTGATTCACAACATGGCTCGCACAGACCAAGATTGTCAACACCAAACTGTCAAGAAATGACGTTCTGGGCCATGCGCTGCATTACTGTTGCACATTCCTGACTATCGTTCAGCTACGTGAGGGGGGGCTGATGAAGTATACTCCATCAGCCCACGACTGGTTGTTACACTAAAACGCTATTGCGGAACAGTTTTCTGCGCTTTAATTAACTCGTATACCACTATTTTGCCTGTCAAAGAATAAAATAGCACTAACGATTTCATGTTTTCCCAAAAGAATCTATTTGTTAGATTATATCTAATCTGGCGTGCCTCTCAAAAATGAGTCTAGAGCTAATTTTAGACAGGAAGCTAAGAAAGGGGGACTCGATGGTCAGAAGAGCATTCAAACCGGAACAGGTCACAAGGAATGACCGCATGGTGCACTTAACTACCGACCGCCTGGTCCCGAGGCTATTATTCTCACGGGACTAACTTAACAAGTGGTATAATTAATGGGGGCAGGTCAACTCGTCATTTCCTCGTCCAAAATGTGGAAGAATGGCCATTATGGCCTCAGATTATATTTAAGAAATGACTGATGGCTATGAGAGACTTGAGCAAAACATGGCATTTTCTTGCCATTTTTGAGCCCAAAACTGCACCAGAAGCACCCTTCAGGTGGTCGAGATACCTATTGTTTTGTGTTTACTTATCCTTCCAAAGGTAAATGCGGAGGTTGACCCAAAATGAAGAGGGGGGATATGCTCAGCAAATTTCCACCAAACTTGGAACACTACCCAGTCGTCTCTCCTGGGTGATCGCTTGATTTCTACTTCATGTGGCATGAGACTTCTTTGTGCTTCTAACTCCATCAAACAAGCTATTTAATGCAGCCATAGCATAGAGGATCGCCCCACCAACGCCAGTAATAGAGATATGAGCAGAATGGAAACTTTTTATTGGGATACCTATTCTTTGCACTCAGCATGCCAAGCGCCTTTCCCCTTATAATTCAAAGCTAACATGGTGATATCATCGTATTGCGGTGCTCCACGAGTGAAATTGAGTATTTCTTGTCTTACCCCATTTACCATCCATGTGACATCCTTATTCTGTAATTGCAGATTTGCCAGGCAGCTTTTCAATCTCTCTTCATAGAATAATTCACCCTCTGGATTCATCGCCTCCGTTACCCCATCAGTATAGAGGAAAATAGTATCGCCTGGCCTAAGTGTCAGTGTTCCGCTTCCGCATTTGCTATTTTCTATAGCCCCTACTACAAACCCTTTAGGGACATCCATAAATTCAAAACATTCACCGCTACCGCAGATTAGGGGTGGGTTATGCCCACCATTAGAAAACTGTAGTTCTCCCGTTCCTAAATCCAATATTGCGCAGAAGATTGTAACAAACATGCCAGTCTCATTATCGGGGCAAAGTATATTGTTGACGCGGTCCAAGATGTCCTCGCTTGAGGGGCCGCGTAGCGCCTCTGTCTTTAGAACTGTCTTGGTGATTGCCATGAATAGTGCCGCGGGAACACCTTTGCCCGAGACATCGCCGATAACAAAACACAACCTATTTTTATCTGTAAAGAAGAAATCGTAGAAATCCCCACCCACTTCCTTTGCAGGATCCGACACAGCAAAGATTTCAATTTCTTTTCTCTCTGGAAATGGCGGGAATCTTCTGGGCAACATGCTGGTTTGAATCTCTGCAGCAATCCTTAGTTCACTTGCGATGCGCTCTCTGGCTTCAGTTTCCCTTTTCAAGTCTTCAATGAAACGTCCAATGCTCAATCTAATCATCTGAAGCCCAAACGACGGATCCCGACTGAAAAGATTGAGTATGTCGTCGCTTTCCATAGTGTAGGCTTCTAAATCCTCTTCACACACTGCGGATGCCGTTCTTTGCGTAGAAGGTGAGAAAATCCCCATTTCCCCAATCACTTCCCCTTCCCCAATAACAATATTAATCTCAATCAATCGGATTGAGCCTTTTTGTATGTAATACATCTTGTCGGCGGTATCTCCTACTTTGAAAAGGACATCGCCTTTCTTAAACTGCTCTCTTTTCATGCGAGAGAGAGGCCATTCAAAGGGATATTCTTTGGAAGTTTCTGTCTTTACTGAATCAAGTGACTTTTTCTGGTTCATAGAAATATTGCCTCTTTAAGATACCAATTTGGGATTTCCCACTCTGACTAGCGACCAGACAATCCTTATCCTTCAGTTCCTCGTACAAAAGATATGTCCTTATTCATTCCACGGGCCGAAACGGTTCCTGATGAATTCCATGTTTGCCAGTGGAAAATTGAATTGGTATATCCTACACTATGTCAAGGCAAAAATAAATGGAGTGGTGGATATACAGGGAAGGTAACATTCTGAGCATTTGTGCAATTCGGAAAATTGAACATTTCTCAGGAATGTAGTCAATACGGTGGGATAGCCACAGAGGGGTATCGTATTAGTTTCTGAGCTCCCATTGGCTTTTCTCAAATTTGGCCTTTTGTGTTTGGTTGAATTGAACGAAACGATGCTTTGTGCACCTTGCGGCCGAGAAACTGCGGGACTATAATCAGGGGTGGGTGGTTGTGGAGCCAATGAACTGAAAGGAGGTTATATGGCAAAGATCACTGATGAAATGAAGGATGTCGCCGCCAAGACAAAGGGATTTGCCCTTGCCACGGTGACTAGGGATGGTGATCCTCATGTGATTCCGGTTGGCTTTGGGAAAATACTTTCTGATGACGAACTCTTGCTGGTGGACGTCTTTATGAAGAACACGCTGGAAAACATGAGGGCAAACCCAAAGGTATCAGTCTCAGCCTGGGACTTCGATGGTTTGAAAGGATACGAGTTCAAAGGCAACGCCCGAATTGAAACTTCGGGCAAGGCTTTTGAAGAAAGCGTTACAATGGTAAAAAGCATGTTACCTCAACTCGATGCCAAGGGTGCGGTTATCGTGAAGGTGGATTCGATTTATGTTAGAACCCCAGGACCTGAAGCTGGAAAGCTAGTAACCTGAGCTCCGCCCTAGGTTCCACAGCCACCCTACAACTACCTAAGTGACAGCGAGCTTGCGCCTCACTTTCTGCTGGACTTCTTGGCTTTTTGTTTGGTGCTTAATCTAGTTAAACCATCGTTCAAACTCGGCTATTAAGGCAGGTGTTGATTTTTATCACGGGAAACATCTATGCTTGAAAGCGTCCGGTTTTCGGGGCGGAAAGGTTTTATAGCATGACCAGGGAAGAAATAAAGGAGTTGCCCACAGAGGCAATGAAGATAAATGCCATAAATCCCAGCAACGGAGTGGTCCTTAAAGAATATGATGAGATGTCACCTCAAGAGGTGGGAAACTCGATTCGGCATTCGCATCATGCTTTCCTAGACTGGAGGAAGACCAGCTTTGCTGAGCGGGCAGATTTTCTGAGAAAAGCAGCAGGGATT
>Ga0180432_10005433_pt1 | contig 16962 bp, 16 predicted proteins | sample SS_ome_10_FD_132414 | JGI IMG/M metagenome (GOLD analysis project Ga0180432, IMG submission 132414) | Hypersaline lake sediment archaeal communities from the Salton Sea, California, USA - SS_1_MS_2 metaG | ecosystem: Environmental > Aquatic > Non-marine Saline and Alkaline > Hypersaline >... | reverse complement strand
CTCGACGACACGCGATACATTGCGGCGAGCTTTCCCTTCGGGTTCATCCCGACTGCTACGATTCTTCCTACGTACATGGCATCTCCTTCGGCTGGTTTGGACGGACGGTTCTCAGCGGGCGTTTATTATGATAAATAATCGGGGAGGAAAAGTAAAGTGGAATGCGGAATGAAAAATGCGGAACGGGTTTGAAACCACGGATGGCACGGATCCCACGGATAGAGCCAAGAAGGGATATCGGCGGGCGCTCCGCTCTCAAGACCACGGACAGTTACTGGTTTTAACTGGGGCTTGGGCCGGGGGGCGTTATTCATGTAGCGTAGGTCAAAGTTTTTTTACCGCTGTTTTTCGCCGCATGTGGGAAAAACCCGCGCCGTGCGCGGCCCGGCGATTGTTATCATGGTGGAAGAAGGGCTGCCGGAAAGGGTCGCTATCGGGCCCGCTGCCCAAGGGAGGTTGAGATGTTTGGTAAGCACACCAAGGAGATGGAAAAGGTGCGTCCGGAACATTTTGTGCACGAGGATGTGCCGCTGATCGGTTTTGACACGATGAAGGCTCTTTTCGAGACAAACCAGAACGCGGAGTTTGTCTGCGTGCTGACCGAGGAGCACTTCAAGCAAAACCTGATCGAGCGTTCTCATTGGATCCCTCTGGATCGGCTGGAGGAGGAGTTTGAGAAGAGGATTCCGGACAAGGACAAGCTGATCGTCGTGTATTGTGCCAGCTTCGAATGCCCGCAGAGCACCAAGGCGGCTAAGCTGCTCAAGAGGATGGGCTACAAGCACGTTCTCGACTACAAAGGCGGCATCGAAGAGTGGCACAAGCACAACATGCCCTTGCAGACGCTGACGAAGGAGGAGGCCGAGTGCTATCGCTGCTGAGGGATGATGGCGGCGGCTTGACGACAGAGAGCGGTTGAGGGCCTCGCCCGGTGTTGGAAACCGGGGGGGCCCGGCGTTTGTTGAAGCTGCCCGGGAATTCGTAAGTGGCGCCGCTGTTGGTGACGCGGCCGGGCTTTTTCGGGGGCGTTTCGCTCGGGTTATTTGCAGCTTCGCAAGAGAATGTTGCGCTCGGCGGCGGGTGCGGGTTGTTTAGGATATTAGAGGGAGGGCTGCCGGCGATGATCACCGGGAGGCCCATTGCTGAAGGGAATTAGCCATGTACGAAAAGGAGACCGAACTGATGATGGAGATGAGGAGAATCAGCGCGGAGCAGTTTGTTTGTGACGAAGTGCCGCTCATCGGCTTCGAAACCGCCAAGGCTCTTTGGGAGACCGACCAGAACGTGCGGTTCGTATGCGTCATGAGTGAGGAGCGCTTCAAAAACACGGTGATCGACCGTTCGGAGTGGATTCCTCTCAACAGGATTGAGACGGAATTCGGCGACCGGATTCCTCACAAGGAGCAGTTGATCATCCTCTACTCCGCCGGCTATGAGTGCCCGGAGAGCCTCGAGGCTGCGAAGAAGCTCAAGAAAATGGGTTACACCCATGTTCTCGACTACAAGGGCGGCCTCGAAGAGTGGGAGGAGAACTCCATGCCGATACAGAGGAAAGAGAAGGTCTACGCGGAACGCTAGGCTGCGGTAATATCGGCGTAACGAAAAAGATCGCGAAGCTTTGCTCGGTACAACGAACGGGGCGGGCTCTCGCGATTCTTTTCTCTTGCCGCAGATGCCTAAGGCCGGACTTCAATCCCTGGTGGATGCGGTCGGGAACCCGAAGGCCGATATCCAGGGATGAAAAACTTGGGGCGTTGACTTCGCCGGGAAGGACCGACGACTGATGACCGCCGACTGTCGACTGATGACTGAAGATTGCCCCCCTATCTTGTGGCGAGGCGGTCGACCAGTTTCTTGATGTCCTCGGGGGTGATGGGGCGGCGGTCGGGCTGTGCTTCTTTGGTTCTCTTTTTGGTGCGCCTCGTTTTGCGGCGTCCGCCCCGACCGCCCGGGGCCGCCTGCCTGCCCGCTTTCTTGATGCTCAGGCTTATCCGGCTGCGTTCTCTGTCGATCGTAAGAACCTTGACCTTCACCACTTCGCCGATCCTGACTGCATCGTTTGGGTCGCGTATGTAGGAACCGGATATCTCGGAGACGTGAACGAGGCCGTCCTGGTGGACGCCGATGTCGACGAAAGCTCCGAAGTTGGTGACGTTTGTGACGGTCCCTTCGAGGATCACGCCTTCTTTGAGGTCCTCAAGGCTGGATACAGAGTCGTCGAAGTGAGCTTTTTCGATTCTGCGGCGCGGGTCGCGGCGCGGGTTCCGGAGCTCGCGGAGGATATTGCGCATTGCGAGCGGGCCGAGCTCTTCGCAGGCGTACTTCTCGGTGTCGACTTGTTTGAGCAGCTCTTTATTGCCGAGGAGCTCGGCGATTTCAACGCCGAGGTCTGCGGCGATTCTTCTTGCCGTTTCATAGTGTTCCGGGTGAATGGCAGTATCGTCGAGCGGCTCGGCGGAGCCTTTCAACCGCAAAAAACCCGCCACCTGCTGGAAGACGAGGCCGTTGACGGCGGGAATTGCTTTGAGGTCTTCGAGGCACGCGAAATTGCCGTGCAGTTGGCGGTGCTCGACGATACGCCTCGCGGCGCCGCGATTGATGCCGGAAACGCAACTGAGCATTGACAACGACGCGGTGTTGGCGTCGACTCCGACCGCGTTGACGCATGACTCCACCACCGTCCGGAGCCTTTCTCGCAGGCGGCGCTGGTCGACGATGTGCTGATACTGTCCCACGCCGATGGCGCGGGGGTCGACCTTGACGAACTCGGCGAGGGGATCCTGAAACCGCCTTGCGAGCGTGACGGCGCATCGCGTGGCGGGGTCGATGTCTTTGAGCTCTTCTTTTCCCATCTTGGAGGTCGAGTAGATGCCGACGCCGGACTCGTTGACGACAACGCGCGCGATTTTGCGTTGCTCGGGCTCGGGGAATTTGTCGTGAAGAAACCCGCGCACGAATTCGTCGGCCGCGCGGCTGCCGGCGGAATTGCCGGCGACGATCGCGACGGGGTCATATTTGCCGATGAGCTCATTGAGCGCCGCGGCGGATTCCTCGGGCTTGGCGTTATCCGGGCCGGGGTAAATGGTAGCGGCCTCGAGGAGCGCGCCGCCCGCATCGATGGCGGCCACGCGGACCTCCGGCTTCGCGGGCGAAGGCTCGATGCCGATGACGGGCAAGCTGCCGGCCGCGGGCATAAGGAGGAGGCTGCGAAGGTTCTTGCAGAAAACATCGATCGCTTCGGCGTTGGCCTTCTCGTTCAGCGTGGTCCCCACCTCGCCGGCGATGGTCTTCCACATCAGCTTGTGGTAGGCGTGGACTACGGCCCTGTTGAGGATTTCCGCACCGGGGAAGTCGGGGTTGATGATGAACTGCTCCCGGAGCTTGGCCATCGCCGAGTCGTGGTCGATTGTTATCGAGGCGTGCAGCCAGTGCTCTTTAACTCCGCGCCGGATGGCCAGCAGCCGGTGTGAGGGTATGCTGCGCACCGGCTCCGAGAAATCGCGGTAGGTTTCGTATTTGCCGGTTTGGCCTTCGCGGCCGGGGGCGATCTTCGATTCGTATTTGCCGCTTTCCCATATTAGGTTGCGCACGGTCCTCCGCGCTCCCGGGTTGAAGGCGATCCATTCGGCCATTATCTCAACTGAGCCGGCGAGGGCGTCTTCGGCGTTCTCGATCTTTTTCTCGGGGTCAATATACGGAGCCACGATTTCAGCGAGCGGAGTGGGCGCCTGCTGGTCCCACAGCACTTCTGCGAGCGGCTCGAGGCCGTGTTCTCTCGCACTAGCCGCCTTTGTGCGGCTTCGCTGGCCGAACGGCAGAAAAACATCTTCCAGCTCCCACCGACCCATGCACGATTCCACTTTTTCGTTGAGCTCGGGCGTGAGCAGGCCGCTGTCTTCCATTATGCCGAGCACGTGGCGCTTTCGCGCCCACAGCGCGCACAACTCCCGGTAGCGGCCGATCACCTCGAGGATGCGCGGCTCGTTCAGCCCGCCGACGGCATCGGGACGGTAGTGTGCGATGAAGGGGACCGATGCCTGGCCCTCGTAGAGCTCGAGGAGAGCGGAAAGATGCTCAGGGGTGATTTTTGGGAATTCTTCGGACAGGACGGACAGAATTGCGGTGTTGACCATCAGCTTGCTCGCGTATGCATGGGTGCAGAGCTAAGTTTTACAGGTTACGCTCGAAAAACACGTACCGCGGGGGCACGGTTGAATTCGCCCGGCTAACGCGGCGCCCGGCCTCGCGGCCGGCGCCCCTTTCGAAGCCGCCTCACGGCAGCCACTCTATAGATTATACACTCTGAACGGTTTATTGTCAATCTTCTCTTGGGTATTTTTCCGCGGCCGTACCACGTTTGTCTTGGTCTCGTCCGCCGGCAGGGCTCCTCAGGCGAACCGCTGAATGCGGAAGACAAGCGGCCACATGGCGATGATCTCCTTGCGGGCGAGGATGGTGTCGGGGTAGCGGCTGTTGAGCGGGTGCAGCCGGATGGTTGTTTCGGTGTCGAAAAATATCTGCTTGAAAGTTGCGGTGTCGTCGGCAGTGCGGACAAACGCAAATCCTCCGTGGCGCACCTCCCGGTCGGGGTCGAAGAAGAGCCGGTCCCCTTCTCTGAACGACGGTTCCCCCGCCTGCTGCATACTGTCGCCATGGAGATCGCAGCCGAAGAAATTCGCTCCGGTGACCTCAGCGGGCGAGAGGGGCTGTGTCTTGCCGGCGTGGCCGACGGGGTAGCCGCCGTCGTCGAAGGTGATGGCGTATCCTCCCTCGATGTCGAAGACGGGCACTGTTGCCCCGGCTTCCTGGGGTGCGCCGAGGTTGCCGCCGCGCTCGACGATTCTGCCCAGGTCGCCGCGTTTGTACATCGCGTCGAGCCCGGTGAGCGCTTCGTCTTCTGCGGCGAGTGTGCCGAGGTCCACCTCGAATATGGCGCTCAACTGCTGAAGCTCCTTGAGCGTGGGCTGGCGCTTGCCGGACTCAAGGCGCGACATCACGGCCTGGGTGAGGCCGATCTGTTCGGCGAGCTCGCCCTGGGTCATGCCGCGGTTAATGCGCAAGAACTTGATTTTCATGCCGGGTTTCATTTTGCGTCTCCAGGTTCTCCCCCCCGCAAAGGCATTGGCGCCCGGCGCCGAATTCGGCTGTGAATCCGCCGACGAGGCCCCTGACCGCAGACCCGCGCATCATAATCCGCTGCGATAAGCGCCGGGGAGCAAGTTGCGGGCACGTGTTTTCACCGCCTTGCCGCCGCCGTCGAAGATTACCATCGCATCCGGCGCGTAATCGACAAGCAACTGTCGGCAGTTTCCGCACGGCGACAGGACGGGGTAGCCGTCGTCTTTTTTGCACACCGCAACGATCTCGGAGATCTCGCGCTCCCCGTTGGTGAAAGCGGCCCCGATCGCTATCGGTTCGGCGCAGGGGCCGTATCCGCACGCCTCGATGTTAATGCCGATGTAGACCCTGCCCGATGGGCACAAAACAGCGGCCCCCACCGTGTGCCGCGTGGGATGATAATTGCGCCGCAGGGCGTCGCGAGCCGCCTCAATCAGCGCCTGATCTTCAGAATCGAGGCGAAGGAAAGCCGTTCGGTCGCTGTTTTCGGCATCCATTTTCCGTGTCAACTCCTGTATCCTTGGTCAGATCCCGCGGTGGGTGGAAGAGTTCGCCCGGTCGCCCCGAGTTTCTTATTGTCCGCGCGGAAAACTTATCCGCATTCTTCTTATTATAAGCCATTGGATGGCAAAAGTCAAATGGTCTTTTGAGTAGGGCCTTATATACGCCTTGGCGAGCATATTTATGCCGCTAAGGAAAAGTTTTTACTTGACAGAAACATATTTTTGTGCTATAATACTAATAGAGGGCAAGACTATGCGTTTCATGTATGAGGAGGCGGCCCCGAGGCAGGTATAGCAAGAGAACGCGACATGTTTTTGCTGAAAAACACCTTGTCTTGCGGCTCCTTGAGGAGATAGCAATGTTTGCACCTTCAATACGGAAAACGAGGACCTGCCTTCGGTGCGGGAGGCGCTTCCTCTCGCTCAGCGCGGCCAACAGGATTTGCCCGCCCTGCAAAAAGATCACCTTCGGCGCTTACGCCGATATAACGCCGCTCGACCCAGACGATCTGCGGGAACTGCGTCGGGTCGGCCGCGGAATACTGCCGCTGTTCTGAAAGCAAAAGAAAGATTCACCCCACACGCGCCGACGGCGCGAAGAAGACTGAAAACTGTTGACTGAAGGCTTGCGACTCGACCCATGGCAAAATCCAAGACGGACAAGTGCATAGAGGCCCTGATCGGCTCGGCGGAATTCCTCGGCGACGAGCACGTTTCGCAGGCTTCGGGGATGAGCCTGAAGTGCGTGAGGCGGCTGCGGGCGGACGAAGGCTTCATTCGTAAGACAAACGCGCGCGCCAAGCTGAAGTTCGTCTCGGAGATGCCGCGGGTGCTGCGGGCGCTGGCGGAAGCGGCTTCCGACGGCAAGAACGCATCGGCGATGAAGTTATTTCTCGATGTTTGCCGGCTGTTCGAAGCCGACGGCCCCGAGGGCGCGGCCGACGGGGAGATCGACGTTGATGACCTGATCCGGCTGGCGCGTGACGCGGGCATATTTGATGACGGATCTAATGACCGGGATACGGGCTGAAAAGAAGATCGGGATTGGCGGTATGATTTCGGCTGATCTGTGTTTAACACGCGACGCGATTTGCAGCGGGGAGCCGGGTGTGCACGGCTTACGGCCGGACTCCCGCAGGTTTAAGGCCCTTCTGGGCGCAATGTTCGAGAGGCGCCGCAGGGAGCTCCGCAGCGATCCGTCGGCCCTGGCCGCCGCATTAGGCTACGAGGTCCGGCCATTTCACACGGAGTGGCTGGAGTTTGAGGCGAATAGCCGCCGGTCGTTATTGCTGGCCCCGCGCGGGCATGGCAAGTCGTCGATCGCGGCAATAGTTTTTGCCATCTGGAAGGTCGTGACAAACCCCGACGTGCGGATTCTGCTGGTGTCGAATACCCACGATCAGGCAAAGGTTTTCCTCCGCGAGATCCGAACGCATCTGGAGCGGAACCCCTGTTTCAGGGCGGTTTTCGGCGACCTCCGGGCGGGGAAGTGGAGCGATACCGAGCTTCTGGTGCGGCGGGACCTGATCGCCAAGGAGGCAACGGTCACGGCGACGGGCGCCAACGGCTTGGTAGTCGGACGCCACTTCGACGTGATCATCGCCGACGACATTGTCGATGAGGAGAACTCGTGGTCCGAAACGCAGCGGTCGAAGCTGCACACGTGGTTCTACAAAACGTTGTTCCCGTGCCTCGAGCCGGACGGGGAGCTTCACGTGATCGGCACGCGCTACCACGGCGGCGACCTTTACGGTCAGATTCTCGCCAGGGCCGCGAACCGGGCGCCCGGCCCGCAATGCGCGCCGCCGGACGAAGATGCGGAGGCCGCTCTGCCGATCTCACCCTGGGCGATCCGCGAGGACCGGGCGGTCGACGCCGACTCGGTGCTGTGGCCCGAGAGGTTCTCGGCCGGGCACCTGGCTGAGATTCGCGCCGAGCTCGGGGAGGTGATTTTCGCCTGCCAGTATCTCAATGATCCCAGCGGGGCCGACGACGCGATCTTCAAGGAGGACTGGCTCCAGTATTACGAGACGCTCCCGATGGAGCCGATGGGGCCGGACGACGGCAGTTACCGCACGGTGCCGCTGCGGGTTTATCAGGGTGTCGACCTCGCCATCAGCCAGAGGGAGTCGGCCGATTATTTTGCGATGGTAACGATCGGCGTGGACGGCTCGCACAACATTTACGTGCTCGACACGTTTCGCGGCCGCCTCACGTTCGAGAAGCAGCTTCAGAAAATCCGCGAGGTCGCCGGGCGGTTCCGCCCGCTGCGCATAGCCGTCGAGTCGAACGCCTATCAGGACGCGCTGCCATCGGAGCTGATAAGGACGGCGGGCCTGCCGGTGCGCAAGGTGCGGCAGACGCGCGACAAGATGGTGCGCGCGATCCGGCTCTCGCCGCAGTTCGAGAACGGCAAGGTTTTCTTGAAGCGCTCGATGATCGAGCTCATAGCCGAGCTTCAGCTTTTCCCGCGCGCCGCGCACGACGACCTGTTCGACGCCCTCGAGATAGCCGTGAACGAAAGCATATCGGCGGCCACGCTGGGCGTCGGGAAGTATTGAAATGAGACAATGGTCCTAGACTATGCGACTGATGACTGATGACTGACGACTGAAGACCGGAAAGCGAGGTGGCGATGTCGGGAAACATACGAGCAGGGAATCTGAGAGCGCGTTCGATACATCAGGAATGGTATGCCAGGTTCGCCACGGGCCAGGGGCTGGGGAGCGAAGAGGACCCCTACGAACAGTACTTGAGCCTGTCGGTGCACGACAGTTACCACACAATTCTGGTGATGCCGTGGAAGTGCTCTCTCGTCGGAGTGGTCTGGGTGGCGCAGCCTTTGTTCCGGGTCGAGGCGGGCACTCTGAAAGTGGAAGTGGGCTACATGGAGTATCCGGATTGCGAGTTCAGCGGTTGGGACTGGGGTCCTCAGAACTGCATCGTGACTCCGGCTACGATGGAGGAGGGCGGCAACGTGCAGTGGGAGGCGTGGACCTTTGATAACGGCCAGTACGTGGTGCCGGCCAAAGCTGGCATCGGCGCTCAGATGGCGCTCGTGGGATGCAAGCTGGGCGACGGCAGCACAGCAGTGTGCCAGGTCCAACTGATCTTTGAACCGACAAAGTAGAAATCACGGCCGATCGAAGGGAATTCAGCGCAAAGGGCCAGGGAAGTCCGAGGCACGCGGCCCGATGCCCCGGGCCGAAGACACAGGTCATTAAACATTGAGCATTCCTCCCGCGTGTTCTTGGGGGGAGGATCGGTCGAGAGGAGCAAACAGGTGATCACGGTAAACGAGATCTATGACGAGCTGGAGGCATTCGAGGGCGAGGCGCGGGCGCTTCACCACGAAAACTACCTCCTGTATCGCGACTTCTATCGCGGCGGCGAACTTCCGCTCAACTATATCCGGCGCAATCCAAGGGAAAGCCGCAAGCACTGGGCCAATCGCTGCGCCAGACTGGTCGCGGTCAACTATTGTGCGCCGATCGTCGACAAGACCGTGCGCGCGGAATACTCGCGGCGCGTGGCGCGTAACGTTGAGAGCACCGAGGCCCAAGACCTGCTCCGGCGCGTGGCCGGGAAGAATGCACTTCATACGTTTCAGTTGCGGACGGCGCGCCAGCGGGCGATCGACGGCACGTGTATCGTGCAGCTTTATTGGGACGACCGTGCCGGGACGGTAAGGCTGCGGCATGTCTTGCCGGAGCATTGTTATCCGGTGTGCGTGTCGGACCACGAGCGGATCGACGCGGTGATCATCGACCGCGGCGGGGTAGGGAGGAACTCTTACGGGGCCGACCTCCCGGCCCGCCGAGTGGAAATCTACACTCCCAACGAGGTCGGGGTGTTTGACGGAGGACGCCGCCTGAACGAGCCCGCGGACGGCGGCCCGGAGGTCCGCGAGGCGAACTACGGAATGTTGCCGTTCGTGGTGTTCAACGGCCAGCGGCTGGTCGGCGACGTTTTCGGTACCTCCCTGTTGCGCGGCATAGCAGAGCTGAATCATGCGATCAATCAGGGCCTCAACGACGTGCTTGAGATTCTGCATTTCCAGGCGTTCAGCCTCCTCGTGATTCAGGGTGCGCTCGACAGCCTTCCCGTCGACGAGGACGGCCGCCCCAGGTTGTCGATCTCCGAGAGCGGCTTTCTGAATATAGACGAGAACGGGAGGGTCTACTTCGTGGACCCGAACCCGAAAATCTCGGAAATTCTGGAGGTCTTGGAGGCGCTGATCCGAATGATGTTCGAGACGGGAAGCGTCCCGGTCGCGGCCGCTCGGCCGCAGCAGTCCCACGCCGAGAGCGCCGCTTCGAGGCAGGTGCAGTTTATGCCGCTCATCGATCTGGTGATGGAACTCCAGACTTTCGACCGCGAGAGCGAAGAAGAGATGATCGAGAAGATCATGCGGATTCATTCCGTCCACACGGGCGCCGAAGTGAAGCCGGGCAAAATCGACGTCCGGTTCCCGAGGAGCTTCTTGCCGGCCGACGAGGAGGTCCGCCAGCGAATGAATATCGAGGCGATGAATGCCGGGCTCAAGACGAAGGAAGAAATCCTGAAGGACAGTTCTGAGTTATGAAGGTTGTTTGACCGCAAAGGCGCAAAGGGCGCGGAGAAGAGCGGAACAGAGGAAAAAGAATGATTACGAGGGTTTTGTTTCTTCCTTGCGATCTTGCGCGGACTTTTTCTGGAGGTTGTTGCTGATGGCTGATAAGGCGGCGCAATCGGAAACGCGCGAAAAGGCGGAAGTATCGGCAGAAGGAAGGGAACGCCTGGAAAAGCTGACGCGGGAGGTGGAGGAGCTGCGACTGAGCAACGAGCAAAGCCGCAACCGAGCACTGCTGCTCGAGGAGCGGATGAAACAGGAGGCGCTGGCGGACGCGCGCATGCGGGTGCTGGAGGAATCGGTGGCGAGGCAAGGCGTGGCGCTCGACGTATCGAAAGCGGCCGGCCTCCTGGCCAAGCTTACAGGCGATGCCGTGGCGGAAGTTGACGAGACGGGGAAGGCGTTTGTGGCGGAAAGTGAGCAGGAGAAAATCCGAGAGCAGGTCGACGCGATCATCAACAGCCTGAGCGCACCGCCGCGCGTGGTGGCGCCCCCGATCGCTCCAGGCGAACCGCCGACGCGCTCGAGCCGGTCCGTAGCCGGCGATTTCGGCAATTGCTGGGACGCTGCGGGTAAGCGGAGGGGCTCCGCGAAAGGGAAGGAACTGATAGCGGCCGCGGCCAAGGAACTGGAGAGGGAAGGAGTTCTTTGAAGGCGGAAGGATGAAGGCGGAAGGCGGAAGGATGATTGGTCCACAGATTACACAGATTGCACAGATTGAAGACTGTGCGACTGAACGACTGTGCGACTGAACGACTGTGCGACTGAGCAACTGAATGACTGTGCAAAGCTATGATCAGGAGAAGAATTTATGGCCGGAGTAACTACTTCGACGAATGTGGAGGATCTTGCGGATCTGTCGGCCAGGCTCACGCACCGGTTCAAACCGGGCTTCATGGAAGTGCTCAACGACGAGACCACGTTGTGGAATCTGCTGCCGAAGAACCGCGCGGTGGGGCCGCTGGTGGAATGGAAATGCCACTACGGCCGCAACACCGCAGGCGGGGCCGTCACGGAGACTGCTGCCCCGGGCGACGCGGGCAGCCAGAAGCTCATAACGTTGTACACCAACTACGCCATTTACCTGAAGCCGGTCGAGATATCGGACTTCATGCTGGCGAAAGATGCGGCCGCCGGGCGCGGCGGCGCGCGGATCTGGGCGGACGAAACGGCTCGGGCCGCCGCCGACATGAAACAGGATATCGAGAAAGACCTGTGGGGGGCACAGTCGGATAATGCCTGCCTCGGTGTTCAGGACGCGATCGACGACGGCTCGAACGTCGCCAACTACGGCGGAAAGGCGCGGGCCGATTACCCCTTCTTGCAGTCGATTTACCTGGACAATAACGATGTGGGGCGCGATCTGACCCTCGCGCTGCTTCGCGATCTTTCCAGGGAGATTCGCCACGGAACCGGCTCGGACATCGTCGGCAACGAGGTGACCTTCTACAAGGAAGATCAGGGCGGCGGCAAGATCGACGTGCTCCTCACCAGCCCGGACCTCGAGGATACCTACGAGTCGCTCGTGACGGCCAACAACCGGTATCCTATTCCGCCCACCAGCGACGCGACGGCGGACCCGGGCCTGACGGACCTCGTGTACAAGAAGGCCCCCGTTATTGCTTCCCGCTTCGCACCGGCGGGCAGTATCTTCGCGCTCGACCTCTCGACTTGGTCGATCGAGATACTCCCTCAGGTGCTCAGAACCGCCGACGGCCAGGAGGTCGAGACCGACTTCGCACTGGTCGTCGAGGGACGCAGCGGGCAAAGCATAAAGGCATTCTGGAGGGTTTACTTCCAGCTTGTATGCTTTAAGCCTTTCAGAAACGGCGTGCTGCTCGATCTGAACTGACAGACCCGCCTTCGATGAAGCAGCTATGGCGGGCAAGTCCAACTGCTTGCCCGCCATAGCCTTGGCGGAGGACGGGGCAATGGCGGGTGCGACTGACCGACTGTAGACTGAAGACTGTAGACTGAAAGGAGGTCCTTGTAGATGATCGCGCAAGTGACGGTTTGCGGCGATTTTGTCCGCATCAATGTTGCGTGTACCGACATCGATGGGGAGGCGACTGATCCGTCATCGGCGGAGGCATACTTCTACGAAGTATCCGAGCTCAACGGCAACCTGTACCGCTACACCGACGTGGGAAACAACGGTGTGATCACGCTGGCGAAGCAGGATGATCAGGATGGGTTTTACGGCGCGGCGGTAGAGGTCTCCCTGCTCGATGAAGGACAGTACGTTGTCTTGTTCGCGGTGACGATCAACGGTATCGATTCGATCGGGGTGGACTACCTGGCGGTGACGGAGGATCCGCACGTTCGAGCCTGCGTGGCAAATGCAGTCTACGCTAATTCGTCGGACATCCTGACGGTAAACGCGTGGGTCGTCGACCACGGCAAGATGGTGACGGACCCGGTAGACTGCGAGTTCACGTTGTACGACGACTCGGGCAGCTCGGTCTTCACCACGCTGACGTCCGACGACCCGGACGACAACGGCGTGTTTAAGCTGACGAAAGCGGAGCCGGGCCTGGAGCACGACAAGTCGTATTATGGAAAGGTCGAAATTTACGACGGTTTCAACATTTACGAGGGCCTGGTAGGGCTCGTGACGGTGGAATGATGAACGTTATCAGCGCTGACGGACAAGTTCTTTTCATGACCGTGCATGGCGGCGGGGGAGGGCTGGCACTCGACCTGACCGCGCCCGTCGTGCGCGTTACCGACGACGAGACCGGCGACTCGGTCACGTTCACTATGATCGCCGAGCCGCCCGAGGCGAACTACGCCGAAACGCGGCTGTATCGCTATGACGAGAGCGCCGGTAGTTTCTCGATTCTCGACGCCGTCTTCGAGCCCAGCGACTACCAAAAGGTAGTGGACGGCCTGGAGAACATGGAGCGCTACGCGTGGCTCCCGGCGGCTTTTGATATCGAGGGAAACTACATCCCCGCGGGCGTGCTCACGATGCGGGTTACCGACGGATCGCTCGGGCTGGTGCAACTCGCCAGGAAGAACCTCGTGCAGGTCTTGCGGGAAGACCCTACGCTCGCGGCCTATCATCCGCAGTGGGGCGAGGACGCCGACGACAAATGCCATGTATTTGACGGCCCTTCGCGGGGACGCCGCAGCACCGGTAGAGCACCGTTCATCGAGGTCGATACGGATACGGTCGACGTTGAGTCGCCGTTCCTCATGGTCGTCGGCTATCGGTTGCGGCTGGTGACGACCGGCGGGCTCGACGGCTTTGTCGACGACGTTTCGGCGGCGGTCCTGGCGCCCGAGAACCGGTCGATGGGCCTGCACAACGTAATGGGTGTGAGTATTAAGTCGGCCCGACCCGAGCGCGGCCTCCCGCTGGCGAGAATGGAGATGATCGTGGAGGTCGGCCTGGCAACCAAGGCATAACTTCAGGTGAGCAGGTGACAAGACTGAACGACCCGCCGTCGCGGGGCTATGGCGGGCAAGCTGTGCGACTGAAGACTGACGACTGAGCAACTGTAGACTGAGAGGCAGGAGGATGTGTGAGTTGGATGCTGATGTGAGGAAAAAGCTGGCGGACGCGGAAAAGCGTTTGGGCGAGCTGATGCAGGACTACGACGAGCTGGTGGAGGCAAACCGCTTCCGCTGCAAGCAGCTTGTGGAAAAAGTTGCGGCGGGCGAGGCGCTTGAGGGCGAGCTGCTGTCGGCGCAGGCTATGGCCGACTCCCGCGAGAATATCCAACGCTCCGCCGTCATAAGCTACGAGGCCGAGGTCGTGCGCCCGCTGCGCGAACGCGCCAGGGCGATTCAGATCAAGGAATCGCAGGCGGAGGCACAGCGCCTTGATAGCGAAGCAGCGGCGGCAAGAGAACGGCTCGATGGCTTCCTGACGAAAGCCGGGGAACGCGAGCGCGGGCTGAGGACCGAAGTGCACCAACTGGAAGAGGCCTCCGCCAGGCTCCAGCGTAAGATCCGAAAAATGAGAGCGCAGCCGATCTGAGCAAGTGAAAAAATGAAAAGGTGATAGGTGAAAAGCCGAAAGAGAAATCATCTGCTCACCTATCACCTGTTCACCTATCACCTGCTCTCATAGGGGGTGACCGATGTTTGAGGCGAAGTATAATCTGTTCGGCGCGTCGGCCGACGACGTGCTTGGGTATCTGCCGGGCGTGGCGTTCGCCGACGTCGCCACCGTCCGGCGCGAGCTGCAGGAAGGCAGCACCGCCGGCACGATTGTCGTTGATTCCACGGTCGGCCTGCAGGCCGGCGATCACGTGCACGCCCCGATCGGGGATCACGACGAGACGCGGGTGATCGACGAGATTGTCTCGGGCACGAGTTTTTCGGTGACGGCCGAATTCTCGCAGGCGCCCGACGCCGGAGAGACGGTCGACAACGGCCCCGAGCGCACAAGACGCGAGCTCGTGCGGGCCGAGAGCTTTGTGGTGTCGAAGCTCCCCGAGCGCTACCGCAAGCTGATCAGCCGTGTGGAGGGCGAGGTTATCGTTGCATCGGCGCAAGAAGGCCAAGAGTCGGCCGAGCTGGGCCTCGCGACGGCGAGCAACGTGAAGCTCTACAAGAACTTCACCGGGATGTTGGACGAACTCGGACCATTGTATGAACTCGACGATTCCGAGTGGTCGCGGGAAGGCCAGAGCATCACGTTCGACCCGGCGCTCGTCGAAGGCGACCGAGTGCTGGCGTCCTACGACGTAACGGTCGGAGCGGTCCGCATTCTGCAGACACTGCTGGTTGACCTGGCGACGTTTCGCATCGGCCGGGGGCTGGTAGGGCAGTTCGACCGTGTAACGCCGGAGTGGCTGCTGAGTTTCCGCGACCGCGGCGAGAAAATACTGGAGGAGATCTTTTCGGCGGGCCGCGGCGTCGACGAACTCGACACGCTCAAGCTGTATGAAGATTGGGAGCGGCCGGGCGCCGGCATCCGATGCGGCGTGGTAGAGAAAAACTGATTGAAAAAGTAGGACCATAGGACCATTGGACCATAGGACCGTTGGACTTCGGAACGACTGACCGACCCGCCGTCGCGGGGCTATGGCGGGCAAGCTGTACGACTGAACGACTGTGCGACTGAGAAGACGGAGGATCGAGATGGCGGCGACGGCGATTTTCAATTCGGTGGCGATAGGCGACAACGTGACCAACGTCTCATCGGGCAACATCTCACGCGAGGTCGTGGTGGACGCCGTGCTCGATATCGATGGCGTGGTCACACGCAACCGTGGCGGCGGGGTGCAGTGGATCATTGTCGAAGCCTACCGCGAGTGCGCGAACTTCATCCAGCGGCTGGGCTACGTGGAGAACCTCTACTCCAGCCTGGGCAACGACAAGGCCACGCTGTGGGTCGAAGGGGAGGGCGGCCAAAAGACCTGGACCGGCTGCCTTCTGACCGAGGTCAAGGAGATAGAATCGGCCGGGGCCTACGTGAAGTTCAAGTGCAAGTTCGTTAGATGACCTTCCAGGGTCAACAACCAAATACCCCGACCGACCCGCCTTCGCTGAAGCAGCTATGGCGGGCAATCTGAGCGACTGAAAACAAGGGGGAAGCGATGGGTCTGACGTTGAAACGCGGCGGCGAGGCGCAGAATCCGCAAAGTACGGGCCACGAGCTCGGGCGCCTGGCGCAGTCGTTCTTGAGGCCGTTCGAGCTGACCGTGCGCCGCGCCATACCATTCGACGACGATACGGTCTGGCAGAATGAGGAGGAATTCGAGCTCGAAGATTCGTCCGAAGGCGTGCTGTTCGACGGACTCCTCAAGAGCAACCACCGCGACGGCTCAACGAGCCGCGACGATACATCATACGAGATGACCGGCCTTGAGGCGAATGCCGAGCGGATTGTGCTTGTGAGGGACGGCTCGGCGCGGGTGGTGTACAACGCTGCCCCCGAGGACGCTCCGACGGGCGACTACGATCCCGACCTGGCCGAAATGACCGTCGGCGAGATCCTGGCCGACGTCCTCGATACGATGCGGACGCAACTCGACGGCATCCTCGGCGACGGATCTTCGGAAAGCGGATACGAACCCGACGAACTCGACATGCTCACCGTCGTCCCGCCGAAGGTGGTCCTCAACGGCTGCACTATCCCCGAGTGCATAAAATTGCTGATGCGGTTCCACCCGCAGTTCGGCGCGTATCTCGATCCGGCAGCTCACAAGCTGCGCGTCGTGAATCTTTCGGACCTGCAGGCCAAGACGATAACCATAGGCGACGACGCCGTGATCGAGGCACATCTCGATTTTTCGACGCGAGATTGTTACACCGCCTGCAAGGTAGAGGGAGCAGGCGAGCTGATCGACAAAGAAGTGGCCCTCACACCCGCGTGGCAGCAAGTTCTCGAGATGAGCTGGACGCTTCAGAAGGCCTACGAGCAGCCCGAGACCTACGGCCGCGTGTGGAGGAGGTTCTCCTGCCCCGACAACAATCTCGCCGCCTACAGGGTCATAGGCGACTCGCCCAGAATCCTTCTGACTATCGACAACGACTGGCAGAAGCTCTATATCGTGCTCAAAGACTGGGCGAAAGTGGACTTCGAAAACGGCGAGATCGAGCTCCCATGGCTTGCACGGCAATGGAATAAGGACCTCGAGATATGGGCCACCGCCGACGTGCGCATGCGATACACTTACCGATACGGGCCGATAACCGACCGATGGCCCGCGCAGGGCTATACCGGCACCGCTTATACCAATCGCGGCCTCGAGCGTGAGAAGGTCATCGTAG
>Ga0180432_10005432_pt1 | contig 16966 bp, 14 predicted proteins | sample SS_ome_10_FD_132414 | JGI IMG/M metagenome (GOLD analysis project Ga0180432, IMG submission 132414) | Hypersaline lake sediment archaeal communities from the Salton Sea, California, USA - SS_1_MS_2 metaG | ecosystem: Environmental > Aquatic > Non-marine Saline and Alkaline > Hypersaline >... | reverse complement strand
GAGCACGTCGTTATAGTTGCCCAGGCCAAAGCCCACTGTCGAGAGGGTGATGCCCTGCGCTGCGTAATCGGCGATTTCTTCCAGGATGCCCTCGGCGCCGGTGCGTCCCACGTTGGCCACGCCATCGGAACAGAGGATCACACGGTTGATAGCTCCCTCTTTGAAGGTGCGGTAGGCCATTTTGTAGCCCTCGCGCAGGCCTTCTTCGGCGTTGGTCGATCCTTCGGTCTGGAGCGCGTCGATGGCAGCCAGGATTGTGTCCGTGTCCTCGGTGCTGGTTGGGTTCAGCACTGTATGGGCCGAAGAGCCATAGACGACGATGCCCACCTTGTCTGTTGGGCAAAGCTCCTCCACCAGCAGGTGCAGAGCGCGTTTTACCAGCCCCAGGCGATTCTCCCGCCCCATCGACCCGGATACGTCTATGACAAAGGTCAGTACCGCATCCTTTCGATCCTCGGCGTGGATGTGTTGCCCCTGGATGCCAACGCGCAGCAGGTAGTAGCGTTCCTCGCCAAAGGGTGATGGCGCGCCCTCCAGGTGAATAGCGAATGCACCTTCTCCCTCCTCCGGATCGGGGTACTCTTGATCAAAATAGTTGACAAACTCTTCGACGCGAATCGCGTCCTTGGGGGGCAGGTGTCCCTCGTTGACATAGCGCCGGGCAATGGTATACGAGGCGGTATCCACGTCCATGGCAAACGTGGAAAGAGGATCGTCTTCGGTGTCAATGAAGGGGTTGATGCCATAATGCTCAAAGAACATGGCGTCATAGGGTTCGTCGTTGGGCAACGTCTCACCACCATAGACGGGAACGACCGGGACAAGCCCCTCGACGATGACGGTTTCCTTTACTGACTCTTTTACCACGTGGGTGGCGACTTTTTCAACCATAGGCATGGCACAGCCGGCAGCCAACGGCAGAATGAGGACCAGGGCCAATCCCACCAAATAGTTTTTCCAGATCTTGCTTTGCTTTTGCCTTGACATGGTGTTCTCCTTTTTGAATGTGAATATTGGACGGGCGGGTTCTACCTTGTTACATGCGGGCTGCACGCATTTTGTTCGCTATTTTCAGCTCTGTTTCGGGGCCAAGTTGCTTCTCAATTCAATTGCATTCCTTGCCCTTGATCCTGGTTTGCGCTATAATGCTATCACTTTAATTTGTCGCCGTTCCAACCTTGACTTTATCCGGGTTTTCCTCATTGCCACCTTCCCGTCTTCAGGGAGCACCGAAGGAGGTGATGAACGATGCTCCAAAGAATGTTCTGGATCTCTGTCGTGCTGCTGGCCCTCTTGGTGGCTTGTGGTGAAACGGAGGAACCGTCCTCAGAAAGAAAGGAGGAAGCCGCTGTGAAACTTGAGCTCACGAGTGTTGCTTTCGAGGAACAGAGTGCTATCCCCGCCAAGCACACTTGCGATGGACCCGACCTCTCGCCATCGCTGGCATGGGGCGACCCGCCGGCGGGTACCAAGAGCCTGGCCCTCATCTGTGACGACCCCGACGCTCCCAGAGGAACGTGGGTCCATTGGGTGCTTTACGACCTGCCCCCAGAAGCTTCCTCGTTGGCAGAAGGCGTTCCGCCCGACGAACAACTGGCTGGCAGCGGCAAACAGGGCCGCAATGACTTTGGCAAGATCGGCTACGGTGGTCCTTGTCCGCCCAAAGGGCCAGCTCACCGCTATTTTTTTAAACTCTATGCCCTGGACATCCGGCTCGACCTGCCTGCCGGCGCAACCAAGAAAGAGCTTTTAGAAGTCATGGAAGGGCACGTCCTGGCCGAAGGCCAGCTTATGGGCCAGTACGAACGATGAGAAAGGATGAATCATTCTTCAAGGGATTGCACGATCAAATCTTTAAATCTGGGGAGGATAAAAATGCCCGAACAGGCTGATACTCTTGTCATCCGTGCCCATCTGTTTACCCTGCGAGGAGAGGGGGTAGGCTATATCGCCGATGGCGCGCTGGCTGTCAAGGGGGGTCGCATCGCTGCTGTTGGCACCACTGCCGAACTGGTGACCCGCTTTCAGGCGATTGAGACGATTGACGCGAGCGACTGCGCTGTGCTCCCCGGCTTGATAGATGCCCACATGCACACGCCGCTGGCCATCGTGCGCGGCGTGGCCCAGGACGTGTCCCACTGGATGCAGCGCGCACTGGCTCCCTACTCGCGTCACATTACTCCTGAGGCGGCCCTGGCCGGCACGCGGCTCAACGTCCTGGAAGCCCTCAAAGCGGGCACGACCACGTTCATCGACTATACAAGGCCCATTCCCGGCTGGGGGGAGGTTTTCGACAAAGTCGGTGTCCGCGCCCGCCTCACGCCGACGATCAATGCCCTCCCACCGGGCGGTATGGCCGGCTGGCAAGTCGGCGATCTCTATTCCTTTGATCTCGCTGCTGGCCAGGCGTCGCTGGACACTGCCGTCGCGTTTGCTCACGACTGGCATGGCGCAGCCGAGGGACGGATCACGGTCATGCTCGGCCCCCAGGCTGCCGACATGCTCCCCCGTGACCAACTCCTCCAGGTGAAGCAGATCGCCGAGCACGAGGGTCTCATGATCCACATGCACGTCGCCCAGGGCGACCGCGAGATCGAGCAGATGCTCAAACGCTACGGCCAGCGGACGCCAGCCTTTCTGGACGAGATCGGTTACCTGGACGAGGCACTGCTCGCCGTCCATCTCACCGAGGCCACCGACGAGGAAGCGGCCATCATTGCCCGGCACGGTGCGCGGATGGTCCTTTGCTCCGGCAGCATTGGCATCATCGACGGCATCGTTCCCCCGGCCCATGCGTTCCGCTCGGCAGGTGGCCTGGTGGCCTTGGGCTCCGACCAGGCCTGTGGCAACAACTGCAACAACATTTTTAACGAGATCAAGCTCACAGCGCTGTTCAACAAGATCAAATTTCGCGATCCCACCGTCATGCCTGCCTGGGAAGTGCTGCGCATGGCGACCATCGAAGGCGCACAGGCGGTTGGCCTGGGCGATGAGATCGGCTCGCTAGAGCCGGGCAAGCAGGCTGACCTGATCCTGGTAGATCTGACAGCACCCAATCTCTCGCCGGTACTCGACGAGCCGGTGCGCAACATTGTGCCCAACCTGGTCTACGCCGGCAGCGGCCACGAAGTCAAGACCGTCATGGTCGCCGGACGGGTGCTGGTGCGCGACCGCCAGGTGCTCACCGCTGACGAGGCAGCCATCCGTGCCGAGGCACAGGAACAGGCGGAAGAGCTTGCCCGCCGCGTCGCCGCCGATCCGGTTCACGAGGACATGGCGTTGTTGGCGGCGATGGAAGCCGGGCAATTGTAGAGGAGACAAAAACATCGGCCAGACTTTGGTGCGAGAGACTGTGCTTTTAGCGGTGCATCAGACCTATGGGACGTGCAGGAAGTTAAAAGCGCCCTGAAGGACAGTCAGCTTCAGGGCGCTTTTATGGCTTTTGTTTATCTTTGCTGGCTCACCTCTCAAATCGGATCGTCACGATTTGTTTGGCCTGGACTGCAAAGCGGACGGCGTTGCTGTTTGTTGCCAGTTCCTCCTGGCTCTCCTCTTTCAGATTAACTCGCGTCGCCCGGCGGAAGGGACGATCCAGCCACAGTGTGACCTCCCGGGCCTCGCTGGCAATGTTGTACCCCCGCACGATCAATCCATTGCCGTCCTCTGCCTGCTTGAGGGCCGTGATCACAAACTCCTGTGGATCAACCTGCATGAAACTCGAGCTGGGAGGCAGATGCCCGTCGCTCGAGGGAACAAGCACGGCGCGGAGGGGGGCGTTGAAAGCGTGGGCCAGGGCATAGGCGTTCTCCCAGCCACCACTGTGGGGCACCAGGGCGTATTCGAATGTGTGTGTGCCGATCTCTTGCGCTCCCGGCGTGGGCAGGGCCGGCCCCGCGTGACCCCGGCGGCAGTGCATGTCGTCGCGGGAGAGCCAGCCCACGCAACGCAGCAATGTCAGGGCCACGGTCACGCCGTCGTCGCCGGGGATGACCTCGTACTCGGGCAGTCCCCGGTTGGCGACCAGCAGACCGATGTGGCCGTCGTTCACGTCGACAAAGGTTCGCTGGGGATGCGTGGGTGTCGGGTGCTCGGGCCATTCTTCCGTGGGTCGGGGGAGTGCCAGCGGTCGGGACACCACATCCATGTGCCCCTCTGCGTGGGAGACATCGGTTTGGATGGACGTGGCCAGGTGTACGCGCAGCCGGTGGTCGCGGGCGCGATTTTCGACGGTGGTAACAAATTCTATCCGTCGCACGCCGGGCGAGAGGCTGACGCGAGTGGTGAGAGGCAGATCTAGCAACTCTTCACTCCGGTCGGCGCGGTCGGCGCCCAGGCTTGCCGGAACACAATAGGTCTGGGCGATCTCGAGCGTCCAACGGACCGGTCCCCTTTCGACCAGGCGCACCGCCGGTGGGGCAGCAGGGGCTGTCACCAGCCGGTCGCGCTCTGGCGGACAATAATTGTACTCGTCGCCCCGGTCGCCGCCATCTATAAAGCGGCCGAGGCCGGCCAGGATCGCGCCGGTCGTCTTGTCGGTTATGGTCAGGGTGCCGGTGGCCGGGGCGGCCTCGACGGCATAGAACTCGTTCTCGATGCGCAGCGCCCCGGCAGTTGCCTCCGCGCTGGTCGCCGCCGGTGCCGAACGAACGGCAAATGTTTTATAGCCGTGGCCGGGCACGTCGTGGGCCACAAAGCGCACCGTCAGTTTGGACTGGCGGTAAAGACGTAACCGGAAGCGGCGGATCTGCTCGTCGGCCAGGAGAGCTTGCAGGTGTTTTTTTTTCCGTTCAAAGACGGTCGGGTTCCAGGAGCCCCTCGCGAGGGTGACGTCGATCGAGGCCATCTCTCCCGCCACCTCTGTTTCTATCGCCTGGATGGTTTCTCCCTGCGAGAAATCCTGGCCGACCATGTACAGGATGTTCTGCAAGGTCGCGCGGTCCAGATCGAGGACCTCGGGTTGGCTTGGCTGTTGGCCCGTGATCTCGCAGGGACTTGCCTCTCCACGCTCGTCTATCACCTCGAGGGCTTGCGTGTCCAGGGGCATGGAAACATGGGCCGTCACCAGGTCTGTGCGCGGGCCGGTGAGCGGGTTGAAAACAACTACCGGTGCTCCGTCCAGCGTTATCGTGTCCACCGATCCGGCGATGGCCGCCAGGCTTTGGTGTGCTATTTGCTCTCCGATCTGTTCCACCCAGTCAAAGCGGATGTCCATCTCTTTGTGCACCGCGTCCACGCTGCACCCACAGATGGAATCGTGAGGGTGGTTCTGGATCAGGTAGCGCCATGCCTGCCAGGTGAGGGACGGTAGGTCGCGCGTCGGTGTCTCCAGGTCGTATAGGGAGGCCAGGGCGGAAAAGGGTTCGGCCCACTTTTCCAACAGCGTTTCACACCGGGCGTTGCGCTGTTTGATCCATGTGCGTGTCGAAAAGACCCCGGGCAGCAGGTGGGCACGCGCTGGCGAGCGCATCTCGCCCCGGCGCAGCTCCAGGGAAGGCGCGGCAGCGCGCACGGCGGCGACAAATTGGGGCAGCGTGCCGTGCCGGACCTCTATCTCTGGCAGGCGAGCGTCGGCGGCGGCAATGAGAGAAGCAAGTTCTGGCATTGGCTCCATGTGGTCGGTGCCGTTCATGGCCAGCAGGTGTGACGTGGTGGCATGAGGGGCCAGCGAGGCGACGATCTCTTGCAGCCGGGCGACAAAGCCCACCTCATCCTTGGGCAGGTAGGCGGCGTTGCCGTAACCGTCGCGCAGGTGCATGACCAGTACCTGGCTGCCATCGGGTGCGGCCCAACGGAACTCGTTGGGCGCCTCGCCGGCGCCTCGCCAGAGGACGGCCACGTCCAGGTCAAACCCGCACAAGATCTGGGGCAACTGGCTGATGTGGCCAAAAGTGTCGGGACTGTAGCCGACCTGCATCTTGGTACCAAACCGCCGGATTGTCTTGTCCCCCAGCATCAGGTTGCGGATGGTGGCTTCCGGGCTGACGAGGAATTCGTCGGGCAGAATGTACCAGGGCCCGATGAGCAGGCGGCCTTCCTGGACATAGTTCCGGAGGAGATCCGCCCGCTCCGGGCGGATCTCTAAATAATCTTCCAACATGATCGCCTGGCCGTCAAAGGTAAAGTAGCGATAGTTCGGGTCCCGGGCCAGCAGATCCAGCAGGCGGTCGGTCAGTTGGACCAGGCGGATGCGGTATTCCTGGAAAGGCTGGTACCACTCGCGGTCCCAGTGGGTGTGGGAGACGATGGTAAGGGTATGGGTCATGGTTTTTCTCCGTCGAGAGGTTTTTTATCCTCGTCGCCGCCGCCGCCGGCCACCGGTGAGCCGGGAGAGCGCGACTTTGTTGACTTTGCGGCAGTGAGGGCATTCGACGGCATAGTACCTGGCTTTTTCTTCTTTCAATTTGGCCAATTGTTCGGCGATGGCGGTTTCGTCTATGTTGAATTGACGGCGGCAGTTAAAACAAGTCATGGCTATCATAAGGATTCTCCTGTTTTGTTTTTTTTATCGCTTTGCCCAGGTGCAAAAGTTGGGTATAATTGCTTCCATCAAGATCGCTTCCATCAATTTCCATCAATAAGGAAGGAGAGAGTGAACCTTGCAGATTTCTCGTCTCCAACTGCTGCTCGGTTTGAGCATGGGCATTGTTGCTATCGCGTTTGCCTCTATCTTTATCCGGTTTGCCCAGGCCGAAAACGTGCCAACTCTCTCGATTGCGGCCTGGCGATTGGTCTTTGCCTCGTCGATGTTGCTGCCCTATGCCTGGGCGACGCGTCGCAATGAGATCCGGGCGCTTTCGCGACGGGAACTGGGCCTGTCGATCACGTCGGGTGTGTTTTTGGGGCTGCACTTTGCTGCCTGGATCGCATCGCTGGGCTACACCTCGGTCGCCAGTTCGGTGGTGCTGGTCTCTATGGGTCCCCTGTTTGTTGGCCTGGGCTCGTGGGCCTTTTTGAACGAGCGTCCCTCGGCTCTGTCGGCGGCAGGCATCCTCGTAGCCGCCATTGGCAGCATTGTCATCAGTTGGGGTGACCTGGGTCAGGGCCAGGATCAACTGCTGGGCGACCTGCTGGCATTGGCAGGCGCGGTCATGATGGCCGGCTATTTGATGATCGGCCGGCAGGTACGAGCTCACCATTCCCTGACGACCTACATTGCGCCGGTCTATGGTGTGGCGATGATCACTTTGCTGTTCATTGTACTGGTGGGCCGCCAGCCGATGCTCGGTTTCAGCCTGAGGGCCTACGGCTGGATCCTGGCCTTGGGCCTGATACCGCAGCTCATTGGTCACTCGACAATGAACTGGGCTTTGCGCCATCTGTCCGCTACCTATGTCTCTATCGTCACGCTGGCCGAGCCGTTGGGCTCTGGCCTTCTGGCCTACATCATTCTGGGTGAAGCAATTTCCTGGTCCACAGCCGCTGGCGGCGCGTTGATCCTGTCTGGCATTTACATTGCCTCGCGGGCAGAGATGCACCAGAAGGATAGCCTTGCAACGGGGTGAGGGGACCCCCCTCCAAGAACAGGGCGGTCAACGCACCGGCTTGCAGCACCAGAGTGTAGCAGCAAGCCGGACGTGGCGCAGACCAAGGGCCAGTCACCCGTAGACAATCGATTCGCGGATCTAGAAAATCGGCTTACGCATGGCGGCTCCAACGCCGGGATAGAGACAGCGTGTGGGGATGGGATGCCCGTATCATAGCATCAAACGCCGGTTAGGTCAAGAGGAGGGCAATTTGCCAGTTGACAAATGTTCTGTTTTGCAGTATGATTTTGCTGAATCTGATTCGGACCGTCGCCTCAAAGAGGGGAAACGGGCGCAGCATATGAAAAGGAGCGAGAGGGATGTATCACAAAGTCATAATCGTGGGCAATCTTGGTCGAGATCCAGAGATGCGCTACACGCCCAACGGCAGCGCTGTCACCAACTTTTCGGTGGCCACCAACCGCCGGTGGACAAATCAAGATGGAAGCCAGGGTGAAGAGACGGTGTGGTTTCGCGTATCGGCCTGGGGCAAATTGGCCGAGGTTTGCAACCAGTACCTCAGCAAAGGCCGTCAGGTTTTTATCGAAGGTCTCCTGCGCCCTGATCCCGAAACCGGCGGGCCGCGCATCTGGACGGGCAACGATGGGCGAGCTCGCGCCTCCTTTGAGGTCGTTGCACAGACGGTCAAGTTCCTGGGCGGCCGCGGCGATCAGGTCAGCGTCGGACCGTCGTCAGACGTCGAGGAACCGCCGGGGTTGGTGGAAGCAGACGATATTCCCTTCTAAACTCACGAGACCAAAGGCGGCGTTGAAAAATTTGCCTCCGATGGGATGATGGAAAGAATGGGATAGAGATCGCGTGAAACATAGCCCGTCGAGCAGCGAAAAGCACGGCGGGCTAGTTGTTGGCGGTTGACAGAGGGGCGTAGAAACAAAGCAGCGTGCTGCCATAACTTCGCTGGTCTATCAATTCTAGCCTGACCAGGGGCAACGCGACGTACTCTTTGGGATAGATCTGGACAACGATCAACGAATCCGTTGACCACAGGGAGGCATTTTCCTCGTCCAGGGCGCGCAACGTATTGGCCCAGAGGCCCCGATATTGAGGCGGTGCGACATAGATCAGGTCAAAAGGCACTTCCTCGACGGGGGGGCGAGCCAAAAAAGCAAAAACGTCGGCCCGGACGACCCTGGCCTGGCCGGCCAGCTGCGTTGTCTCCAGGTTGTGGTGGATGACCCGCACGGCGGCGGTGCTCCGTTCCACAAAAACAGCCCGTTCTGCGCCCCGGCTGAGTGCTTCGATGCCCACGCTGCCGGTGCCGGCAAAGAGGTCTAAAAAGTGCGCTCCCACCACTTCGATGCCCAGGATGTCAAAGAGAGCTTTTTTTACCCGGTCGGTGATAGGGCGTGTCCTGTCGCCCGGCACGGCGCGCAATTTGTGCCCTTTGGCTTGTCCGCTGATAACTCGCATGAGCTTTTTTCCCTCATTCCTGTCGCCTGACAGCACATCAAGGGAGGAGACGGTCAGTTGAAAATTCAGGAGCGTGTCGAGGGATCCATTACAATTCTAAACATTTCCGGCCGCATCGATTCAAGGACGGCTCGTGAATTCGAGACGCGCCTCAAGTCTGCCATTTCCGATATGTCGCCCCGCCTGCTGCTGGACATGAAAGATGTAGAATATATCACCAGCGCAGGGATGCGCGTCCTGGCCAGTGCCTACAAAGCCGTTAGCAAGTTTGAGGGGGGGGACATTGTCATCGCCAACCTGAGAGAGGACCTGGTCCGTCTGTTTCGCCTTATCGGCTTTGATGGGTTGTTCACGCTGTACGATAATATTGAGACAGCCTTGCGCGGGATGCGCTCGGCTGCGGGCCAGCGGGACGCGGATGGGGTCGATTAATTATTCAGCACTGCGACATGACGTCGTATGATGTAGAGATATTTGTGACCGCTCGGAGCGGATCGCAAGTCCCGATCTGTGCCACCCCTTGAAGCGGTGAATCTATCCGCTAATGCGCAACTCACGGTCCGCCTGCTCTGGCGAAAAAGTGTACATCGAAGCGTCCGAGAACTGCACGACGATCTCGGCTTCGTCTTTTCCTCCGCCAGGCACCACGCGTAGCACCAGCCCCTTTCCGTATTCCGAATGTTTGACCGTTATACCAGGTTGATACCTGGTTGGCAACGAGACCTCTTGCTTTTCAAATTGCCGGTCTTCCCAGGCTTGTGCAAAATATAGTAGATCCTCTGACGATGAGATAGCGTCTTGAACCCGCTGGCATGCCATTTTAGCCGAAGCAATGCGCGGCAAGAGAGTGAGTTTGGCTTCTTGTGCCACTCGCCTTTGGGCAATCCGCCGGGCGGCAGCGCTCAACGCAGCGCGCATTTTGCCCAACACCTTGGCAGGGTCGTCGTCGCTGGGATTGATCGTCACCAGCGCAATACCTGCCTGGCGGCAGAGATGGGCGCGCATTTCATCGTGAGCTCTTTCCTCCATCAATTCTATTTCATCCAGACCGCCCCCCCCGGGTAGACCCCAAGACCCTTTGAACCGGATGGCGATGCCCAGTTCGGGGTATAGCCTGTCCACTTTGAAACGGCGGCCTGTCTCCGAGCCCACCAGCCAATCGGGTGTGGCATTCTCCACGACGAGGAACTCGCCCAAGACCCGTTCGACGATCTCTAGCCAGGCAGCAGCAGTTTGTGACATGAAGCCTCCGGGAACCATGTGCCATGCACAGTGATAAACGCTCAAATCTCAGTATACCACAGGGCTTCCCTTATGGCAAGATCGCATCTTTTGGTAGAGTTGGGTGTTTTTTATTGCAGTCCGGCTAACAGAATTCCGGCCCTGAGGCTTTTCTTGACACCCGGCCTGGATGGTTAAATCTGATTGACTCAAAGGGAAAAAGTATGAAAAAGCAAAGGTCCACCCAAGTCGTCGTGACCGGTATGGGGGCGATCACTCCCCTGGGACACGACGTTGCAAGCTCCTGGAAGGCGTTGTGCCAGGGAGAGTCGGGTATCGGTCCCATTACTCTGTTCGACGCTTCTCTTTTGCAGACACAGATCGCTGCCGAAGTCAAAGATTTTGATCCCGTGGCTCACTTTGGGCGGCGGGAGACCCGCCGTTACGACCGCTTTATCCAGTTTGCGCTCGTCGCCGCCAGCCAAGCCATTGCCGACAGCGGTTTGACCTTTGACAAGGGCGTTTCAGAGCGCACTGGCGTGATCGTCGGCAGCGGTGTCGGCGGCATCGCCAGCATTCTCCAGGAGGCCGAGGTCTATGCCAACCAGGGCCCCCGGCGGGTCAGTCCCTTCCTCATCCCCAAAATGCTGGCCAATTCAGCTGCCAGTCAGGTGGCCATTGCTTTTGGCCTCCAGGGACCCTGCATGGCTGTGGTCACTGCCTGCGCCACCGGCACCAATGTCATTGGCGAGGCTGCCGAGATGATCCGGCGGGGATGGGTGGATGTTGTGATAGCCGGCGGTAGCGAGGCGGGTATCACCGGTGTGGCGCTTGCTGCCTTTAACGTCATGGGCGCCATCTCGACGGACAACGACGACCCCTCTCGCGCCAGCCGACCCTTTGACGCCACTCGCAGTGGCTTTGTCATGGGGGAAGGGGCCGGTGTCCTGGTACTCGAGTGCCTGGAGCACGCCCTGGCCCGCGACGCGCATATCTATGGTCAGGTCGTTGGCTATGGCGCCACGGCCGACGCCTTCCACATGGTCGCTCCTGCGGAGGACGGTCGCGGTGCCGCTCAGGCCATGCAGATGGCGCTGGACGACGCAGGCCTGCTGCCCACGGACGTGGATTATGTTAATGCTCACGGCACCAGCACACTCCTCAACGACAAAACCGAGACGCGAGCCATCAAGACAGTCTTTAAGGAATATGCCTATCGTCTGGCGATCAGCTCGACAAAGTCCATGATGGGACACCTGCTTGGCGCCGCGGGCACGGTAGAAGCGATCGTTTGCTTCAAAGCTCTGGAAGAAGGACGGATCCCTCCCACTATCAACTATCATCACTCTGACCCCGAATGCGACCTGGATTATGTGCCCAACAAAGTCCGGGCTGCTCCTCTCGGCGTCGCCATGTCCAACTCTTTTGGTTTTGGCGGCCACAATGCCACCCTTGTCTTCCAAAAGTTTGAACGGTAGAAATATGGGGAAGCCAAGAGATTGGGAAATTGAGTGCTATGCGGCCAAAGAGCGGGGTTTGACGTGAAACGATATGCACACATTGTAGGCTGGGGCAAATACGCCCCTCAAAAAGTGTTGACCAACGATGAATTGAGCCAGGGGGTAGACACCTCTGACGAGTGGATCCGCACTCGCACCGGCATATGCGAGCGGCGTATTGCTTCGGAGCAAGAGACGACGGCCAGCATGAGCATTGCGGCCGCCCGAGAGGCTCTTCGCGTGGCCGATGCCGACCCGGCCAGAATAGATTTGATCATTGTGGGAACCATCACGCCGGAGCACCTTTTTCCCTCGACGGCTTGCCTGGTGCAAGATGCGCTGGGCGCTCGTCAGGCGGCTGCTTTTGATCTGAGTGCAGGTTGCTCTGGCTTTGTATATGGCCTCAGTATCGCCAGCCACGCTATCGAGGCGGGTGCCTATAAACTGGCGCTGGTCATTGGCGCAGAAACCTTGAGCCGCATCATAGACTGGACCGACCGCCGCACCTGTGTTCTCTTTGGTGATGGCGCAGGCGCAGTGCTGCTGCAGGCCAGCGAACATCCTGGTGGCGTTCTCTCCTCCGTCCTCGGCGCCGACGGCTCCGGCGGCGACTTGCTGATTCTTCCCGGTGGCGGGAGTCGCTTTCCGCCTACGCCGGAAAGCGTGACCAACGGCCTGCACTACCTGCATATGGACGGCCGGCGAGTCTACCGTTTCGCCACCAAGATCATGGCCCGCGCCACCCACCAGGCGCTGGCGAAAGCCAGCCTTTCGCCCCAAGACCTCGCGTTGCTCATTCCCCATCAGGCCAACCAGCGCATCATAGATTCGGCAGCCCGGGCTCTCAAGTTGGAGAAGGACCAGGTATTTGTCAACCTTGATCGCTATGGCAACACCTCATCGGCCTCCATCCCCATCGCGCTCTGCGAAGCGGTGGAGGCCGGTCAGGTAAAACAGGGCGACGCGCTGGTGCTGGTGGGCTTTGGCGCGGGGCTCACCTGGGCAGCAGCGGCTGTTCGCTGGAGTGTGCCCCTGCCGGTGACTGCGCCGCCACGCTGGCGGGTGGTCACCCGCTGGACACGCTACCGTTGGACTGCCATTCGTCGCCGGATCCTCAACGCCTTCTGGTGGCTTGCCGAGTGGTTGCTGTCTCTGAGGCCAGAGCGCAAAGACTAGCGAATCTTGGCTCAAACTGGCAAGCCGAGTGTGTCATTCCGAGAAAAGTCGAAGGAAACCTGTTCTGGGAAGAGTTGCCGGCCAGGAATGACAAATTCGCTAAACACCAGGATAAATGCGATGGCCCTGGCCTCTCACCTGGCCTTGATCAGCCGGCCGGCCAGGATGCCGCCGATGACGGCCAGGTCCTCGGTGGGCAGGTAATGGGAGGCAGCGCCGTCAAACAGGACGCTGGCCGAAGCGCCGAATTCCTCGTCGGCCACGTAAAGCACAGCTGCCAGCCACAGTTTGGGAAAAATGCGAAAGAGGTAAGAGGCATCGCCAAAGGAGAGTAGCTCGCCGCCCAAAGCCTTGGCCGCCCGGTGAAATCCTTCGGCGTCGTGTCCGAACGCCTGCTTCAGGCGATTGTCGGCCCGCCCCTGGAAGGCAGGAGCATAACCCATCCCCCCAGGCAGCTCGCGAAAGGCAACCCATTGGCTGGCCATTGAGACGCCGTCGGCGGTGAGAAGATAATGCAAGATGAGGATTTGCTCAGCGATGGGGGGCGATTCTTTGCTGTCAGCCGTGGTCACGGCTCCATCCGGAAAAGCTACGACGAATCGCCGTCCCCAGAATGGGACATCAAAATCGCCGGTCTCATCGGTCAGCCGGCGATAAACAACCCCGGCGCGAGCGGCGATCAGATGGGGCGCCCGGGAGGCCAGATCTTGCCGGGCCCTTTGCAAGGCTGGATCAAAAGTCTCCTCAGGGGTACGCGGTTTTAATCGCTCTACAGTCATTCGTTCTCCTTTCCTTTTCCAACTTGGTAAACACCGATCTCTCGCCATTGATGCCAAAACGATCGGCGATCTTGTGGAACCTCGTCGCAAGCCAACGATGGCATCCTGGGTGCCCCCTGGTTCGTGAACGAGCAGTCTTGTTCAGGCAGCAGAACCCTTCCCCTGCCGTCAGTATGCCCCAATCTGTCGAAGCCGATCGTCATTTATGCCGAAATGATGTGCCACCTCATGCTTGAGGACGCGCTGGACAAGCGCCCTGACCTGTTCCACCGTACGGCAACGCCTCTCGATAGGGCGTTGATAGATGCTGATCTTGTCCGGCGAGACCAGGGCATAGTTGTGAGTGCGCTTTGTCTGTGGGACACCGTGATAGAAGCCCAGGATCTCTGCCGGCGAACGTACCCCCGCCAGTCGCATTGTCTCCTGGCTCGGCCATTCCTCAACGACGATGACAACGTTATCCAGTTTTTCCTGAAAAAATTCAGGGAGCGCATCGAATGCCTCGGCCACGAGGCGTTCAAAGGTAACCCGGTCCATAGCAAGCATATTATAGCACCAAATTTACGATCTGTCATAGGAGATCAGGATCCGTCTATCCCTATTATAGCTCAGGTTGGCATCAAGGCAAGCAGACCTGGCCCTGACCGATCGTAATAGGGCAATCGCATCTAAATTCGCAAGTTGACCGTAATCAGTAAGAATCGGCACGTTCTACTTGAAGAAACACCATTTTTCACTTGCTTTGACCGAGTGGAACTGTCAACTCGAAGCCATCAGGAGCAAATTGTCACCTTCAATCTGTTGAAATACAGTTTTTGATGCCGCAATCGTATTTTCAAACCTTAAAAATTAAGATGCGATTGCCCTACCGATCGTAAAGACTTGCGAACACGGCAAAAGGTGATACAATATTCTCGATCAAAAGCTTTTTGAACAAGTGTCGTGAATGGACAAAGGCCGTCCTTCCTCCCGCTAGCCGAAGGCAAAAGGTCTCGTTCTTTGTACGACAGGACAATTGTTTGCCAGGAACGAAATTCTTTCCCTCGGCTTTTCCTTTGCATTGGCAAGACGACAGACCCGGCCGTGTTGCTGCTCCATCACCCAACAAAGCGCAAAAATTATAGGGGACGACGACGATGAAAGAGAAACCGTCTTATCCAACAGTGAACGCCCACAACGAATGGGATCCATTGGAAGAAATCATCGTAGGTACCGTCGATGGAGCCCTGATCCCGCCCTGGGACGTGATCATGGAGGCCACTCTTCACAAAAAAGAGCTGTGGGATTTTTACAGAAAACATGGCGGCACGCCCTGGCCTAAAGCGTTGATTGAGGCAGCCAAAAAGGACCTGGACGAATTTGTCCACATCCTCGAGGCTGAAGGGGTGATCGTCCGCCGTCCGACGCCTTATGACTTTTCCAGGCCACATGCCACGCCAGACTTTGAGATAAAGAGCGGCTGTTACGCCTTGATGCCGAGGGACGTGCTGCTGGTCATAGGGGATCAAATTATCGAAGCACCGATGGGCTGGCGATCCAGGTACCACGAAAATCATGCCTACAAGCCTCTGTGCAAGGAATATTTCAAAAAGGGCGCCCGCTGGGTCTCTGCTCCCCGGCCCCAGTTGAGTGACGAGAGCTACCAGGAGGGATTTGTTGCGCCACAAGAGGGCGAACCGATGCGGACCGTCCTCACTGAATTTGAACCCCTCTTTGACGCGGCGGACGCGATCAAGTGCGGCCGGGATATTTTCATAGCGCAGAGCAGTTGCTGCAATCGCTTTGGCGTCGAGTGGCTGCAGCGGCACCTGGCCGATGCGTACTGCGTCCACGAGGTCGAGGTCTATGACACACACCCCATGCACATCGACGCCACTTTTTACCCTCTGGCCCCCGGCAAACTCTTGATCAACCCGGAACGCGTTAAAAACGTGCCGGAAATGTTCATAAAGAGCGGTTGGGACATCCTGGTATGCCCTGAGCCCTTGATGCCCGAGAGCCATCCGATGTACAATTGTAGCCGCTGGATCAGCATGAACGTCCTGATGTTGGACGAGGAACGTGTGATCGTCTCCAAGGGGGAGGACACGTTGATAAGGGCATTAAGGGATTGGGGTTTTGAGCCCATCCCCTGCAATTTTTACAATTTTGAAACAATAGGGGGCGGCTTTCACTGCGCAACGGTGGACATCCGGCGGAGAGGGATGCTCCAGTCCTATTTTTAGGCACACGCTCTCCTGCGACGAATCTTGGACAATCTGGCCTTCTAAAAGGCCGGGTTACAGGGATGTGGTGGTAACAAAAATTTAATCGTCTCTATGCTAACACGCACAAGGAGAAAAGTCATGTCACATACTTTTGCCGTTCTTGGGGCGGGCCGTCAAGGCACCGCTGCGGCCTATGACATGGCCCGTTGGGGCGACGCCGACCGCGTCATCCTGGCGGACTATGACCTGGAGGTCGCCCGAGGTGCTGCGGAGCGGGTCAACAAGCTGATGGGCAAAACCATCGTCGATCCCGTGCAGGTAGACGTCACTGATCTGGAGGCCGTCGAGAGGGTCCTGAGGGGGGTAGATGCTTTCCTCAGCGCCGTGCCTTACTTTTACAACCTGGACATCACCCGCGCTGCGATCCGGGCCCAAGCCCACATGTGCGATCTGGGCGGGCACACAGGCATTGCCCAGCAGCAGCACGCCTTTGACGCCGAGGCGCGCGCCGCTGGCATCAATATTATTCCCAACTGCGGCCAGGTGCCAGGCATGGGCACGACCCTGATGGTTTACGCTATGGAGCTGCTGGACGAGGCGATCGACGTCTATATGTGGGATGGCGGAATCCCTCAGGACCCAAGGCCGCCGTTCAATTACCTGTTGACGTTCAACATCGCCGGCTTGACCAACGAGTATGCTGAGCCAGCGATCTTTTTGCGGGACTGGAAGATCGCAGAAGTCGAGCCGATGACGGAACTAGAGACCATCGAATTTCCCGAACCCATTGGCACGCTGGAGGCTTTTGTCGCTGGTGGGGGAACTGATACGATGCCCTGGACCTTTGAGGGCCGGCTGCGGACGCTGCAGAACCTGACACTTCGCTATCCAGGTCACCTGGCGCAACTGCGCGCCTTTTACGACCTGGGCCTGTGGGACTTGGATCCCATTCAGGTTGGCAACGTAGAGGTGGTGCCGCGGGATGTCTTTCACGCATTGTTTGAACCCAAGGTCACTTTTTCTAAAGACAAGGACATGGTTATCGTGCGCATCAAGGCGGTGGGCAAGAAGGATGGCCGGGATGCCGAAGCGGTGGTGCAACTGATCGATTACTTTGATGAGGAGACCGG
>Ga0180432_10005431_pt1 | contig 16969 bp, 15 predicted proteins | sample SS_ome_10_FD_132414 | JGI IMG/M metagenome (GOLD analysis project Ga0180432, IMG submission 132414) | Hypersaline lake sediment archaeal communities from the Salton Sea, California, USA - SS_1_MS_2 metaG | ecosystem: Environmental > Aquatic > Non-marine Saline and Alkaline > Hypersaline >... | reverse complement strand
TATTTTATCCATCCATTTATTTTTATCTTATTTTTACACATTACATTTTTATTTTCTTACAAATGAAGGTACAAGTGTAGCCCCAAGTAAAAAACAAGAAGAATAGTAAAATTGGGGAAGTATTTCCAATATTAATTTCCATAATCCTCTTCATCTTCCCAATCACTATCAAATCCATCAATTCCCCAATCATGAAACTTGCCAAGGTTTCGCGGATGAAAGCGTTCCCTTATCAAATCTTCCTTAAAAGTTAGACATCTTTCGCGCATCGCATCATAATCATAGGTAAAAATACCAGGATTGCGTGATATTCGGTTCCAACAACTATCATCCATTTTTTGCTTATGTTTTTCCAACAAAGAAATAGCATCAGGATTAGGATTAGAAGTCAATTCATATAAACACCTTTCATTTATTTTTTCAGGATGCTTTTGTAGTAAAGATATGGCATTCGCATTGGATGCTAAATTAATCCAACATTCACCATTTAGTTTGTCGATGTTATTTTCTAACAAAGAAATGGCGTCCGAATGAAAAGATAAGTATTCCCAATAAATCTCTTCAAAATTATTTTCCAATAGTGGAATAATATTTGGACTTTTGTTTAAAGTTAATAATTTCCAATTTATTTTGTCTGGATTGGTCTCAAAAAGACACACGGCATTTGGATTAAGCATTGCAGACCACCAATCCATTTTCTCCGGATATTTTTCCATCAAAGGAATGGCGCTTGGATTACGGGACAGCCAAAACCAATCAGAAATCTTTTCTGGATGTTGTGCCAATAAATGAATAGCGCTTGGATTTTCAACCAATCCTCGCCAATAAATCTTTTGGGGATTTTCTTCTAGTTGTTTTTCTATCAAATGAACGGCGTTTGGATTAAAAGAAATTTGCATCCAATTAATTTTCTCGGGGTTTTGCTCCAATAATGAAACAGCATTTGGATTGCGCGACAATGCATTCCAACATGCTTTGTTTAATTTTTGCGGATATTTTGCCAACAAAGAAATTGCCCCAACGCCTATTCCCACATTCGCGCATAAATATTCCCAATTAATATTTTCAGGATGCTTTGCTAACAAAGCAATAGCACCTTCGCCTGTATTTTGAGACAGATTATCCCAAACTATTTTTTCAGGTTTCTTTTCTAGCAATGATGTGGCATTGGGATTAAAAGATAGCAATCGCCAATTTAATTTGGCTTTATTTTCATCAATCCAATCATAAAGTTTTAACATATGATGTGTTATGTTGTGCAGATTTACAATCAATAATAATGATAATAATAATATAAAACTAAAAAAGGTTTATTTTTATTTTTATTTTCATTTTTAGTTTTATTTTTGAGATTTATTTGAAAATGAATTATAAATACAAACAAACACATATAAACTAACTATTCATCCTCATCCTCATCCTCATCGCTGTCAAATCCATCTATTCCCCAATCGCAAAACTTACCAAGGTTGCGCGGATGAAATCGGTTTTTCATTAGGTCTTCTTTAAAAGTCAAGCATCGGTCTCGCATTGCGTCGTAGTCATAGGTAAAGATTGCCGGATTTCGTGAAAAGGCGAACCACTGAATTTTATCGGGATGTTTTTTTAACAAATGCATTGCATTGGGATTACCGGATAAAGCCTTCCAGCACATCACATTCATTTTTTCGGGGTATTTTTCAATCAAAGGAATAGCATAGGGGTTTCTGCACAATGCTTCCCAACATTCTGGTTCCGTGTCCAGTTCATCCAAGTTTCGTTCAATCAAAGCGACCGCACACGGAAGAGGATTTCCGCACAATCCCCACCAATCAATTTTCCCGGGATACTTTTCTAACAAGGCAATCGCGTCCGGATTGCTATTTCTAGACAAATGATATCCACAAATTTTGTCGGGATTTTGTGCCAATAAAGCAATGGCTCGGGGATGTGAATTTTCCGACAAATACTCCCAGACAATTTTATCGGGATACTTTTCGATTAAATCCATTGCGTTTGGGTTTTCGCACAAGCACCACCACCACGTGTATTCCGTGTTTATTTTTTCTGGGTATTCTTTAAATAATGAAACTACATTCGAATTTTTCACCAAACCAATACTGTTCCAATTGATTTTTTCTGGATTTTTTTTCAATAAATGAACGCCATTGGGATTGTCATTGACATAGTCCCAATTCAGTTTGTCCTGATTTTTTTCCAACAAATAAATCGCGTTGGGATTGCACGAAGTCCATTCCCAATAGATTTTCTCCGGAAAGCGCTCCATTAAAGGAACAGCATTGGGATTAAAAGACGCCCATTGCCAGTCAATTTTCTCTGGAAACTTCGCCATCAAAGAAACAGCGTTGGGATTTTCTGACAAGGCTCGCCATTTCAACTTTTTAGGATTAATCCAGTCGTGCAATTTCAATACATTCAGCATTTCAAAGCAAAAATATGTTAAATAATACGTTAAATTATGGGGGTGGCTCTCAAAGAGGTAATAATAGTATTGCAACAAAATAAAAATCATTTTTAATTTTTTTGATGAAAAAGTAAAAATAATATCAATTTTCAATTCCTTTTTCCCTTCCCCTCTCTACAACAACAATCGCAACAAAAATGCTTTCAATTTCGGCGATGTAAGCGTTTGTGTGAAATCATAATCTACTGATTTCCCATCAAAAACCAAACGAATTGTTGGTAAGCGTGAAATATTGCACATTTCCATCTGCTTTTTTACAATGAAGTTGTCCTCAATACAGGTTGACACATTTATTCTTTGACATAAATTAAAACTATGTGTAATGACATGAAGACGATATCTTCCGTATATTTTGCCATCTAATTGAAAGGTTAAAAGTTGCCACATCGGTAGCATCGCACTATGGTGTGAATGATGGGAATAAAAAAAATACAATTGTGCCGTTTTGAATGATGTTAGTGAAGGGCGCATCGGTTTTACAATTAAAGATTTAAGAGGTTTCAAATATGCAGACATAATATAATAAATCCCGATAGTTTTATTATATTTATTTTTTATTTACCCTTTTTGTTTTTTTCTCCACTTTATTCTCCATTTTCTTTCAACATTTATAGAACTTGGGATAAAAATTGGTTCAGTGTTGATGTGGTGGGTTTTGCATCATAGTCAATCGGTTGCCCGTCTTTTACCAATTTAATGGTAGGATATCCTTTCACGTTATATTTATCTAACAAACTCTCTAATTCAGGCGTCAATTTCGCGCAATTATATTCGGTATAAATCACCTTATATCCACCAATAATTTTGTCCTCATTTTGCTCCACCAGGGCATCCCATTCGGGTTTGGCAACCTTGCAATGGGGACACCAGTCAGCGTAAAAGAAAATTAAATTTGCTTCCTTGTTGCCACCATTTCCGTTTTCTTCATTGCCGTGTTCGCGATTAGCATTAAATGCGCCGCTACCATTTGATGACCCGGAGCCAGACATCATGCGACCATATATGATATACGCAATAATCGCCAAACCAATAGCAAGTGCAGAGATTAAAATGATGCGTTGATATCCTCCTTGGGGCAGCATGTTATTAAAATCAACCATTTTCTTTTGTATGTTTGATTTTATTTAATATATATTTATTTTTTATTTCGCTATTTTTACGCATTGTGCATTACGCATTATTTCTTAATATATTTCTTCCCATGTAATAGATGCAACTACATCATAATCAGTGTTTATTCTTATAGCACTTAAAACAATAATATCACTGGTATTTTGAACGTTAGAAGTTAAACGAAGAAATTGTTTAGTAACATCATTTGGATCAATAGTAGAACGAGAATAAACATAAGTTTGAGATAAGATAATTGAATCCGTTGTGATAAATGTATTTGTAACTGGATTACCCATAATGCCAATATAATTAGAATATTTTATTACACTATGTGCAGAATTAACGTCCGTCCATGTGACAGTTCCACTTGAAATAATATCTGTACCAGCCAAATATAAGCGCATGTAAAGAATAATAGAATCATTGTTAGATGTGCCTAAAACAGAAATAGAAGATGGATAAATACCTTGATGATAATAATTGTCATTACCAGTGATGGCTAACAATGGAACTTCTGTGACACCTACTGTAATTATAGAAGTAGTTCCAATAGAAAAAATACGTCCCACAGGATTATACCCGCCTTCTGAAATCACAGTTGCACAACCTTGTATCATTGAACCTGTATCCCCACCAGCTGCTGCAATAAGTTCATATCGAACCGGTAAATTTGGGTTGTCCATGTAAGGAGCAGTTAAGGTATTGCTGTTTAAAATATAATGACAGTAATACACATCATCATTGAATAAAAAACCAAAACGAATAGCCCCGACACCTAGCCACGCGAATTGAATAATGAAAAAGTTTTCTTTGGTAAAATCCAACTGAATACCACTGGGACCTGTTCCGTCCATTGGATCCACATTCCACGAAGATGATGCAACAGCTGTATCACTTGCCCCATTACGCAACACGACGCTAATTGTTCCATTAACCAATTGAAAAAACAATCCATCATTATCATCATAATAACCACATCGCGTAGTAATTCCACTGCTGTTTGAACCATTGTTTAAAATTCCCGTTGAATAAATTAACATTGATTTTCCAGGCTGGTAATGTGTATAAGCACGACTTTGACTTTTAAAATAGCCACCACTACCACCATGGGCTTTAGCAATGGTCATAGATGCATTTGCATATGAATTAGTAAAATTGGTTGCATCATCAGTATCTGTTACCGACAACAATGTATTTTTATCAATGTCGTTGGAACCTACACCTGTGGTAAAAAATCGAAGGTCTAACAATGTATTTGGATTAACCACTTTTAATTTTGAAAACGAATCAACATTTTTCTTGGGCTGATGAACTACGACTTCATGACTAGTAGCATTCGGAATTAAATAAGTGGTGATTTGCATTGTTCCTGTTTGGTCTGTCCCACCATTGGTATAAGTTAATTTAAAATACGCACCACGAACATCAATTTTAATTATTTTTTTTGAATCTGTTGATGCAACAATTGTTTTTTGTAAATGAGTATACCAAGTACTATTATCGGGTGAAAATTGCACTTGCAAACCAAGCATAGCACTATCTACGTTCGCATTAATAAAAACATTAATTTCTGAATATCCGGACACATTGGTTGAGGTTCCTGTAAATGATTGACCACTTGTTAAAAGTGTAGTGCTAGAATTATTTGCATCAACGACATTATTATATGACGGAATATAAGTCATTTTTAGTTGTTTTTATTCTTATAGTCGTGTCTATTAATATAATGCAATATTTTATTCTAAAAATAGTACCAAAATATAAAAAATAAAAAATAATCACAAACCATTACACATCAAACTTATAAAAATCAGAAGAAATGGTGCGTGTCGCATAAGATAGCTTCGGGTCTTGTGGAGGCGGTGTTTCCACAACAATTTCTTTGTAGCGAAGAGGCTCGGGTTTCAACGCAAAAGCATATCCAACTTCATCGAAAAACACATCATTTTCCTCCACATTTTCATCAATTTCCTGATATCGCATTCCCAGCATTTGGCACCCGCATTCACGCATCACAACTGAACTGGGGTTTGGCGGGTTACTGCCCTTATCAGGCATTGCAAAAGTCATGCATAGTTTATTGTATTCAATGAGTTCCACAATATCCATCGTGTATTTCACATCATAATAGTGCAACAAACGCATAAAAGTAGCATTGCTGCATAAATTCACATATTCATAAAAGTCGCGACATTCCAAAAACGATGGATTAGCCCGGTCAACAATCAGCACAATTTTCCCCAGCAAATTTTGAATGGGTGTTTCGCCCATATTTTTTCCGCCATTTTCGTAGCTATATTCTGCCCCCAAAAATCGTGAATCCTGTTTTTTAAAGATATTAGCCATTTTTTCGTATATTTTCGTATTTTCGCTTTTAATTCGCAGACTGAGTAATATGGGGTCGCTGGGATTGGGTGCATAGGAACCAGTGAAAGCCAATAAAATGGTTTCAAAGACCTCGGAAAAGGGAACATAATTATAGGTTTCTTTCACACAATAATTTCCCGAAGTGGTAGAAGTAGCGACTACGGGTTCATCGTCCACTGAAAAAATCTCAAAATCCAAACCACGAATACCCTGTTTGAGCAGATTTTTCAACACACAGGTACTAACATAATCATTACGATACGCCCCGCCACTGCATGCATTATAGGCGGATTTTATGTAATAATCCCGCAAACTATGATTAAACATGTCCGATGTGGTTGTATTGGGGGCAGGAATGGCGCGAATTTTTCCGTTTAAAGAGCCATATACTTCGGTCATCAAGTTGCATTCGCGCGTGCGAAGTGGTGCCACGATACCGGCAATTCCCGCGTAGTAGAAGTAATAAGCGAGAGAAAGAATGATGATGGCGAAAGTAATGGCTAGAATAATATTAGCAGATGCATTTTCCTTTATACTTTGCAAGGTATCTTGAATAACTTTAACACCGTGTTCCATTTTATTTGAATTTATGTTTGTTTGGATTTATGTTTATATTTCGGTGTTATTTGTTTTATTGTAATATTTAATTGCTGAGGCTTTGGCGATGCATACTAACAAAACCGAAAAACCGAAAAACCGAAAAACCGAAAAAAACTAAAAAACCAAAAAACAAAAAACAAAAAACCAAAAAACAATAATAATAAAAAATGAAAATAAATTCTCACACAAAACCAATATAGAATTAAATTCAAATTTAATATATTTGCAATTAATTAAAAATCAAAACCATACTCATTTATTATTACCAACATACCTAATAAAATGGCAACCCAGGTAAATAAACCTAAAACAAGGTCAAAATTTCAAGAATATACAGAAGCAGAAGTAAAACAAGCGCAAACAAAATCAACACTAAACACCAGTTCGGTCGGTGTTGGACTGGTCAATCTTGGCAACACTTGCTTCATGAACTGCATGCTTCAAGTATTAGCCCAAACGCCTGAATTTACTTCACAAATTACAGCTGAGGTGTTTCGCAAAAGGTACGAAATTATGACGGCTAAAAATGGCAACTCAAACCCAATTAAGCCAGTAAAACAGGCCGATTGTGTATTGCTTAATAAATGGCTTGAGTTGTACTCGCAGTTATCGGAACCGCAACCGCCTAGAAAAGAGAAGGTCAATGCAACTACTACAATTCAAAGAAAAAATAAGGTCATCAATCCGCTCAACTTTTACAAGGCATTCCAGCAAAATATAAAAACCAAAGAAATCAACAATGGATTTGTGGGGTTTAACGCCAATGACGCAGCGGAATTCTTTTCAATGATAATTGACTCTATGCATGGAGCACTCAGTCGAAAGGTAAAAATGTCTATTCTTGGAACGCAAAAAACCGACACAGACATAATCGCAGTGAAAGCCTATGAGACGATACAAAAAATCTACGAAAACGACTACTCGGAAATGCTTCCGCTCTTTTTCGGCGTGTATATTTCAGAAATTATATCACAAAAAACAGGCAAGCGTCTCAGTTTTACGCCTGACCCCTATTTTGAAATTCATCTTTCGCTCGACGGCGTCGAGGCAACTGAAATTGAAAGCAAAGGCGGTGGCGGCGGCTTAAAGGCCATATCCCTCATCAAATGTCTCGACAAACATTGTGCGGGTGAAACCATTGAGGATTACATGAATGAAAAGACCAAGGAAAGGGAAACAATTCAGCGTCGCATTCGATTTTGGTCGTTTCCCAAGATTGTAGTGATAAATCTGAAACGCTTTGATAGTCATGTGAAAGAAATGGTGGATTTTCCGCTAACATTAAACTTGGGTGCCTATTGCTACCAATACAATTCCCAGGCAAACTACGACTATGAGTTATATGCAGTATGCTACCACATGGGAAATCTACATGGCGGACATTATGTTTCTATTATAAAGGACAGTCAGTCGCAAGAATGGCAACTTTTTGATGATGAAAAAGTTTCGTCCATTGATTCAAAAAATCCCAATTTCAAGAAATTACTGGTTAATCAATCGGCATATTGCCTCTTTTACAGGGCTACAACAACGACAACACCATCGTCATCACCCAATATTAGTAATATAGTAAATCACAAATAAATACGAAAGAATGGCAACAACAATGGCGAATAACCACATGGGCACAACGGTTTTATGTTTATATCCCACGCCAAATTCCTTTATTGTTCCATTAGCATTGTATAAAAAAGCAGGTTGAATAAAATACACTACTATTCCATAAATAAAAACAAATAAAAGAATGGATACACTAACTGTGTTATTATTTGCTATTTTTTTAAACATTCTTATAAATACAAAATATAAAAATTATTGTGTATTTTTATATTTATTTTATATTTTTGAAGCCTTTTGTTTTTTATTCTTTTTGACAATCTTTTTGACCCATATTTCCCCTAATTTTATTATTTGTTAGTAAAAACAATATAAAAAGTAATAAACTATAATGAATAACGAAAACGAAAAGAAAATGGAAAACAAAGCAGAAATAAAGACAGATAAAGAAACAGAAACAGAAACAGAAACGGAAACACTCATAGAACATAAAGAAGACGATAACCAAGACCAAGACCAACAATCAAAAGAACCAACACATCCCACCATAAAAAGTTTCGATGAATTGGACATTTCCACTGAACTTTTGCGGGGTATTTACGGATATGGTTTTGAAATCCCGAGTGAAATACAAAGCACAGCCATTCTGCCAATGGTAGAAAAGAAAAATCTCATTGCACAAGCCCAATCGGGAACGGGCAAAACGGGCGCATTCACTATTGGCGCTTTATCACGAGTTGACCCCGAAATTAGTGAAACACAGGTCTTGCTTTTGGCACCCACCCGCGAACTGGCTCAACAAAGTGCCAATGTAGTATCCAAAATTGGTGCAATGATACCCGATTTGCACGTAAAACTACTAATCGGGGGCAATGCTTTGCGCGACGACCTCCGCGAAATCGAACGCACATTACCTCATGTGGTGGTCGGCACACCAGGTCGCATTTTTGATGTTATTCGCCGAAGGTATTTGGAACTCACTGGTTTGCGTTTAATAGTTCTGGATGAAGCGGATGAAATGCTGTCTTTTGGCTTTGAAGAACAAATACAAAATATCTTTCAAATGATGCCGACGGATACAACAATAGCCTTGTTTAGTGCGACAATGCCCCCTAATATTATACGCATATCAAACCAATTTATGAAAGACCCAGTATCCATTCGTGTTGCTTTGGATAAATTGTCGCTGGATGGAATTAAGCAGTTTCATGTGGAATTAGAAAACGACCATCAAAAGTATGCAACACTGATGGATTTATACCAAAACATTTCGGTTGCCCAGTGTATTATTTACTGCAATTCCGTTCAGAGGGTGGATACATTGGCTGTTGCAATGAGAAAGGATTCGTTTCCGGTGTCATGTATTCATGGACGTATGAACCGACAAGAACGCGAAGAAGCATTTCAGGCGTTTAAAAATGGGGAGTCGCGCGTACTCATTTCTTCGGATATTACTGCACGGGGTATTGACGTCCAACAGGTGAATATGGTGATTAATTTTGATGTGCCGACCAATATGCATAATTATCTCCATCGCATTGGCAGAAGCGGTCGTTGGGGGCGAAAGGGAACCGCCATTAATTTTGCAACAAAACGAGATATGCATCTAATTCATGATATTGAAAAATACTACACATGCAAAATTGAGGCTTTAACCGAGGAAGCATTAGGACGTCCTTAGGTATAAACGAAAATAAACAAACTAACATTTTATTGAAAAAGCAAATGAAATAAAATATAATAATAAAAGAGAAAAATCAAATCAACTAAAATAAAACAAAAATATAAAATGAATGCACCACCAACAACAGTTACGGGACCGGCGTCTGAACCGCAATTGATGAAATTTGAAACAACGAATAAATATATGGATGCAACCCGGGATTTTTTTGAATCCAATAGTATCGTAGCCAAAGTGGCGTTTTTGATTTTGGTTGTGTTTTTGTTTATCCTAGCCCTGCGAATTGGGATAACAATTTTAGGCTATTTTCTGGGACCGAGCAATACTGCGAAATTAGTGCAGGGCACCATTGATGCGTCGAGTAATCCCATGGTTATCCCACAAAACCCGGATGCAAATGGGGCCATTACCATTAATCGCTCAGTCAATGAAAACGACGGCATTGAATTTACATGGTCTGTGTGGATTTATGTAAATGGCGACGATATTAGTGTTCCACGATACAGATGCGTCTTTTACAAGGGCAATGATTATGCGACACAGATGTCTTCTTCAACAACCAAGGAAGCCGAAAATACGGACAATTTGGATTACGTGGGAATGAACTTTCCCAATAATTCGCCGGGTTTGTATATCAGTCCCAATACCAATGATTTAACGGTGGTGATGAATACGTTTAATGTAATCAATGAAGAAATCATTATTCCTGACATTCCTTTAAACAAATGGCTCAATGTAATCATCCGGTGCCAAAACACAAATTTGGATGTGTATATCAATGGAACCATTGCGAAAAGCCATATTCTGCACGGCGTCCCGAAGCAGAATTACGGAGATGTCTATGTTGCTCCTAACGGTGGATTTTCGGGATACATTTCTAATCTTTGGTATTACAATTATGCATTGGGAACATCGGCAATTCAGGGATTAATTAAAGGCGGTCCAAATACAAAAATGACGGGCGAAAGTAATGTGGAAATTAAGGACGCAGATTACCTTTCATTGCGGTGGTTCTTTTACGGAAGCGGCGATGGATACAATCCGTAAAAAGAATGGAAATTAATAATGCTAATAAAATCATCAATAGCAAAATCAACAATAATAACAACATTAAATTATTTTGTTATTATTATGTCATCAACAACAGCACATCCAATCACAACGAATGGTCTTATCCAAATCAACACTTGCACTCAACATTCCAACACTTAACTTTAACAATTCCAACACGGCATCCTTGTTGTCGCCCGTTTTTATCACATTTGTATCAATTAAAATAAACAAAACATCTTTAACAAAAATAACTCCCTCTTCACGGGTGACCTTTATTTTTTTCAATTGTTTTGCATTTACATTAACTAAATCTTTCACCATAAGAATGAGTTTAGGAACATCATAAATATCAATGGCATTATCGGCCAGTATTTCGACCACGTGTTTATCCAAGTCATATAAAATATCCGGAAAACTCTCTACAATTCGGTTAATTATTTCCGTACTTTGTATGCCAATGTTGATGCGACCGGTTTTTGTCTTTATATAATCTTCAACAATACTCTTCACTGAAATAGTTTCTTTGGTGTCATTAACAATATTAAGTTGGACTTCTTCCTCTTTCACTTCTTCAACCTTCTTTTCTTCTTTCACCTCTTCTTCTTTCATTTCCACTTCTTCTTTCATTTCCACTTCTTCCTCTTTCACCTCCTCTTCGACATTTTCCTGTTTCAGGTCTTCTTTGGGATTTGTGTTATTTGTTTCCATTATTATACATAAATATTTATTTTATTTCAAAAGAAACAAATATTTATAATCATAGAATACCCCACAACCTAATAAAATCGTGAAATCCCGTCCCCACCCTAAGCCCAATGAATGATGCAGATATAATTAAAATAAAAGGCATTACATTACGTCTCAGTATTAATAATATTATTCAAACTGCTCTTTCCACTGGCAATGCAGATATGGATGATTTATCACAATTGTTTCATCTCATCGGTAAAAATCATCCAAATGATTGTTCAAATATCTGCGAATTAACGAGCATGCTACAAATACAACACTTTCGCAACATAAGTAAAAGTGTAGAATTCAAATTATTAAGTGTTAATTTTTTGCAAGAATTGTGGGAAATTTTAACCGAGATTTATCACCCAGGTGCGTCTTATATGAAAATATTATGCAAAAGGTTTACGAAATGATTTGATGTTTAAGAATAGTATAATTGTAAAATAACATAGAAATTACCATTGGTATTATTCTTGTGGTACTTTTATATACGTGATTATGAATCACAATTATTGCTGGATGAACATGGACCGTGTACATTATTCCACATCATGAAACCTGGGTTATACAGGGCATTAGGAACATTCATTATTGCAGGTCCCCACGACGTTAGTGGAATAATATACATCTCTTGTCCGTCTGGATTTAAGTATAGTACTTGATTGGTTATTTGACCACTACTATTTGCCTTAGTAAAATAGCAACTTACTGATATATAAGCATGTCCATTTCCCTCAGAATCATATGATTTACCATATCCCATCCCCTCTTGATACCAATATTGCAACTTTCCGTTGGGTTCACCATCTGAACTATTATTTGCCCATACAAACAATACACCAGTTATTAACTCGTTCTGCCAAGCCGAATTAGGATTAACAAAAATTTTAAAAATTGCGCTACATGAACTAGTAGTATTTTTAAAACAAATGTCCCCAAAATCTTGTTGGGAATATTGATTATAACATGGATTTTGATAACTAAAATTAGACGATGTTGTGCTACTTGTACAGTTAATAGGACCCCGCTGAAGACTCTCTATCCAATTAGACTTTACAACAGGCAAATTATTATTTGAATCTGCATAGGTAATAGGGATATAATCAGACCATGCACAAGTGCTATTATTTGCTATTCTTATAAATCCGGGTAAAATACCATTACTATTATAATAATAACCTTCATTCATATAATTAATACCGTTAGAAGTATACTCAGTTACCTGTCCGGGAAAAGAAATACCACATATATACGGACTTATGTAGGTAATATTTGCAGTTGCACAAATTACTGTATTTGTAGCGCTGTCCCATGTTTGAACACAGGGGTAATCACCATATTCATTTTTTGCCTGATAAAAATATACTGTCATTCCATCTACAAAATCACCTGTAGAAGAACCAAGTCGTAATAGAATTGGTCCTATATTAAGGTTATTGTTATACAAAAACAAATATTCTGTTAGAACAGTATTATCAACATTTAGTGTGGTTCCGGTACAAGGTATTGGAATAGATGGAACAGCCTCCGCAGTGTTTGTTCGTTTTAAAATCTTTTGGTTAGCAGGTATTATGCTTAATGTTATATTTTTATATTTTTCTGTCCATTCAGTTGTAGGAACACTGGAACTAAATGTTTTGTAAGCACTTGATGTAGAATAAACTGATGTGTAATATCCCTTGGGCATAGTTTTATTTATTATTATTATATTATAATATTATAATCAAAACAAATATAAAACAAATGCAACAAAAATAATAAATATAAAACAAATGCAACAAAATAAATAATGACTGAAAATACCAGTGTGTTAAATAATGATGACATATTAGACAGATTTGAACGGCGTATGCTTCATATACGATATATGGCAGAATTACGGCCTATTTTGGCGCATGTTTGCAATTTTTCAACCTCTCAGCGAAACGATTTACTTGAATATTTAACTATTTTAAGCACTATCGCCAATAATGACAACCAACGAGTATTGGATGAATTAGTCCAATATGCACAGGATTATTTCATATTTCCTTATTTTTCAATTACCGATGAGCAACACGCAAGTTCAGTGCGTAGTTGGCTGGATTTGAATTTATGGGATAATCTAAGCAATGAAACAATTCTTCTGTTGTTGAGGCAATACCGACCAGTTTTTAATAATGACATTATTTCGCGAATGAATGAACTTCAAAGTCAGGTCACTGAAATATATAATTTTATAATAAGATAAGAGCAGATAAAATCAGACAGACAAAGAAAAAAGAAAAAGGAAAATATTAATATATAATAATATTGACACCATTGATATAATATTATTATGAACACACGAACTCATCGTAGAACTCGTCATAACAAAACTCTTAAAAGATATAAAAAGCAGAAAACACGTCGAGGAGGATATTTGGCTCATAGAGGAAAAAGTCCATCAAGCAGAAACAGTAAAAAAAGTATCCGCAGAAGCAGAAGCAGAAGCAAAAAATAAATGAACCAATTTAATTGATAAAGTTAATTGTCGCCATTTTGCAATATTAACATTAGAAAATTATATTAATGTCTAATTTTTATAAAAAAACTTGACATAAAATAAAGGACAAATACCGACAATGAATAAAAGTAAAGGCAAAAATAAAAATCAAAGTAAAAATACCAAAAAGCCTCACACCAAACTAACAAAAACAAAAAACCAGACACAAAAAACCCGAAAACACGCGAAAAAATCAACAAATAAACATACCAAAATAAATCACGCCCCCAACAAGCACGGCATTCAATATGAGAAAAATGGCTGGATATATATTTCCGTGCATGGTTCGCCCAAAGAACGAGGATATGCAAATGGCTTTTTAGTTGCCAAAGAGCTTGCTGATGTCCAAAGAATGTTAGAATTCGTTTCAATGGAGGATTTCGGTATTCACTGGTCGTTTTTTGTGGATGCATGCACCAAATATTTCATTCCAACCATCAAACGCAGGTTTCCCGAGTTTTATGAGGAAATGGAGGGGATTGCAGAGGGAGCAACCGCGGCGGGAACACCTATGACGACCGAAGAAGTATGTGCGTGGAATAATTACTTTACTTTAACCGAAAGTTGGATAGGCCATATGCCGAAAGATGAAGCGAAAAAACTGGGAATTAAGCCCGAAGGCAAAAGCAAGTCGCGCGAAGGGGGTGCCGGTGCCGGTGCAAATGACCGGTGCAGTGCGTTCATTGCTGTCGGCAAAGACTGGACGGCAGACGGCAAGATTGTGGTCGCCCACAATAATTTCGCCAATTTCATTGACGGACAATTCGCCCGCACCGTCACCGACCTGCGTCCAGACAAAGGTGCCCGTATTCTAATGATGGGCTATCCTGGCTGGATATGGAGTGGCACAGATTTCTTCGTCACCTCAGCGGGATTTATCGGCACCGAAACCACCATTGGTGGTTTTCACGCATATGAAAATAATGTTCCAATTTGTTGCCGTATCCGTAATGCGATGCAATACGGCCGTTCTTTGGATGAATACGAGCATATGCTTTTGGACGGCAATTCCGGCGATTACGCCAATTCGTGGTTGTTTGGCGATGTAAATAACAATGAAATAATGCGAATAGAATTAGGGCTCAACTTTCACAACACGGAACGCACTAGCGACGGATATTTCATCGGGTTCAATGCAGCGTATGACCCACAAATTCGCAACCTGGAATGCTCCAATTCGGGTTTCAATGATGTGCGAAGACACCAGGGGGCACGAAAGGTGAGATTGGAAGAATTGATGAAAAAATACAAGGGAAAATTGACGGCTAACATTGCGAAAATCATTCTTGCCGACCATTATGATGTGTATTTAAAGAAAAACGGCAATCCGTGTTCTCGCACTGTGTGCGCTCACTATGAACTGGATGGACGCGAATATATGTCTGACCCAGGTCGTCCGCTTCCTTACCAACCTCGCGGGGCTCTGGACGGAAATGTGTGCGATACTACAATGGCGAAACAAATGTCATTTAGTCTCCGGTGGGGCGACTCGTGTGGGCGACCCTTTGATGCTAGTGCCTTTTTGAAAAAACACGCACAATGGAAACAACAGGAACCTTATTTGCGGGACCGACCCAGTCAGCCTTGGACGATGTTTTACACGACAAATACGAAATAAATGAATAAAATTAGTCTAAGTGTTCTTTTCTCATACATAACTCCATTGGAGGAGCACTTGGCTCCAATTCTTCTTCCTCTTTATAATCATCCAATGCATCTAACCATGCTTGTTTATAATATGATGTCACTGTTTTATCTTCTTTTACATCAGGTTCTTCAAATAATATGGTAATTTCTTTTACAGCATCATCATAATTAATTTCTTTCTTGCTTAATTTGGCAATGATTTTACCAATTTCTAACTGCAATTGCTCTTTGATAGAAATTCCAACAGTAATTTCATCTACAAACCCGACCAGTGCATTAACCAAACGATTAATGCGACCGGTAAAACACATACCAACAGATGAATTTAATTCTATTTTAATGTTTTCAATAAAATCCTCTTTTTGGTCATGATTTTTCACCAATATCCAAACTCTTGCCAATAATTCACCATAGCAAATTTGAGTTTTTGTATGAATTGACATGTCATTAATCCAGACATTAATTGTTTCCTTCATGTCGCTATTATTATATTCTTTTATATGACTAAATATATTTACTATATATTCATACCAACTATCATTATTACTTGTATTGTAAAATTTATCCATAAATTCATTGAGTAACATACGCTGTTTTTCTTTGGTGTATGAATGATTTGTTAGTTTCTTTACCTTTTGAATAGACTTTGAAACTGAATTACAGATAGATGATATATGAACTGTTTGAGTAGAATTAAACATTTCCTGTTCATTTACCTGCGGAATATCTCTTCCTACGACATCAGGTCTACCAACTACATCGAGAATTATATTACGGGCATCATTTCTTTGAATTCTATAATCAGTCATTATTTTATGTGTTCTAGTACATTGTGAACCATAACAAAAATTGTATCCAGGAAGGGATATTTTTTCTATAAATTGATTGTTGAAAAGTATAATTGGTATATTTTTTGGAAATGTAAATAAGTCGCAATTTTCTGCACTTAGAGAATTACCAGAGAGATTAAGAGATATTAATGAATTCGGAAAACTGCTTGGTAAATGTTGAATGTTAGAATTTTGAATGGTAAGTTCTGTTAATTTAGTGAGAAAATGTATTTCTGGAATTCTGTTAAGATTAGAATCCGAAATATTTATACGGGTGATGTCAATACAATGTTCGGGGATAGTTAAAGTATTTAATGTAGCATTTTTAATATCTAGTGTTTTTAATTTTCTAGGTAAATCAGTAATAGTTTTAATTTCTGACAAGTTAGTTATGTTTA
>Ga0180432_10005430_pt1 | contig 16970 bp, 9 predicted proteins | sample SS_ome_10_FD_132414 | JGI IMG/M metagenome (GOLD analysis project Ga0180432, IMG submission 132414) | Hypersaline lake sediment archaeal communities from the Salton Sea, California, USA - SS_1_MS_2 metaG | ecosystem: Environmental > Aquatic > Non-marine Saline and Alkaline > Hypersaline >... | reverse complement strand
GGAGCCGAAGCTCCTCCGCCTGTTCAGCGAGTCTGCGGTCCGCACTTCGCCGAGTCGAACGGCCATCGTTCCGCCTGAGATCAAGGAGGAAGTCTCGAGCGGCTGGGGGTCGTGAGCCCCCACTCGATGTGCACCACGCATCGCGGACAATGAGGTCGTCTCTTGAGGCTGCGTAGGTTCAGCTCGCCCGTCGCGAGTCGCCTACCGACGTCGGTACATCTTCAGCGTGTAGAAGCCGCTCCCCGAGTACGAGTACACCACGATCCGGAACGGTCCCGTCCAGGCCGGCGTGATCGTGACCGACTCGTCGTCGCTCCCCGATCGCGTTCCCTTTGCAACCAGGTTCCCGTTCTCGTCGTAGATCTTGATGTCGAAGTCCGCCGGAAAGGGCACGACCAGCTGGAACTTGTACGTCACGTGCCCCGCCAGGGTCCCGCGGTAGGTCCAGCTGTCGCCCGTCCCACTCAGCCAGTCCGTGTCGTCGTACACAAGCGTGAACGGGTTCAGGCTGACCCGGAATGCCTCCGTGTCGAGGATCTGTGCCGCTCCCGTCAGTCCGACCACCGTGACCGCCGCCGCCACCATCAGCACCACCAGATTCCGCTTGATCATTTGAAGCACCTCCGTGTGTGTTTTGCGTTCTCACTCCTCTTGGTGGCGAAAGCGGAGCGTTTCCTAGCAGGAGCCTCGCGAAGGAGATGCAACGATCACGGAAGCTTCGGCCTCAATGGAGCAAGAGGCGTGTCCGGTTCACACATCCCACTCGACTCGAAGAGCAGCAGGAAGCCGGTCCGTCGCGCGTCCCAGAGTGCTGCGAACGCTTTGACGGAAGGCCGACTTCTGGTAGTATGAAACAGAAGTTCCCTTCTGGATCCGGAGTGTGGTGGTGCGGACGTGTCCGCAACGGAATGGATCGGCTATCGCAGCGGGGACGCGGGCTACAGGTGTGTTCGAAGTCGAGTTCGAGCGCATGCTGTGATGGGCTTGCTTTGGCTCGCCGTCCTCAGCATCTGCGCCTTCCCGAACGGCTGCCCGTCGTTTGATCAAGCAGCGATCGTTACCGTCTGGTCGAAAGGCGGTCCCGGAGGATCCCTATACGAGTTCGAAGGCACAGGCTTTCTCATCAGCGCGAGCGGATACGTTCTCACAAATGCACACGTTGTCCGGGGAAGTCGTTCGATCGCCGTCCGGACCTATTCAGGCGAGACCTACGATGCGAGCGTCGTCGATTCCGTCTTCTATCCAGACGATCGCGGCCAAGATCTGGCGATCTTGAAGATCGAGGTTGCCGGGCAATCGACGCTGAGAATCGGGGATTCGGAGAACCTCGCCCCCGGTCAGTCCGTCTACGCCGTGGGATACCCCGGCCTCCTGACCCCCCAGGTCACCGACGAGATCGGTTCGCCGACGGCGACGACCGGGGAGATCAACCGGCTCGATGCGACGCATACCCTCAATGTGCTCGGCCAGCCGTGCGAGTACTCCGGGTTGATTCAGTTCGACGCAACGCTTCAGCCGGGCATGTCCGGGAGCCCGCTGCTCGGAGAAGACGGGCACGTCATCGGAGTCGTCGTCGGCGGAAGCCAGGTCCCGGCGAACCCGTTCTATTTCGCGATCCCGATCAACACTCTGGTTGAAACGATCCTCGAGCCGGAGATGCTCGACCCTGCGGGGTACGGTCCCGAGATGACCGGACCACTGATCGGTCACCTGAAGGCGGATGGCACGCCGCAGACGCTCGAGATTCCGTTTCGCGATCTGACCGCCGATGTCGTCCTTGCCGAGTTCGAAGTGCTCACAGGGCAGGATGTCCAGTGCCCGGCAAGGATCTTCCTGGCCGGGATCCCCGGACTGGAGATGCTCTCCGAAGGGACGATTCCGTTCGAGATCTCCACGAACCGCGCGCAAGACATTAGACTCCGGATCCAGTTGAGCGATCTTCGCGGCAACAGCACGTCCCTCGAGCAAGTCATCACGGCCGCGCCACCCCATCCTCCCCGCATCCGATTCGTGCATTGTCCCGAAGGCGTCGTCGCAAGCGGGCGGGACTACCTCGGAACGGTCGCTTTCGAGGACGCGGGGGCGGACGTCGTTCAGGCGGTCTTCGAGGTCCAAGCGGGGGAGTATGAGTCGTTCCAGCTCGATCTGCGCGAGCGCCCCGCGGAGCCTCCGGTCTTCGGGCGAACCGAAGGCGAGTTCGCCTTCCGCGTCGCCACGGACGTGCCGTCCGTCGTGACCCTCAGTGTCTCGCTGGTGGACGCGTACGGTTCGCGAAGCGACCCCGTGCCGTGCACGTTCGAGGCAAGCCGCCCGATCCAGGATCTCGACGCCTCGGCGATCACGCCGCCGCCCGCGTCCGGACGCGTCGGTGAGGACTTGGAGTTTGCGTTCTTGGCGCGCAACGCCGGCCAAGCCGAGGTGGGGGCATTCCGGGCCGCGGTCTACCTGTCGCAGGATCGGACGATTGACGAAACCGACACTCTGGTCTGGTCAGAGGATGTGGCGGGCCTCGATGCCGGCGCCGAGCGGTCCTTGACCGTCGCAGTGACCCTCCAAGAGGAGATCCTGACGGAGGCGAAGCTGGCGCCTGGCTCGCTGTTCCTGGCCGTCGTCGTCGACGATCTGCACGACGTGCTCGAGAGCGACGAGAGGAACAACGTCATCGTCTGGCCGTATGACGTGGTTCGACGCTTCTACGTCGTCCCAGACCGGTACGCAACGATCCAACAGGCAATCGACGCCGACGAGGTCGACACGATCACCCTCGCGCCGGGAGACTACCAAGAGGCTCTGCGAATCGGGCGTTCCCTCCGCCTGGTCGGCCCGGCGGCGGGTCTTGCGGCCCTTCGTCCGGCCGCTGAGCTGCCGGAGGTCCTCGACGGAATGCCGGCCTCTCCGATCCGCGTTTCGTCCGATGAGGCCATCGACGTCAGGATTGAACGAATCGAGGTCACCGGTCTCGCATCGTCCGGTGACCAGGAGACGTCGCTCGAGGCTCCGGGGCTCTACGTCGGCGGCCCTGCCCGCCTGACGGTTCAGAGTTGCTCGATCGTGCACCACGCGGCGGAGGGCATCCGCGTCGAATCCGAAGCCGACGCGGCCTTCCTGGGATGCGATATCTCGGAGAACGGAGAGGCCGGAATCGTCATCGACTCGTCGGTGGTGTCAATCCGCGGCGGGAAGATCGCCTCGAACGGAGAGGAAGGGATCCTCGCCACCGACGCTTCGACGGTCACCCTGATCGAGACGAGTATCACACGCAACGGGGAGATCGGCATCCGTTCGTCGGACGGAGCGTCCCTCACGGTCGATCGCTGCGAGGTTCTCCGCAACCAGCACGGATTGGTCGCAAGCGACTCTTCCGTGCTGGTTCAGGAGAGTCGGTTCGAGGATAACAGCGGAATGGGGATCTATCTCGACGATTCGGACGGGGCCCTGTCGGGAAACGAAGTCTGCGGGAACACGAACGACGGGATCAGCCTCTGGACATCCACCGCTTCTGTGACCGACAACGCCATATCCGACAGCGTTTCGGGAGGAATCGTCGTCGGGGAGGAATCGACCGTCGACCTGATCGGAAACACCATCACGGGAACGCGACCGGATCCCGATGGTAGCTTCGGTTCGGGCATCCATGTCCAGCAGAATTCGACCGCGACGATCCGCGGGAACACGACGGAGTCGAACGACCTCCACGGCCTGTGCGCTTTCGACTCCACGCTGATCGTCGAGGAGAACACAATCCGAGAGAACGCCGGACGTGGCGCGTATCTCTCGACGGTCGAAGCGGAACCAATCACGAAGAACCGAATCGAAGGAAACGGCGCCGAGGGCCTCTTCGTCGCTCAATCGGGACGTTCCGGCAGTCCCATCGTCGTCCGCAGCAACGAGATCGCCGAGAACCGCTGGACGGGGATCTCTATCTCAAGCTCGACCGCCGTGATCGAGGAGAACACGTTACGTGGAAACCTGGCTGCCGGCGGTGTCGTGCGCGACGGGTCCTCCGTTCGGGTCACCGGCAACATCGTCATCGACACGCAGCCGTCCGTGGAGGGAAGCTGGGGGAACGGACTGCACATCCAGGAGGGATCCGACGCCATCATCGAACGGAATCTCATCCTGGGGAACGCCGCCAATGGAGTCTTCTCCGACGTCTCGACACTGCACACTGCGGAGAACTACGTCCTCGCAAACGGCCTTCACGGCGTCGAAGCGATCAGCCTCGATACACTGACGACGATTCGGGACAACACGATCCTCGCCAACGGGAGCGATGGACTCGTCGTCGACATCGCTGCAGGAAACACGGAGGGGACGGTTCTGATCGCGGGGAACCTGGTCGTACAGAACCTCTGCGGGCTCCTGACCAAGGGTGGATTCGTCTACGAGCAAGCACTTCGCGCGAACGTCGTATTCGGCAACGAGCGGCAGCAGTATGTGCGCCAGGTCGACCGTCCCGAGGGCGATGTGGAACTCGAGCGTCGCCTGGTCACGGATCCAGAGCTGCTGGATCTGTTCTCCGCGGTGCGGGTTCAGATGGAAGTAGGTACGGCAACCCGCGGTGGCGAGGATCTGGCGGAGCAGGAGCAGCTCTGGCACGCCCTGCAGCGTATTGAGTTGCTCCTCGCAGACCGATTCGCCGCAGCGGGGTACGAGGAAGAGGCGATCGCACGCTGTCGTCTGGCGATCGACCTGGATCGTGACCCCGCGATCACGTGGGAAGCACGGATCGGCAAGGCTCGGATCGAGATGTCCCCGAAGGTTCTCTCGGTGCCGTGGATCGTAGAGATCCCGACGTCGGAGGAGCTTCTCCAGGACCAGACCCTCGTTACGTGCCGAGGAGGATTCGACAGCTTCAACCCGTACACCCTCATCGGCGGGGCGATTCGTCTGATCGAATGGACGCACGCCGGGCTGACCGAGACCAATCCGGTCACGTGGGATGTGGAGCCGGCGTGCGCGCAGCGCTGGGACGTGTCGGACGACTCGATGTCGTACACGTTCCATCTCCGGAGCCTTTGCTTCTCGGACGGCGAGCCGTTCACCGCCCAGGACGTTCTGTTCACCTTCGAAGAGGTCATCCTGAACGAGGAGCTTGCACCTCTCAACGACTACGGCGTCGAGCGGTTCCGGATCGGAGACGAGATCGTCGTCGCTCAGATCGAGGCGATCGACGAGCGAACCGTCCGTTTCCAGCTGACCCAGCCGTATGCCCCCTTCCTGCGGATGCTCGATGTCCCGATCCTGCCTCGGCATCTCCTGGAGTCCGACGTCAACGCAGGCACGTTCGATCAAGCGTGGTCACGCGACTGTGACCCGTCGTCCATCGCCGGACTCGGACCGTTCCGACTGGCTCAGTACGATCGAGAAGAAGGAGAAACCTACAGGAAGAACCCGTTCTATTGGAAGGTCGATGTAGATGGGAACTGGCTTCCCTACGCAAACGAGATCGACGTCGATTACATCGACGAACCCTATCAGGACCTTCTCTCCGGTCACCTCGACTTCGTCACGCCCTCGTCCGACGACCTCGCCGACCTCACATCGCGTGCCGAAGGACTCGGGATCCAGGTCGTCGTCGGAGACCCGACGTTGTCCTATCTCTGGCTCGCGTTCAACCAGGATCATCACGAGTTCGAGTGGCGAGAAGAGAGCCCACAGGGGCACTTCGGCGGCGTCGAAGCGGTCGCCTTCTCCCCGGACGGCACGGTGCTCGCCTCCGGGTGCGACGACGAGACGGTGAAACTGTGGGACGTCGCGACAGGAGACATCCTCCGAACCCTCACCGGACATTCAGACTGGGTCCGATCGGTCGCCTTCTCCCCGGACGGAGCGCTGCTCGCCTCGGCGTCGGACGACGAAACGGTGAACCTGTGGGACGTCGCAACGGGAGACGTCCTCCGAACCCTCACCGGACATTCAGACTGGGTCCGGTCGGTCGCCTTCTCCCCGGACGGGACTCTACTCGCCTCGGCGTCCGATGACGGCTCGGTGAAGCTTTGGAATGTCGGAACCGGGCAATCCGTCCGTTCGTTCGACGGCCACGAAGGCGCCGTGTACTCTGTGGCCTTCTCACCCGATGGGGTCCTGCTCGCCTCCGGATCTGCCGATGGAACCGTGAAGCTGTGGAATGTAGTTGCCGGAGAGGAGACCCGGGCTCTGTTGGGGCACACGGGCGCGGTGCGGGCGGTTGCGTTCTCGCCGGATGGGCATCTCCTTGCCTCGGGCTCAGAAGACGAGACAGTGAACGTCTGGGAGGTAGCCACGGGAGAGATCCTGCGAACCTCCGGCGAACGTTCGGGGACGGTTCGATCGCTCGCCTTCTCGCCGGACGGATCCATGCTCGCCTTCGCGGTGAGCATGAGCGGAGGGATCGCCCCAACAGCGATGACGCTGAGCCTGTGGGATCTGGATGGAGAAGAGGAGCCGCAGCCCCTCTCTGACCTGATGGATTCGGCTCTGTGCATCGCCTTCTCCCCGGACGGCGCGCTCATGGCGGTGGGGCCAGACGAGAATCCGTGGGTTGAAGCGATCATTACGCTGTGGGACGTCGACGCGAGGGAGACATTGCGAACGTTCGGAGGGCCCGGACATCGTGGCGGGGTGCATTCGGTGAGCTTCGATCGCAATGGAGATCTGCTCGCGTCCGCTTCGGCCGACGGGACGATCGGCGTGTGGGATGTCGCGACGGGAAAAGTCCTCCGAACCCTGACCGGGCATTCGGACTGGGTCCGATCGGTCGCCTTCTCCCCCGACGGGGGCCTGCTCGCCTCGGCGTCGGACGATGCGACCCTCAGGCTGTGGGATCCGAGGACCGGAGAGCTCGTCCGGACGATGACCGGCCACACGGATTGGGTTCATTCCGTCGCCTTCTCCCCGGACGGGACGCTCGTTGCTTCGGGATCCGACGACGAGACGGTCAAGCTCTGGGATGTCGAGACGGGGGAAGTCATCGACACTCTGCTCGATCACACGGACCGAGTCCGCTCGGTCGCGTTCTCCCCCGACGGGCGCCTCCTCGCGTCCGGATCCGACGATGAAACGGTCGACGTGTGGAGCATCGAAACAGGCACACTCGTCCGAACGTTCTCGGATCACGACGATTCCGTCCGGTCGGTCGCCTTCTCGCCGGACGGAACCCTGCTCGCCTCCGGATCCCAGGACGAAACGGTCAAGGTGTGGAGCGTGGAGGCAGGCACGCTCGTCCGCACGCTCTCCGATCACACAGACGTCGTTCGGTCGGTGACATTCTCTCCAGACGGAGCGCTCATCGCCTCTGCCTCGGAGGACGGCACACTGAAGCTCTGGACTGTGGAATCCGGCGAGGCTGTCACAACGCTCTCCGATCGCGATGACCTCCTGTCGGTGGCATTCTCTCCAACCGGAACGCTCCTCGCCGTCGGTCTGGAATCCGGATCGGTTCGATTCGCCTCCGATCCGTTCGCAGACCTCTTCCGCGACGCTCGCTTCCGTCAGGCCGTCTCCTACGCCATCGACCGCAACCGAATCGTCGAGCACTGGCTCCCCGGCTCGGCCGTCCTGCAGGATGGCCCGATCTATCGGGCTTCCCCGTTCTACGCCGGGGACTCCGTCGTCGTCTACGACCACGACATAGACGGAGCGAACCGTCTGCTCGACGAGATCGGCCTCATCGATGCCGACGGCGATGGGATCCGCCAATTGGCGGACGGCCGTGATCTCGAGTTCCAGATTCAGACAAGCTTCGGCATCTACCGCGGCATCGGGATCGACATCGCCGACGATCTGCAACACGTCGGGATTCGGGCCGAACCGAGCGCAGTCAGCGGGGCCGAAATCAGTGACGATCTTCGATCGGCCTGCCCGACTTACGACGCCGTGGTCTCAGGCTGGTGGGGCACGACGGTCGATCCGAATACCGACACCATGATGTTCGATTCGTCCGGAAGCTTCCACTTCTATCGACCGTCGGATGCATCGGTGGAAGCCCTTCCCGAACACCAACGCAGAATCGACGAACTCCTGGCCGCCCAAGCCACGGAGGCCGATGAGATACGTAGACTGGAACTGATCGCCGAGTTCCAACGGGTGTTCACGGAGTACCAAGACATCATCTTCCTCGTGAGCCTTCTGCACCTGGGAGCGGCGCAGGGAGACATCAGAAACTACGCGAATCCCGGTATCCGCTCGGGAATCGGGCCGGTAGAGACGCTCTTCCACGGCGACCCACGCCAGACGGACGAGAGCGATTGACGCAATGGATCACATGGGAGGTGCTTCCGGAATGCGAAACCCCACATCGAAGATCGCCCTGCCGCTCGTAGCGCTTTTCGCGCTCGTCTGGTGCAACGCTCTTGCTGCTCCCGACGGCGGCCGAGTCAGCTCGACCGACTACGAGGAGATCCTGCAGGCCACAGCGATGTCCTCGGAGGAAGTTCCAGAGCGAGATCTCGTGTTCGTGACTGCAGGTCCCCTCACGGAGAGCCAACGCGCGGAGCTTCTCCATCTGGGCATCAGGGTCGTCTCCGCCGTCGGGAACACGGTTCACGTTCGGGGCCCGATCACCGCATTCGAAACCCTCGGGCCGGGAAGTCAAGCGCTTCCGTGGATCTACAGCGTGCTCCCCTCTCCCTACGTGGAAGTGCTCGGAGACCCTTCGCCGACCGTCGCTTCGGCGGAGATCGTCCGAGAGGCAATCGAAGCCGACAGACTGCACGAGAAGGGGTTCCGCGGAGCCGGGGTGAACGTCGCGATTCTGGACTTCAGCTTCTCGGGGGACGTGCGAGACGAGTTCGGAGCGCATCGAATCTCCTACTACCGCCTTGCCGAGTCGATCGATGGGCGAGCGCCGGACGTCGTCCCCGGACTTGACACCACATCTGCCGGTGATCATGGCGAAGCATGCGCCCGCGCCGTCCTTGATATCGCACCCGAGGCGAACCTCTTCCTTCTGTCGACCGGGACGATCAACGGTCGGAAGGAAGCTCTCCGCCTGCTCGCTACGGGACAACTGGAGGTCGAAGGCGAAACGATCGGAATCGACGTCGTCTCGGACTCCACCTATTACCCGTACCCCTTCGATCACGGGGACGGGCGAGGCGACATCGCGCAGCTCGGAGACGCGATCGTCGATGCCGGAGTGGTCTACGTGAATGCCCTCGGCAATTTTGCCCAAGGAGAGAACACCACGATGTCGTTCTTCGGTGGATCCTTCGAGGATGCCGACGGCGACGGCCTGCTTGATCTGGTGCCGGATGCGACCGACCCCGTCCTTCGGAACACGATCGATCTTGTCGTCGATCCGTTCATGGTCTGGCTCGCTGGCGGGGCTTTCCTTCGCTTCAGCCTCGAGTGGGACGGATGGTCCTGGCTGGTCCGCGAAGACGCCGCGCCGGAAGAATGGAACCCGGAGGACTTCATCCGCGTGCAAGATCTGGATCTCGTCGTCTACAGTCAGGATGAAGATACCGGGGAACTAACCGAGGTCGCGCGAAGCGACACTCCGCAGCTGCGGCGGACGGCCGACGGTGGACTCGTTCCGCCCACCGAGAACCTTCAGTTCATCATCCGGGAAGGCGGGACGTACAGGATCTCGATCGAGAACTCCACCGGCAGATATCCGCTCGCCGGCCCGATCGAACGACCCGTCTCCGTCCACCTTCACGTCCGAGCGAGTGCTCCGTTCACGCTTTCGGAACACACCGAGTCCGGCTCCTTCGTCAACATGGGCGGCGCCACAAGGCCGATCGGCGTCGGCGCGGTCGAGCTGACGACCGCGGGCTGGTGCGTTGCGGCGTACAGCAGCCGCGGACCCACATCCGATGGCAGAGTGAAACCCGAGATTGTCGCTCCGACGCATTTCGCCACGGTCGTCCCAGGATACGCCCCTTGCTTCGAAGGGACCTCCGCATCCGCACCAATCGTCGCCGGGGCGGCCGCGCTTCTGATCGACGCCGCGAGGGCCGGGGGGATTCCGCACACGCCGGAGAAGATCAAAGAGGCGCTTCTCCATGCGGCCACGGTACTGTGCGGTGGGTGCAATCCCGAATGCTCATCGATGGCTCCGGCGCCCGGCGCCCCCGAAGCGACGTGGCGGGAGGGCAGTTTCGATACGGGCTTCGGTCTCGTGAACGTCTGGGACGCCTACCAGTTCCTTGTTGCAGGGGGAGCCGACTAGACGAGATTCCTTTCGAAGGGTGGAGCAGCCCGCTCTACCGTCACGCCCTGCAGCACGAGGGCCAGGTAGGCTCGGATGCGATACGGCTCGGCTCTACACGCTCCGGGCGGGCTTTCGGAGAACCGGCCGACCGCCTGTCCACAGAGAACCCTCCGGACCTTCACGATTCGCTCAATCGCGGCATCTAGAGTCTGTGTCGCGAGAGCTAGAGAACCAACCACCACACCGACCCACCCAGGGCTCGGGCTCCGGCCCGAGCCCGCCTCTTCTACCAGCCGATGGGACAGCTTCGGCGCGGCGGTGGAACGTCCGACACGCAGTCGACGACCCCGCTGTCATCGAGCCCTTCCAGCACCCATCGCTGTCGAGCGAACTCGTATCGGAGGCCATATCGCGTCGCGCCATCGCAGACCGAGTAGACGAGCTTGTGACGATCCCGTTCAACGCGGCCGGCCCCTTCGAAGTCGATCCTTCGACGGTTCCAGCGAATTGACTTGAGGACGGGGTACGTCAGACTCCGATTGAACTTCACCAACGCGTCGACTTCGACCTCGATCGGCTCCCACATGATGTTCATTGTCGTCAATGAACATCGCCTGTCAAGGGGAGGGCGCCGCGAGATCGGTTCGGGTCGATCTCACCGGAGCGAATCCGCCCGTTCAGAAACTCCTTGCTCGCCGAAGCCTCCGCGTGACGCCGTGTCGGACGAGACCAAGCGCCCGACCTCGAGCGGCTCGCTTCTCGTCGGATCGCGAACGAGAGCGAGCGCGTCGTGCGGGCACTTCGCAACACAGACCCCGCAACCCATGCACGCGGCGGAGTCGACGAGGGCGAGCCGGTCGGTCACGCGAACAGCGTCGAACGGGCAGACATCCGCACAGACGCCGCACCCGACACACCGGTTCGCGTCGACGGTCGAGACATATCCGGACGAAGCGAGCATCGGCGTCCCGTACCGCCAGGCCTGCATCGCACCGCAACAGCAGGAGCAGCAGTTACAGATCGCGTAGAAACGGTCCAGCATTGCGTCTTTGAAGAAGGCGTGGTGTACGTGACCGCGGTTCCGCTCCGCCCGGAGGATCTCGACCGCCTCGCTCTGCGAGATCCAGCGCGCCTTCTCGGGGTGATGTGCTGCGACGAAGCCGGCAAACGGTTCCCCAATGACAAGACAAACGTCGAGTGGAAGGCACGGGTTCTCTCGGACCGATCGACACGGGCACTCGAGCGCGACGATGTGGTCCGGGTTCTGCAAGACGATGTCGCGCGCCGCCGCGTACGGGACGATCTGCTCGATTCCGCGAAGCTCGATCGGCCGATCGAGCGTGACTAACTCCTCGGCCGCCGCCGTCGGCACGACCTTCCCGTGGTACTGATCGGCGAAGGCCCGACGACGCGCCTCCTCCCCTCGCCCCGCCGAACGGGCGAGAAAGCGGCCGAGGAGGCGCAGGAACGGACGGAGAAGCCGCGGCGGCTTGCGTTCTCCGGTGGCGAGGCCGATGTACGCGTACGGCCACCGTCCGTAAACGTACCCGTGGAGAAAGCCGACGATCGAGAAGCCCGGCGTCTTCCGTCCGGCGCGCCAGAAGGCACGCGTCGCCCGCTTGATCATCTCCTACTCCGTCTTCGCATTCCGCTCACCGTCCCGCTTGTCGCAGCGACCTATGCCGATGCCTGGCCGCGCTGCCGTCCTGGCATCGTGCATCGAACCTGCACATCCTATCAGAAGGCTGCCATCTCGATACGGCTTCAAGCGAGAACGACGCACCGCCCTTCCGGCAGAGGTTGAAGGCGATCTCGGTCGCCGCGCGGCTCAGCGGGGAGTTGCGTGATCTGCGCGGCTTTCGCTCCGCGGATCCAGCAGGCGGACACGGCCGCTCGTCTTGACGCTCCTTCGAACACGGAGCCGCCATCGTCGAGACTCACGCAGTCGCGTAGTGAAGAATGAGAAGCGCGCGGAAGGTCAAATCGGCAGTCCGACGTGACGCGGCCCTCCAATCTCGCTCCAGCGCAAGACCCGCATAGGTGCCCCACGTCTTGAAGGATGGATGATTCGCCCTCTGCCGGAACAGGCCGTCCTCGAGCGCCTCGGCCAGGTGGCCGACCTGGGCCCGCAATGCGGGCACGAAGGGCACGACGCCAAGCCGAGCGAGGAGCTCCGCCCGTTGGAACCAGAGCATCCGCCCATACCCTTCTGTCTCGCCGAGGTTCGCCGCGAAGTCGCCCATTGCGAACGAGGCGGGCACCATCAGCTGCGACCCGCGTCGAAGATAGATCTCCGGAACCGGTGAGAGCTCGACCAGCCGCTCGACGGCCCGTGCGAGCTTCCCGATCCTCTCGCTCGTCCGCCAGCTGCGCGTATACGCCAAGAGACGAAGGTGGTAGACGCTCGGCCATCGGACACCCTTCCGGAAGATGCGCCTGCCCCCGTACTGCTCCGTGATCTCGTCGACCGATCCGACGGCGAGAACCGACTCGAAACCTCGTAGGGCCTCCGCAATTTGAGCCCTCACACAAGCGCGCTGCTCGTCGGCGGCGTAGGCAAAGACAGCGGCTCGGATCATCTCCGATCCTCCAAGGCCGGCCTCATCGAGCGCGCGCCCGACCCTCCCGATCCCTTGATGCAACCGGGCGTCTCCGACCTCGAGCGCGTCGAGGGCCTTCGACAGCACGGGGTGGCGCCGAGAGAGCCCCTTCTCACAGAGGATTCGGATTCCGGCCTCGATCCCATTGCGACCGTGGAATGTGTTTCCGAGCCAACCGTCCGGTCGGGACCACGAGAGGACGCCCTGAACAACCGGATCCTCGACGATCGCCCTCTGCAGCTTGACCATCCCGCAGGATTCGGGTTCCTCGCCGAGAACCTCGTGTCTTGTGCGATACTCGATCGAAGGCCCGCCGATCCGGAGAAGCTCGTCGATGTCCACGGCCCTCGTCGAAGATCGCACGCCTACTCTCCTCCGATGAGCGCCCGTGCGCGATCGGCGGCCAGCCGATTGTAGAAAGGGTATGCGTCCATGACCGTCTGATCCTCCGCCAGTTCAAGGACCGTGGCTATCAGCTGATCGAACAGGTCGGTGTCCCCGGCTGGGCGAGCATAGAACTCCGCGTAGCTCACGTACGCCTCGAGGTGGTCGGGAGCGATCTCGATGCACCGTTCGAAGTGGTCCGCAGCGTCGCGGCGATCCCGCCCGATGACGAAGTGCGCCCGCGCGATCAGCGAAGCCATCGCCCGGTGCGGACCCGCCCCGTCGTAGGACTCGTCGAGCTCGATCGATCGCTCGAACGACGCCGCCACGTCACGGACCCCGCCCAGGATCGCCGTCATCTTATGGTAGTTCAGCCACTGGCCGAGCACGTTCCCGTACCAGAAGATCCCGGCGACGTCGCTCGCCGATCGAAGGGCCGCGCGGAACCCAGCCGACGCCTGCGTCTCGTCGAAGGTCGGATCGAGCCTCAGGCTGGCGAGCGCGGCATCCTTCCCGCGCTCGTAGGCGGTCTCCTTCTCGCCCGGCTCGGTCAGGTAGGCCTCCGCGAGCTCGAAATGGGCTTGCGAGAGACGATTCAAGACACGCGATCGGCTCTGCACGTTCGATTCCGGAAGGCCGCCCAGCCCCTCCTCCCACAAATCGATCGCCTCCCGAAGTCGATCTTCGTACGCGTCGAAGTCGAAGGGCTCCGTCCAGCGATCGAAGAGCCGCTCCGCTTCGGCGAGCACGCTCCAGGCACCGCCCGCCTCCTCGTCGCCCAGGGCTCCGGCCCAGACGCATACGGACACGAGAATTGCCACAGCCATCACTCCAAGCTTGCGCATAGTCCCCCTTCGTCGATCGTGCCAGTCGACCTAGAATAGCCGATCGGCCCGGCCCTTGGCCCAATCGATCCGGCGTTCCGGCCGTCTCAGCACCGCGCCAAGAGCCCACTGGAAGTGGGAGAAGATCTTCCCGGCGAAGAACCGAAGCGAGAGCACAATCACGATCCTGGCCTAGCTGCGTACGTACCCGTTCTCTCGGAACCAGCGGACGGCCTTGGCGAGGGCGTGCGTCGCCGACGTCTGTGGAAAGCCGAGCTCGCGGATGGCCTTTCCCGGGTCGAAGTACATGTAGTGACTCGACATCCGGATCGTCTCCGGCGTCATTCGCGGCGTGATCCGTGGGAAGAGCCCGCAGAACGCGGCGTTCAGATACGAGAGTGCGAGAATCGGTCCGTACGGGACGCGAACCCGCGGGGCAGGCAGGCCCGTGATCTCCGAGAGAAGGTGAAGCATCCGCTTCATCGTCACGTTCTCTCCGCCGAGGATGTAGCGCTCCCCGATCCGACCCTTCTCGGCCGCAAGCCAGTGGCCGACGGCGACGTCCTCGACGTCGACGACGTTCATCCCGGTCTCGATGTACGCCGGCATCCTGCGATTCAGGAAGTCTAGGATCGTCCGGCCGGTCGGCGTCGGCTTGATATCGCGCGGGCCGACCGGGAAGCTCGGATTGACGATTACGATTGGCAATTCGCGCGCACGCTCGAGCGCGACCTGCTCGGCGAGGTACTTCGACCTCTTGTAGTCGCCGACGACCCTGTCGAGGCTCGTCACCGTCGTCTCGTCGGCCGGCGTGCCGTCGTCGTGCAGACCGAGGGCCGCGACGGAGCTCGTGTACACGATCCGCTCGATACCCGTCGCCTCCGCAGCGTCGAGGACGTTCCGCGTCCCTTCGACGTTCACGTCGTAGATCAACTGCCTTCGGCGAACCCAGAACGAGTAGAGCGCGCCGGCATGAAAGACGAACTCACATCCGTCCATTCCTCGACGGAGCGACGCGCCATCCCGCACATCACCCTCGACGATCTCGAGGCCGAGCCCCTCCAGGTTCCGGCGATCCGAACCCGGACGACAGAGTGCACGAACATCGACGTTCCGTTCGAGAAGGACGCGGACGACGCTCGAACCGATGAACCCGGTCCCTCCGGTCACGAATGCTCTCATGACGTTTCGCACCTTACGCTGCGTTCCCCGCAATGGGCTCCCGAACCGCCGGACGCAGAAGGGAAGGTCGCGCCGGTGATGTCTCCGGCGATCATCCTGGCTCGTCGCCCCTTCACACGTCCTCCTCCGCTGCCTCGTACACCGGATCGTAGCCTAGCTTCCGAAGATCCGCATCGCAACCGACACCCCTTCTGGCCGGCCGGAGAGTCGTCGGGTATCGTCCCACCGAACAGGAGGCGGATCATGGACCACGTCCTACGTTGCCACGAGATGGTCAGATCGGACATCGTCCGCGGACGCGGCTGCCTCGTCTATGACGTCGCCGATCGCGCCTACGTCGACTTCGAGGCCGGCGTCTGGTGCGCCAATCTCGGCCACGGCCACCCAAAAGTTCTCAAGGCGATCCAAACGCAATCGGAGGAGCTGATGCACATCGGCTATCGCTACACGAACCGGCTCGCCGAGCGAGCATCGGTTGCCGTTCTGTCGACCCTGGGATGGGCGGAGGGACGCTGTCTCTTCCTCAGTTCAGGGAGCGAGGCGGTCGAGTTCGCTGTGGCCGCCGCTCGGCGACGGGCCGACCGGCCTCGACTGCTGACCTTCGCCGGCGCCTATCTCTCCGCCTATGGCTCGGCCGGGGCACAGCTCCCGGAGGCCTGGCATCGATTTGACGGGACCGAATGCGAGACCTGCGCGCACGGCGTGGAATGCGACAGGGACTGCGATCGCCTCCGGACGATTCCTTTCGAGCGCATCGACGGGTTCGTCTTCGATTCGGGCAACATGCACGGGACGGCGCACTTCCCCCCGCTCGGCCCGGTCCGTCAGATCGCCGCTCGGGTCCGCGAAGACGGTGGAGTTGTTGTAGCGAACGAGGTCACGACCGGGATGGGGCGAACCGGGAGGTGGGCCGGATTCGAGCATTACGGGCTCCGACCAGATCTCGTCGCGTTCGGGAAGGGACTCGGCAACGGCTATCCGGTGAGCGCTGTGGCGCTGACGCCGGCCGTCGCCGGCCCGATCGAGGCGTCCGAGTATCGCTACGTGCAATCCCATCAGAACGATCCGCTCGCGTGTGCCGTCGCCTGCGAAGTCATCGCGAGTCTCCGCGATGAGGGCCTGATCGAGCGGGCCGACCGGGTTGGAGCCCACTTCCTCGATCGGCTCGAGGGACTGGCGGATTCGACGGACGCGGTCCGCGAGGTGCGAGGCCGCGGCCTGATGCTCGCCGCCGATCTCGATGCGCAGATCGTTTCCGCTGCCTCCATCTACGAGAGGCTCTTCCGGCGCGGATTCATCGTCGGCCGTCTGGACGACCTGAATCTCCTCCGCTTCTACCCACCGCTGACGATCGCACTCGATGAGATCGACGCGATGATGGACGCGCTCAGCGATGCGCTCGAAGAGGAAGTGAAATGAACGACACCCGGCAAAGCGCTCGCACTTCGGAGGACTTCCTCTACGCTCAAGCTCCGGCAGAGAACATCAGCCCAGATTCCGCCAACTGAGAAAAGAAAGCGGGCGAAGTTCGCGGCGCCTCGGCCCGCCGCGCTCGCCCACAACGACGAATCCACGTACGTCAGTTCCGGTTGTCTTCTTGATCGAGGTACTGAAGGATCGCTTCGACCACAAGGTAGTTGACCGATCGATCTCGCCTCTTCCCCAATTGAAGCAAGCGCTCGACCGGCTTCTCGTCGAGCCGCTTCTGCGGAATGTAGATCGACAGCTTGTCTAGGATCTCCTTCCTAGCCATCCTTTTCACCTCCCTCGGTTGCAGAATATACGAATGGAATCGGCCGTGCAAAACCGGATCCCCATCCGTCCGGCACCCACGGCGAGGTC
>Ga0180432_10005429_pt1 | contig 16972 bp, 10 predicted proteins | sample SS_ome_10_FD_132414 | JGI IMG/M metagenome (GOLD analysis project Ga0180432, IMG submission 132414) | Hypersaline lake sediment archaeal communities from the Salton Sea, California, USA - SS_1_MS_2 metaG | ecosystem: Environmental > Aquatic > Non-marine Saline and Alkaline > Hypersaline >... | reverse complement strand
TCCCCTCGACCGACGCCCGTCAACTGCGGGGGGCTGGTCTCCGCGCCCGTGTAGCTTATCCACTCGGCAGGGTGCGTGCCGTCGTCCTCAATCAGTATGTAGCCCGGAGTCGAGTTGGAGTGCTGGCGGAACCCGGTCACGTCTGTCACCGGGATGATGGTCTGGGAGTCGTCGATCGCGCCGGCGAGGTTCGTGTCCCTGTTGATGGCCCGGATGCGCCGGTACTCGGGCGTGCCCGTCTCGTGGTGGAAGGCGACGACGGTGCCAACCACCATGTGCGCCAGGTCAGCAGTGCCCAGATTCGCCGCCAGAGGCCAGGTGTCTTGAGCGTCAACGCGCGAGTTGGTGATGTCGCCCTCCAGGTCGACCTTGTCGGCCCACAGAGCGCCGCGCGGGGGGGCCGAGTGCACGGTGACGTAGGGCCGGAGCAGGTCGAACTCAGCGGCGCTGAGCGATGCGTAGCCGCTCAACGCGATGTTTCTCACCATGCCCAGGTTCTGGAACGGCGTGTAGCTGCCCGCCGGGATTCCGTCGGACCACTCCGAGAAATGGGTCCGATAATACGAGATGGCCCCGGCGATGTCCTGCTGGCGCGGTGTGGGGGCGCTCGGGTCGTCGGATCCGCCGATGTTCAGGTAGCAGAGCAGGTTAAGGATGACCCGGTACGGCGCACTGTTGAGGTTGATCTTCGCCTGGGGGTCCTGGATGTCCAGGTGCCACAGATGGCCCTCGGGGAAGAAGGAGACGGGCTCGCCGGCCTCGGTGTGGTCGTAACCCGACGTCCCGAACAAGCCGCGCTGCGCCTGCGGCACGGTGAGGGTGCCGCCGAAGTCCATGTGCAGGACGACGTGCGTGTAGCCGACCCACTCGTCCCCGACCCGCAGGAAGCCGTCCACCGTGTCGGAATCGCCGTCGTTGGGGAAGCCGAGAGCGCGCTCGACGTCCAAGGTCGTGTCGGCGCCGCCGGGCGCGCCGAGCAGGTCCGTGGCCGTCCGCGTCCGCAGCGTCACCCGGTACTCCCACGGCGTGTCAACGTTCCACTGGTTGAACGGGAAGGGCGGCGTCGGCTCCTGCCGCTCGGCCGCGTCCAGTCCCCGGAAGAGCACGCCCCGCGCATGGGCCGTCGCGGCGGCCTCACCGTAGTGCGCCCGCGCCGTGTTCAGCGCCTTCGTGGCGGCGCTGTGCTGCATCCGCATGAACACGGCGAACGGCACCCCCAGAAGGAACATCGCCGTCAGGACGGCCATCGCTATGAGCAGGGCCACGCCCCTGCGCTTGCCCGAACCCGGCCCACTTGTGGTTCCGCAGGAACTCATGTCACTTGTCTCGTACGCTGTCATTACCATCTCCCTCTTGACTCTCCCCCGTTGGCAGGGGCGAAACCGGCCCGGCCGCGCCCGAGGGGCCTCCTCGACCCCACCGTCAGGCACCTGTGTGTTATTCCAACACAACCTGTTGCCAAACCTGTACTTCTATCAAATGCCGTACCGCCGGGACCGTCAATAAGCGCCCGACTCCGGCACCATCTCAACACCGATCACGTCCAACTCCGGGACCCGGGCCCACCCGTTCGCCTGCACTCCGGTGCCCGGGACGTACTCGAATCTGTAGGGATGCGTCTCACTCAGGTCGAAGTAGAACCTCACCTCCACGCCCTGCGCGCCGGCGACCGGCCGCCAGCGCGCGCTGCTCGGGTCGGCGCCGTCCTCGACCGAGTAAAGGTTCAGGAAGCCCGACTGGCCCGCGTCACACAGTGTGCCCCAGAGGCGGTCTTCAGAGTAGCCGTCGTAGTCGCCGGTGACGTCGTCGGGGTTCTCCGTCCAGGCCGTGTCGTCCAGCCGCAGCAGGACGGCGACCTTCTGGCCGCTCTCCAGGGGCTCTCTGAAGCGCCAGAACGCCCGGCGCAGCCATCCCTCGTACGGCACGCGGTACTCGACCCTGCACACGTCGCCGTCCAGGTCGGCGTATGCCGAGTGGCTCGCCCAGTCCGTGCCCGCCCGGTAGCGGTCCAGGTGCCGCACGGGCAGGTGGCGGACCAGCGCCCCGCTGCTGTGAGCCGCCTGCGCGGTGCCGTAAGCGGCGCGGGGGTAGCGTTCCTCGCGGGTCAGGTCATCGCCTGCAACGCCCTCGTAACAGATTATCTCGTTCCCGATCCGCACGTAGCCCGACTGCGGGAACTGGCCGGCGTCAACCAACTCGATTACTTCATCGTCCCCGCCCGGGTAGTCGTTCCTGAGCTTGCTCGTGGTGACGAAGTTCAGCGCGATCACGCGGGACAGCTCGTCGTGTGCCACCGCCAGCCCGACGTCGGCGCCCGCGTCCGGGGTCAGGTCGCGGTGGGGCCGCTTGATGCCATCGAGCTCACCCGTAGCATCGTCGTAAGACTGGTAGCTGTACAGGTGGCCCTCAGCGAGCAGGTAGCCCCCGCTCGGATAGAGGGTCCCCCCGTCGGGGTGCGCGAGGGCGCCGCCCGCCGCCCCGGTCCGCACGGCGCGCGTGACGCCGGCGTCGGCGACCCAATCCCAGTCCTGCAGGGCGACCTGTTCCTCGCCCTGGCTCCAGGCGTCCACCGAATCGTGCGGCACCTGTGCGGTGGGCAGCGCGGTGACGCGCAGTTTGTCCAGTTCGCCCTGGAACGCCACGCTCCCGATGTAAAGGCCGTCGAAGTCCCCGCTCGGCAGCACGCCCGACAGCAGGTCATCGCGCGGACTCCCTGCCGGATCCCAGACCTGATCGTAGTCGAAGACCTTCCACCTGCTCGGCTGCGGGGCCAACTGGTCCGGCAGGCCTGCCACCGGGGGATCGCCGGCCGTCGAAGGATCTATCACGAGCCAGCGATAGTAGTCCGGGAAGAACCCACTGGCGGGCTGCACCACGCGGCTGACCAGCACCGAGCCGGCCGGCGCAGCGTCCGCGTCAAAGGCATTGTTCCCGGCCGGCTCCGCGTGACCCCAGAAGCCAACCGTGCTCCCGTCCGCGGGCGAGGAGTAGCTGCCAGGCTTGTGCGAGGCCGGCTGGACGACGGGGATCAGGAACGTGACGCGCTCGCCCTCGTCCACGGTGCGGGTCAGCGTAGTCACGAGTTCCAGCAAGTCGGGAGTACCGAGATCGTCGTCGTACTCGTAGAGGTCGCTGTCCGCCGTGCTCCCAATGGCCACGAACCCCTGGTGCGGGATCATCAAAGGGTCAAGCCCCATCAGCCCGATGCGGTCCAGGCCGGCCGGCCAGGTGTTGCCCGCGCCGGGCCCGCTGCGGACGTCGTACCGCCTGTTCGCCGTGCGCGCCGCCACGGGCCAAAAGTAGCATTCCTCGATGGTCGTCTCGTCGTGCGTGGGGACGCCGTCGCTCAGGACGTAGTCCCACTCCATGTCCGTGTCGTAGATGCCGTCGATGAACATCGCGATCTCGTCCTTGAACGTGCCGACGGCCGCCACCGCCACGTGGTGCCAGACGCCGGCCTCGAACGGGAAGTCCGCTGAGCAGGTCGCCTCGACGTAACCGCGATAATCCGTGGAGGAATCGTACATCTGGTCGCTCACGCGCAGCACGATCCGCCCGTTGTGCAGATAGACCGTGAACTGGTTCGGAGCGTCCTCGATAGCGGGGAGCGCGCCGTCCCCGATCTCGAACAGGAGCTGCGGCGTGGGCGCGTCGTCCGCCGGCCTGACCCAGAACTCGACGGCGAGCGGCTGCATCGTCGCGTGGAAGCCGTCCGCCTCCACGTTGCGCGCCCCCGCGTCCTCGTGGTAGTCGGCCGCGTAACTGAGCGCCTGCGCCTTGACGCCGCACGCGGTCGTGTTCTCGGTGTCTGGAAGGAGCCCGGCGGTCTGCTCCGCGGCCGTGCCGTTGGTTCCGGCGTCCAGGTCAAAGTCCTCCAACTCCGCCGGAGGCACGACGTGGAGCCCGAGCAGCGCCGTCGTGAAGCAGGTGGCGTTGAGGCCGTCCAGCGCCGGCATGGCGTAACCGAGCGGATAGTCCGCCGCATCCTCGTAAGCCACGTACCAGTCGTCCGGGTCGGCCAGCAGCACGGCCTCGGGCAGGGAGTCGTTCAGCAAACCCGTCACGGCCTCACTGGCGGCGGTCTCGTCGTGGAACTCCCTCTGACTCCGAACGAGCCACCACAACTCGATGGGCAGCGCGGCGTCGTAAACCCTCGCCAGCCGCACGCCGTCCGCGCGCGGCGACAGGGCACTCACCGCCCCCCCCGGGTCGTCCACGCTGGCCCGCGCACCCACGAACACCAGTGAGCCGCTGCTGAAGCAGAGCGGCACGGTGGACGACTCCGGCCAGACCTCGGGCGTCTGGCAGTTGAAGTTGTCCCTCACCATGCCCTTCTCCTCCTCGGACAGCGTCAGCGCATCTCCGACGTGGTCCAGGAAGGCGTTCAGGTCCCCCCGGCCGCCGAACCACCCCTGGTTCCCGTCGAAAAAATCGTACGGCGGTCCCGCCGGACTGGCCTGCGCCGCATCGCCCTGAGACATGTGCGCCAGCAGGTTCAGCGCGAACGTCTCCGCTTCGCCCGCGTCTATCTCATTCGCGCCGTCGCTTATGCCGTAGAGAACGGACTGCAGGATGATCGGATCGCTGACGGTATTGACGTTAATGGGGTGAGGGCCGTGGACGTCAATGCTGTCCGGCTCCAGCGTGCCCAGGACGAAATCAGTCGGCACGGGCGCGCTCAGCACGATGACGTCCCCGTCCACGGGGGCCGAAGTCGGATGGTGGTCCGGGGACGTCCCGAACCGGCCACGATCTGTCGCAGGATCGTTTATGATCAGTTCGTCGGACCCCCCGGCGCCTGTCCCGCGGCTGATGCTGCTGTAGCGGATCCATTCGTCTTCGACCTTGACGTAACCCGGCGTGCCCACCCAGCCGGCCGCACTGTCAATGTTGATTATGTCATCCTTCGGGTTGCCGGGGGGGCTGCCCACGTCCCAGAGCGGGGTCCGCAGCTCCCCGCCCACGTTCCTGCTCAGCACAGTGCTGTAACTGACGTGTGTCCCGCCGACGTCGCTCCAGACGAAACGGATCAGGGCGCCCACGCTGACCCCGGAGGCGTCGTCCAGGTTGGCCACGTCCCGGGGGGTCTCGTCTCCGTCAGCATCGTTCGGGCTCTGCACCATGCTGCCTTCCAGGTCGCCCACGGGCATCCAACCGCTCATGCCGGCCGGATAGGTCGAGCTGACCGTCACGTAGGGCCGCAGGCGGTCCATCTCGGCGCCGTTGAGGGGCGCGAGCCCCTTGTCGGTCCAGAAGGACCCGACCGGGTCGCCCGGATTCGTTCGCGCGTTGGATATGGACCGGATCATGTCCACGCTCTGGAACGGCGTGTAGAGGGGCTTCGTCCCGCCCTGCCACCACCAGTTGTTCGTCTTGTAGGCCGCGATGGCCCCTGCGATGGCCTGCTGTCGGTCGTCCGGGAAACCTGGGTCGCCAGGGGCCGGGGGAGATCCCACTACGCCAATGCCCAGGTAGCCGAGCAGGTTGTAGATCACCTCGTAAGGCGCGCTGTTGACGTTTATCCTGGCCTGGGGGTCCTCGACGTCCAGGTGCCACAACTCCCCGTCCGGGAAGAAGGAGACCGCAGCGTCGGCCGAGTGGGCCTCGGCCTCGGTCCCGAACAGGCCCCGGTGCTCCTGGAGCACTGTCAGCGTAGCGCCGGGGAAGTCCGGCCCGGGGCCCGGCGGATCGTTACCGTCGTCGTGGCCCGTCACGTGCGAGTACGCCATCCACTCGCCATCAACGCGGACGTAGCCGTCCACCGTGTCCGGGTCGCCGTCATTGGGGAATCCCAGGGCTTGCTCGATGGCGAGAGGGCGGTCGCTCGTCCCGTCGCCCAGTGAGCCGGCAGCCCGCGTCCGCAGCGTCACGCGGAACTCCCACGGCGTGTCCACGTCCCCGTTGCCAAAGGGGAACGGGGGCGGCGGCTGTTGCCGTTCGGCGGCTGTCAGCCCGTGAAAGAGCACGCCGCGCGCGTGGCCCGTGGCGCCGGCCTCACCGTAGTGCGCCCGGGCCGCCCTCAACGCGCTGGTGGCGGAACTGTGCTGCATGCGCATGAACACGGCGAACGGGACGGCCAGCAGGAACATCGCCGTCAACACTGCCAGGGCCACCAAAAGCGCCACCCCGCGCCGGCGCGCCGCACCACGGAGACAGACAATGTTCTGTTCGGCTTTTCTCATTGTCTTCTGCCCGGCCGTTCCCGGGCCCCCCCTTCACCATTCCTCCGACAAGCTTCACCACGAAGGGCACGAAGTTCACGAAGAACTACAAGACGAACCGCTTGATTCCGTCCCTCAACCGTGAGACATTGAAGTTCATCAGAAGACCTACCGGAACGCCGGCCAACTTCATGTACGTCAGAAGCTGCGCCTTGTGAATCGGGAGCACCTTTTCCACGCTCTTGAGTTCCACAATCAACTCGCCCGCGACGACAAGGTCCGCGCGAAAGCCGCAATCCAGCTTGATCCCCTTGTATTCGACCGGCAACTCGCGCTCGGCCTCGAAAGGGATATCTGCCAGCGCCAGTTCGTGCGCAAGGCACTGCTCGTATGCGTGCTCAAGCAGCCCCGGGCCGAGGCGGCGGTGCACTTCCAGTGCACAGCCGATCACCGACCTCGAAAGCTCATCGAACTGGATGCCTTCCTGTTCCGTCATGCCCTGCATGTCTTTGCCGTTGTTGTTGCCGTTGTCGTTATCGGCCTTCCTTCGTGCCCTTCGTGTCCTTCGTGGTTAGCATCCGTTTGCCGTTGTCGTCCTTCGTGGTCTTGTCACTCGGTCACCCGACTCACTATGCCCGTATGGCCCACGCTGGCCACGCGGGCGAAATAGACCATGTCGCCCTCGTCGTGCGTGTCGGCGGGCGTCCCGTAGAGGCCCCGGTGTGCAACATCGGCGATGGTCAACGTCAGCCCCACCGTGTCCGCCGACTCGAAGCGGATCAGTTCGTATCCTGAAGTCTCATTGCCCACCAGGACGAGTCCGCCGCCCGGCGGGAAGGGGTTCCTCGGCCGCAGCGTCACGTCGCCCGCGCCGGTGCCGATGGTCCACTCCGCCACTTCCGCGGACTGGTAGGGGTCGCCCACCGTGACGTAAACGGGCCCGGTGTGGTGGCTCAGGTCGAGGTAGCCCTGGGGATCGAAGTAGACGACGTCGTCCCCGGTCACCAGCACAACGCGGTCCGGCAGGTAAATGCGCTGCCCGCCGGCGACGGACAGTATGAGCGGCTCGTCAATCTGCCCCTCGAAGTAGTGGTCCGTGGTGCCGTCGTCGTAGCGGCCGATCAGCAGGTCCACTCCCCGCGCCGGGTCGATCCGGCTGGCGCTGGGGGGATCGGGATCGTAGTCCACCTGGACGCCGTTGACGTAGAGGCGCGCCTGAAGGCCGTCGTACTCGGCCGCCACGTGCGACCAGGAGTAGCCGGGAATGGTCACGTCGCCCGAATCCAGGTTGATAGTGTCGTCGTCGGTACCGAACCTGGCGTGCGTGGAGTAATCGTCGTCCCCAGCGTCATACACAAGCCAAACGGCGTAGCCCTCGTCGTCATTGGGGTCGGCGGTGTCCGCATCGTACTTCGCCATGACGCCCAGCGTGCCCGTCCCTTCAGGCCGCACGTAAGCTTCCAGGCGGATGCCGTCCACCTGGTCGTAGATGGGGTACTTGTGGCACTTGACATACTGGTCAAGGCCGCCGAACTCCATGCAGAGGCCGAGGGCGCCCGGTTCGTCGGAGATGTCGGCATCGTAGCAGGTGCCGTGCATGTTCCGCGCGCCGGGCGTCAGGCCGCTGCCGCTGTCCACCTCCTCGAAGTGCCAGCCGGCGACGACCTCGCTGGCCACGCCCGTCAGGTAGCGCTCCGGGCAGTTGATCCGCACGATGGAGCCGCGCCCGCTGTCGATGGCCGAGGCCCGCGCCCGCCGAAGCACGTTCATGACCGTCTCGCGCGCGCCCTCACGGCTGCTCCGTCGCGACATGCTCACGTACGACGCCGCGGTGACTGCAGCCATTATGGCAAAGATGCTCATCACGACGAGCAGCTCCACGAGCGTGAAGCCCCCGGCCCGGCAACGGCCCTCGGGCCGCCGTCGGTGGGATCTCCGCTCCGGCCGCACGCCTGCGCCGATTCTCCCGCCTCCGGGGGCCATGGATCACTCCTTCCAGTTAGTCAGGTTATCTTCCCACTCTTCATGTGGGTCCGTGTAGTCGCCCGCCTCGCCGTCGTAGCCGAAGCTGTACATCTGGAACCCGGTCAGGTTCGGCGCCACGTTCAGCTCGGGCGACAGTCCGACCGACACGGGGCGCTGGAGGAACTCGATGTCAGTGTCGGTCGCGTCGTCGCCGTCCTTGATGATGTAGCCGTCCAGGGCATAGGACGGGGCCGTGCCGTTGAACGGGGGATTCGGATCCATCATGGCGTAGTCGCGATTGTGTACGTAAACCAGCGGGTTGCCCCAGTAGTCCACCAGCTCGAACAGCGGGCGGTGGTTGACGCCCTCCGCTCCGCCGAAGACCCAGTTGGTGGATTGGAGGACGTCCAGCTTATTGTCGGGCCCGCCCGCCTCGTCAACGTCGTAGTCGTAGTCGGTGTTGCCGAAGATGCCCTCTTTCACTTCGATGTAGGGCCCGCCGGTCTGGGTGGCGACGCAGGCCAGGAAGACCTCGATGCCCTCGTTGACCGCGCTCGGCGGGTAGGCCTCCCTGTCGTTGCCGTTCACCTGCACGGTCTGTGGGCTGGGGCTACCTACGGCAGTGACGTCGGCATCTTCGAAGACGTAGTCCAGCTCAGACCACCTGGAGGGCGGATAGTCGCCGAAGTCCTCGCGGAAGCCCTGGGCGGCCATCTCGTAGGTGTGGATCCGACTGATTGTGGCGGACTCCTGCGCCCTCCTGCGGGCTATGTGGACGCCCGGGATGAGGATAGCGGCCAGGACGGCGATTATGCTCATGACCACCATCAGTTCCACCAGCGTAAAGGCCTTGCTCCTGCTCTTTGTGCGCATCGCCTTTCCCCTTTATCTTGTGCGACCCTCGGGTTCGCCGGCCCGCGGGGCCCGGCACCCGAAGCGTTATTGCAGGCTTCCAATCAGCGCTATCAGCGGCATGAACAGAGAGATGACTATGAACGCGACGACGCCGCCCAGGCCGATGATCATCATCGGCTCCATGAGGCTGGTCAGGCCCTCGACGGCGGTGTCGACCTCGTCGTCGTAGTTGTCAGCGACCTTCAGCAGCATGTTGTCAAGGTTGCCGGTCTCCTCACCCACGTCGATCATGTTGACGACCATCTCGTCACAGACGCGGCTCTGTCCCAGGGGTGCGGCGATCGGGTCGCCCTCCCGCACGCTGTCGTGCACCTTCTGGATGGCCGACGCCAGCACGGCGTTGCCGGCCGTGTCACGGGAGATGTTCAGCGCCTCCAGGATGGGCACGCCGCTGCCGATCAGCGTGCCAAAGGTGCGCGTGAACCGCGCGATCGAGGACTTGCTGATGATGTTGCCGAACAGGGGCACCCTGAACTTCAACCAGTCCAGCACGAGCCTGCCGGTCCTGGTGCTGGCGACGAGTTTGTAGAGGGCGAACAGCCCTATCGGAACGGCGGGAATCACGTACCAGTAGTTGGTGCACCAATCCGTGAAGGCCAGCAACGCCTCGGTGGTGCCCGGCAGCTCGACCTCCAGCTCGGTGAACATGGCGGTGAAGTTGGGGATGATCTTCCAGACCAGGAAGGTCAGGATGGCGCCCGCCGCCGTCAGGACGAACACCGGGTAGATCATGGCGGACATGACTTTCTTCTTCAGCCGTGCCGCCTTCTCGCGGAAGTCGGCCAGCCGCTGCAACACCAGGTCCAGCATGCCGCCCGCCTCGCCGGCCTTCACCATGTTGCAGTACAGCTCGTCGAAGGCGCGCGGGTGGTCGTTCATGGCTTCCGAGAGCGACGCGCCGCCCTCTACCCCGTCGGCCACGTCCCCGATGACGTTCTTCAGCGCCGAAGCCCCCATCTGCCGCTCGAGGATGTTGAGCGCCTGCACAACCGGTATGCCGGCGTCCGTCAGCGTCGAGAGCTGGCGCGTGAACAGTGTCAGCTCCTTGCTGCGCACGCCGCCAAGCGCGAACGCCCGCTTGCGCACGCGCCCCTTTGCCCTGCCCGCTGCCTTCTCCACCTTCTTCTCGGTCACCCGCGTCGGGAACAGGTTCATTCCCCTGATCGCGGCGATGGCCTCCTCCGTGTTGCCCGCCTCGATCGTGTCCACGACCGGATTACCCTGAGCATTCATGGCCTCATACTCGAACGCTGGCATGGCCGCCTACCTCCCCTTAGGACCCCTGGCTACCGGACAAGTGGCTTTCAAGACAAATCCCCTGAGTATCAAAAACTGACTGGCGTCTTCTACCCTTATTATCACTGGGCGCAGGTGGGATGTCAAGCGTGTTCTTCGGCGGCGTGCTCGCCGCAGCCGGGCCCCGTGCTATTCGGCAAGCGTTACGCGGCTGATCTCTTCGATCGTTGTCATTCCGTCGTACACGGCCAGCAGGCCGCTCTGCCGCAGGGAACGGCAGCCATACTTGCGGCTTGCGGCGCGCAACTCCTGGGTGGAGGCTCCGTGCATCATCATGTCACGCAGTTCGTCATTGGCCACCAGGATCTCGTAGATCCCCACGCGTCCGAAGTAGCCGATGCTGTTGCAGCGATCGCAGCCGCGTCCGCGGTAGAACCTCTTCCCCTCGACGTCTTCCGGCCGCAGCCCGAGCGCCAGCAGGGCCTCCGGCGTGGGCTCGTATTCCTCTTTGCAGTTGGTGCAGATCTTGCGCACCAGCCGCTGCGCGACGATGCCCTCCAACGTTGCGTTTATCAGGTACGGCTCCAGGCCGAGGTCGATCAGACGCGTGATCGCCGTGGCGGCGTCGTTGGTGTGGACCGTGCTGAAGACGACGTGCCCGGTCAGCGAGGCCTGGATCGCCATGTCCCCGGTCTCCCTGTCGCGGATCTCGCCCACCAGGATGATGTCGGGGTCCTGACGGAGGAAGTACCTCATGCCGCTGGCGAACCCGACGCCCAGTTCCGCCCGCACGGGCATCTGCATGATGCCCTCGATGTCGTACTCGACCGGGTCCTCCACGGTGAGGATTTTCACGCCCACGTCGTTCAGTTCCCTGAGGGCCGCGTACAAGGTCGTGGTCTTGCCGCACCCGGTCGGCCCGGTACAGAGGATGATCCCGTGGGGCCGCTGCAGAAGATCCACGAGCTGGTCCATGTCGTCCCGCCGCAGCCCCAGCTCGTTGATGTCGAGCGCGACCATGCGCCGGTCCAGCACACGGAGCACGACACTCTCTCCGAACATCGTGGGCAGGGTCGAGACGCGGAGGTCAATGGGGTTGCCGGCGATGTTGAGCGCGATGCGGCCGTCCTGGGGCAGCCGCCTCTCGGCTATGTCGAGCTCTGCCATGACCTTGATGCGGCTGGTGACAGCCACGTGCAGGTGCTTCGGGGGCGGGACCATCTCGTAGAGGACGCCGTCCACGCGGTAACGCACCTTGAACTCTTCCTCGAACGGCTCGAAGTGAATGTCGCTGGCACGGTCCTGGATGGCGGTCAGCAGGATCAGGTTCAGCAGCTTGCGCACGGGCGCGGCGGCGGCCATCTCCTCGATGCTCTCCAGGTCAATCGACTGGCTGGCTTCCTCCGGCACGAACTGCTCCAGGCCTGCGCCGCCCGTCGGCTGCATCTCGCTGACGACGGCGTTGATATCCTCCTGGGTGCTATAGTACTGCTGGATCGCCCTGTCGACCGAGGCTTCGGTGGCCACGGCTCCCCGAATGTCGCAGCCCAGCATGAAGCGCAGGTCGTCGAGCGTCTTCAGGTGCGTCGGGTCGGCCAGCGCCACCGTCAGCACGTCGCCCTGGAACCGCACGGGGACGATGCGATAGACCTGGGCTACGGACGGCGAGACGCGCTCGAGCAGGTCCTGGGGGATCTCCGTGTCGTCCAGGTTGACCACTTCCATCCCGGCCTGTTTCGCCAGGGCGATGGTCAGGTCATCCCGGGTGATGTAGTTCCGCTCCAGAAGGATCTCGCCGATGGGGCCGCCCCTCTCTTTCTGGATGGCCAGCGCTTCCTGCACCTGGCCCTCGCTGACCAGCCCCATGTCCTTCAGTATCCTGCCCAACAGCTTCGTTCGTTGTTCGACGTCCTGTGGCATGGCGTTGTTTCCCGTGGCTTGCGTGCCCTATTTGCGAACGCCCTCGGTCTCCATCAGAGACTTGGCGACATCCTCCGGGTACCGACAGCGCATCAACACTTCGCTGCGGTCAATGACGTTGTCCTCGTAGAGCCGCAGCAGGTGATCGTCCAGCAACTGCATTCCCCTTTCCCGTCCCGTCTGGATGGCCGAATCGATGCGGAACGTCTTGTTGTCCCGGATCAGGTGCCGGACGGCCGGCGTGACGATCATTATCTCGTATGCGGCGACCATGCCGCCGCCCAGGCGCGGGACGAGCGACTGCGAGAGCACCGCCAGCAGGCTGTTGGCCAACTGAATGCGTATCTGGGACTGCTCGCCGCCCGGGAACTCGTCCACTATGCGCTCGACGGTGCTCTGCGCGCTGTTCGTGTGGACCGTGGACAGGACAAGGTGCCCGGTCTCCGCCGCCATGATGGCCAGTCGCGTGCTCTCCAGGTCACGCATCTCACCGACCAGGATGACGTCCGGCGCCTCGCGGAGCGCGCTGCGCAACGCGACCGAGAAGGAGGGAACGTCGATGCCGACTTCCCTCTGGCTCACGATGGATTTGATGTGCTCGTGGCGGTACTCGATCGGGTCTTCGACGGTGAGTATGTGAACCTTGCGCGTCCGGTTGACGCGGTCGATCATCGTCGCCAGGGTGGTCGTTTTGCCGCTGCCGGTCGGCCCGGTCACCAACACTAGCCCGCGCGGGCGGAAGAGCAGTTCCTGTATCTGCGAGCCGAGCCCCAGCTCATCGAACCCGCGTATCTGCGCCGGTATCAGCCGCAGGACGACGCAGATGCTCCCCTGCTGCCGGAAGAGCGCAACACGGAACGCCGCGAGGCCCTGGAACTGGAACCCGAAGTCCGAGGACCCCTCCTCCTGCAGTTGCTGCTGGCGCCGCTCCGGGCTTATGCTCTTCATGATCCCCACCGTGTCCTCGGGGGTCAACGTCTCGGTCGGCAGCGGCTCCAGCAGGCCATTTATCCGAAGCATCGGGGGCCGGCCCACGGTGAAGATGATGTCCTCGGCGTGCTTCTGTATCGCCGCCGTCAGAACCTTCTCAACCTGGATCATATCAGTTCGCCCTGAAGTTTCGGGCACGGTCCGGCCGGGATCATTCGCTCACCTCGTGCATGCTGCCGGCAACGCGCAGGACTTCCTCGACCGTCGTGATGCCCTGGATCGTCTTCCTCAGACCGTCCTCTCGCAGCGTCAGCATCCCGAAGGAGCGGGCCTTCTCGCGGATCTCGCCCACCGGCGCCTTGCCAAAGACCAGGTTGCGCAGGTCCGGGTTCATCTCCATCAGCTCGAATATCCCTATTCGGCCGAAGTACCCGGTGCCGTGGCACCTGTTGCAGCCCGAGCCGCGGTAGAAGGTGATCCCCTCCACTTCCTCCGCACCCAGCCCTACGGAGCGGAGCAGCTTCTCCGGCACGTCATAGGGTTCCTTGCAGTTGGGACAGATTGTCCTGATCAACCGTTGCGCCATGATCGCCTGCACGGACGAAGCGACCATGTACGGCGGGATCCCCATGTCAATCAGTCGCGGAATGGCGCTCGGGGCGTCGTTGGTGTGGAGCGTGCTGAAGACCAGGTGCCCCGTCAGAGCCGCGCGTATGCCGATCTCCGCGGTCTCCTCATCACGGATCTCCCCCACCAGGATTATCTCCGGCGCCTGGCGCAGCATGGCACGCAGGATGATCGGGAAGGTCCGGCCGATCTCCATTCGCACCTGAGCCTGGTTGATGCCCGGGAAGGTGTACTCGATCGGGTCTTCGGCCGTGATGATCTTCGTGTCCGGCCGGTTCAGGGAGTTCAGGGCGGCATACAGCGTGGTGGTCTTGCCGCTGCCGGTCGGCCCGGTCACCAGGAAGATCCCGTTCGGCCTTCGGATGATGCGGCGGAAGTGGTCCAGGTCGGCCGGGTGGAAACCCAGCTCCACCAGGCTGACCTTGGCCGATTCCTTGTCCAGGATACGCATGACGATGCTTTCGCCGTCGGTCGTCGGGATATCGCTGACGCGCAGGTCGAGGTCGCGCCCCTGGATCTTTATGGGGATACGCCCGTCCTGCGGGCGCCGCTTCTCGGCCAGGTCCATTCCGGCCATCAGCTTCAGGCGCGCAAGGATGGAGTTCTGCAACCGCTTGGGCGGCGACTCCACCTCCTGGCAGACGCCGTCAATCCGGTAGCGGATACGCAGCCGGTTCGTCATGGGCTCCACGTGGATGTCGCTGGCGCGCGCCTGGACCGCGTCGTTGACTATGAGGCTCACCAGCCTGATCATAGGCGCGTTCTCGTCCTCTTCGTCGGCGCTCTTGTCCTCGGCGAGTTCTTCCGCAATCATCGCGCCTTCCGTGAACTCCCGCAGCATGTTGTCCACCGTGGACTCTTCGCCGCCGTAGTACCGCTCGATGGCGTCCGCTATGTCCTCCTCGGGGGCGAGCACGGGCTTGACGTCCATGTTGAGCACGAAGCGCAGGTTATCCATCGCGTACAGGTCAAGATCGCTGATGGCGATGGTCAATGAATTGCCCTCCTTCTTCAGGGGGAGGATGCTGTGCATCTTGGCCGTGCTTCGAGGAACGGCGTCCACAGCCTCCACGGCCGGCCTCACTTCCTTCAGGTCAACGACGGGGACGCTGAACTGCTGGCCAAGGCACGCCAGCACGTCCTTTTCGGTGACGTAGCCGAACTTGACCAGTATCTCGCCCAGGCGCAGGTTCTCACCCGCCTTCTGCTGGTACTCGAGCGCTCTCTCAACCTGGTCCTTGTCGACCAGGCCCTTCTCCAACAGCAACTGCCCTATGGGCTTGCGGGTCGCCATTCTCCGGCCTCCTGATTCACAGATTCCTCCCGGGCATCATTATAGTTACCGGACCCGACCCGTGCAAGAAGCATGTTCGCCCGCAGGTGCGGGCGGCCGAGCGTGTTGCAGCCGACGTGCCGTTCGTATAGAATGCCCTGGATTCACGCCCGCAGGCCCACTGTTCGGGGAACCAATGGCCAAGCTCTTCCAGGCCCAGGGGCTGGTCAAGTACTACGACCGGCGAGCCGTCCTGAATCACGTCAGCCTCGATGTCAACAAGGGGGAAGCCGTCGGCATACTCGGCCCCAACGGGGCCGGCAAGACGACGGCTTTCCGCATCTGCATCGGGCTGATCAAGCCGGCGGCCGGCTCGGTCTTCTTCGACGGCCGGGACGTCACGCACCTGCCCATGTACAGACGCACGCGCCTCGGCATGAACTACCTGGCCCAGGAGCCCAGCCTGTTCCGTCACATGACCGTCCAGGACAACCTGCTGGCCATCATGGAGATGCAGAAGACCCGCCGGGCGGAACGGCGCGAGAAGGCCGACCAGATGCTCGGGGAGTTCGGCCTCAAGCACCTGCGCGACCATCCCGCGTACAGCCTGAGCGGCGGCGAACGGCGCCGGCTCGAGATCGCGCGCGCCATCTGCGCCGACCCGAAGCTCATCCTGCTGGACGAACCGTTCACGGGAATCGACCCGATCGCCGTCGGTGAGGTCCAGGACCTGGTCGTCGGCCTCAAGTACAGGGGCATCGGCGTCCTGATAACCGATCACAACGTCCTGGAGGCCCTCCGGATCACTGACCGGGCCTACATCCTCAGCGAGGGGAGAGTGGTCACACAGGGCACGACGGAGGAGATCCTCGAAGACCCCATAGCGCGAGAGAGCTACCTGGGCGACCGCATTCAGGCCGCCCACATAGGGATAAAGACCCCGCGCGAGCAACAGGACGAGTCGCTGCCCCAGTCAGACGCCGGCTGAGTCGGCACCCTCGCGGAAGCCAGGACCAGGCAATGGCCGCCCGGAAATCAGTCCTCACCCGCTACCTGGCCAGAGCACTGGCCTCCCTGCTCGTGCTGACCTGTGTCTTCATCGTGGCCGGGGCACTGTGGACCCGCTCGACCACGCGGACACACCGTATCCGCTACCGCCTGAAGCCCTGGGAAGGCGGGGTGACCCCGGCGCGGCTCGAGCGGACCCGCGACGTCCTCGCCGACCGACTGGCCTCGATGGCTGAGATGCTCCGCCTTCGCGGGGGGGACGTCAGGACCATCGGGCGCGACCTGGTCGAGGTCGAGATAAGCTGCCAGGACGATCCGACGGCGGCCCTGGCCTGGCTCACCATGCCGGCCCGGGTGGAGTTCCGGCTGCTGTATGCGGGACTCGACGCCGCTGCCCGGGCCTCCGCCGAACCCGAGGAATACGAGACCAAGGTGTATCGCACGCAGCGTTACGACCTGGTCCGGGCGCCGGAGATGGAACAGGTCGAGGAGGATTACCTCGTGGAGCGAGAACCCGTGCTGCGCATCGGCGACTTCGAGCGCGTGCAAATGGACACGGTGGGGCTGCACAGGACGATCATCCTGACTTTCCGCCTCGGCGAGCCGAACGCCGAGGCGTTCGCCGCGGCCACGGCGCTCCACGTGGGACGGGAGATGGCGATGCTGGTGGACGGCGAGATGTTCTTCCCGCCCAAGACGATCGAGTCTGCCGTGACGGCAGGCTCGGTGCAGGCCCAGGGCTATTTCTACACGACGCCGTTGAAGAAGCTCGTCTGCGTCCTCAACAGCGGCGGCCTGCCCGGCAGATTGGAACCCGTATCGCCCGAGGACGGCTAGTGGCTCGTTCAACCGATAACCTTGCACTCCGGGCCCACCCCCGGCGAGACGCCGGGGGCTACCCATAGGGGTAGGCGGGGCGTCTCGCCCCGCTGCCCGG